>ERZ1673744.62-NODE-62-length-162910-cov-23.172331_pt1 | contig 162910 bp, 130 predicted proteins | sample MGYA00580207_ERZ1673744 | MGnify/ENA primary metagenome ERZ1673744 (study PRJEB41218, sample SAMN15661751) | gut metagenome | host: Homo sapiens | place: Canada: London | collected 2015-08-20/2019-03-30 | study: EMG produced TPA metagenomics assembly of... | reverse complement strand
GTGTTAGCAAAGTTAATACTTTATTCCTTGCTGACACAGTTTAATTTACATCCTCGCTCTTTACTAGAATAATCGCTTGATTTTCGTCCACTAATTTAGAAATGTTTTTACTGTCATCTTATTGGTGTATAGAGTATTGACTTGTCTTGTGTTGTCCACTCGTATTTTCTCTAAGAAGTGATTGAATGGCTATCTTTGTAACATTCAAAACTAAAGATACTATGAAATCATTTTTTATTTTGTTAAGTTTATACTACTTTCTTGTAGTAAATGTAGTAAGTGCAGATTCAGTTACTTTTCCTTCGAGAGTAGAAATCGTCATGGATGAGGATTTTGATTTACCGGGTGGTCCGGGGAATGCTCATCGTTCTATTCCTTCAGCTACTCCTTTTTTAGCATTTTTGAATGATGACCATTCCATTGATTTGGAATTCTATCAATCGATAGGTGAAGTGGAAATTGCAATTTCTCAGAATGGGAATGTTGTTTACTCCTCTGCTGAGAATATAGACTCTCCTATATTATGAGAATATAGACTCTCCTATATTAAGAAAAGTACAGTTACAGCAAGGTTTAGGTGGTGATTTTTTACTTGAGATAAAGGGCGCGGATGGGGCTTATGCATTCGGTAGATTTACTGTTCATTGATTTGATAATGAATATATAACACTATGAAACAAATCTCATTTTGCATCACTTGCATGAACCGGCTTATTATCGACGAAGTCATAGTGGGAATATGGTTTTTAGGTTAGCGAGTCGGTATGTAATCTGGATGCAGATAATTATCTGGGGGAAAGGCTTTGCAGAGTTCGTGATGAAGAAGTTTGAGAATGAAGAAAATATATTCTATATCAGTACTCTTTGTAAACGTGATGTTTTTGGACGAATATGTTTGAAGAAGCGAGGCTTTATTGCAATGAAAGGTTATAATGAGGCTTTGGTAGGCTATGGATTTGAGGATGCAGAATTTTATGATGGTCTGGAGTCGTAATCAGGATATGAAGTCGGGTGAAACTTGTTCGTTTTTAGCTAAAGAAAAGATTGTATAACGCTTCTTTTTAGTAAGAAGCATAATAATTATTTACGTATGAAAAAAAAATTGTAGTGTATGTCTTGATGGCTTTTATAGCTCTATTTTTAATATTTAGATTCGTGTCTATATCAAATAACATAAGTCTGCAAAGAGGAATTGTTAGAAGTGTATCTGCTACAGAGCATAATGATATTGTAATAGAGTTGGAGAATGATTCTTTTTATTATATAAATAGAGGTATGGAAAGTGAAATAAATTATGAATGGTTTCAGAATTATTTGCCAGGCCATGAAATAGAGTTGTATATTCAAAATGAACATTTATTTGGGTCAAATAGTAATCGTATTGTTGAAGTAAGCATAAATGATTCTTGCATATATAAGAAGTGATTTATATTTATTCGCAAGAAAACAGTTGTATGCCAAGAAGGTGATAACTTGTTTGATAAAGAGAACAATCAGCATATTCAAATTCGGGGAGTTAGTTCGGATGGATGTTTTTTTGCTTTATTACAACCGGATGAACTTAGCGATGATAATCAACAGAGAATGGGAGTTGAAGAAGAAGGTAACCCCATAATAGCTGTTCTTTATTAAGAAGTTGATATAAAGATGAAACTGTTTTCCCATGAAGTGTGAAAAATATATCTATGAATAGTTCGTAATTCATTTGTTTTTAGTATGTTTGTGCTATTCGTATATATAGTATGAAATACTAAGGAAGAGAATGTTCTTAATGAAAGTATGAAAAGAAGAGTTAAAGCATTGACTGTTGTTTTGGCAATATGTCTTATAACTGTTTTTATTCGATGTCAGTCGAATGAAACTCCTATTCAGCAACTTGTAGTTGTTGTGAATGGGGATTCTATTGAGATGGTTTTTGTGAAAGGAGGTACATTTATGATGGGATGTACAGATGAGCAGGGATGTGACTGTGAGGATAACGAGAAACCAGCACGTAAGGAGTCGGTATCTGATTTTTACATAGGAAAATATGAAGTTACTCAAAGGCTGTGGAGGGCGGTTATGGATACTGATTCCATTTTGCCGTTTAATGGGGGATGCGGAGATTGCCCGATGGAAAATGTAAGCTGGAAAAATGCGCAGGAGTTTATCGGTAGATTAAATGCTATGACCGGTAAAACATTTCGTCTTCCGACTGAGGCCGAATGGGAATACGCAGCGCGTGGTGGACACAAAAGTAAGCACTATAAATACAGTGGCAGCAATCAGGTAAGTGAGGTGGCTTGGTATGTTGGGAATTCCTCTGGCGGACAATATGGAGAAGCTGGAACTACCCGTCCGGTAGGTCTGAAAAAAAGCAATGAATTGGGATTGTATGATATGAGTGGCAATGTTTGGGAGTGGTGCGGTGATTTGTACACTAAAGAATACAAGCAAGGTGGTAAGTCTATCCATCCGGGATGGCCTTTTGAGGGTACTTATCTTTTTTTCCGCCGAATATTGCGAGGTGGAAGTTGGGGAGGAACAGCAGAGGGGTGTCGGGTGTCGTACATTGATTACGACATTGAGAATTATAGTGACGAGTATGGAGGTTTTCGCCTTGTGATGGAGCCGGAATCGATTAAATAATGTAATTAATGATGATAAGTGATATTTTACTACTTTCAGAGTAATGAATAGAAATGGTATGAGATATATGTGGAAATTCTTTTTATTATTGATGTTGGTTGTAACTTCGTGTTCCGAAAAGCAGATTGATGGCAATGTAATTAATGTTGCGGAAGCAATGAGTAGATTGTCAGAAGGACAATCTGTACAAAATTTGTTTTCCAGCATAAGTTATATTCCTTTGGAGACTAATGAGCAGGCTATTATAGGAAAATATCCGGAGTGCATAATTATGGATAGTGCGATATTGGTATCTTCTGTCCATCAGAATCTGAAACTTTTTGACCGTACTAACGGGAAGTATATTCGGGATATTGGACACGTAGGTACTGATCCGGAAGGATATGCAAAGGATTCATGGGGGAAAGTGAGCTTTTGGGCTGATGCGGTTCGGAGAACCGTTTATCTATTGGGATGGAATAATGATTTCCTACTATATGGATTTGATGGGAAATATAAGGATAGAATTCGATTGCAAGATACAGTCAATTGTATTCTGTCCCAAAATTACTATTTGATGGATGCGGACAGAATTTGGGGACATAATAAAATGAAACTCTCTCCGGAGACGCCATCAGTCTTTTATATGGATAGAAATACGATGTCATTGACCGGTATTGCTACATGGAATTCAGCCCTGCTTCCCATGGATGAGGTTTTGTCGGTTTCAAATTTGTTGGGGGGCAATGTTGCTTATGGAGGTGACTTGGCAATGGCAGAATTTGTTGGTGACCGGAAATATTATACGGCAATCAATAGCCCTTCGTTATGGAAATCTAAGGATGCCATCCGAGTGAAACAAGCTTTTAATGATACTATCTATACTATTTCAGAGCAGGGACTTACTCCATATCTGGTTTTTGAACTGGGTGAGTGGCACTGGAGTGAGCAGCAGCAATTGGATGTAGAAGGATGTGATAAGAAAATAGCCATAGACTATATTCTGGAGAATGCAGAATACATCTATTTCCATTTTCATACAAGCTTATATTTAGAAGAAAGCCAGTCATATTGTGGATTTTACCATAAGGAAAAGAAAACTGTTGTTTGCCAAAAGGGTGATAGCTTATTTGATAAAATGAATAATCAGCATATCCAAATCAGGGGAGTCACTTCGGATGGACATTTTTTTGCTTTGTTACAACCGGATGAACTCAGTGATGATAATCAACGGAGAATGGGAGTAGAAGAGGAAGGTAACCCTATTATGGTCATGCTTTATTAAGTACTTATTCCGTCGTCTTCCCCCTTGCATCCAAATACCCTCTTTTAAACATATCCACGAACAGAAAGAATAGTGATAAGAGCAGTGGCCCGAAGATGACACCCATGAATCCGAAAAGGGACAAGCCAATTACAACTCCGAAGACAGTGATAAGCGGATGAATGTCTGCCATTTTCTTCTGGATGATGAAGCGTATCAGGTTGTCGAGCTGTGAAATGACTGCACCGCCATAGATGGCCAGCCCGATAGCTTGAACCCAGTTGCCTATCAATGCCATGTAGACAGCTATCGGAAACCATACCAGCGCTGTTCCTACCATTGGGATGATGCTGGCGAAGCAGGTCAGGAAACCGGTGAACAAGATGTTGGGAGCACCGAAAATCCAGTAGCCTATCATGGCTACTCCTCCTTGTATGACGGCGAGTAAGGGGATGCCGATGGCATTGGAGCGGACAATCATGTTGATTTCGTGGATGACGTTTTGTGTATTGTCATCATTGAACGGCAGTAGGTCGTTGACGTACTGTTCCATCTTTTTGCCCCCTATCAGCATGAAGTAGAGTACAAAGACCAGTACGAAGATGTTGACGGCAAAACTGCTGATACCTCCCATGATGGCTTGCCCGATGCGGGGAAGAATTGAAATGACGTATGCCACCGTGTCTTTCCCCAAGATATAGTAGCCGGTTTTGGCTTTAATGATGTTGGCCGCTTCTTCGAAAGGAGCTATAATGGCTTGCGGGTCCAGATTGATGTTTTGAAGATTGACCACAGCCAGCCATACCACCAGCCCAAGCGGAACCAGAAAGCAGAGAATTGCCTCTGCTGTAATGAGGGTGGCAGCTATGCTGCGCTTCATTTTCCGCTTGTCGGAAAGATACATCATCTGCTTTCTTACCAGGATATAGATAGTCAAGGCTCCCAGCAGACCGCCCATGAATGGGGCTATTTGTCTGAAAAGAATGATTCCCAGCCCGATAATGATAGCTATCAATGAATATTTCCAGTATTGTTCTTTTGTGCTCATAAAGTTCCTGTATTTCTTAGTAAAGAAACATAAAAGAAGTTGAAAAGGTTTGGAAATTGTGGCCGGAATTCAATATTTATCCTTCGTCCAGCCAGCCTAACCCCTGGCGTATGATTTCCGGCTCCCCATTGGTGCAATCCACTACGGTAGAGCCTTCCGTACCGCCGATACCGCCGTCTATTACCAAATCGACAATATCACCGAATTTCTCGTCAATCAGTTCCGGGTCTGTGCAGTATTCAATGTCCTCATTGTCATCATGCGGCAATGTAGTTGTCATGATGGGAGCATCCAGCAGGCGGGCTATTTCCTGAATGATGGAATTGTCCGGCATACGGATGCCGACCTCCTTACGGTTACGGAATATCTTGGGCAGGCGGGTGGTGCCGTTCAGAATGAAGGTGAAAGCTCCGGGCAGATTACGCTTCATCAACTTGAAGGTGCTGTTGTCCACTTTGGCGTATTCGCTGACCTTGCTCAAGTCGTAGCAGATGATGGAAAGATTGTTCTTCTTGGGGTCGATGTCCTTGAGGCGGCAGATGCGCTCGATGGCGCGCTCCTTCAGTCCGTGGCAGCCGATGGCATACATGGTGTCGGTAGGGTAGATAAGGATACCTCCGTCATTCAGTAGGTCGATCACCTGCTGCAGGTCGGCGGGATTGTTATTTTTTTCATAAAGTTTCAGAAGCATGGCGGAAATGGATTTGAGTTTTATATTACATGCAAAAATAGATAATAATCGGCTTATAAACAAGCGATTCACCTTTTTAGCATCTCTTTCTCCAGTTTCTTTATCTTCTTCCAGGCCTCTTTGAATTTGGGACAGAGGGTGACGGCTTTCTCATAGTTTTTCATGGCTGCCTCCTTCATGTCATGCTTCAGGCATTCGTCACCCATAAGGATGTATTCGCGGGCATACTTTACAAGGGCTTTCTCTTTCTCCAATGCTGCTTGTTTCAGTGCACGGTTTTCCTCTTTCAGACGGTTGATGATGTTCAGCTTCCGGCGGATGAGGCGCTGCACGTTGGGCTTCTCGATGTCGTAGCGGGAATGGATGGCTTTGAAAAACTCATCCAGGAAAGTGCCGAAATCCCCTTTGTCGAAGGCTTTGGCGGCGGCAACGTATTGAACGTCTGCCTGTGCTTGCTTCAAGGCACGGTCGATGGCGGTGCGGTTGTTGAAGCGTTCGGAGAAACTGACAATCTCCGGACGCACGAATACATCGGCACGGCTGATGGGCTTTTTCAGCTGGATGCCTTCCAGCGAGGTGCAGCGGCTGAGGGCTACGTATGCCTGCCCACCGGCAAACACGCCGCCGGTAAAGTCGATGACTACCCGGCTGAAGGTCAGCCCTTGGCTCTTGTGGACGGTGATGGCCCATGCCAGGCGCACGGGATATTGTGTAAAGGTACCCAGCTCTTCCTCTTCAATCTGTTTCTTTTCTTCGTTGTATTTGTAGCGGATGTTTCGCCACGACTCTCGTTTGACGTCACATTCCTTGCCGTCGTCGGTGATGACGTAGAGGGTCTCTTCAATAGGGTCGAAGCCGCTGATGACGCCGATGGTGCCGTTCACCCAGCGGCGGTCGAAGTCATTCTTGATGAAGATGATTTGTGCGCCCGGTTTCAGTACCAGTTCCTGCGAGGTGGGGAGGCTGCTTTCGGGAAAGTCTCCCATGATTTCGCCGTAGAAGGTGACCGGGTCACCGGGAAGTTCCGCCAGTTTCTTGTCGTTGATGTAGTCCACATTATCACGGCGGGTGGCGAGGGTGATGTACATGTCGGCTTCCGATTGCTCTATTTGGGTGCCATAGCGGGTGTTGAGCAGCTGAAGTTCGGTAGAGCCGACGGTATTGTTGCGGATGTGATCCAGCACATGGATGAACTTGCTGTCTGTTTGCCGGTATACTTTCTGCAGTTCGATGGAGACAAGGTCTATCTGGCCGAATACCCTGGCAGAGAAGAAATAAGGGGTAGGGTAGAATCGGTTCAGTATCTCCCGTTCATCTCCTTTGACGACGGGTTCCAACTGGAACACATCGCCCACCAATAATATCTGTTTGCCACCGAAGGGTTCGCGCAGGTTGCGGGAATAGACGCGCAGGATGCGGTCTACGGCGTCGATGATGTCGGCGCGTACCATGGAAATCTCGTCGATGATGACCAATTCCAGCTCTTCCAGCAGTTTGCGGTGGGGTTTGGTGTATTTGAAAAATTCGTGGATGCGTCCCCGTTGCAGACTGAAGTTCGGGTCGTCGGGCAGCAGGGGGTAGAAGGGCAGTTTGAAGAAGCTGTGCAGGGTACTGCCTCCGGCATTGATGGCGGCTATGCCGGTCGGTGCAAGCACCACGTGCTTTTTCTTTGTATTCGCGCAGATGTACTTCAGGAAGGTCGATTTGCCCGTACCTGCTTTGCCCGTCAGGAATACGGACTGACGGGTATACTGGATGAGGTTCAAGGCGTCTTGAAACTCTTTGTTTTGGGTATCGGGAACGAAGCTCAAAAGATTTCAGATTTATGATGGATTCCCGACTATGCCGAAATATTTCAGGGCGTTGGCGATACCGTCTTCATCAACAGAAGTGGTTGTGTAGTTACTGGCAGCTTTCACGTCATCATTGGCATTGCCCATGGCTACACCGATACCGGCATGGCGCAACATGCTGATGTCATTTCCTCCGTCGCCGAAGGCCATGGTTTCTTCCAGCTTGATGCCGAAGTGGCGGATAATCTGGTCGATACCGTTCTGCTTGGTGTTTCCTTTGGCTGTCACGTCTACGAAGGCGGGATGCCAGCGGCCCATCTCGCAGTGGGGGACGGCGGGCAGGATGATTGCTTCTTCCTCGGCGTTGATAAAGGGAGTCAGCTGGAAGAAGGCTTTGTCGGCATGGCTGTCGGTATAGGGCTTTGCTTCGATGGGGTCCACTTTGAGTTGGCGGTGGAAGATTTCCTCCACTACTTCGCCGGGCTGGTTCACGCAGATGTCGTGCTCTCCCACCAGGATGCATGGGATGTTGCGTTCGTGGCAGAAAGCTGTCAAGGCATCCACTTCCGCTGTCGGTATGGGGCTTTTGTAGATAACGGTGTCTTCTACAAAGCAATAGGCGCCGTTCATCGTGATGTAGCCGTCTATCAGATTCCGTTCCTGCAAGGCAGACAAGTTGTTGATGATGACGCGTGGACGTCCGGTAGAAATGAAGATATGTATGCCTTTGGCTTTGGCGGCAGTCAACGCTTCAATAGTGGAAACGGGAATTTCGTGGGTCTTGAAGCTGACCAAGGTTCCGTCGATGTCAAAAAACAGAGCTTTTATCATAAGGGGTTCTTTTATCTTGTGCGCGAAATTACTTAAAAAAGCGAAGATATTTCGTACTTTTGTGCACAAATAAATGATAAATAACAAATGAAGAAACATTCTTTGAAAGATTGGATGATAGCGGTGCGTCCGTGGTCATTCCCCGCCTCTTCGATGCCGGTGGTGGTGACGTTGGCATATCTGTATTGGATGCGGCAGGACATAAACTGGGTGAACGGTATCTGGGCATTGTTGAACATCATTGTGTTTCACGCTGCCGGGAATACCTGGAGTGATTATTTTGACTATAAGCATAAGGTCGATGCAAGGGATACCTTTGGCGCCAAGACACTGACTGATGGGATGTTTACCCCGCGTGAGATATACCGCTTGTCGATGGCATTGCTGGCAGTTGCCCTTGTTGCGGGTATCGGCTTGTTGTGGCGTACCGGCTTGCCGCTGTTGTATATAGGTATAGGCGGTGCAGCTTGCTCGTTGCTTTATCCACCGCTCAAGTATCGTGCGTTGGGCGATGTCGTCATCTTTTTGGCGTATGCCTTGCTGCCGACGTTGGGCACCTGCTATGTGGCTACGGGAGTAGTTGACTGGAATGTCTTGTGGATAGCTCTGCCGGTGGGACTGATTACGGTGGCCATTCTGCATGCCAATAATACACGGGATATGCGTACCGATGCCCGTGCAGAGATTCAGACACTGGCCATGAAGCTGGGAGGAAAGGCGTCGATGTACGTTTATTGTGCCGAAGTCCTTTTTCCTTTTGGCTGGATAGCCGGCTTGATAGCTGCGGGAACTCTTCCTTTATGGACCCTGCTGGTGATGCCGGCACTGGTTCCTGCCATAGGCAATGTACGGGTGGTGTCCCGTTTTCCCGGAAAGGGAGAAAGTGCCATAGCCGGTCTGGATGAGATGACTGCAAAACTCCAGTTGTTGTTCAGTCTGCTGTTCACGTTGTCGTTCGTTGTAGCCGGTCTGCTGTCATGAAGAAGCTGATTTTTACCATTCTGCTGGCTGCCGTGCTGTGGACGGTCATGTTTTCGCCTTGGACGGCTCCTTTCGTGAATTTCTGGTGGATGATGACCGGTTCTGCGCTCACACTGTCCGTGTTTGCCACCTTGTTCAATCCCGGCTGGTGGCGGGAGGTGAAGTGGAGCTTGCCGAATGTCTTGCTGGGACTTGGCATTGCTGTTGCTTTGTGGGGCGTTTTCTGGTTGGGAGACAAGGTGTCATCTTGGATGTTCGATTTTGCCCGTCCGCAGGTGGACTCCATTTATGGGATGAAAGAGGGAGAGTCTCCTTGGCTGCTGGCAGCATTGCTGCTGTTGCTGATAGGGCCGGCGGAAGAGATTTTCTGGCGCGGCTATGTGCAACGCACGCTTTCCAAACGCTGGAATCCGAATGCGGGTTTTGTGGTGGCTACTTTGATTTATGCACTGGTGCATGCCGGTTCCTGCAACTTCATGCTGGTCATGGCGGCTCTGGTGGTGGGGGCGGCATGGGGGGCGCTTTACCGTTTCTTTCCGAACCGCTTTGCCGCTATTATCTTGTCTCATGCAGTGTGGGATGTGGCGGTATTTATATTTTTCCCGATATGATTATTGTTTACAAAAATAAGGTGGCGGTAATGGGTCGTATAAAAACAAGACAAATTGATGCGTTGAATTATAAAAAAGCAAGCATATGACTTACAATTTTGATGAAGTAATAGAGCGCCGTGGTACCGACTCCGTGAAATGGGACGGTGTGAAGAGTGTATGGGGACGCGATGACCTCCTCCCCATGTGGGTGGCGGATATGGATTTCCGCACGCCCCCGTTTGTGATGGAAGCCTTGCGGAAGCGTCTTGAACATGAAGTGCTGGGCTATACGTCTGCGTGTGAGGAATGGTATACTTCCATTTGTAGCTGGCTCAGTCGTCGCCACGGTTGGGACGTCACTCGCGAGATGCTGACTTTTGTACCCGGCATTGTCCGCGGTCAAGCCTTCGCATTGCAATGCTTCACCAATCCCGGCGACCGGGTAATGGTGATGACTCCCGTTTATCATCCCTTCTTCCTGGTGACGCAACGCATGAAGCGCGAAGTGGTTTACTCTCCGCTCGACCTGAAAGACGGACAGTATCAGATTGACTTTGAGCGTTTCCGTAAGGATATACAAGGATGCAAAGTATTGATTCTCTGCAATCCCCATAACCCGGGCGGGCGTGTATGGACGGTGGACGAATTACGCCGGATTGCTGATATTTGTACGGAAAGCCATACGTTTGTCATCTCCGATGAAATTCATGCCGACTTGACTCTGCCACCTTACAAACACCATCCTTTTGCTACTGTTTCGGGGGCTGCCGCGCAGAATTCCCTCACCTTCATGGCACCCAGCAAAACATTCAATATGCCGGGATTGGGAAGTTCGTACGCCATTATCCTCAATGAGGACATCCGCCACCGTTTTCAGGAGTTCATGGAAGCGGGCGAGTTCAGCGAAGGGCACATGTTGGCCTATATCGGTGCGGCTGCTGCCTATATGCATGGTGAGGAATGGTTGGAACAGCTGCTGGACTATATAAAGGGCAATATCGATTTCACGGAGAACTACCTGCGCGAGCATATTCCGGGCATCGGCATGATACGTCCGCAGGCTTCTTACCTGATTTATCTGGACTGTCGGGGATTGGGGCTGACTCAGGAGGAACTGGTGAGACTATTTGTGGACAAGGCACACCTGGCACTGAATGACGGCACCATGTTCGGTGAACCGGGTAAGGGATTTATGCGGCTGAATATCGGCTGCCCGCGTTCGGTGTTGGAGCAGGCGCTGAAGCAACTGGAAACTGCGGTTGCAGACAAATGATAGAAAAAACTATATCTCCTATATTATGAATAGATTACCTTTCCTTGGACTATTGTTTGCGTTGCTGTGCCTTGTTGCCTGCCGGCAGATGAATGAGGCACATCTGTTACATCTGGCAGAAAAGCAGGTGAATATGAATGTGGACAGCGTGTATGCCTTGCTGGTACAGATAGAGAGGCCATCGCAACTTTCGGATGAGGAGAGGCTGTTGTATGGATGGCTGAATGCTTATGTGCACTATAAGCGGCACAACTCGATGGCGGAAGATTCCTTGATATTGCCTGCTTCCGATTATTACGTCTTCCGCAACGACACGGCGAAGAATCTGTTTTCCTATCAGTTGAAAGCCTGGTACTGGTATTGGCTGAAAGAGCACGAACGGTGTATAGCTGCCATTGACAGCGGCGTAGCTTTGGCCAAGGCGCTGCAGGACACGGGAAGAATGGCTGATATGCTGATTGATAAGGCATACTGGTATGTGTATGTCTGGAAAGATTATGAGAAAGCGATAGAAACTTTCCGTACCGCCATAGCTTTGGACGCAAGAGCCGGAAGCTTCTTCTCTATGGGAATTGCCATGGGGCTGAACAAGAATGATTCTGCATCCTATTACATGGAGCGCAGCATAGAACTGGCAGTGGAGGCAGAAGATACCAGTAAGATAGTGCATTATTTGCGTAACTATGCCCAGATGCAGGCTTACTCTTTTGATGAACCTTCCGGTGCAATAGCTACTATTCGTCGTATGGAGCAGTATGTCGTCGACCCGGTGCAGTTGCGTATGGGAGATCTGGTGAAAGTGGAAGTGTTCTTGAAAGAAGGGCTGCTTGATTCGGCGGAATACTATTTGAATAAGGAGAGGAAACGTGGCGAGGGCCGGAACCGGTTTCTGACGGAAGAGAATATGGTGGCGGTATATAGGGCATTGATAGATTATACACGTCACCGTACGTTTGATGTGCTGGACGTGGCGCGCTATAATGATTCTGTAGCCAATGCTCTTACTGCGTTGCAGAGTACTGTCCGGCGTAAGGACGAGTCGAAGGAGACGCTTTCGCAAGCCAACTTGATTCTGACGGTGGAACGGAAGCAGGCACAACTGAATTTGTTGCTGGCACTGTTGGTACTGGTGCTTGCAGGTGGCGGTGTGTCCCTTTATATCCGTAACCGGCGTAACCGGTTGATTGAAGCGGAAGAACGGGCGGAAACACTGACCCGGTTGCTGGAAGATGCGATCAGGAACCAGTCGAAAGGGGAAGACGGGCAGTTTTTTCGGAAAATACTGTTGCAGCAATTAGGCATGATACGGCTGGTGGCTAAACAACCTACCTCACAGAATCAGGAGCTGCTTCGCCGCATTTCGGGTATTACCAGCCATGAACTGCCGGTAGAGAGTTTGCTGGTATGGGAGGACTTGTATCCTATCATAGACCGGATTTATGATAACTTCTACACAAAGATGGACAGCTGTTTTGGCGATGTGCTCATTGACAAAGAAAAGCAGCTTTGCTGCCTGCTCTGTGCGGACTTCTCGACGAAGGAGATTAGTGTGGTGACACAACAGAGCATTCCTACCATTTACCAGCGAAAGACGAATATCCGCAAGAAACTGGGGATGGGGGAGAAGGAAGGCATCGTAGAGTTTATAGGCAGCATATAGACCGGAAAAGGCATAATATAGACTTTTGTGAAATTAAAGTGTTGATATGTAGTGATTTGTAGTTTTGGAATATAGACTTTTTATTCCTCGATATAGACCGTTTGAGGCATGTTTTACCCCTACCTTTGTATCAGCGAAATACAAGGTGTGAAATATTGAAATCAAACGCATGATGAAAGAAAAACTACTGAACAACGTTAGAAAAAGAGTGATGGTATGGGTGGCCTTGGCAAGTATGGCAACTCTGCTTCCTGCTCAGACTTACCGGCTTTCCGGTTGTGTGCAGGACGAGAACCGCCAACCGGTAGAGGTGGCGAATGTGCTGCTGAAGCAGGCAAAAGACAGTATCTATATTACCGGTATGCTGACCGACACACAAGGTTGTTTTTCCTTTGACCAGCCACTGGGAGAATACTTGTTGCATATTACCCTTATCGGCAGCGAAGACCTCTACGTTCCCGTTGTGCTGCAAGGAAACAAAAACGTTGGCGAATTGACATTGAAATCTTCTTCTGCCTTGCTGGACGAAGTGACCGTTACGGCCGCGCGTCCCGTTATCAAGCGTCTGGTGGATAGGGTAGTGTTCGATGCACATAATACCATAGCCTCTGCCGGAGGCAGTGCACTCGACCTTCTGCGTGAAGTGCCCGGTCTGCAGGTTGGACAAAACAGTATTGGTATTATAGGTAAAGGGGGTATCAAGGTTTATATCAACGACCGTGAGACGAAGCTGTCAGGAGATGAACTGATAGATTACCTCCGTTCCTATGACGCCTCCCAGATACTGAAGGTGGAGGTGATTACCACGCCTCCGTCCAAATACGATGCCGCCGGAAATGCAGGCATCATCAATATCCGCTTGAAGTCACGCCCCAAAGATTACGTGGGTGGTACGGCTTCCGCTTCCTACAGCGCTGGTGAAAAGGACAATTACGGATATGGCGGGGTAAGCCTGAACCTCAGCAAGGGGCGCGTGTCATCCTTCCTCAACGGGGGTACTACGCAGGGCAACTATGAGACGCGTGAGAAGAATTACCGCTATTTTCCGCAGAACACCTGGAACAGCCGTGCCGACTACACCAATTACATGAATAGCTTCTACCTTCAGGGAGGTGTGGACGTATCGTTGGAACGGGACTGGACTGTAGGTATGCAGGCCATCTATAATCACAGTGCTCCCAAACCGGGCAACGCCCTTTCATGGACGGAAGTTTACGATGCCTCTACCGCCGTATTGGATTCTTTGCTGTACTCCAACAGTGACAAGGATACCAGTTCCGACCGCCTCAATCTGAATTTTCATACCGATAAGGTCTGGGATGACAAAGGCAAGAAAATGACTTGGGATGTGGATTACCTGCGTGACAACCGGGACGAAAATATGGGCTTTCTCTCGAAAACCCTCCTGCCTGACGGTACGGAGATTCCGGGTACAAACTTCGACTACAACTATCTGCAACATCGCAAGGTGGATGTAGTCTCCTCCGCTCTTGATTTCATCCTTCCTTTTGAAAAGTACAAGATAACGGCAGGTGCCAAGGTCTCCTTTACCAACACTCGCAACGGTATCAATTACGATACGTCGGACCCTACGCTGGTGCAGGATGATTATTTCCGTTACAAGGAGCAAATCTATGCCTTATATGCTGATTATAGCCGTGAATATTCCGAACGTTTTTCCATGCAGTTGGGCTTGCGTATGGAGCACACCTGCACTACCGGTATTTCCGAAGCGAAGGATACGGAGGACAAGCACGACTATACGCGCTTGTTCCCTACTGTCTATCTGCTTTATTCGCCTACAGACGGGCATGCGCTGAACTTCAGTTTCTCCAACCGCATCTCCCGTCCGTCGCAGAATATGGTCAATCCTTTTCCGTTCTATCAGAACAAATATACATATGCCTGCGGACGTGAGGACTTGAAACCCAGCTACACTTACAATGCAGAACTGGGATATACGTTGAAGAACAACTTCAATGTTTCCGCTTATTATTCTTATTCGGACGATGTATTCTTCCAGGTTGTGGACTTGGATGCCGAAACGAATGTGACTTCTTTCCTTTGGGAGAATTTCATGAAGACGCATGCTTTCGGGCTTAACAATTCGTACACTTTCCGTACCAAATGGCTGCAAGCTTACGCCCAGCATGGAGTGAGCTATCGCCGGACTACCTCCAGCGCTGTCACCACCTCTCCCGAGGAGAAAGGATGGGCTTATGACGCCAGTCTGCGCAACACTTTCTTCTTCAATGAAAAGAAGACTCTTCTGGCCACGTTGTCCGGTTCCTATTCTTCCCGTCAGTATCAGGGCATCTATCTGATGAGTCCCACTTACAGCGTCAGTGCAGGTATGCTTTACCGGTTGTTGGACAATAAGCTCAACCTCAGCCTGAATGTCAACAATCTGTTTGTCAGCCATTCCAAATTGGAAACCATGTCCAACGGGCTGAAGATAATTGCCGACAATCAGTTTGCCTTTGCCAGTTTCCGTATCGGTGTATCCTATACTTTCGGTGGTGATATACGTAGTAAGGGTCAGCGGAACAGTAACGAGGATATTCAGAGGAGGCTATAATAAGAAGTTTATTGCGTGTTGGCAATTGGAAGAAAATATTTATCTTTGTGATACAAGCGATTGTAACAACGATTAATATAAAACCATGATGAAACAGAAACTTCTTTACCTTTTGCCATTCTTCCTATTGTCGGGATGTGGACAGGCTACTTACAAGAATGCATCTCTGCCGGCAGAAGAGCGTGCCGGACTTTTGCTGAAGGAACTGACGCTCGAAGAGAAGGTGTCCTTGATGATGGACGGCTCCAAACCAGTGGAACGCCTGGGCATCAAGCCCTATAACTGGTGGAATGAAGCGTTGCATGGAGTGGCGCGTGCCGGGCTGGCCACAGTGTTTCCCCAACCGATTGGTATGGCGGCATCCTTCTCGCCGGAGACTGTATACGAGGTATTTACTGCTGTTTCTGATGAGGCCCGTGCCAAGAATGCCTACTATACATCCCAGGAAAGCCATGAACGCTATCAAGGATTGACGATGTGGACGCCTACGGTGAACATCTACCGCGACCCTCGCTGGGGAAGGGGTATAGAGACTTATGGGGAAGACCCTTATCTGACCAGCCGTATGGGTGTGATGGTTGTAAAAGGTTTGCAGGGTACGAACGATGGAAAATATGACAAGCTGCATGCTTGTGCCAAGCACTTTGCCGTACACTCCGGTCCGGAATGGAACCGCCATGAGTTTAATGCGGAAAATATCAAGCCCCGTGATTTGTATGAAACTTATCTTCCTCCTTTCGAGGCTTTGGTGAAAGAAGGAAAAGTGAAGGAGGTGATGTGTGCCTACAACCGTTTTGAGGGCGATCCTTGCTGCGGTAGCGACCGCCTACTGATGCAGATTTTGCGCGATGAGTGGGGATTTGACGGTATTGTCCTTTCGGACTGTGGAGCTATTGCCGATTTTTACAGAGATTATGGTCATAAGACGCATCTTGATGCAGAGTCCGCTTCGGCGGCTGCGGTGTTGAGTGGGACTGACTTGGAATGCGGTTCGAGTTACGAGGCCCTGGTAGAAGCGGTGAAGCAGGGAAAGATTGATGAAAAAGCAGTGGATGTAGCAGTCAAGCGCCTTTTGACGGCCCGCTTTGCCTTGGGTGAAATGGACGAGCCGGAGAAGGTGTCCTGGACCGGCATTCCTTTTTCTGTGGTGGCTTCTGCCGGACACGATTCTCTGGCGCTCGACATGGCGCGCAAGTCAATGACACTGCTTATGAACAAGGATAATACCTTGCCGTTGAAGCGTGGAGGTCTGACTATAGCCGTGATGGGTCCGAATGCCAATGATTCTGTGATGCAATGGGGAAATTATAACGGTATGCCTCCGCACACAGTTACCATTCTGGACGGAATTAGAAAAGCTTTGGGGAGTGATGACCGGCTTATTTATGAACAAGGCTGCGGATGGGTGGAGAGAGCTCAGATACAGAGCGTCTTCAACCGTTGCAAGACTGCCGACGGGAAACCCGGATTCAGTGCACGCTACTGGAATAACGTGACTCGTGACGGTGAGCCAGTCACTACTGCCCAAGTGACCACTCCTTTCCATTTCTGTACATCCGGTGCCACGGTTTTTGCTCCGGGTGTGAACCTTACCGACTTCTCGGCTACCTACAACAGCGTATTCACTCCCGACCAGTCGGGAGAGGTGGTCTTTGACATCTATGCTTATGGCTCAGGGAGATTGCGGATAAATGGGGAGGAAGTGAGAGGATTCTCCAATCAGCACGGTGGGCAGAAGAGTGCTTATACTTTGCAGGTACAAGCAGGAAAAATGTATGACGTTGAATTGGATTTTGAATATTTCCGTAGCGATGCACTGCTGAACTTCGACCTTGGATTTAAGAATGAAGTGGATGTGAGGAAATCTGTGGAGCGTGTAAAGGATGCTGATATCGTGGTCTTTGTGGGAGGAGTCTCTCCGAACCTCGAAGGCGAGGAGATGGGTGTTGAGCTTCCCGGATTCAGAGGAGGTGACCGTACCGATATCGAGTTGCCTGCTGTCCAACGGGAACTGATTGCCGCCTTGCACCGTGCCGGCAAAAAGGTGGTGTTGGTGAACTGTTCGGGTTCTCCCATCGGTCTGGAGCCGGAAACCGGGAGGTGTGGAGCCATTCTGCAGGCATGGTATCCCGGTCAGGCAGGCGGTACGGCTGTAGCCGAAGTATTGTTCGGCGATTACAATCCGGCAGGACGCTTGCCAGTGACCTTCTACCGCAATGTGTCTCAGCTCCCGGATTTTGAGGATTATAACATGACCGGCCGGACTTACCGTTACATGACCCAGGAACCGCTTTTTCCCTTCGGTCATGGATTGAGCTATACCTCTTTCAGCTATGGTGCTGTGGTGCTTGGTTCGGATAATATAAAGTCCGGTGAGAAATTGAGATTGAGTGTCCCCGTAACCAATACCGGCAAATGTGACGGTGAAGAGGTTGTGCAGGTCTATTTGAAGAAAAACGATGATGTAGAAGGACCGAGCAAGGCATTGCGTGCTTTCAAGCGGGTACATATCCCGGCAGGAAAGACGGTCGATGTAGAGTTTGATTTGGGTGATAAAGAGTTGGTGTGGTGGAATCCGCAAAGCAATACCATGTGCGTTTCCGAAGGCAGTTATGAACTGATGGTGGGCGGTAGCTCGCAAACTGCTGATTTGCTGCGCCGGTCTTTTGTCATTCAGCCTTGATACATCACTGACAGAGTCAAAAAAAGTTTTCCGCTTGAGGGTGAGTTATGACCCTCAAGCGGAATTTTTATATACTGGGAATACATGTTCTTAATAATCCTTAATACTATATGTTAACTCCCTTGTTTCTTTGTACTTCTCTAATTTTAATTGATATATTTGTGATATCATTATGATATCAATTAAATTTATAGAATATGGAAACAAAAGAGTGTGGTTTCAGTGGTTTCAAGATGAATGGCTTTCTGGCCTTGTTCCTTCATTTGGTAGTGCTTACGGCGGTGATAATCTTTGGATTTCTCATTTCTGTGCCTACCTTGATCCTTTCGGTGTGTTTGTGTTTGGTATGGTTCATTCTGTTTGCCGGCTATATGGAGCTGGAGCCGAACGAGGCGCGTGCCATGGTGTTCTTTGGCAAATATAAAGGGACGTTCAAGGAGACCGGCTTTTTCTGGGTAAACCCTTTTCTTAATAAGAAGAAGCTTTCGCTTCGTGCACGCAATCTGGATGTGGAGCCGATAAAGGTGAATGATAAGATTGGCAATCCCATACTTATAGGATTGGTATTGGTGTGGAAGTTGAAAGATACTTATAAAGCCATGTTTGAGATTGACTCGCAGACGATGGCTGCATCCACTCCCACAGCAGGCAATGCCAACCAGGTGAGCCTTGGTAATGCGGTGGCCAACCGTATGAATGCGTTCGAGAACTTTGTGAAGATACAGAGTGATGCCGCCCTTCGTCAAGTTGCCGGTCAGTATGCCTATGATGATAATGAGGCTGATACGGAGGAACTGACGCTTCGCTCCGGTGGCGAGGAAATCAATGAGCAGTTGGAACAGAAGTTGAACGAGCGTCTGGCCATGGCGGGTATGGAAGTGGTGGAAGCCCGCATCAACTATCTGGCGTATGCACCCGAAATTGCTGCTGTGATGCTGCGTCGCCAGCAAGCATCCGCCATCATTACGGCACGCGAGAAGATTGTGGAAGGGGCAGTCTCTATGGTAAAAATGGCGCTCCATAAACTTTCTGAAGAAGAAATTGTTGAACTGGACGAAGACAAGAAAGCAGCAATGGTCAGCAATCTGTTGGTAGTGCTTTGTGCGGACGAGGCTGCACAACCGGTAGTCAATACGGGAACGTTGAACCATTGATAAAGGATACGGATGAAAGAGATGGGGGTTATAGGACGATGGGCTCTTATACTGCTCTTGCTGGGCAATGTATATGGGGGCTTTGCACAAGATGCGAATACTGCGCGCGCGCAGCACATTTATGAATTGTTTGTGGCAGGGCAAGGTGACAGTATCCATGCGGCATTGAACCGGGAGTTGCAGAAGAAACTAGCTCCGGCACTCTTCAATGATTCTTTCCGGCAAGCAGAGAAAATGTTTGGTAAATCCATATCAAAAGGAGAATGGAAGACCGATTCTGCCCAGGGAATTACTATCTATTATTCCGATGTGGAATTTGAACGTTATAATCTCCGTTTTCTGGTGGCTTTTGATGCTGACGGGGCACTGAATACAATCCGGCTGGTCCCTGCACCTGCTGTTAGCACTGCCCAACCGGTAGCCTATGATAAGACAAAAATGGATGAAAGGGATATTACGCTGGGAGCCGACGGCTACAAGCTTCCCGGAACGTTGACTTTGCCCAAGCGGGCAGTCGGTCCGGATGCATGCAGGGTTCCTTGTGTTATTTTGGTACATGGTTCCGGTCCTCACGACCGTGACGAGACGATAGGTCCCAACAAGCCTTTCCGTGACCTTGCCTGGGGATTGGCGAAACGCGGCATTGCTGTCGTCCGCTATGAAAAACGGACAAAGGCATATGGTGCGGCTTGCGTTCCTGCCGGTCGCGAACTCGATTATGATACTGAGGCCGTGGACGATGCCGTTGCCATAGTGGAGCAGGTAAGGGCTTTGCCCGAGCTGGCTCCTGACAGTGTGTATGTGTTGGGGCACAGCCTGGGAGGTACATTGGCTCCCCGTATTGCCGGGCGTTCGAAAGGTTTGGCAGGTATCATTATCCTTGCCGGACTGGCAAGATCGCTTGAAGATGCTCTTGAGGAACAGTTTTATTATACCTCTTCTTTGACGGATTCTTCAGTCAATGTAAAGGTTCAACTTGATGAGCTGAAACAACAGTTGGCTAATGTCAAAAAGCTTGGTACGGAAGAGTTTGATGAAACGATTTCCTTGCCATTGGGGCAGCCCCGCTCATATTGGCTGTTTGCCAATGCTTACAAACCGGTGGAAGTTGCCGCTAAACTAAAGCTGCCTATATTTGTTCTTCAAGGGGAGAGAGATTATCAGGTGACTATGGAAGACTTCGGTTTATGGCGTTCCGGTTTGTTGCGCTGCAAGAATGCATATTTCAAATCTTATCCGAAATTGAATCACTTGTTGCAGGAAGGCAGCGGCAAGGCGACTCCGTTTGAGTATAGCCATGCTTCGCCCGTCCCAGCATATGTTATGGATGACATTGCCTCCTTCGTGCGGGGCAAGCAGAATACTCTTTGATTGGTACTTGGTTATATCAAAGTAACTTCAATCGTAAATCGTAAATTGTTAAATAGTAAATAAATAGTGGCTAAAAAAGAAACTTCAACCAAAAGCTTTGTCCTCCGTGTGGATGCTGCAACGATGGATGCCATTGAAAAATGGGCAGCCGACGAGTTTCGTAGTACCAATGGACAGCTTCAGTGGATTATCGCTGAAGCATTGCGGAAGAGTGGGCGGATGAAGAAGTCCAAGAATCCTCCTCCGTCTGAAGAGAAAGCAGAGGAGGATTCGTAATAACAGATTCTAAATCGCAGATAGTATGATTAATCTTGGTCCTTATTCCGGCAAGAATTGCCCTAATGTCCGTTTTCAACCCACTGTGATTGACCGTATTCTGGAAGGTACGGCCCTGCTTATCGTGCTCGTTACGTGGATTAGCATTTACTGGCTGTATACCCAAAGAGAAGGTGCCCTGCTGCTCGCCGTCTGGGTGATGGGTGGCTGTTCCATTTTCTGTTTCCTTTTGATGGGGGGATTGGCGTATCTTCCCGTCCGTTTCATCAATTTCCCTATTCGGGTCACCGAGCGCAATGCGGCTGTTCAATATTTGTTTGCCATACGCCTTACCCGGGTGATGAACATCATTCTGTTGTTAGTGCTTTTGGGCAGTGTTTGGGGCTTGTATTATGCATTCGGCAAACTCCTGCTCCTTGTCTCGTTTGTTTTGTTGGGGGTGGCATTTATAGGGTACTATATACTGGCGTTTAAATATAAGTAGCCTTACAGTCTGTTTAATAGTCCTTTTTACCACTTACCCTCCTTTCTCATCTTTATTTGTTGTTATAAATCTGCCATTACCTACTAATGGTTACTCCTTCTCTTCTTTTCGTAATTTTTAGGTATTGTTCTCCTTTTTAACTACCTCTACCTTTGCCCCAATAAAATTTAAGATAAAAGATGAGAAAATTAACAGGCTTATTCGTTTTATGTTTTCTGCTTTCTGCCAATGCTTTGCAGGCTGCTGAACCTGAAAAAGTTACTTCTGCAGCAGAGAGTACGAAAATTTCAACAGACAAAGAGAAAAAGGAAAAAGTAGCGAATGATGGCGACAACTACAAGAAATTCCGTTTCGGTGGATACGGAGAAATGGTTGCAAGTTTTAAGGATTATGGTATTAACCGTTTCTATGGTGCGCCTGAAGGCAATCCAGACAAACATAGGAATACAATTTCTATACCCCGTTTCGTGTTGGCTCTGGATTACAAGTTCAATTCCAAATGGATACTCGGTGCTGAAATCGAGTTTGAATCCGGTGGTACGGGTACTGCTTATGAACTTGAGAATACGGAAAACGGTGAGTATGAAACGGAGGTGGAAAAGGGTGGCGAAGTGGCTATCGAGCAATTCCACATTACCCGTTTAATTGTTCCACAATTCAACATACGTGCCGGTCACGTCATTGTCCCGGTAGGATTGACCAACGCCCATCATGAACCAATCAATTTCTTTGGAACTTATCGGCCGGAAGGAGAGACAACCATCCTTCCTTCTACGTGGCATGAAAACGGACTCGAGTTTTTTGGTTCTTTTGGAAAAGGATATGCCAGCTTTGATTATCAAGCCATGATAGTGGCCGGTCTGAATGCCAATGGTTTTGACCGTAACACCTGGATAGCAAGTGGCAAACAAGGCATCTTTGAAGAAGACAACTTTACTTCACCGGGCTATGTGGCTCGTCTGGACTACAAGGGGGTTCCGGGGTTGCGTATAGGCGCTTCGTTTTATTACTGCGCTGATGCCGGTTCCAATTCTGACAAAGCGGATACTTATTCGTCTACCGGTAAGATTCCGGTAAGAATCTACACGGCAGATGCCCAATACCGTAATAAATATGTGATTGCCCGTGCCAATATGGTATACGGAAATTTGGGCAATTCAGCGAAGCTTAGTGAGGCAAATACCAAATTATCGAATAAATCTCCTTACAGCCGTATAACCCCCATTGCAAAGAATGTAGTCAGTTATGCAGCCGAGGCCGGTTTGAATATCAGCGCTTTCTTCAAAGGAAACAAGAAAGTTCCGGTTATCTACCCCTTTGCACGTTATGAATATTACAATCCGCAAGAAAAGGGAGAGGCTAGCCAGATAATGGAGAAACGTTGTCAAGTAAGCATGTGGACTGCTGGATTGAATTGGTATGCCTTGCCTAATCTGGTGGTAAAGGCTGATTACACCACCCGCCAAATCGGAACAAACAAGGTTTTTGGAACTGGTAAGTATAATAGTGAAAATGAGTTTTCGATCGGTATTGCCTATATCGGTTGGTTTGTCAAGAAGTAGATGAATAGTAATCAATTAATTTTATACAAATGAAGAAAAATTTCTTTTATGCGACAGCTTTGGTATTAGGGCTGGCATTTACGGCTACTGCTTGTAGCGATGATGATGACAACAGTACAGTTAATCCTGCTGACATTGAGTATAATTCGGAGAATGCAGCAAGTTGGCACAACTACATGAGAAATGTGGCGGCTTTGTTGAAGACAGATGCCACCAATCTTTATGATTCTTGGAATACGAGTTATAAGGGTGGGGCAAGTTTTGCAACTTCCTTCAAAGCTCATAATGGTGCCTATAACTTTTCAAGTGCCTGGAACTGTATAGAGCAGGTTATCGACGGTTGTGTTGAAATCTCCAATGAGGTAGGTGAGACGAAGATTGGTGATCCATATAATAAATATATGGCAAACAATGTTACAGAGGCCCTCTATGCTGTTGAGTCATGGTATAGCTGGCATTCCCGTGATGATTATACCAATAATATTTACTCAATCCGCAATGCCTATTACGGCTCTTTGGACGGTAAGGTGAGCGACAAGTCAATTTCAAAATTGGTGGCTGGAGCCAATGCGGAGTTGGATACGAAAGTGTCGGCAGCTATCACTACGGCAGCATCGGCTATTCAGGCTATTCCCCAACCTTTCCGTAATAATATCAACAGTCAGGAAACGGTATCGGCTATCAAGGCTTGTGAAGAACTGGAAAGTGTATTGGATAAGGAGTTGAAACCTTATATCAGGGACAATAGCACCATTAACAGCAATGAAGCACTTGACCCGATTGTTGAAAATTATGTCAATGTTGTGGTTTTGCCTACCTATAAGGATTTGAAGGAGAAGAATAGTACGCTGTATGACGCTGTGGTGGCTCTTGCCAACAATCCCTCTAACAGTGCTTTTGAGACGGCATGCAATGCTTGGATAACAGCCCGTGAACCTTGGGAGGAAAGTGAGGCGTTCCTATTTGGGCCGGTGGATGAGCTGGGGCTTGACCCGAATATGGATAGTTGGCCTTTGGACCAGAACGCCATTGTCCAGATTCTGAATTCCCAGAAATGGGGCGATTTGGAATGGAGCGAGGGTGATGATGATGCAAAAGTTGAATCTGCCCAAAATGTACGCGGATTCCATACTTTAGAATTCCTGCTTTTCAAGGATGGCAAGCCTCGTACAGTTAAATAAGAATTATTTATAAACAATACTCAAGAAGTAAAGGGGGGGATTTGGAGAATCCTGCCTTTACTTCTTTGGCATGTTTGGATATGCCATTATTAAAAAGTAGATAAAGATGATGAATCATTTAATGAGATATTCATGTCTTCTCCTTTGTTTGTCGGCAGGTTTGACTGCTTGTGATGATGATGGGATTGACGTGTTGGATATAGAGATTCCTGAAGGATACGCTCTGTCTGCCGGAACGTCCACAATCTTCATGAATTCATCCAAGGCCTATGATTCACCGGCAGATTGGGTGTCGGGTGTTTACAACAGTCGCTTTAATGATGGTGACGGGCTTTACGATGATGTGCGTACGAGTAGCAATGGCATGGGAGGGGGGCTTGGCCCGGTCTATGCGGGGTATTCTTGTGGCAGTTGTCATCGTAATGCCGGCCGTACCAAACCGACGCTGTGGAGTGAAGGCGGATCGGGTAGTTACGGGTTTTCCTCGATGCTGGTTTATATAAGCCGCAAGAATGGTGCGTTTTTTCAGGATTATGGCCGTGTTCTCCATGACCAGGCCATTTATGGAGTGAAACCGGAGGGAAAGCTTTCTGTGGAGTATACTTATGAGACTTTTACCTTTCCCGACGGAGAGAAGTATGAACTTTGCAGACCGGCTTATTCCATATCCGAATGGTATGCTGACAGCATAAAGCCTGAAGATATGTTCTGTACGGTGCGTATCCCGTTGAGACATGTCGGTATGGGGCAAATGATGGCCTTGGACCCTACGGAGATTGAAGCGCTTGCTGCAAAAAGTAATTATCCGGAGTATGGTATAAGTGGTCGTTGCAATTACATTACCGAACGTGGTGTGAGAAGCTTGGGGCTGTCGGGAAATAAGGCCCAGCATGCGGATTTGACTGTTGAACTTGGCTTTTCAAGTGACATGGGCGTTACCAATAGCCGCTATCCGGAAGAGATATGCGAGGGACAGGCCCAGGTGAATCAAGGCAGCATGATGGGGCTTTCTTATGCCCAGTTGGATGTTTCTACAGAAGATATGGAAGATGTTGACTTGTATATGCAGAGTCTCGGTGTTCCTGCACGGCGTAATGTGAATGACCCGCAGGTGATAAGGGGAGAACAGAATTTCTATAAAGCCAAGTGCCATCTTTGCCATGTCACCACGCTGCATACCAAGCCTCGGGGCTCCGTACTGTTGAACGGTACCCGTTTGCCATGGTTGGGAAGCCAGACAATTCATCCCTATTCGGATTTTTTGCTGCATGATATGGGTTCCGAAATTATGGGAGTCGGTCTGAATGATAACTATGTAAGTGGGTTGGCGCGTGGCAATGAATGGCGCACTACTCCGCTTTGGGGTATCGGGCTTCAGGAAAAGGTAAACGGACATACCTACTTCTTGCACGATGGCCGTGCTCGCAATCTTGTTGAAGCCATAATGTGGCATGGGGGAGAGGGAGAAGCATCGAAAAATCTCTTTAAGAATATGGGCAAGGATGACCGTGATGCCCTGATTGCATTTTTAAATTCACTTTAGAACTAATAAGCTTTATACAATAAGTAATTATGAAGAAATTTTTATATGTCGCCATGCTGGCTGTTTTGCCTTTGACTGCTATGGCGCAACATGAGGAAGATACGGAGAATGGTGTAGTGTCATTGGCCGGAAGAGAAGGTTTTACCATTGGAACAAAGAAAGGTGACTTTGTTTTCAAGCCTTATCTGTTGGTACAAACGAGTGCCAATTTCAATTGGTATGATGATGAAGGCTTGGATAAGGCTTATAACCAAGATAATATTGCCAATTCGGGTTTTTCCATTCCTTATGCCGTACTTGGCTTTACCGGCAAGGCTTTTGGAAAAGTCGCTTTCAATCTGTCCATCAATGCTGCTGCAAGTGGAGGAGCGCTGTTGCAGCAGGCGTGGTTCGATGTACAGCTGAAAAAACAATTTGCGATTCGTGTCGGAAAGTTCAAGACTCCATTCTCGCATGCCTATCTGACAACTCTTGGCGAAACACTGCTTCCCCAGTTGCCGGTTTCTCTGACGTCTTCTGTAATTTTGCCTTATTCGTTGAATGCCGTGACGCCTAATATCGGTACGGGATTTGACCTGGGTGTTGAAGTTCACGGTCTGGTGGCAGATAAGTTGGGTTATGAAGTCGGCTTGTTCAATGGAACCGGAGCTTCCGTGAATACAGCTTCAAAGACAATGAGTGATGACTGGCATATCCCTTCATTGCTGTATGCCGGACGTCTGACTTATATGCCCAAGGGGGTGATGCCTTCCACACAAGGTAATCCTAACCGTTTGAACGAGGACAAGATATTATTCGGTCTTTCGGGTTCTATCAATGTGGAGAGTGAAAATGAGAGTACCAACGATACCCGTGTGGGGTTGGAATTTGCCATGTTGAAGAACAAGCTCTATCTGGCGGCTGAAGCTTATTATATGAATGTAGGTTTCACCAAACGGCAAAAGATAAATGAATCGTATAACTTTTTAGGCGGTTATGTGCAAGGTGGTTACTTTGTCGCTCCCCGCCTACAGCTTGCCGCACGCTACGATATCTTCAATCGTAACGGTACGGATGACGACGGTTTCCTGAATATGCCTGCTGTAGGTATGAACTACTTTTTCAGAGGATGCAACTTGAAATTGCAGGCAATGTATCAGTATGTAGCCCGTTGGGGACACGACACGCAGCTCGACCGTGATAATGATAATTTAGGTCTGGCCACTCACTCTGCCACGGTGATGCTTCAATATACATTCTAAATGAAGTCAGGAAAGGATTCGTCTATGAAAAAATACATTCTTTTCTTTTTTCTGCCCGTGCTTCTTATAGGCCTGCATGCATGCGATGAGGGGAGAATTTATGAGAATGCCGTTGTGGCCACGGGTGAAGGACGCACAGTGAAGATGACAGGCCGGATTAGTGGTGTGGATAAGTGGTCGGGCGACTATAGTGTGGTAGTGGCAGGATTTGATGATGAAAGCGATTATGCCATTGTTTCAAAGGTTGTTCCGGCATCCGAATCGGATAATGATGAAATCCAGTTGACAATGTCCGGCATAACGGATGAGGTGACAACTGTCGAGCTATGTGTAATCAATAAGTTGAGGAAGCGCATTGTCAGTTTGGTGGCAATGGAATGTACTGAAATCGCTGATACCATACTCATGGATGCAGGAACAGTTGATGCAAGTATGTACAATGCCATTCAACAAAAAATATTCAATGCCACTTGTACGGCTTGCCATGGTCTTAGCACCACTCCGGGTGGTGGCTTGAATCTGCTGGGAGGACATAGCCATGCTGATCTGGTCAACCGGGCTTCAACGACAGTAGACGGTAAAATGAGGGTTATGCCCGGCAATGCGTCAGAAAGTGTCTTGCATCTCATATTGGGTACGGACATCAGCTCGGATTGGCGTATAGACCATTCTCAGATGATAATCTCATCTGATATGCAGTCTTTGATTGGCAACTGGATTGACTATGGCGCACAGCCGTAATAATGATGGGCCTTACTGGTAATACCGGTACTTTTTTGGACAACAACGACTAATTGATATTTAATATGAACAATAAACAACAACAAACTAATCAATCGGAGAAAACCTTAACCGAAATCTTTAAATATGAGGTAGAAGCGGGTGTTTCGGAATATCATGTAATGATTCATGCCACCAGACCGGAAGCGACTTATGAAGAACAGCTGAATGCGGTGGTCGACACTTACTGCCAACTGCGTGAAAGTGAACTACAAGGTGCTGTTGCCATCTTTAAACGTTACTTTCTAAGTGACGCCGCCAATCAGGCAGATATGCTGCTGGCGCTTTCGGCAGAATATTCGGATTGTGCGCTCTCCGTGGTAGAGCAGCCGCCGCTGAACGGTACAAAGATTGCACTGTGGGTCTATCTGCAGAAAGGTGTGGAAACACAGGTGCTTCATAACGGATTGTTCGAAGTGAAGCATGGCGCCTACCGTCACCTTTGGGGAGGCGGCTCTTTCAACCGTGCCGCCAATTCGGAATACCAGACCCGTTTGCTGTTGAATGACTATGTGATGCAGCTGATGGAACAGGGCTGCAAGCTGGCTGATAACTGCATACGTACCTGGTTCTTTGTACAGAACGTGGATGTGAATTATGCCGGAGTGGTGAAGGCGCGTAATGAGGTGTTTGTTACCCAGGACTTGACGGAGAAGACTCATTATATTTCCAGTACCGGTATCGGTGGCCGTCATGCCGACCCAAAAGTGACGGTTCAGATGGATACTTATGCTGTAGATGGTTTGAAATCTGAACAAATTCACTACCTTTACGCACCGACACATTTGAATCCCACATACGAATACGGTGTGAGTTTCGAGCGAGGTACGTATGTGGATTATGGCGACCGTCGCCAGGTGTTTATTTCGGGTACTGCGAGCATCAATAATAAAGGTGAGGTGGTATGTCCCGGAGACATTCGCAAGCAGACGGAACGTATGTGGGAGAATGTGGAGGCTTTGTTGAAAGAGGCTGGCTGTACGTTTGATGATTTAGGACAGATGATTGTTTATCTGCGGGATGTTGCAGACTATACCGTGGTCAAAGGAATGTATGACGAGCGTTTTCCGGATACTCCGAGAGTGTTTGTATATGCTCCCGTATGTCGTCCGGGTTGGCTGATAGAGATGGAATGTATGGGAGTCAAGTCTTTAGAAAACAAGGAGTTTGCTCCATATTGATTTTTTACTTTTAATTGATAGCTCTTAATTGAAAAAGTTTCTCATAGCTGTTTATGGTTGTTTGCTGCTCTTACTTGCTGCAACTACGTTTGTAGAGCAGACATACAGTACGGATTTTGTAGAAAAGCATGTTTATCATACGATTTGGTTCTGTTGTTTGTGGGGAGCCCTTGCTGCGATGACTGTTGTTGTGCTTGTAAGACAGCGGTTGTGGCGGCGTCTCCCGACGTTGTTGTTGCATGGCTCCTTCCTCGTGATTTTGGCGGGAGCCATGACTACGTTTCTTTGTGGCCGAAAAGGATATGTGCATCTTACTGTCGGCAGTGAGGTGAACTGCTTTTTGGAACAAGACGGCAGGCAGGTTGTAGAGTTACCGTTCACCTTACGTCTGGACAGTTTCCGGATTGAGTACTATCCGGGTACGGATGCTCCTGCAGATTATATCAGCTATATTCACGGTGAGACGCCCGTCTCCATGAACCGTATTCTTTCACGGCAGGGGTTCCGCTTTTATCAGTCTTCCTTTGATGAGGATATGCAGGGGAGCTGGCTGACAGTGAATTATGACCCGTGGGGGATAGGGGTTACCTATAGTGGATACCTCTTGTTAGGTGTCTCCATGCTCTGGATGCTGGTCAGCCGGGGTGGAGAGTTCCGCAGGCTGCTGAGGCATCCGTTGTTGAAGAAGGGAGGAATGTTTGTTCTATTGTTGCTGTGTCTGGGAAGTGGGGTACATGCGCAGAAGAGAAGCCTTCCGGCACTGGCACGCAAGCAGGCGGATAGTCTCGCCCGTAAGCAGGTGATTTATAATGACCGTGTGGTTCCTTTCAATACCCTTGCGCGCGATTTTGTACTGAAACTGACGGGAAAACCGTCTTATGGAGGCATGACGCCGGAGCAGGTGATTGGTGGATGGCTTCTGCGTCCGGAAGTTTGGCAGAATGAGCCGATGATTTATATCAAAAACGAGGCACTCCGTCGCCTGCTTCATTTGGAGACACCCTATGCATGTCTGGCTGATTTGTTCGACGGTGAGAAGTATCGCTTGCAGAAGTTCTGGAAGGGGAAGCAAGACCATCATCAGAAAATGACTTCTCTGGAAAAGGCCATTGTAGAGGCGGATGAAAAGGTGGGACTGATTTTGATGCTCCAAAATGGTACATTGATTCGTCCTTTGCCGGAAGACGGGAGTGTGGAGCCTGTTTCCGATACTAAAATACAAGCCGAATTGCTGTATAACCGTATTCCTTTCAGTAAATTGCTGTTCATGTTCAACCTTACGGTGGGGATGCTGGCTTTCTTCCGTCTGCTGTATCGCGGCCTGCGTCGTTCGTCGGCATTGTCAGACTCTTCCGGTAGGATTGTAGCGCTCTCTTTCTCTTCGCGTTTGGCAGATACTTTTTTCCCGTTTTCTCTTTATGCGGCGTTTCTCTTTCAGCTCTTCGGGTATGGCCTGAGGTGGTACATCGGTGGGCGAATACCGTTGGGCAACGGATACGAAACGATGCAGTTCATGGCATTGTGTGCGCTGTTCCTGGCTTGTCTGTTTCGGCGGCGCTTCCCGTTTATGGTGCCTTTCGGCTTTTTGCTGTCCGGTTTTGCCTTGCTAGTGTCTTATTTGGGACAGATGAATCCCCAAATCACTCCCTTGATGCCCGTGCTTGTTTCTCCATGGCTCAGTACGCATGTGTCGTTGATAATGATGTCTTATGCTTTGTTTGCCTTTATGATGCTGAACGGCATACTGGCATTGTGTCTTCGCCGTTCAGCCCGGATGTTGATGCTGCTCAGCCGATTGCTGCTTTATCCCGCCGTTTTCTTTTTGGGAGCCGGTATTTTTCTGGGTGCGGTTTGGGCCAATGCTTCTTGGGGGCGATATTGGGCTTGGGACCCGAAGGAAGTATGGGCGCTGATTACCTTTATGGTTTATGGAGCGGCGTTCCATGCGCGCAGCCTACGCATTTTCCGCAGGCCGTTATTCTTCCACATCTATATGATTGTCGCCTTTCTGACAGTCCTGATGACCTATTTTGGGGTGAACTACATCCTTGGAGGAATGCATAGCTATGCCAATGCTTGATTTACGGGTGGTTCTACCTATTTATAATGACTGGCTTTTTTCATTATACCTAATTTGAGCGATTGCGCACTGTCTGCCGATGCCTTATCTTTGCAACATCAGATTTGAATGAATTAGTTAGTCATAATTACGTAACCACTTTTATGAAGATAAAAGGATCCCCACTTTCCGATGTGATATCGTGAAGTGGGGATTTGTGTATGGCGTGGCGGATACTGTGGGCAAGGTTGGTTAAGGCTACTTGTCAGACTGCTTGAGCCATAGCATGGGGAGGGCTGACATAGGGGATGAGCTTTGTCTTCAGCCTGAAGATGCACATCTCTATGCTGAAGATATACATCTTTACGCTAAAGATGTATATCGCCAGTCACAAGATAAACCTTAATCAATAGCCAGAGGCCTTTTCCCGTATGGGGGAGAATACTTTTGCAAGGGATTCATCCGTTTTTTCCCTATAGGCCGTAGTGGGTAGGGAAACAGTTGCCGGAAGAACCTTATAGAGAGTCCTTGATGTCGCCCAATTCCACCAGCTTGTTCACAATAGCGTAGATGGTAAGCCCTGCCGGAGAATGTATCTGCAGTTTGCGTGCAATGTTACGGCGATGGGTAATGACAGTATGAATGGAGAGGTAGAGTTTGTCGGCGATGGCTTTGTTGGTCATGCCCTTCACAACGCAGGTGATGATTTCTTTTTCGCGCTGGCTCAGGGTTTCTTGTTCGCTGTCTTTTTCCTCTTCCTCCTCGGTGTGCAGCAAGTGGTTGATTTTGGAGGTGATGACATCTATGTCATCGCACATGGCGAAGTTCTCGTCATATTCCTTCAATATGTTGTTGTCAATGACGGAGCATACCATAGCAATGTACTTGATGCCGGATTTTCCGTGTTCTGCCTTGAAGGCGGGCAGGTCGAACCAGCCACCGAAAGTGGGGTTGATGATGATAATGTCTGCCGGATGCATGTGAATATAGTTTTGCAGCGATTCCGGAGAAGAAACCTCAATAGGGTGTGCATTCAAGTTGGGAATACGCTTCAAAACAGCCGTCAGACCACTCCGGATGATGACCGAAGTTTCTGCAATGACAATCTTCAAAGAAGTATTATTGTTCATTTTTCAGTTTCCTTTCTATTTGCGCTACGGCGGGAACAAACATATAATCTTCTACCTGGCAGTGGGTGGCAAGGTCTTGTTCGCAGTTGAATATATCGAACAAGACCGCATTTAGGAGATTGTTGTTCTCCTTTTCCGGGTAGTATTTGATGATGATGTTCTTCAGCTCTTTCAGTTTGGTGTCTATCTGATTATGTTTGCTGGCAAAAGTGGCGATGTTGTATTCGTCCGATAGTCTGCCTTGGAGCAATTGCTCTACATAGGTGAATACGGCCTGGTTTTCATATTCCATGTGGCGGCGTACCTCCTTGGCATATTCATCGAAGAACTTCAGGATGAGGTAGGCTACATCGTTTGTACTGGAACAATCGATGGCTTCGATGAGTTTGCGGCGGATGGCCGGCAGGTTGAAGTCGAGGAAATACGTGTGGGCACGCTTCAGATAATCCATAAGGGCGGGAATGGAAAAGTCACTTTCATTGCCGCTGTAAGAGTATTGTTCTTCGCTGATAAAGTTGGCTACGGCGAGGAATGTGGGGCAATCTACGCCTTGCGCTTCGCAGACGTCCTTCACGCTCTTGTCTCCGAATCCTAATGACAGTCCGAAGCGGCTCATCACCATTAATAAGGAGTAATTGTCACAGATGAGGTCACTCATCTTGTCCGTGGAGCGGTACTTATGTTGCTCATTCATTGTATGTTATTGTTTTTAATTCTTTAATTCGTGCGCAAAGTAACGGCTTTTATCCGAGAACTGCAATCACTATTAGTAGGTATTTTGCTTGTCGGGAGATGGTTGGAGAGTGGTGTTTGCCGGATAAACTAAAAGCTTTAGTTTTATTTAACGAGAGAAATTAGTTTTTGAACTAAATAATTTAGTTATTTGCAGAAAACAAAGAATGTTATGAAAGGATTGACTGCAAAAGAAGAAGAAATCATGGGCTTTTTCTGGGAAAAAGGACCCTTGTTTGTGAAGGAAATGCTGGCATTCTATGAAGAGCCGAAACCCCATTTCAATACTTTGTCCACCATTGTGAGGGGATTGGAGGATAAGGGATTCCTGAGCCATCATACATATGGTAACACCTATCAGTATTATGCGGTGGTCAGCGAGGAGGATTTTCGCAAGCGGACACTGAAGAACGTTATCAGTAAATATTTCAATAATTCCTACCTCAGCGCAGTGTCGTCTTTGGTGAAGGAAGAGGATATATCCTTGGAAGAATTGAAGCAGTTGATACAAGACGTGGAAAAGGGAAGGGACTGAGATTGTTGAGACTCTAATAACTCTGGCTTATGAAAAATATCGGATTGGTTTGTTTGCTGCTGGTAAGTATTTGCTGCGGATTGCAGGCAAAGAAAATCGTAGAGGTACCCTATTTCATGGCATGCAATACGCGTAGCATTGAAGTGGAGCAAGTGACGCTTGGAAAAGATACGACCTGGCTGGCGGTAAGGCTTTATGGTATGCAGGGCGATAAGGTCAGGATTGATTCGACAGCTGTGTTGCGGGCATCCGGAAAGGATTACGGATATTTGGGAAATACCGGTTTTGCCAGGGATGAGTGGACGCATATTCCCGCTTCCGGTGAAATGGCTGCTGTTTTGAAGTTTAGTCCGCTTCCGATGGATACTGAGAGCTTTGATTTCGTAGAGATGCCGGGTAGTGATGAAGGATGGATAATTTATGGTATACAGCTCAACGGAGAGAAACCTCGGGTGGATATTCCCGAACGTTTGCGGAATAAGAAACCGGATGAGGTTTTGCCATTGCCCGGACCGGAACTGAATGTGGGAAAGACTGTCATAAAGGGGCGGATATTGGGGTATAAACCAGAGTATGGAGTGACGTTACGCTACTATGACTCGCCTTGGTTCTTCATGTATTTCACCGGTAAGGACTTGAAGATAGCGGAGGATGGCACGTTCCGCTATGAGACGGAGGTGCTGTTGCCGAGCGGTGCTACGCTGTGGATATCCCGTTCGAAAATAGAATTGTTTCTCGTTCCGGGTGGAGAACTGGATGTCACAATCAATCTGCCTGAAATATTCTATTCGCAAAGCCGTCTTTTAAGCCGGAAAAGGGATGGTGTAACGGATAGCCGTGTTTGGTTTGAAGGAGACTATGCCGGTCTGAATACCGAGTTGCTGCGGTTCGGTGAAATGAAAAGCTTATCGGGAACTGATGATTTTTATGCAGATATTTGTGGGATGACTCCGCAGGCATATAAAAAGTATCTGTTCAGGCATTATGAAGATGTGCAAAAGAAACTTGTAAAAAACAAGGATATGAGCCAGGCTTGCCGTACTTATATCCGGGCAAATCTGGATATGAATCTGTTCAGCCTTATCTATAATTACAAGAGTAACCTTAGTTATGCCCCGATGTTTTCGGGCAGGAAGGGGGTGAAAAGGGCGGACATGACGGTGGACAGTACCTCATACTTCAAGGAAATACTGCAACTGGATATTCTGCATACCCCCGAACAGAAATATTACAATTATTATACGGACTTTGTGAAGACCGCTACCGGAAATTTCCGGGATAAGTTTGTGCAAGACCCTCTTTGGCCGGACATGCTTCTTGCCGGGCGTGCTTCCCGTAATCTGAGCAAGTACATGCCTTTGACTGAGGAAGAGCGTCGGACGGTGGACAGCATCGCTTCTCCCGACCTCAGGCAATTGTTCCTGATGAGAAACGGGAGGATTGAAGCCGAACTGAAATCAGAGTTGGAAGCTACTAAGGGAAAGACCGGATATAAGATTGTTGAGGTGGAAAAGGAGGTAGCGGCAGACAGTTTGTTGCAGGTCATTACTCGTCCTTATCGTGGCAAGATGGTACTGGTGGATATGTGGAACACCTGGTGTGGTCCTTGTATGCGGGCCATGAAAAGCCTGAAACCGTTGAAAGAGGAGCTGAAAGAGGTGGTTTATCTATATATTGTCGACGAAACATCTCCTGAAGGAAAATGGAAAGTAATGATACCGGATATACCCGGTATTCACTGTCGCATTAGCAATGAGCAAAGTACGGCATTGGCAAAGCTGTACGAATATCCGGGTATCCCGACCTATTTCGTCGTGAACCGTGAAGGAGATATTTCCTACAAAGCAACCGGATTTCCCGGAGTGGAGATGCTACGGAATGAACTGACCAAGTAACTGTAAATAGTAAATCGTAAATCCCTAAATAGTAAATAATACCATGGGTCTGTTTTTTGTTTATATACTCAAATCTTCTGTTTGCCTGGCGATATTCTATTTGTTTTATCGCTTGTTGCTGGCACGCGAGACGTTTCATCGTTTCAACCGTTTTTCATTGTTGGGCATTTTGCTGTTGTCCTGCCTATTGCCTTTGGTAGAGGTAAGTGTGAAGCAGGAGACGGAAGTGCACCAGACGATGCTGACATTGGAGCAGTTGCTGATGATGGCGGATGCAGTGAATGCCACTGAGGCCGGAGCAAGGACTGAAACGGCAACAGTCACCTGGATACAAGTGGCGCTGCTTGTCTATCTGGCAGGAATCGTTTTCTTTGCCTTCCGCAACGTATATTCGTTGGTACGGTTACTGATGTTGCTGAAATCGGGTAAAAAAGAGGATATCGGCAGCTACTTACCGGGCAGGAAAGAGCGCGTTACTTTGATTGTACACAACTGTGACATCGCTCCGTTCAGTTGGATGGGATATATTGTCATTTCACGGAAAGACTTGGAGGAGAACGGACGGGAAATCCTTATCCACGAGCTTGCCCATATCCATAACCGCCATTCCTGGGACTTGCTGGTGGCTGATGTCTGCATTTTCTTTCAGTGGTTCAATCCGGCATCATGGCTCCTGAAGCAGGAATTGCAGAATATCCATGAGTTTGAAGCGGATGAAACGGTGATAAAGGAGGGTGTGGATGCAAAACAGTATCAACTATTATTAATAAAAAAAGCTGTCGGCACAAGGCTCTACTCTATGGCCAACAGCTTTAATCACAGTAAACTTAAAAAACGTATCACTATGATGTTAAAAGAAAAATCAAGCCCGTGGGCACGTTTGAAGTATCTTTATGTACTTCCGGTAGCTGCCATTGCAGTGACAGCTTTTGCCCGTCCCGAAGTCTCCGATAAAGTGGAGAAGATTTCAAGCGTCAAAGTTAACGATTTGGCTGCAATTGTAGAAACAAAAGTGGCGGAAAGTGCAGGTGACACTACGAAGCCTGCCGATGTGAAGTATGTACCGGCGGAAGTCCGCAAGCGGTTGAAGGGAACTCTGGTCTTCGAGGTGGCAGAGGAGATGCCGGAATTTCCTGGAGGTGGAATGAGTGCTCTTATGAGTTATCTGAAAGACAATATGCGCTATCCGGCATCTGCCAAAGAGAAAGGTACGCAAGGGCGTGTGACTGTCCAATTTGTGGTGGATAAAGATGGAAGTATCAAGGAACCGAAACTTCTCCGTTCTGTAGATAAGGATATGGATGCTGAAGCGTTGCGTTTGATAAGTAATATGCCGAAGTGGAAACCAGGGAGACAGAAGGGGCAGCCGGTGGCGGTGAAATATACGGTTCCGGTGATGTTCAGTTTGGATGATGACAAACTTGAGAAAACTTCTTCTGCCAATGGTATTACAGTTGAAGGATATGCAGGTAATGGGAAAGAACCACTGTATATTGTGGATGGAAAAGAGGTGACGCCATCTGTCATGAGTGCATTGGATCCTAATAAGATAGAGCGTGTAACGGTTTTGAAAGATAAATCTGCCACGGAATTATATGGAGAAAAGGGAAAGAATGGTGTTCTTTTGATAACCTTGAAACAAGGAACTCCAGGTATAGTTATCCGTCGGGATAAAGAGGTGACAGAGAACGCTAAAGTACAGCATAACGGTAGTCTTGATTTAACGAAGACTATTTATATTGATGGAGAAAAGGTTGATTTGGGTACTAAAACTATCGATGATTTAATACCTGCGGAGAATATTGAGAGCATTGAGGTGAAGAAAGAGGCAGGTGGAAAAGGTGAGATTTACATTGCTACTAAAAAAACTAAAGCTGTAGAAAAGACTTCCGTTCAAGGTAATATGAAAGTGGAAGGCAAAGTGGTGGATGAGCAGGGCGAGCCTATTATTGGTGCGGCTGTTCTGATAGAAGGTACCACTACGGGAAGCGTTACCGATGTCAATGGTAATTTTGTCCTTTCTGTACCTTCTAAGGATGCTGTATTGGTTGCTTCGTATATAGGCATGGCTACCGGCAAAGTGAAGGCACGACCCAAGCTTACGATTACACTAAAAAATGAATAGTCTCTAACAACTATGATAAAGAAAATTCTCTCTTTGTTTCTAATTCTGATAGCTGTGGGGGCAGGGCTTTGCTCTGCCCAGACAGCCGGTAAGAAATATTATTTGGTGGACGGGCTTTTCTTCGAAGGCATGCCGCCTTGTGTGAGTTCGGACAATGTGGCAACCTTCATTACACATGAGGACGGCGTGGGACACGAGGTTACGGAACTCCGTTTGCGCAAAGGCTTTGCGCTGCCTGAGGATGTAAGAAAATACGCCACTCCTGCCGAAGAGGTCCTTGGTGCGGAAGCCTTCTTGATGAGTTACCGCGGAGGGATGGGGAAGAAATGGCCGATAAGCGGTGCCGTGCAGACTTTGAAGAAGGAAGAATGGATAGGGAAGGCTTTCCCGGATTTTAAAGTGAAAGATACGGAAGGGAAGGAGTGGAGCAATACCGATGTGACGGGACGTCCTATGGTCCTGAACTTCTGGTATACCGGCTGTGGTCCTTGTATCCGTGAAATGCCGGAGCTGAACAAATGGATGGAAGTCTATCCTGATGTAACCTATCTTGCTACGACTTTTGACAGTGCTGCACAAATAAAGAAAATTGTAGAGAGCCGTCCTTTTCTCTTTACCCAGATAGCCGATGACTTGTTTTTCTTCGAGACCTTTCATGTGAGCGGTATGCCGGTCACTATACTGGTGGATAAGAAAGGCATTATCCGCCATATAGAACAAGGTACTGGAACTGCGAAACTTCGGTATATGCAGGATAAGTTGCAGAAACTTGTCAGCGAATAATTCTTTCTTGATGAATAGGGGATAAGGATTTCAGAGGATTTCTTTTGCTCTTTCACAGATTATCATACCTTTGCGAATATAAATCTAAGGAAGGGGAAGGTTATGATAAAACATCTTTTTTTAATATTGGGACTGCTTGCGGCACTCACTGCTGAGCCGGTTCTGGCTTGTACATCTGCCGTCGTTTCTGGAAAGGTTACTCCTGACGGCCGTCCGTTGCTATGGAAAAACCGTGATACGGACTATCTGCGAAATCATGTTGCTTATATAAAAGGGGAGAAGTATAACTTCATTGCCGATGTGAATAGTGCTAACTTTCATGTATAGAAAGTACATATAAAAAGTGTTTGAGAGAAGAATGAGGAAAGTTTACTGGTTATCAGTTACTTTCCTCATTTTGGTTAAAAGTGGCGAGGACAGACGAAGACGGGAATACGACAAGATGAGACAGAGGAACGTTACCTATCCGTAACCTATACCCCAAATGGGGAATGTTGAGGTTCGGAAGAATAAAGAAGGTTACGAATTGAATTTGAATGCTCTGATTTATAGTGAGTTACTAATGAGCAACGTAAGATTTTTGGTTACGAACCAAATTTGCCGTGTTCTGCCGTGAAATGCGTAGTAAGAAAAGACTCTTCATGTATTAATTTTGAACGCAAAAAAGAATGACGTTATGAAGAGTACATTTTCAATTATCTTCTACCTCAAAAGACAGGTAGTAAAGAAAGACGGTACTGTTCCAGTTATGGGACGTATCACAGTGGACGGAACACAGGCACAGTTCAGTTGCAAGATGACTGTGAATCCCAATTTGTGGGACACCAAGGGCGGACGCATGACTGGAAAAAGTATGCAAGCCTTGGAGGTGAACCGCAAACTGGACAAAATGCGTGTGAGTATCAGCAAGCATTATCAGGAGATAATAGATCGAGACAACTTTGTCTCTGCCGACAAGGTTAAGAACGCTTTTCTTGGATTGGAGTATCGCTGCCATACCTTGATGAAAGTCTATGAGCAAAGCAGGGATGAAATGGAAAAACAATACAAGGCTGGCATGAAATCTTTGAGCACATTCACAAAATATAGAATCGGTTGTGCTTACGTGGGCGAGTTTTTGCAGTCGCATTACCGTGTAAAGGACATTGCCTTGAAAGAATTGTCCCTGCCGTTTATTACGAACTATGAGACATTCCTTAGAATAGACAAGCAACTGAAGATAAATTCCGCAATGGTGTTTGTCCGTAATCTCCGTGCCATGATTTTTCGGGCGATTGATAACGAGTGGCTCGTCAAAGACCCTTTCAGACGATACGAGTACAAGAACGAGGAAACAACAAGGGAGATTCTGACAAAAGAAGAAATTCACCTGTTGATGGAAACTCCTATCACCAGAAAGCATATGGGGTTGGTGCGTGACTTGTATCTATTCTGCTGTTTCACAGGTCTCGCATTCATTGACCTGTACAACTTGAAGGAAGAGAACATCAAGACATTTTTTGACGATGGCGAGTGGATTGTTATCCACCGACAGAAGACAGGAACGGAAGCCGACATCAAGTTGCTTGACTATCCCAAGCAGATAATGGAGAAATATCGTGGATTGTGCAAGGATGGCAGAGTCTTTCCTGTACCACCTTATAGAAGTTGTCTGCGTTCGCTCAAAAGATTGGGAAAGAAATGCGGTATCACCAAGCCACTTTCCTGGCATGTCTCAAGGCACTCGTTCGCAACCTCGGTTTGCCTCTCCAATGGTGTACCAATAGAAACAGTAAGTTCCATGCTTGGTCACAAAGACATCAAGACCACGCAAGTGTACGCCAAGATTACCAAGGAAAAGTTGAGCAAGGATGTAGAAAAGTTGTCCCAACAACTCAATCACATTGAGGAATTCACATTCGGGAATATTTGCAGCGATAATACGAACACAAAAAAGGCATAGTATGAAACGACAAGTGATAACAATACAAGAAGATATGGTCATCTACGCCCCACATCATGGTGAGGTGTGGATGACTGTTTGGGAAATTGCCGAACTGTTGAATGTAACAGGGACAACAGTGAAGAATACCATCAAGCGCATTTGGAAACAAAGTGTGCTGAAAGATTTCCAGCATTCTCAATACGTCAAACTTGAAAATGGATATTCTGCGCATGTCTATGATATGGAAGTGATTATCGACATAGCACTTCAAATGGATACATACCAAGCATTGCTTTTTAGAAGATGGCTTGTTGAAAAGATAGGAAATCGCAAAGAATGTCAAGCTACTTCAGGAAAGCAGGGGCGAACGACGATTATCGTGATGAATGGAACGATGCCGAGAGGTATCAGTTAAGCATTACACCTTAATTATATAATAGCGTACAGAGAAGAAATACCAAATGGTTGTATCACTCTGTGCGCTTTTTGCTTTCTATTTGTAGCGCAGTTTGCATATTTTAGAATGTTTGTCATCTATTACGGTGCGCTTTCTTACACAAAATAATCGAGATATTCAAGCGAATGGGCTTAAATAGTCTTAAATTTGTGTTGCAGTATTTATATTTCCTGCCATTTCTTGTCTTTTCTCAATAAATTTTCGTATTTTTGCAGTCGGATTGTATAGCCAGACCGCAGTTGTCGCTGTAAGACGAGTTCTTTCATGATAACCGAGTCGGCAGCCTACGCCGTGCTGAGTGTAGTGAGGTCAACCATGACATATCTATACGTAAGCGGGCTTTGGGCGGGAAGACAATCCAGACATAATGGAAGGCGTTTATCGACGCTGTGTTTAAGACTTCCTGTAATCTTGCAAATTCACAGTAAATTGTTGTCTTGAACGTAGTCAACGGTAGATGTCCCGGGTGTGATTATATCAATCCCGTGGAGACCTGTAAGCATGGATTGTGTCCTTTCGGGCGCAGTCTAATGTGTTATTAGGTCTCTTTACGGACATGATTTTCATATCGGCGTGGGCTCTGACGTTGTCTGTTCAACAACAATAGGCAATTGCAAGAGCCTCAGGAAGTGGAATGGACAACAGGACGATTCCACGCTCTTTTTTTCTGTCGCAATTTAACGGATTTCTGTCTAGAAAAAAGTTAGCACCGATATGAAAGTCGATGAATGGACATCAGAAGATGGACACATCTCAGGGGGTGGTGAATACCCTCCTTGCGCTGGACTTACCTCCAACGCCCTCCCCGAAGCTCAAAGCACAGTTTCCGCCGAGAGTTCACAAACAGGGGTGTCCACCAGAAATGCCCATATAGCAAGTAAGCCTAAAGCACAAAAAGAGGAAGATAGCCCTCATTGGTATGCCTTACGTACCACATACGGTAGAGAGAAAAAGGCATACGACTACATGACAGCCAAAGGCATCACTGCTTTCTATCCTACTACAGATACTGTAAAACTTATAAAAGGTAAGCGCAAAATTGTTACCGAGTCTCGTTTACCAAATATCTTCTTCGCCTACGGTACAGAAGAACAACTCAAATCTTTTGTTTACGACAACGTAAACCTCCCATTCCTTCGTTTTTATTATCGACACGTCCACGTTGGTCGCAGAATAGAGAAGATTCCTATGATAGTTCCTGACTATCAGATGGATAGTTTAAAAATCATCTGTGCTTCCGATGCGGACAATACCATCGTGTCATTAGTCGAAGTGCCAAAGTTCGAAAAAGGACAATTGGTAAGGGTTACAGATGGAGCGTTCAAAGGAGTGATAGGAAGAGTTGCAAGATGGCAAGGGCAACAGAGAGTAGGAGTTGTGGTGGATGACTTGGTGACTGTTGTGACGGCGTATATACCAAGTGCATTTATAGAATCAATAGAATAAATATCATTTTTATTATGCAAGAGCATACTTTAATAGCCAATTCTGGTATTCAAATCATAACGTTTCCATTGAGGATAAATACTCAAGAAAAGTTCAAAATGTGGTATCACGAATGGTATGATACTGAAAATGGGGAATGGCGACTTGATCCTGTGTACGAACTTCGCACAGATGACGAGTGCTATTATTATAACAAACAGAAACTTCATAAAGGTGGCTATTTAAGTGACCCTACTATTGAAATTGATGTCAACGAGCTTAAAAGCGATGATATATTACCATTGAGAATAGAAGATGAAAATTGTCCAGGTGTAAGGGGCGATATATTTAGCCTTACATTCTCCGACAAAGACAACAAGTTTTCCAAGTTTGAAAATGCTTGGCTTCCAGTCCCATATTTCTTTAAACGCACTCTCAAGCGTTTTAAGTTCGGTCCATTAAATTGGGTACGTATGAAATTAATCCCAACAAGAGAAGAAAAGGGAATAAAATGGTACAATGTAGTTCTAGCATTCGATACAAGAGCTCGTTACGAGAGTGACGAATATGAAGAATGCCCCGTCTTTCCAGATGCGTTTAGAAGCGAAATGGATTTCGAACTATGTAGTAATGAGTTCTATTTGATGGACTATTGTTCTCCTAATAACAATTGGAGTTATATTGATGACTATTTGTTGCACTTGGTTCATCCTAATGTTCAACGTGTATCTCAATTAAGAGGTGCGAACGTGAGAAAAATGTCGTATATCGCATCATACATATTCTTAATCAACTATCTTGCTCAAAAGAATCTATTCCCCAAGGTTAAACTTTACAAGGATACCGATGTCGAAATAAAGGATGTTGATATGGTTGTTGATATAGGAAACTCACGTACAACAGCACTTTTAATAGAAGATAATACCAATTTTAATCAAGTAAGGCAGCTTGAACTTATTGACTATACAAATCTTGTTAAAGAAGTGAACAATTCACTTGTAATCAACAAACATAACGAACCTTTCGATATGCGTTTGGCTTTTCGTAAAGTTGACTTTGGAAGTTTTGGCATTAAAGACAGCAAACAATTTGTTCATCCGAGCTTGGTTCGTTTAGGACAAGAAGCCAACACACTTATCCATTTGGCCACAAACACTGCAGATGATATGGAATCTTTGTCAACCTATTCAAGTCCAAAGAGATATTTGTGGGATTGGAGACCAAATAAAGAAGAATGGAAATTTCTTGTTCTCAAAGGTGAAAAGGACGACCACATTTTGAATCTTCGTGGAATAACAAATCAGTTGAAAAGTGACGGAAGTATAGATCTGTCCGGAGAAAGTGGCAGCTCGTACCACTATTCCAGACGGTCTTTAATGACATTCTCTTTCTTGGAAATGTTAGTGCAAGCTCGTATACAAATTAATAGCGAGGAATACAGGTCTAATCGTAGTGGGTTTGGAAAGCCGTCCATACCAAGAAGAATACGAAGAATTATTGTAACTTGTCCTACCGCAATGTCAAGGGTGGAGCGAGAGGCTCTTGTACATTGTGCTAAAGATGCAGTAATCTTATTGGAAAATTTCGATTATAATTGCCCTGTAGAAAATCCACATCCTGGGAAACTGGTAGACGTAGTCCCTGCTGTTCGCTCTATGAAAGATGACGATGGACTGTGGTACTATGACGAAGCGACATGCTCCCAATTGGTATATATGTATGGAGAGGTTGGACAAAAATACAAAGGATGTTGCAGTGAGTTCTTCAATCTCTATGGAAAAATAGAAGATGGTGACAGCCAGCCTTCAATAACTGTTGGATCTATTGACATTGGTGCAGGAACATCAGACTTGATGATTAGTAAATATACTTATATAAAAGGTGATGTTACGACCATTACGCCAGATCCGAAATTCTACGATAGCTATTATTTCGCAGGAGATGATATGCTTTATGCCCTTATCAAGAATATTATGCTCCTTGATGAGAACAGTGCATTTAGGACAGAATTAAAAGACTTAACAACCCAACAATATCGCCAAAAGATAAAGAATTTCTTTGGAGAGGATTATAATGGACAAACTATAGCTGATAGAATATTAAGAAAGGACTTTAATATTCAATATTCTGTACCATTAATGTGCCATTTCTTGGAGTTGTTGAAACAAGGCTGCAAGGATTGTATTGTCAAATATTCAGATGTGTTTTCCGAGTGTCCACCTAATGAGGCAATCATAGAGGAATTCAAACAAAGATTGAACATTGACATCACATCACTTTCTTGGAAATTTAACAAAGAGATGGTTTCAGAAGTTGTTCGTAAAGAATTTGAGCCTTTGCTTAAGAAGGTTGCAACCATCATGTATTCCTATGCTTGCGATGTCGTATTACTCTCAGGACGTCCTGCTTCACTTCCTGTGATAAGGGATATATTCCTTAAATATTACTCAGTTTCACCAAATAGACTCATTGTTCTCAACGATTATTACGTAGGGGATTGGTATCCGTTTGGAGAGAATACTGGCTATATAAAGAATGCAAAGACTATTGTGGCTATGGGTGGTGTAATAGGACATTATGCCTCGGAACTTTCAAATCTGAATAAGTTTATCATCAATTTAGATTTGCTGAAAAAGAATTTGAAGTCAACTGTGAATTATATTGAAGCTTCTCGTGAAGGACAACCAATTGAATACTTCATAACACCAGACAAGTACCGAGGTGACTTGACTATTAGTAGTATTCCCCAATCACTCCATGTTCGTCAAATAGGGATGGACTCATATCCAAGTCGTGCCTTGTATTCAATAGACTTTAACCGTCATAAAATGGCAGACAAAATTCGGAAAAAGGCCATTATAAATGACGAAGACTGTCCGACTGACGCAAAAGTAATAGGACTTGTAAATGAAGCCATTGATGTTTTGAAAAAACGAATGCCATTTAAGATAACAATTGAGCGTGACATGGATGACAAGGAAAATCTTTCCATTTCAGCAATAACGGATAAAAATGGTAATGATATAATGGATGGTAATCTTGAAATACACATCCAAAGCCTTGGTGTTGACGAACAATATTGGCTTGACTCAGGTGCGTTTGATTTCTAATCTCTAAAAATGAAATTATGCTACAAGATATAAAGCAACATATAGATTTGGTTGACGGCTCTATTGCATGGGCCAAAGAGTTTGGAAAGGAGTCTTTTCCATACGATGTTTTTAAGGAATATCGCCGCAAACTCAAGCGCATATATGCAGCCTTGGAAGAGAATTGTTCTGCAGCGGCTTATGGCGAAAGTCAGGTAGGTAAATCTTATTTGATGAGTAGTTTGTTGTCTTCTCCAAACTCGCCTTTTGTCATCACTAATGCAGGAAAATCATATAGTTTCATAGATGATATAAATCCAAGTGGTGGAAACAATGCCAAGATAGAATCAACTGGTGTTATCACTCGTTTTACTCTTAGCCAAGGTTGTTCTACAATGAGTGACTTTGTAAAGGTACGCAACTTGTCTGTTGTGGACATCATTCTTCTCTTGGCTGATTCGTATTATAATGACATTAAAATCAATCAAGATAGCGTATTGCGTTATGATGATATAAACAAGGCTCTTGAAGATATGAATGGTCTTTGGGCATCAAAGATTGTTGTACAAAATGAAATTGACGAAGACGATGTCAAGGATATTACAGATTACATCCACGATGTAATAGGGAATGCTGCGGCTGGTGTAAATCAATCAAACTTTTGTAAGATAGTTGCTCCTGTAATTCAATATGTTTCCTATGACAAATGGGTTAATATATTCAGTCTTCTTTGGAACAGGAATAGTGAATTGAGTCACTTGTTCAGTGTCCTCATTAATGAATACAAGAAGCTTAACTTTCAAACGGATATTTATATACCATTTGCTGCAGTGCTCCGTGAAAAAGGAACATTGTTGAAGATTGAATGGCTTGACACTGTTTGCGGTGTACAGATAGATACTGGACATGATGAAATATATACAGATGTATATGATTCAAATGGCAATATCCTTGCTCATGATTTTCATAAAGGAAATCTTTCGGCACTGATCGCAGAACTTACCTTTGAATTGCCGCCTTCTGTTGCAGACGACAGGAAATTTTTGCATAAACTTGACCTTCTTGATTTCCCTGGTGCTCGTTCTCGTGAGAAATACAAGGAGCAGGACATTCATACAGTTCTTCCCAAGATTCTTAGAAGAGGAAAAGTGGCCTACTTATTCAACAAGTACTCTCGCTCATTGAGAATCAGTAGTGTATTATTCTGTCATCATAACGACCAAAAGGCGGAAGCTACCATTGGGGAAACTATAAATAGTTGGATTGAAGACAATATTGGTTCTACACCAGAGGAACGAGCCAATATGCTCAATGACACAAATGGTATTGCACCATTGTTCTTTGTTGCAACAAAATTTAATATCGATTTAGAGAGAACAAAGACAGACAATTCCTCAAACATAGACAAACTTGATACACATTGGAACAGGTTCGATACCGTATTTCCGGAAATTATTAAGCCTAACAAGTGGCTTGATAATTGGGTGAAAACAGGCGGACTGTTCCGAACCGCTGCTTTCCAAAACATTTATCCATTACGTGATTTCTACTGGTCTGGAAAGAATGGTGTTTTTGATGGCTATAGTGATGGTGCAGTCAAGTCAGAAGAGAAAAGTGTTCACACGTATGCTGATTATCCTGACTATTTCGAAAATCTGAAACAAAGCTTTCTTAAGAATGCCTTTGTGCAACGTCATTTTGCTAATCCCGAACAGACTTGGAATGATGTTGCTACCATCAACAATGATGGTTCAAAGGCCATCATTCGTAATCTTGACGCTATCGCAAGTGTACTCGAAGATGCAAGAAAAAAGAAATACCTTGCACAATTAGCTAGAATAAAGTCAGAGATGTATAATGCACTTTCTGTTTATTTTGAGCCAGAAGATAAGGAGGCAAAGAATCAAAAGGTAAAACAGATAGCCAGTGATATAAGAATGTCCCTTATTTTAAGTGTTGGCGAGAGACCAGAGATATTCGGTCATATCATAGACAACCTCATGGTGCCAGTTGGTGATTTGCGAGACATTGCATATAATATTATCATCTGCCATACCGATACTCCCAAAGATTTTTCTATAATAAACTTTATACGCAAACAAGCGGACATTAATCCATCGGACAACAAGAAAACGAACATTCAAAAATTATGCGATTTCTTTGGCTGCGAAAAAGCGAGATTAGAAGAAGCGTTAAAAGAACGTGGCTGTACCATTGCAGAGGTGGTTTCGAGTGAAACGGAAACTTTGACAACTGTGGCGGATGTTGTCACCAAACACATTGTTGATTATTGGAATGCCTATATCAACAACAAGGTTAAGGTTCTTGAGCCTATGCTTCCACATTCAGATGAAGTAGTCTTTATGTTATCAGCATTACTGAAAAAGCTGGGGATGAAACGTATCCTTTCTGAACGAATAGACCGCTATTGTAAAGTGTTCAGTCTTAATGAGCAACCAAACGCTATAGCTGATTATGCCTCATTGACACTCAACAACTTTGTAAGTTCTGTAGGGCGCAAATATATTAACGATGAGGACGTTGACAATATTCGTGCGAAAGCAGATAAGTGTCACATTAAAGTTGATTTGAGTTCTTCAGCATGGAATGTAGTTAGAAAACCGCAACCATTATTACAAACTTTGAGCGCATTTGATGCCGCCTCCGATATAGATACTGTTGACAAATCAACATTAATGAAACTTCCACTTTGGGACAACTTCCAACGATGGGAGAATTTGGTAACAATTGGTCTGCTATATGCAAGTGACATTTCTCATGTTGACCCAATAGCCAATGCTAAAATTAAAACAATCATTGATGCTTGTGAAATTTTATATAAAGGATAAATAAATGGCAGGACATTCATTCTTTGGAAAACAAAAACTCTGCTATACAGAGGTGTCTGATTTTACCGACTATCAAGGTATCGGTCACGACCCCATGTACAAGAGATACGACAGTGTTTTTAGTGTTGTCAAAAGGGTTATACCTATAAATCTGCAACATTTCCTTGCGACTCCTGAATATATGGATGATGAAGATCAGATTTGTTGGCATATAGAGAAATGGCAGCAGCATCCCACCCGTTTGAGTGAACTGTCAGGAGCAGAGTATGACAGATATAAGGGAATACTTGATGACACCATAAAAATATACAAGTCCTCTATTATGGATTTAAGTGGAGAGGATTTGCAGATTATGGCAGGTGCAATTAAATATGTCAGTGAAGATAGGGTATATTGTACAGATGACAAGGTGTATCTTGTAGCATGGGGTATGACTCCTGATGTGCGTCAGCACAAGGTTGTTGGCTCCGTGATTCACGACTTTGAATACACCAAGAAATATAAGATTACATTCGATGCTGGCGAACATGGAACAATTTCAAAACTTGACAAAACCATCAGTCGTGCCGAAGGATCGATACTTTCAAAATTGGATATACCTACAGTGGATGTTTGTGAGGGCTGGAATTTTACAGGGTGGATACCTTCGCCTATTGGTCAGAGAGTAAACTCCAACATGACTTTTACTGCCCAATATGACGAGGTCGTTTCAGAAACGCCTGCTATTCCTCCAATATCTCCAGAACCTTCAATCCCTTTAGATTCTCCAACAGAAGAACCTACGACAGAACCAGAAGATGTTTTCTACAATTGCCGTTTTGAAGCAGGTGAACATGGTTCTATTGAAGGTTCGTCTTCATTTAGAAAAGCTGCCAACACTACTTTGTCAAGTGGAGAAATACCTATAGTTACACCTAACAAAGGGTACAAGTTTACAGGATGGAACATATCTCCAAACAATATTCTCATAGATGAGGATAAAGTGTTTTTCGCCCAATACGAGAAAACTTTGCCTTGGTACAAAAGATGGTGGCTGTGGTTTGCAGGATTGTGGACTGGCAAAGGTTGCTTAAAATGGTTGTTATGGCTGCTTCTTATAATATTGTTGATTTGGTTGCTATCATGGCTACTAAAAGGCTGTGGCCACCATTCGCCTGTAAACGGCGTTGTTCCTATTGATACCATCACGAGAGCGGATGGTTCTCGTGTTGATGATAATGGAGCGGTAAGACCGATTACCGGAAGTGACGGCAAGTTGCCTGATGACAATACGGTTGTTGCTCCAGTCATGGGCGAAGGTGGTGAAGAACCGCCTATTGTCAAGCAACCTGGTGTACCCAATATCATTGCCAATCGCCTGTTTTTGTATATGGAAAATGAGAACGACAATGTAGATGCATTGGCACGTGACTTCAAACAAGCGTATCCAGATGATAAGTATAGCATTATTGGATACGACAAGGAAGTAAAATTGCTTGTCATACAGATTCCAGAAAACGAACGTGACCAAATTCGCAAGACCATAAACAGTAAAATTCCTAATCATAAGTTCATTGTTTTTGACGAGGAAGTGTATGAACTGCATGGTCAAATCAGTAATTCGACAGAAAATGTAGGTTGGCATTTGAATGCGATACATCTTAAGCAAGGATGGACATATACAAAAGGTAGCTCAGATGTAAAAGTTGCCATTGTAGATGATGGCATTCAAGCAAGTCACCCTATGTTTAAGGGAAGAATTGTTGACGCATACAATGTCTTTACCCAAAATAATGCTCTAAGTCTTGGAGAAGGACATGGTACACATACTGCAGGATTAGCAGTAGGTTCGGCAGATTACTTTTCAAAGGGGGCTTCAGGTGTTGCTCCCAACTGCCAGATAATGCCTATACAGGTATTTGACAATAAGCAGTGTCCTTTGTCGGCTCTCATTGCAGGAGTAATGTATGCACTTCACCATGATGCAGATGTTGTAAACATATCCATCGGTCCTTCTTTCAAAGGTTTGAATGTGCTGCCTGTTGAACAACAAGCAGAAATAGCCAAGACGCAATTTCAAAATGTAGCTTTCTTATGGGCTCGTGTTTGTAAGCTTGCAGCCAAGAAAAATACAATTCTTGTATTTGCTGCAGGAAATGACGACATTCTTACAAGTATTCCACCAGAGAATCGCAACGCTTCTTCTATAGTTGTAACAGCAGTTGATAAGAGGCTATATCCAACAGTGTTCACGAATTATGGTCCTTGTTCCGATATTTCAGCTCCAGGCAAAGGTATCTATAGCTCATTTCCTTCTAACACCTTTCAATCATGTGATGGAACAAGCATGGCTGCGCCAATAGTTACTGGAACTATAGCTTTGATGAAATCGCTTAAAAAGGACATAACTGTAGCGCAAGCACGGAATGTACTTTATAAAACTGGTGCTGATGTTTACGGATATATTCCCCCTATGGTTTTGGTTGACAAGGCTTTGATGGCTGTTAAAAATGGTGACTTCAGTGAACCGACAGAACGGAAAATAAAACCTGTACCAGAAGGTGAAGGAGATGAGTCGGCGGCGAATAGGCAACAACCTATAGTAGACACACCTCCGAGTGCAAACACTGATACGCCTACATCCCAAGGAAATGAAACTGACTATGATGCTATTCGCAGAAAGATAGCAGAGTATAAACAAAAGATAGAAGAACTAGAACGTTTACTTCCGCAAAAAAGATAGATATGAATAGAAAACTTAGATTTTCGTGGGGACACATTGTGGCGTTCCTCGCACTGATTTTTATTGCGTATGTCGTTTTCATGGGAGCGACATACTACACCGTTGGTAATTATTGCGCAGGTTTATTTACCATGGGATGTTGTGTCCTTTTAATTGTTCTTACTGTATTAGGGGCGCAAGTTCTAAAGGGTGTGGATAAGAAGTTTCACAGGAGTATTATTTGGGAACGCATATTAGTAGCATGTTCTCCATTTATTATTATTATTGTTGGTGTTCCTTTCTCACATTTTTGGACAGTTCAAAGTTCGGAAGATGAAATCATCCAGCAGTTTGACAAATCAATTAAGGCTTCTTTGGGTATATTTTCAGATTATGACTCGTATTCGGATTCCAGAATAGAGCAACTTAAGTCTTCCTTAACATCAACAGTTAACGATGACCAACTCATAAATAATAGGATTACTGAGTTGTCACTATACTTGAAAAGTTCGACAAGAAAATCCATTGATGAGGCAAAAATTTGGATTAATAAGGTTAGTGATTCTCCTTCTGTATGGAATGTTTTTCTTTTCGGAAACATCTCCACCATTGAGGGAGCAATAGAACAATGGACAGAATCCTTAAACACAATTTCTCAAAAGTGTATTTCTTCTGAAACGGATGTCGATCCATTTTCCACAGCAAACATACATAAAGAGAAAGCACTGAACGGACTAACAAGTTTGAAAAGCTTATATCAAGAAGCAAAGGCTCCAAACGCATTAGCGATAACGACATTGCTTATTTGCTACTTGCTGCTTTTGTGCCCATACTTCGTACAAGAACGCCATTCAAGAAATATTGAGACATTCTTTGGAAAGGGAAATTATCACAAATCAGTTTCTATAGATAAAGCAAACAAAAAGCAAGGGACTAATAGAAGTAAATACGACTCATTTTGATTATGAATACAAAAGACAACATATTAGACAATCTTTCCGAGTATAGTCCACGTCAACTTGCGGAGTATGTAGACAAGGACGTGATTACTTGGGACGATATGCGTGATACAGGCGATCTTACGCCGTCATTACGCAAAGCTATTGAGGAGCAAATTTCACAAATTGCTCAAGTAGAAGACAAGGATTGGGAAAGGGCACTTGCTGCTGGTACAAAATCGGCATTTCAAGAATATCTTTCAAAGTATCCTTCTGGTAAGTTCACTGATGCCGCTAGGGGCAGAATTTCCGATTTAATAAGAGAAGACAACAAAATCCAAATCGAAAATGAATGGGATTCTCTAGACAAATCGGACATAGAAGCATTGCGCACTTTTATCCGTGAGAATCCAAGGAGTCCGCATGTTACAGAAGCACGCGCAAAAATCAACGAATTGCAAAGAGAAAAGAGGCGCGGTAACGGAACACGTTTGGTCATCTCGGCGATTAGAGAAGGCTATAATAGCAACCGTCCTGACCTCAAGATACCAGAGTTGCTGAAAACATACCTTAACTCCAACAGAATTTCATCTCATGATATTGCAACTGTTATTGGTGATGACAATAATATTATGGAGGCAGAAATCGTTCAGACTCTGTGTAATGAAGGAATTATCGAGTATGATGATTTGGAAAATATCAGCGGCATAGACTCAGTTTTTGTTGACAAATTGATAGATTTTCAGTCAAGTGATGTTCCAGACCTGCCACCTGCGCAACCTTTGGAGGAAATTAAAAAAGATTATACCGAGGTGTATTTCTGGGGCATTCCATCATCAGGGAAGACATGTGCCTTGGGTGCTATTATGAGTGCGGCGAAGAATGGAACCAATGTTAAGGCAATGCATCCTGATGGAAATTGTCAAGGTGCGGCATATATGATGCAATTAGCAGATTTGTTCGACCCAGAAGCCGTTTCTGTTTTGCCTCCCCGTACAGACGTACAAGATACCTACGAGATGCGTTTTACTCTTGTCGGTGAAGATGGTCGTGAGCATAAGTTAGCATTTATTGATTTGTCTGGTGAATTGTTTACATGTATGCATCTCAAAGCCTCAGGTTTGCCATTTGAGAGACAAGAACAGGCGGATGCTATAAATACTCTTGACAACATCCTTGTTAAAAACAGAACCAACAATCGTAAGATTCATTTCTTTGTTGTTGAATATGGTGCACAAGACAAAAAGATTAGAAGCATGAGTCAAGACTCTTATCTTCAGGCAGCCATTAGCTACATAAATGAAATGGACATATTTGATGAATTTACAGATGGTGTCTATATGATTGTTACTAAAGTTGATAAAGCTAATGTTGATGAGTCAGAGTTAGGTACACATCTTGCGAATTACATCGAAACATACTATAAAGGTCTTTATGGAGGCCTTGTTGATATATGCGAAAAGAAAGAGATAAATGGTGGCCGGGTATCAAGATTTCCGTTCTCTATCGGAAAAGTCTGTTTCCAAAATCTGTGTATGTTTGACAAGGAGTGGACACATCGTATAATAGAAGAAATAAAGGAACGCTCCTATGCAGAGAGAGCCGGCCGATTAGGTAAATTAACAAGAATGTTTGGTAAATAATATGGAAAAGAATAAGTTAGGTATTGTTATTAATACGACAAAAGCTAATAACCGCACAAGCGGTTTTAGAGCCATTTATCGTTTTAATGATGATGAATGGTCTTCGGTAGTGCGTGATACTGGGGCTGAATTGAAGAAGGTGACAAACAATTCTGCCTCAGTTCCAATTCATTTCATCCAATTCGAAAGTAATGGATGTTTCTATTGCATTATGCAACCTATTGCAGGCAGAAATGATTATCAGAGTGCATGGATTTTCATCCATAAAGACATTCTTCTTCCCAAGGGAGAGTTGTCTTCAATAATACAAAAGGTTGAAGAAATCTTGTCTTTCGATGTTGAGGACAAAAAGGTAGAACTAGACAATCTGTTCGAAAAGCCTTACCAAACAACCAACAACCCAAGCTATTCTGTCAGCTCTGGGGACACCTATGCTGTACGCTACTATGGTAAAGGAACAGAACTTGTGTACACACAGAGTTCGATATTGGAAGATTACCTCTATCAATCAGAGTATAGCAAGTACAAGTCAGTATTCTTGATAGACAAAGAAAGTGGACTGCAAGTTTCTGATGCGCATGACTTGTCTAACACAAGGCTTGAAAAATGCTTTGTGATAGACTTGCCTGCTGAACTGTATGGCTTCAAGCACAATTTGGGGACAGATTCTTTGAGAGTGACAGAAGGTACCTTGGTGCGAGTTATATGGACACGTTCTGGCTATGTTCCTGTGGAAAAACAAGGAACATGTAGTAAAGATTTGTTGATACAAAAGGAAGATTGCCGTCGTTCCTTTCGTCTTGAGTTGTTTCGAGTTGTTGACAAAGTTACAGGGAAAACTCTGAAAGTACGACCCATATTTATTGGGAAACATTGGGTGGATGATAGTAAGAACCCAACTGTCTTTTACTTCAGAGAAGATGACTTGAACTGTGTATCTTGTCGTGTTGATTTACAAACTTATGAGCCATTCAATGGCACATTAGATCTTACCCAACCAAATGAGAAAGGAGAATTCGTTATAGAACTCCAACCTGAGAACCATGAATATAAATGCTGCATTGAAACGAAGATTCCTGACGTTCGAACCATCGAGTTTGTAATCAAAACACAATATAAGCTTAAAGGCTCAGAGATTCCCGGATTCCAATTCGAAGGGACTCCGTCTGAAACAAGAACAAATAGACTTAAAGGTGCTCATAAACAAGCAGCGATGCCTCCTATCGGAAGAGATGCAATGTCTGTAAGACGAGAAGATTATATAAGTCAAGAAAGAAAAGGGAATTCCTCAAAAGAACACCACGGAAAAGGTACCCCGTGGTTAAAGTATCTAGTATACACAGGGATATTTGTTGTAATCATTGCATGCTGTTATTATGGATATCAGTATATATCCCCATCTGACAAACCACAGGAGTCAGAAATCGCAAGTGATGAGTATGATGATTCTACATCTGATTGGGAGTCAGCGGTAGAGTATTTGCGACAGAATAATACAAAATGGATTGAGTCAGAAATGGAGAAATTCCCCGACTTAAAAGGAGTGTACGCAATGATTCGGGATTTTCAATTCAAAGAACTTAAGAAGTTCATAGATGATCATTCTGACCTGAAATATATCAACGAATGGGAACGTCTGTATAAGATTGTTGAAGAGAATAATAATAAAAAGGGAGTATGGTCAACTGATGGAAGTATAGATGTAGAGAAATATCTAAACACAGATTTTGCGTCTAAGCCAGACGCAAAAGAAAACGACATACCATCCGATTCTTCTAACGGTGTTGAAGACTATGATTCAAATCATTCATCATCCGTAGTTTATGAAACTACTAGTAAAAATAATAGACCATCCAACAACAAAGGAAATTCAAACGGCAAAGGGAACTCTACCAACAAGAGTAATTCCGGTAGCAAAGGAAATTCTAATAACAAAGGAAATTCCAATGACAAGGAAACTACCAACAAGAGTAACTCTGGTAGCAAGGGAAGTTCTAAAGGGAATAATAATCAAGATAATTTGAACTAATGAACAGATCTCTTATAAAATCGCTGATACTTGCCATTGCAATAGCAGTGGCAGTAGGTGGTGTCTTATTTTTTATCCAAACAGTAGTAAGTCCACCTGAGAATATAAAAACGGAAGATGTGCATACGGCCGACATCCAAAAGTTTTCTAATTCTTATAATCCAGACACATTGGAATTAAAAGAGGCAGAGAAATTGTTTGATGTTATAGCTGACCGCGCTACATTGTACAGAGAGGATTCTTTGATAGACCAGAAGTCATGTGACAATGCAATATCTAGTTCTGCAGAAAAATTCTCCGCAGCATTCGTAAAATGGTCGATGTCTAAATTTGGACAATCCATATGGAGTCATAGTGACCATGTCGTTATGACAAAGATTATATACAAGCTGCGTAATGTCACGATTGCTCAAGGTTCGAAAAAGGCTTTAGAATCTACTAGTCTTGCTGTACTTACAAAGATAGAAAGCATTATCAGTGAATATGGTAATGCCTGGAATGTTGCTAAGCAAACATCTTTCAATAACTACAATGATGCATATTCTAAACGCAAAAATGCAGAGTCTTTGGCAACGAAAGAATATCTAAAGAATTGCGTCAGGTTGGTAAATGCATTAAACTCAGTGGGGCAAAAACTCGAATTGTTTTGTTATTATCAGCTTAAAAGGCGTGTTGATAATTTGCAGAATTTGTACTCTTTCGGAACAAAGAGTGCTTATGATAATGAGTCTAGCAAGGTGTACGATTTAATCCAAGAGTTCGAGAAAACGAAAGTTTTTGGAGTTAGCACTTCCGCACATGCACAATCTCTTAAGAATTCTCAGGACTATTACGATAGATCTGCAGAAAACTATACATGGAATGAATAAACAAACAAGGAAAATGGAAAAGTTATTTAGGATTATCTATACGCTTTTGCTTTGCCTTCTTGCAGTTTCTGCAAATGCTCAAAAGAACAAGAAGGACAAGGATGAAGTAAAGATTTCTGCTGCAAAGTATGACAAATTTCGTGATGACATAAAATTATTGTCCGATAGCACGAAAACTTTAGCAGATAGCTGCACTTCTCTTAATTCTATTATCCAGAATTTACAGAAAGAGAAAGAGTATTTGGATGATGTTATAAGAAATAATAAAAAGGATATAGAGGAGAAAGTAGCTATTATTGGAGAAAAGAATGCGCTGATTGCATCTATGCAACAACAGCATAAAACAGATAGCTTGACTATGTCCACAACGCTCCTGTCAATGTCTGAAATGCAAAAAACAGCGGATGAAACTTCTGCTAAATATGCAAATGGTCGTTTGTATTTCAAATATGATGCCAAACGAATCCAAGGATGCATTGATGACTTTAACAAGATAAAAACTGCATCAGTGAAAGAGAAATTCAAACAATTGCCCAATTTGCTGAGCAACTACGAAAAGTATTCAAATCAACTAAAGGCATTACTCGAATCTGCTCAAAATGACCCTGATAGAAAGGTAAGGAATAAAGCTGAAGAATATAAAAATAAATATAGCAGAGAGATAAGGAATTCTGTCTACTATTCGAACTACTATGCAAGGCAAAATTTGGGAACATGGAGTATCCCCTATTTAGACAACATTATAGAGGTAACGATGTCCATCCTTAAAAAACATGATCCAGGACATAATGACCCAGTGAATTTCAATTCATTAATAGAAATGCTTTAATCGTTCTTCTATATATCGCCTAATTTTAAGATAAAGAACTAAAGTCAAGTGTTTTTCGTTATAATTATTGCAAGCTCAATAAACTTCATTTATGCTTTCTACCAATAGTGGCACATTCGCTTTGATATATTCATTTCTATTTCTTCTTGTAGAATCTTTTGTTTTTGTCAAAAAAATATCAAGAATACCTTTGGGCTGCATTGAGAGAATTTGTAATGGGCATCCTATTGCACTTAGCCGTAGCATAATGAATTTGTCAAGTTGAGATATTATATAATCTCAGTACACAATCGAAAAGGATGGTAGGATTCATACTCTTGCCATCCTTTTTGCATAAATGTACAACTTATGACAATACTATCTTGTCACATAAAAATGTGTTTTTTGTGACAAAATTGGTAAGTATATGAATAGTACAGCTCAGAAAATAGAAACCTCAATAGAGGTGCAAGGTCTTTGCTTGAACCAAACGAACAAACTTATATCCGAAGCATGGTGGAAGAATTGTTCCCTTCCATTCAAACTACACTTGTTGACAGCCAAGTGACAACGGCATTGGCAAGCAAGACTTTCCTTGAAAAGGCGTTCCTCTTGCATGAACTGTTTTCTGTGGAAGGGTGGGGTGATATAGCGGAACGCAAGTCAAGACACCTATATGATTTGTCAAAAATGATGGATGAAGACTTTGCGCTAAAAGCTATCGGTGATGATGATCTTTGGGAATCCATTCGCCATCATCGAGAGGTATTCACAAGCGTCAGGGGCATGGACTATACTCCCGATGTAAGAAAACGAATAGTACTTGTTCCTCCCTCAGAGATACAGGCAGCATGGGAACAAGCCTACAAGAGCATGTGCTCGTCCATGATATTTGGCGGTAAGCCAACATTCAAGGAACTCTTGGAACGAATGCATGAATTGGAAAAGCGTTTTCACAATGTGTAAAAAAATCCAAGTGTAACAAGCGTAATAAGGTTCAATTTCATAAAAATTTCATGTAAAGGATGGTAGGATCGTATTTCTTGCCATCCTTTTTCTGTAGGAGCAAACTTCGATGTCGAGTTTTGTTCTGTCTTTGCTACCGTAATTCCCAAAAATTATAAGTTTATGTAACATATCGTCAGATTGGAACATGGGGAGCCCGACTTCGGAGAGGCTACCACCCCGGCAGGGCAAGGTCTTTGGAGAGTAACTCCAAAGGTTTTGAGTAACTCAAAACATACCTTGCTATGTCTTTGAGGACATAAAAATCCGCTTAGGGTGGATTGGAGTTAGCCTTCGTAAGAAACTGTCCCCATCCCGAATGGAAGCAGTTCGGGAAATCCTGTCCTTTGCGGAGCATCAAGCCTTGTTCTTGTCGGAACGATATGGATGCGCTATCCATTGCTTTGCCTTTCGGGTGCAAAATTACGGCTAAAAATGCGCCCTTGTAACAATGCTACCCCAGACAACCACTGCAACTATCGGCAACATGCTGCCACAGGATTTGAAAACCATTGTTTTTCGGAAATTTCGTTGTTATTTTGCAGCCAAACATTGAACCAATGATTTGAAAATATGATGAAACAAGCATTTGCAGCAACGAATAAGTCTGTCACTATTGCAGCGTCTCTTTGCATCCATGATGCTCCACTGACGTACAGACTTACTGATTCACTGTCGTACTGTCGTATGGAAATGATGAAGCATTGCAACAGTTCAAGGTCTCCATAATGGAGCAATGACCGATAGACATGGACATCAAAGTGTTCATATCTTTGAATTGGCAGGAAATCATAGAAACGAGTAATCAACAATTTAAAAAGTTAACGATATGAGTAAGACAAGATTTGTTGCGTTCGCAACACAGAAAGGCGGAATAGGAAAGTCCACCATCACGGCTCTTGTAGCCAACTACTTTCACAATGTCAAGGGTTACAATGTGGCGGTCATAGACTGTGACGAGCCACAATACAACCTTGCAGACCTGCGAGACGAGGAACTGGAACTCATCAAAAGCAGCGACTATTTCAAGGCGCAAGCCTGTGAGCATTTCAAAAAGTTGGGCAAGAAGTCCTTCAGCGTAACGAGAAGCAATGCAGTCAATGCGCTTGACGACGCAGAGACAGTGTTGAATGAAACAGAGGTTAAACTTGACTTCATCTTCTTTGACATGCCTGGGACTATCAAAAGTGAGGGCGTCATGAAGACCTTGTCTCAGATGGATTACATCTTTGTACCCGTCAGCGCAGACCGCTTTGTTGTAGAAAGCGCAATGAGCTTCATGCAGTTGTTCCACGACAACTTTTTGACACAGGGTTGGTCGGTCACCAAGAAACTTGCTTTCTTTTGGACAATGGTTGACAAACGAGAACGAACGAGTTTGTATGATGTATATGAAGGTATGTTCAAGTCTCTCGACTATTCGGTTCTCAACACACGACTGCCAGACAGCAAACGTTTCAGAAGAGAGCTGTCGGAGAACAGAAAGGCAGTGTTCCGTTCCACCATCTTTCCATCAGACCCAAACCTGTTGCGAGGGAGTGGCATCAAGGAGTTGTCCGACGAGATTTGTGAAATCATAAAGACATGAGCCTATGGTAAGCAGAAAAATCAACACTGACGCAATAGATGAAAATCTGCTCATTGCCTCTATTGGCAAGAGCAAGATTGGCACGACAACGGCATCCATTCTTGACGGAGCTTCCCAATCCCAAGTGAAAGATACCGAAGAGAAAGAAGAGGTTGGCTGGAAGTCCAAATGCTCGCAGACCGATAAGTCGCCAATTTCACGCAAGCCTCCCAAGGCTTCTTCGGAAAGTTACGATTCGGCATTCTTCAAGCGAAACGAGATAAAGACTCGTCAATGCGTTTATATCAGCCGTGAGATACACAGGAGAATTTCAAGAATAGTCAGTGAGCTCGCAAAGCATGAGTTGACAGTCGGTGGTTACATCGACCTTATTCTTGAGAGACATCTTGAAGAGAACCAAGAAGAAATCAACGGCTTGCTGAGAAAAGAGATTGACGATTGGAATGTGTAACAAAAAGGAACAAGCATGACAATGGAAACTATATTCTTGATAGTCTTGGCTGCATTCAATGTTTGGACTATCTATTTTTACAACAAGTTGCTTCTTGAAGTTGCGAACGACAAGGAAAAGGAGAAAAAACTGCCGATCGACCCGATGGCACTTGTAGGCAAAAGTCTTTTCAAAGTGTCCCAACTGCGGAAGAAAGAAGAAACGGAACAAAAACAAACAGAATCCATGTCCGTATCGGATAATGACGTGACATTTGACGATTCTCCAAAGAGTACGGCACGGATTTCTGACGAACAGTTTGATGACGTGTTTACGAATGTTCGCATAGAAGATATTGGTGTGAAATATTCAGACGATAAGGACGATGCCGATGTACCGCAAGCAAAAGGAACAAGTTTTGAGGACATAGATACAGCCGTGAAGACGGTCAAGGCTTCAAAAGCTACGGACAAGGAGAAAAGACATGCAGGCAAGGTTTTCCATGAGATGGATGGCAACCAATTCTATGAGAAATTCATGGAGAACAGCGAGGAGTGCAAGAAGAACATCCATGATTACGTCACCTTCTACTTGCAAACTCACAAGATTGTAGAGATTTCCAAGCCAAAGAAAGAGTTTAAGGTGTCAGACAGTATAGAGGACTTCAATATCCTCGACTTTGTATAACAATTTAATAAGGAGAATTATGGAAAGAACAGAAGAGAACAATGCAACAAAGGATAGATTTGCACATGTGGGCAAAATATTCTCGGAAATGGACAGCGAAAAGCTACAAGCTGAAATCGCAGAACGCTCAAAGATTATTAAACGCAAAATAGATGCGTTGATGGAATTGCATATGTCAGGTACCTGACAAAAACTGTTGAGGTTGGATTTTCAATAGTCAACAAGTATTTCAATAGCAGAGAATTTGTATAACAATTAAAAAAATGATTATGGCAGACAAAACAAAAAACTGTGGTAAAGGACAACTCACTTCGACAGATGCCAAGGAGTTGTATGAGGCTTTCATGAGAAATTATGAAGAGACAATGGAGGAAGTTGGTAAACAGATTGACGCTTGTCTTGAAGAGACATTTCAAGACCGTACATCGTCAACTATTTCCGACAAGGAGGAGTGTTTTGATGAAGATGCAGCATATGAGAATTATGATGTGGGTGAATTTGAGCCAATCGACAGAATGGAGAAAGAGCGTGCTGAGCAGTATGTCGGTAAGTTCATGGCAAATGCAGGTTTTACCGCAAGATATGGCAGACATGTTGGCATCAGCGAGGACATTCATGAGCGTGTGACTAAATTTGTCAGTATCGTAGGCAAGGGAAAGATTTCCATTGCAAGTTATGTGGATAACATCATCAACGAACACTTCAATGCCTATGCAGCCGAAATCAAGGCTGCATTCGATGAAGGTCTCAAGTCGTGTCGCCTCTAACAATAAATTAAGAGTACGCCAATGAAAAAGAAAGACTACGGCTAAAATCTCAGCTTGCCACTGAATCCATAGGACGGCATCATGCCGCATTAGTAAGCAAAAGTGTCAATCGCCAGATGGGACTATCTCCCAAGGAACAGAAAAAAACGATTTATGAATAAAGGACAGTCCTTTTGATTTGGGCTGTCCTTTGTTATTCTGCAAGCATCGCAGATAAGGAAAAAACGGTTCTTTGCCACTTTCTTTCCGCTCCTCGGCTCATGAAGAAAGTGGCGGAACGAATTTTCGTCGCTCCGCCTAAATTATAATAATGTGGTGTTATGTCGTTGCAACCATTCGTTGCTCTATAAGTCTTGCATTGCTGTTCACTAAGTTGATGATGTCGGCATGGTGCTCGGTGTCCTTGTTCTGTAGTCCGTGGCATTGCACGACTTTCATCTGTTCGAGTGAAAACTCCACGGTCTCAACCCTTTGTTCGGCTATTCTTGCAGAGAAGATGATGCAGTCGGGATTGAGTGAGTAGTTTATACCGCTGCCTACGCAATGGTGCATCGCCTTACCCTCAAGAACGTGCTCCCTGACGTTTTCAAGCATTCTCACCACGATATTGCCGTCCGTGAACATCAAACCGAAGAAACGGCTCTTCATTTCCTTGAACTTGTCCTCGTTCTTCAATGCCTTGCGTATCTCCTCCTCGGTGCGCTCCTTTTCTTTCTTGGCTCTGATTTTCTCGGATATTCTGTCGTGCTCGGCTTCAATGTTGTCGGGGCAAATGTAATGTGGACTTCTGATGTCTTTGCCCATTTCTACCAACATACAGATGTAGTCCGCCCATTTGCCGATGTCTGTAATAAGGTAATGGTTGCGGTTGGCTATCTTGTAGGCATTCCAACAAGTTTCCAAGTGCCGTGGGTGGTCTATGAAGTGGCGGACGTGTCCGTAACGACATTGTTTCATCATCGTTTCGATGCGGTGGTCTGTCAGCATCGCCTTGAACAATGTAAGCGGTTCGATGCCGTGAAACGCTCCGTCAAAGCCGTTGCGCCATATCTGAGAAATGACTTTCATATCGGGGCAAACCGGAAATGAAGCAATATGCTGATAGGTGGTGTTGTCCTTGCGCAGTTCAATGTCGGAGTCGTAGCAGAACGTGTCCATATAGATACCCATTGTGCGCTTGCGTGCCATAACCTCCACCTTGCCTTTCTCGTTCATCCAGTAGCGTGCCACCTCCCAACAATAGATGTCTGCCTTTTGTCCCTTGCGGTAGTATGCTTTCATCTGATATGCTCGCATAAGTTGCAGTCCCTTACGCTCAGTGAGTACGCTGAAATAAGTAGAAGACATTGCCTTCTGTCGCTTGGTGCGCTGTACTTCCAACTTTGCCTTACACTTCGGGCAGACACATTTGTCCGCATCCTCGTTCGTAGTCCAAGTGTGTCCGCAGTCCATGCAGATTGTCTGTCCGTGCTTCAACTGAAAGGCATAGTGGTCAAGACATTCACGGAATGCCCATTGCATTTGCGCTCCCTTGATAGGTCGTAACCCCTTGTTTGAGGTTACGACTTGCTTCTGATATTTCGTTCTTGGTTTCATAACGTGTCGAATAATGATGGTTGGTGTACTTCTGCTTCTGTTCTCTGTGAGGTGCGCTTGGCGGTATCTCGGTTACGCATCTTGTTCATCTGCTCTTGCTGATATTGGCGGATGGCTTCCTGTCTTGCCTGTGCCTTCTCCTCTTCTGTGAGTTCGATGTGGTGGTTAACAGACACTTGGCAGTTCAATGGTTTTCCTACCTCGATGTCCTTCTCCTCGTAGTAGTGGATGGCTTGCCCATATATCTCGTCATCGCAAAAGCCGTTGCAACCGCTCTTCTGTACCCAATTAAGGATATAGGTGACGCAATCGTCTATGTTCTTGTCGGGGTTGTCATACTTGGCTGCAAAGAGTTCGTCCTCCATTGCACGCTCCTCCAAATAGGCTTGTATGGTTCTCTTGAAATATTCTGTAGTGTTCATATCTGATGTTGTTAAAGGGGTTGTTATTCGTGATAGATGATGTCGCAGTCCTCAACTTCTGTAGGCAGTCCGAAGAACGGATAATGGCTGAAGTAAGGTTCTGTGCACATGTCCTCGTTGTATCTCGGACTTACTATCTCAATATTGTTCTTGCGCATGGCTTCGTCCACCATACGGATTTCCTCGTCTGTCAGTCCGCTTGCATCGCCATTGATGATGTAGCAGAGTGACCATGTAGGTATCGCTTCAATGCTTCTGTTCATATCGCTTGTACTTTAAAGTGTTAATAACCAAATGAATGTTCCAATCAGTACCACCATAGAAAGAATGGAAATGATGATGCCGAAGATGAACTTCACAATTCCCAATATGACTTCACCGACCATGCAGAGAGCCATATATCCCAACCAAGCCACCAAAGTGATGAGGGTTGAGCCGACTGCGGAGAGTAATCTCCACCAAGTCTGTGTTATGTTGATGTTTGTTGTCATATAGCCTTGAATTAAATTTATTTGCGGTTCCAGGAGCTGAAGGGAAGTTCTCGTTTCTTCACCTTTTTGTCGCTCCCTTTTCCGACATTTTTTTTGCGTCTTCCTGTCGCATCGGTCGTTTCGTTTCAGGTGCCTTTCAAGGGCGGCGAGGCTGGAAATACAAGGTTTTTCGGAAAAATACTACCCAACGGTGTGGAGATTTTTTCGAAAACCGAAGGCTCGACCTTTTATTTCCAAAGCCCGCTGCCATACCTTTGCACCTGCACGATAACGATTGATGCCAAAAGGAAAGACCATGTGGAGGAAAGAAAATCAGAGCGGCAAATGAAAATAGAAACTTCACGGAAGTTTTTGGACTGTACGATTATCGCATACTCATTTCTGAGAAATAGGATGCAATTACTGTCTTGCAAGTGTTTTTAGGAAAATGGAAATCGCATACAAGAATGGCACAGCCTTCAGAGAAATTCCGGTGAAAGAAGAGTTTGGCTTGTCCATGCTTCTTGCATCGGGTTTTCTCCAAGGCTGTGCAGCCAAGCATGAAAGTGGTCGTTGGGGTTTACATCAATGACTTCTTTCTTGCGATGGAGTATGCAAACAAAATTGTACGGCAAATCAAGGAATGGTGTTTATTTTGATCGGTTAGCCTGCAACCGACAAAAAGAAACACTTTTCCTCATGCCGTACTACTGAGACATGAAAGGGTGGCGTGCCACTGTTTCATGTCGTTTGGATTGTGCGATAAAAAATGGAACTGCGAGTTGTGGCTATAAAAGTCAGCCGTTGTCAGCACGGCAAACAAAGAAAAGTCCTTGGCAGTATAGTCTTGAAGTATTTCAAGGCATACCGCCAAGGATTTTTCTTGCCGTGCCATAGTCGGAGGAAGTTAATCTGAGGTACGAGGACTGTCTTTCTGCGACGACGGCTGACTTTTATACAAAACACACGAAAGAATGAGAATATGCTAACGAAATAGACCATTCAAAAAACAGGAACCCTTGCCACATATGTTTGAATGGATTGAAATGGAAATAGCAAAGAATAGAGAAGAATATGGTTTAATAAAAACAGATTTACCCAAGCAAAAAATCGAGGATAAAAAATCTTAAAACATTCTTTATCCCCGATTAAATATCGTACCTTTGCAACCGAAAGAGTTCTTTGGATGGTTATGCAAATCACAGCAGGATGCTACATTCTGTTTATTTCTAATTCGTAACCTCTTCTTTTTATGAGATAAAAACTTATCTCATTCTCAATCACTTATAAAAAATACGTACTTTTCTGCCTTGAAAGAGGCATGGATGGGTACAAACTCCGTTGGTTTTGCCTTGATGAACACCCAATCCTACAATCTGGTGGAAGTGAAAGATGGGGAAGAACGGGGGGCAGCCAACGGGAGGATTATCTACCGTGCTTTGGAGGTTTGTGCCACGGTGGAGGACTTCTGCCATTTTCTTGATACCATCACCAAGCCCAGCCTGATAGAAGCCAATTTTGGCGTGATTGATGCCAAAGGCGGTGCCGCCATGTTTGAGGTGGATTACTATAAATATACGATGTATGATGCCAATGATCCGAAGGATGCTCCTTACGGTTACATTGCCCGTACGAACTTTTCTTTTGCCGGTGAGGTGAACCGGGGAGCGGGTTATGTACGCTATATGGAGGCAGACCGGGTACTGATGAGAGCTTCTGCAATGGGGGGAATTACGCCACAGGGTATCTTCAATGATCTTTCACGTTCGTTTCGCAATGGCATGCTCGATATTGATTTGAGGAGCGGGAAGTTTAATCGCCCGCAAGGTTCCGGTTGGTTTGTCGACCAGGATTTTATTCCCCGTAACAGCACTTCTTGTTCCATTGTGGTGCAGGGCGTAAAACCGGGTGAGAAGGCGGAACTTACTACGATGTGGACAATGCTGGGATATCCTCCTACGGGCATTGCCGTGCCACTTTGGGTGAAGGATGCGGATAAATTTCTGCTTTCGATGGTATGTTGGGACAAGGCGTGTGCTGCCGCTCCGCTCAGTGATTGGTCACTCCGGCTTTCCAATAATGTCTTCTGTTACAATCAGGGGATGGGAACCAATCGTTATCTGAATTGGGAAAAACTGTACAATATGGAGAATAACGGCTATATGCAACAGCTTGTTCCGGTGGAGGCGGAGGTGTTTCGCCGTACATGCCCATTGTTGGACAGTTGGAGACAGCAAGGAAGCATTGATTCTCAAGAAATGCAGAAGCTTTATCAAGATGTGGAAGCACTTGTCCGAAAGGCTTATACGCCTTTGATGGAGCAATGACAGTATTCCAGTATTTCCCTTTCCTGCTCCGGGTGGAACCAGCGGATTTCCTCGTCCCGTTTGAACCAGGTCATTTGCTTACGGGAATAGATGCGTGAGTTCTGCTTTATCTTCTCAATGGCAAAGGGTAATGTCCATTCGCCGTCCAGGTACTTGAATATTTCTTTGTAGCCTACTGTATTCAGGGAATTTAGACTTTTATGCGGATAGACCATGCGCGCTTCTTCCACCAAACCCTCTTCCACCATTTGGTCCACCCGGCAGTTGATGCGTTCATAAAGCTCTTCCCGGTCACGCGTTAATCCTATTTTGATAATACGGAAGGGGCGTTCTTTCTTTTGTTGGGTGCGGAAGGAAGTGTAGGTCTTGCCCGTCATATAGCAGATTTCCAAAGCATGGACTACGCGTTTTGGGTTTTTCAAATCTACTATTTTGTAATATTCCGGGTCCAACAGCTTAAGTTCCGCACAAAGTCTTTCCAGACCTTCTGTTTCGTATTTGTGCAGCATGAGCTGGCGTGTATCGGCATCTACGGTCGGAATGTCGTCAATGCCTTTACAGACTGCATCTACATACATCATTGAGCCTCCGGTCAGCAGTATGGTGTTATGCTTTGTAAACAAGTCTTCCAGCAGCTTCATCACTTCCGCTTCGTATTGGGCGGCACTGTAATAGTCTGTCAGCTTTAGGGTACCGACGAAGTGATGCTGTACCCGTTGCAGCTGCTCCGGTGTAGGGGCAGCCGTGCCTATCTTTAAATCTGCATAGAGTTGTCTCGAATCGGCCGAGACGATACAAGTATGGAAATGTTCTGCCAATCGGAGGCTTAATTCTGTTTTGCCTACTCCGGTGGGGCCGATAAGTACGATTAGGGTGTGCATGCGGGTATAAAATTCAGGCGCGAACCATAACAATCCGCGCCTTTCTGAAGGGGAATAATGTCTGTTTAATATTTTTCTTCTTCGAAGGAGTTCCCGGCTTCGTCCAAACCGCCGAAACCCTCTTTGTCGAAATCTTCCATATCGAAGTCTTGGTCGCCGTAAAAGTTTTCGTCCAAATCCAGGGAACCGCCGGCAGCTGCCATTTCTTCAAAGTCAACGGTCTGCTTGGGAGCTTCACCCGCTTTCTTGGTGCATTTGGCGCCTTTCATTTCTTTTCCGGTAATGATTTCAGAAAGCTCGATGAAGAAGCAGCGTTCAGTCATATAATCGAATACATAGAGAAGTTTCTGCTTCTCGTCTTCAACCAGTTCGCTCAGCTGGGTCTCTTTCATCACCCAACTGTCCATTTCCGGATTGTCGTCCATTTCTTCCAGCGTAATTTCTTTCTCTTTTTCCCAGTCATCATCGCAAATGAAGAAAGAAGTCATCTGGTCGTTGGTGTAGCCTGCCGACTTTAGAATCGCTTCATGGAAGTCATAAAAGGTAGCTTCCGGGTCTATCTGTATTTCTCTGACAAAATCGTCCACCTCATCAGAGATGATTGTAAATCTGTAGATCATGATGATTTATAATTTATGATTTCTGACTTCTGATTTTGTGTAAATCATACGTTTTTCATTTTCCTGCGGGGATAATGCCGCGGGCTGATTCACGTATAAAGTTTACGATATAGCTTATTTCCGGTGTCATTTCCATTTCATCCTCGATTTTCTTCAAGGCATCCGTATTGTTCAGACCGCCTTGATAGATAATACGATAGGCATCATGGATTTTCTCGATGGTCTCGTTGGAGAAGCCACGGCGGCGTAACCCTACCACATTGATTCCCGCATAGCAGATAGGCTCGCGTCCGGCAATGATGTACGGCGGGATGTCCTTGCTGAAACGGCAGCCGCCCTGTATCATACCATAACCGCCCACATGGCAGAATTGGTGCATCAGTACATTGGCGCTGATGATGGAATAATCGTCGATGACAATTTCACCCGCCATTTTTGTAGAGTTGCCAATGATACAGCCGTTGCCTATCAGGGCATCGTGCGCCACGTGCACACTTTCCATTAGGAGATTGTTATTGCCGACGATGGTTCTGCCTTTGGCAGCTGTACCGCGGTTGACAGTTACGTTTTCACGTATGATATTGTTGTCTCCGATTTCAGCAGTGCTTTCCTCCCCTCTGAACTTTAAATCCTGGGGAATGGCACCGATAACGGCTCCCGGGAAAATGGTGTTTCCATTACCGATGCGTGCACCGTACAGAATGTTGGCGTTTGCCATAATCTTGTTGTTATCACCGATTACCACATTCTTGTCAATGAAAACAAAAGGAGCAATCTCTACGTTTTCCCCGATTTTAGCTTCGGGATGAATATACGCTAAGGGACTTATCATATTATTTACGATTTAGCTATTTACGATTTACGATTGAGAATACTTGCGATTTACTGTATATACGATTTTATCCGAATGTGATAATTCTCACGAGTAATTTGAATCGTAAATCGTAAATAGTCTAATCGTAAATTTTATTATTTGTTCTTAACTATTTGTGCCATAAACTCTGCTTCGCAGACCACCTTTTCGCCTACGAACACATAACCTTTCATGGTGGAGATGCCGCGGCGTATGGGGGCCATCAGCTCTACACGGAAGATGAGCGTGTCTCCCGGTACCACTTTCTGGCGGAATTTCACACCGTCAATCTTCATGAAGTAGGTGGAGTAACGTTCCGGTTCGTCCACTGAATTCAGTACAAGCAAACCTCCCGTCTGTGCCATTGCCTCTATCTGCAACACACCGGGCATTACGGGTTCCTGCGGGAAGTGTCCCTGAAAGAAAGGTTCGTTGGAAGTTACGTTCTTGACACCTACAATGTAGTTGGCACCTATTTCTATGACTTTGTCCACCAATTGCATCGGGTAACGGTGAGGCAGAAGTTCGCGGATGCGGTTTACATCCATAATCGGTTCGCGGTTGCAGTCGTAGGTAGGGGCTTGTATTTCGTGCAAACGGATTTCCTTGCGCATCTGGCGGGCGAACTTATTGTTGATAGTGTGTCCCGGGCGGGTAGCGATGATACGGCCCTTGATGGGCTTGCCTATCAAGGCCAGGTCACCGATGACATCAAGTAACTTGTGGCGGGCGCATTCATTGGGCCACACCAAAGGTTTGTGGTTGATATATCCCAATTGTTTGGCGTCCATATGAGGAACACCCATCACGTCGGCCAGCTTGTCATAGTTCTCCTGGGACATTTCGCGTTCGTAAATAACAATCGCATTGTCAAGGTCACCGCCCTTGATAAGACCGGCTTGCAGCAACGGCTCAATTTCGCGTACAAACACGAAAGTACGGCTTGCGGCGATTTCATCCTTGAACTTCGTCATGTCCTCCAGCGTTGCAAACTGGTTGGGGAGGATGTTGGAATCGTATGATACCAATACATTCAAGCTGAAGTTCTCGTCCGGCAACACGATGATGGAAGAGCCGGTTGTTTCGTCACGGAATTCAATTTTGGACTTGATGATATAGAAATCTTTTACGGCATTTTGTTCTACAGTGCCTACGCGCTCTATTTCGTTGACATAATATTGGGCGCTTCCGTCCAGAATGGGAAATTCCGGTCCGTTTACCTGTATCAAGCAGTTATCGATACCCAATGCATAGAGGGCTGCCATACCATGCTCCACTGTGCTCACCTTTACTCCGTTTTTGGAGATTACAGTTCCACGGGTAGTTTCGGATACGTTGTCTGCAACGGCATCGAAGGTAGGCTGTCCTTCCAAGTCGATACGTTGGATTTTGTATCCATGGTTATCCGGAGCAGGATTGAAAGTAACGGTTAGGTCAAGTCCCGTATGAAGACCTTTTCCACTAAGCGAAAAGCTATCTTTTAGAGTCTTTTGTTTTAACATTGGTTACTTATTTAATAGTTGTTTAAGTTCATTCAATTCTTTGCGGAGCTGGCGCAGTTCCACTTGCATTTCCGGCAAACTTCTTTGTGCGATGGATGCCTTGAAATATTGTTTCAGCTCCATAGGAGGGGTACCGATAAGCTGGCTACCGTCCTTTATGCTACTGGGAACACCAGACTGTGCGCCAAGGTTCACTTTGTTGCCAATATGAATATGACCTGCAATGCCTACCTGCCCGCCGAACATGCACCATTCTCCTATCTTGGTAGAACCTGCTACACCTACTTGCGCCGCCATTACGGTGTGGGAGCCTATTTCATCATTGTGTGCCACCTGAATCAAATTATCCAGTTTCACACCGCTATGTACGATGGTGGCTCCCATAGTAGCACGGTCCACACACGTGTTGGCACCGATTTCCACATGGTCTTCCAGGATAGTGATACCTATTTGCGGTATTTTTTCATAGCCCTCGGAAGTGGGGGCGAAGCCGAAACCGTCTGCACCGATAACGCAACCGGAGTGCAGGATGCAGTGGTTTCCTACCCGGCAATCGTGGTAGATGGTGGAGTTAGCGTAAATAATACAGTCATTGCCCACTTTGGCACCGCTGCCAATCGTGACGTGCGGATGAATGACCGTATTGTCTCCCACCTCTGCGTATTCGCCAATGCAGGCAAAAGGCGCAATGTAAACATCCTTGCCAATTTTAGCTGTCTCGGCAACAAAGGCCAGAGAGTCAATTCCCACCCGCTTTGGCTTGCTTTGCTCATAAAGATTTAGCAATTTAGCAAGACTTTCATACGCATTGTCCACTTTAATCAGGGTGGCTTTCACTTCTTGTTCCGGAACAAAGTCCTTGTTTACCAGAACAATGCTTGATTGGGTTTCGTATATGTAGGGGGTATATTTGGGGTTGGATAGAAAGGAGATGGCTCCCGGTATTCCCTCTTCGATTTTCGCAAAGGTGTGAACGGTAGCATTCTCGTCTCCAACAATTTCTCCTTGGATAAATGTTGCAATTTGTTTAGCAGAGAACTCCATGTCTTATTCTTGTTAGATGGTTTCAAAACGCAAATAACGGACTTTTTTTTTATATTTCCTTGTCCTGAGGTGAATATTTTATACTTATCTATGCAAACGTTGGTAGCATAAGTAGTACTTTTTTACTTTCTTGGACAGAAGAGAGATATTGAGCATATCCGATGCTTCGGCAATATTCTTGATGCTGCCGTCGTTGTAGAGGATGTCAATACTGTCATCTGCCTCGTCGTACATATTCTTCTCGATGCTGGGGGTAGAGATGAAATATCTCGCTTCGGAGAGAGGGATGTTCAGTTGTTCACTGATTTGCAAAGTTAGTTCTTTTTTCCGTTCCTCACTAATAGGTTCGGTAGAAATCTCGACTTTGAAGATGTTTCGGTTAATCATGCCGGCGCTCAAGGTGGACAAAACTTTGTCCGAATGGCGGCTCCATACCTTGAGGGCAGTCCAGATGTCATTATCGTCCAACTGAATGAAATTCTCCAAACATTCGGGATTGTTGTAGAATGCCTCCCGGCTGATGTCGTTGTATAGAAAGAATTTCAAGGCGGGTGAGGCAAAGAGGTCTATGCCGCGGCTTGCCAGTTCCTTGGCGCGGAGCAGGGTGCTAATCAGCATTTTCTCGTAGGCAACGGAGGTTTTGTGCAGATAGACTTGCCAGTACATCAGGCGGCGGGCAGTGAGGAAGTTCTCAATAGAATAGATGCCTTTGGACTCTACTACCAGGTGGTCATCCTTTACATCCAGCATCTTGATAATGCGGGCGGAGCCAATGTTGCCTTCGGTCACTCCGGTATAGAAGCTGTCGCGGCGCAGGTAGTCCAGGCGGTCCATATCCAGTTGCCCGCTTACCAGTTGGTGCAGGAAGCGCTTGGGGTATTCATCCTTGAAAATTTGAATGGCGAGTGTCAACTGTCCGTTCATTTCCTTGTTGATACGTTCCATCAGCATCAAGGAGATGTCTTCGTGGGAGACGCCCTGCACGATGGTATTTTCCAGTACGTGGGAGAAGGGGCCGTGGCCGATGTCGTGCATCAGGATAGCGGCTTCCACAGCTTCGGCTTCGCTGTCGAAGATAAAGTTTCCTTTGGTGGCAAGTTGCTGGATGGCCTCACTCATTAGGTAGAAGGCTCCCAAAGAGTGTTGGAACCGTGTATGCTGCGCACCGGGATATACGACAGAGGACAACCCCAGTTGCTTGATACGGTTTAGACGTTGCAAAAGGGGATGTCGTACAACATCGTACAACAACCCCTTTGGTATGTTGATGAACCCGAAGACAGGGTCGTTGATAATCTTTCTTTCGAACATTAAGCGTTAGTCGTTAATCACTTTTTTCAACTCTTCCGCCATCTGTGCCTGCACTTCTTGGGCTGCTTTTCGGCTGGCGGCGGCGAAGTTCTCTGTCTTGTCCACGTAGATGATGCCACGGCTGGAGTTGACAATCAGGCCGCAAGTCTTGTTCATGCCATACTTGCAGACTTCTTCCAGGGAGCCGCCTTGTGCGCCTACGCCGGGAACCAATAGGAAGTGTTCGGGAACAATCTTGCGGATATCTTCGAAGGCGCGGCCTTGTGTGGCGCCTACTACGTACATCATCTGTTCGTCACTGGCCCACTCCTGGGATTTGCGGAGCACTTTTTCGAAGAGGCGTTCGCCGTTGGTGTCTTCCGTCAGCTGGAAGTCGTGTGAGCCTTTGTTGCTGGTCAACGCAAGCAGGATTACCCATTTGCCTTCGTACGTAAGGAACGGGGTCACACTGTCTTCGCCCATGTAGGGAGCTACGGTTACGGAATCTATATCCAGCTCTTCGAAGAAGGTACGGGCATACATGGCAGAGGTGTTCCCGATGTCACCGCGTTTGGCGTCGGCGATGATGAATTGGTCGGGATAGTTCTGCTTGATGTAGTTTACGGTTTTCTCGAAAGCTATCCAGCCTTTCACGCCCATGCTCTCATAAAATGCCAGATTGGGCTTGTAGGCGATGCAGAGGTCGGCAGTAGCGTCGATGATGGCTTTGTTGAAAGCGAATATAGGGTCTTCCTCTTTCAGAAGATGTTCGGGTATTTTCTTGATGTCGGTGTCAAGACCTACGCAAAGGAATGACTTCTTGCGCTTGATGTTCTCGAATAATTGCTGTTTGTTCATATTATTTTTTAGTTACGGGTTACTTATCACTGCCTTACAGTTCGCTCTCTTTCAGTCTTTCTGCATTTTCCGCCACAATCAGGTGGTCGATGCAGTCTTGGATGTCTCCGTCCATGAAGGCGGCGAGATTGTAGATGGTGTAGTTGATGCGGTGGTCCGTGATGCGTCCTTGCGGATAGTTGTAGGTGCGTATCTTGGCGGAGCGGTCGCCAGTACTGACCATCGTCTTACGCTTGGAGGCGATGTCGTCGATGTACTTCTGGTGTTCCTTGTCGTAGATGAAGGTACGCAAGCGCGAGAGGGCGCGTTCCTTGTTCTTGGGCTGGTCGCGCGTCTCGGTACATTCGATGAGGATTTCTTCGACTATGCCTGTGTTGGGATTCTTCCAGTTGTAGCGCAGGCGCACGCCGGATTCCACCTTGTTCACGTTCTGACCGCCGGCACCACCGCTTCGGAAGGTGTCCCACTTGATTTCACCTTCGTTGATAACTACGTCGAACTCTTCGGCTTCGGGAAGCACGGCTACGCTGGCAGCTGAGGTGTGTACCCGTCCTTGCGTTTCTGTGGCCGGTACGCGCTGCACGCGGTGCACGCCCGATTCATATTTCAGTGTGCCGTATACATTGTCGCCCGTCACGGAGCAGACAATTTCCTTGAAACCGCCGGCTGCACCTTCGTTGGCACTGGATATCTCCATTCTCCATCCCTTGGATTCGCAGTACTTGGTGTACATGCGGAAGAGGTCGCCGGCAAAGATTGCCGCTTCGTCACCACCCGTGCCGCCACGAATTTCGAGGATGGCATTACGGCCATCCTGCGGGTCGGCGGGGACGAGCAGCAGCTTTATCTGCTCTTCCAGTTCCGGTTGGCGGGTTTGGCAGGCATCCAGCTCTTCGCGTGCCATTTCCCGCATTTCCTGGTCTGTTTCGTTGGCGATAATTTCTTTGGCTTCTTCTATGCCGCCCAGTACTTGCATGTACTCTTTGCGGGCATTCATCAGGTCGCCCAGTTCTTTATATTCTTTGGTGAGCTTGACGTAACGCTTCTGGTCCGCAATCACTGCCGGGTCTGTAATCAAGGTCGACACTTCTTCGAAGCGGGCGACAAGCCCTTCCAGCTTTTCGAGTATGGTATTGTTGTCTGCCATATATTTAATACTTGAACTCTCCGAATTCGCTCTTGATAATCAGTTCTTTCTTGTCGCTTTCTTCCACGCGGCCTACAATCTGTGCATCAATGTTGAAACTCTTCGAAATAGCAATCACCTCTTCTGCATGTTCGGGAGAGAGGTACACTTCCAGGCGATGCCCCATATTGAACACCTTGTACATTTCGCTCCAGTCCGTATCGCTCTGCTCCTTGATGGTCTTGAACAACGGTGGAACGGGGAAGAGATTGTCTTTGATGACACGGCAGTTGTCTCCCACAAAGTGCAGTACCTTGGTTTGTGCGCCGCCCGAGCAGTGTACCATACCGTGGATTTGGGGACGGAGCGCATCAAGCAGTTTCTTAACTACCGGTGCGTAGGTGCGGGTGGGGGAAAGTACCAGCTTTCCTGCATCCAGCGGACTGTCTTCGACACTGTCTGTCAGTTTTAGCTTGCCACTGTATACCAGCTCTTCGGGTACAGCCTTGTCATAGCTTTCAGGGTATTTCTCTGCCAGGTATTTGGAGAATACATCGTGGCGTGCGCTGGTCAGTCCGTTACTGCCCATACCGCCATTGTATTCTTTCTCATAAGTAGCCTTTCCGTAAGATGCCAGACCTACAATCACATCGCCCGGACGGATATTGGCATTGTCTATAACATCTGAGCGCTTCATGCGGCAGGTCACTGTCGAGTCTACGATAATGGTACGTACAAGGTCGCCCACATCGGCTGTTTCGCCACCGGTGGCATAAACGCCTACTCCCATTTCGCGGAGTTCGGCAAGCAGTTCATCCGTACCGTTGATGATGGCTGAGATTACTTCGCCGGGGATGAGCAGTTTATTACGTCCGATGGTAGAGGATACCAGAATGTTGTCTACCGCACCCACACAAAGCAGGTCGTCGATGTTCATAATCAGTGCATCTTGTGCAATGCCTTTCCACACACCCAGGTCGCCGGTTTCCTTCCAGTACATATAGGCAAGACTGGACTTGGTGCCTGCTCCATCGGCATGCATAATGTTGCAATACTCCGGGTCACCGCCCAAAATGTCGGGGATAATTTTGCAGAAAGCCTGCGGGAAAATACCTTTGTCGATATTCTTGATGGCGTTGTGCACATCTTCCTTTGATGCGCTGACGCCTCGCATCATGTATCGTTGATTACTCATGAGATAATAGGTTTGTTCAATTGAATGTGCAAAGATACATCTAATCTTCTACAACACAAAGCGAGGCACAAAGTTTCTCGCCTTTGTGCCTCGCTATAGAGTTGTGTATTTATCAGAATTGTACCTGGGGAGCTTGTTCCGCTCCTTCTGCCGCTTCGAAATAAGCTCGTTTCTCAAAACCGAAGAGACCGGCAAGGATATTCTTGGGGAAACGGCGAATGGCTGTATTGAAGTTCTTGGCTGCATTGTTGAAGTTGGTACGTGCTACGTTGATACGGTTTTCCGTACCTTCCAGCTGTGCCTGCAGTTCCAGGAAATTCTGATTTGCTTTCAAGTCCGGATAGTTCTCCGTGATGGCAAGCAATTTACCGAGGGCGGAAGTCACCGCACCTTGTGCTTTCTGATATTCAGCCAGCTTTTCCGGAGTAAGGTCTGCAGCATCCACTTTGATTTGAGTGGCTTTGCTGCGGGCTTCTACTACACCTTCCAGTGTTTCCTTCTCGTGCGTGGCATATCCTTTCACGGTATTCACCAAGTTCGGAATCAGGTCGGCACGGCGTTGGTATTGGGTTTCTACGTTCGACCATTGTCCGCTGACATTTTCGTCCATGGTTACGAGTCCGTTATAGCCAGTTACCCCCCAAATGGCGAGAAGAGCTATAACAACGATAATGATAATGGTTGATTTCTTCATACTTTTCATTTTTAGGCCTCACCTCCGATTCCTCTCCGATAGAGAGAGGGGAGGAGGGGAAGGCAGTTATTAATCATTTAATTATATTCTATGTAAACGTTTTATTTTCTTCCAGTATCCTCGAAGGTGTGTCAAAACGGTTGATGGCACACAGATGACACATCCTCGGCGTTAGAACCGGGAACCGGCTCCACCGCCACCTCCCATACCGCCTCCGAAGCTGCCGCCGCTGAAGCCTCCTCCGCCACCTCCGCCGAAGAGACCTCCACCACCGAAGATGACCGGACCACCTCCGCCTCCTCCCCGGTAATTTTCATCGTATGACTGCTGGCGGCGCACTACTTTATGTCCGCAATTGCGGCAGGTGTAGGTCACATCTTCCGTTTTCACTCCATTGCGGCGTGAGATGAGTACGCTGCTGCTACGTTGCAATTTATGTTGTCCGCAGTTGGGGCATTTGTTGGCAGCGCGTTGGGCAAGGATGCCTATAATAGATGCCACTGCGAGGAAACCGATAAGCCCCAGTAGGATACCTCCTACGGAGAGGTCATCCTCCTCTTCCGTGTCATTCACCATAGTGCCGTCAAGACGTGAACAGACTGCCTTTACACCCGCTACCATTCCGGCATCCCAATTACCGTCTTTCAGATAGGGAATCATGTATTTGGTCTGTATGCGTTTGCAGATGGCATCAGGAAGGTCCCCTTCCAAGCCGTATCCCGTATAAAACTGGATGCAGCGTTGGTCGGTTACCAGCAGAATGACCAAACCGTTGTTTTTCTCTTTTTTCCCTACTCCCCATTCATTGAGCAGCTGATGTGAGAAATCAAAACAGTCTTCTTGTCCGATGGAGGGAACAACGGCAACTACCGTTTCAATACCAGTCTGCTGCTCCAATGCATAGAGCATACGGTCTATATTGTCACATGCCTCCGTTGATAGGATTCCGGCTGGGTTGCACACATAGCGTGTCTTGTCCTGAAGGTGTACTTTAGGAATATTCTTAGTGGTGTAGACTTCTTGTGCCTGCAAGGATAAGAGCAGGCATAAGAAGGATGCTATAGAAATAAATCGTCTCATACTACCAATATTTGTTGCGGCGAAGATAGGAAAAATCACGTCAATGTATGTATTTCCCTACGAATTTCTTTACATGCTCGGTGTATTCCTGCGGATAATCCTTGTAAGACATGGCATGTGTGGCACCGGGTACAATCCATAATTCTTTGGGTTCGGGCTTGGCTTCATAGAGGGGATAAACCATCCACGTCGGTACAAAGGTGTCGGCATCACCGTGGATGAAGAGCATCGGCAAAGTACATTTCTTTACTTGCTCCAGGGCAGAAGCTTCGCGGAAGTCCCACCCGTACTCCTGCCGGCAAAGCCAGCTTGCAGTATGCAGTAGGGGGAAAGCGGGCAGTCCGAACTGTTCTTTCAACTCCCCGCGAAACTCATCCCATACGCTTGTGTAACCGCAGTCTTCCACAAAACACTTGATGAATGGCTGTTGGTATTGTCCGTGTTCCACTTCGCCGGATACCATCATGGTGGTGGCGGCTCCCATGGAGATGCCGTGTACTACCATCTTTGTACTGCGGGACGCTATGCTGTCCGCATGGTTGCGTCCGAAAAGCTCATCGGCGGTCTCGGTCCATTGCAACACGTCGAGCCGGTCTTTCCAGCCCATCTGTACATGGTTCCCTTCGCTCATCCCGTGTCCGTAAAGGTCGGGCAGCAGGATGTTGAACCCCATCTCCTTGCTGTACAGATAGCCTATCATCAGCATGCGCACGGCATTATCCGTATATCCGTGTACGATGACTGCTGTTTTGAGGGTGGGGTGGGCGGCGGCAACGTAGAGTGCATGCAGCGTCTCTCCGCGGTCGTTCTCGATGTAGAAGTCCTTCAGTGCTCCTGCGGTCATCAGGCTATCCACCCAGGGGTGCAGTTCGGGATAGCGCTCGTACATGAAATCGTAGGATGCGGCTATGTTGCGGCTGCGTGAAACGAGGTCGTCCGGTTTCAGGGAATAGCCCAGCATATAGTACCCTCCGCACAACAGTACGGTGCAGAGGGCAGCCAGACCGAGAATCGAATATTTTATGGCTTTCTTCATTATTTATTCCAAATTTCCCATGCAGCAAAGGCCTGCAGCAGCAACATCTCCAGTCCGTTCTTGGTGACGGCTCCTTGTGCCTGGCCTTTCTTCATGAAGAGGGTTTCGTTTGGATTATATAACAAATCGTAGAGCAAATGGTTGGGAGTCAGTAGCTCGTAAGGAATGTTGGGGCAGAAGTCCACTTTGGGATACATGCCTACTGGGGTACAGTTGACAATCACTGTGTACTCTTGCATGATTTCCGGTGTCAGTTCCTCATAAGTGAGGTATTTATCCTCTTTCTTGGCGCGTGATACGAAGGTACTTTTTATACCCAGGTTCTCCAGCCCGCGATATACGGCTTTCGATGCGCCGCCGGTGCCCAGAATCAAGGCTTTTTTGTGATGTGGTTGCAAAAGTGGTTCTATGGATTGTGTAAATCCTATGATGTCGGAGTTGTAGCCAACCAGTTTCACTTTGCCTTTGGAAAGGCGGATAATCTTAATGACATTGACGGCGCCTATCTTGGCTGTGTCTTTGTCCAGTTCGTCCAGGTAGGGGATGACTTGCTCCTTGTAAGGGATAGTCACATTCAGTCCACAGAGGTTGGGATTTTCCTCGATAACTTCCATGAAATCCTCGATACGTGGAATTTCGAAATTTACATATTCTGCATCAATATTTTCTGCCGTGAATTTCTCATTGAAATATCCGATGGAAAAGGAATGTTTCAACGGGTAACCTATTAAACCGTATTTCTGCATAATGAGGGTGTGTTAAAGGGGAATTAATGATTATTTTCTGGCTGTATACAACGTGCATATTCCGAAAGTGAGCCGCTTGAAGTGTACTTCACTGAAACCGGCCTTGCGGATAACTTCCTGCATCACTTCTCCTTGAGGGAAGGCGCGGATGCTCTCCGGCAGATAGGTGTAGGCGCTGTTGTCTTTCGAAATACATTTACCGAGCAGGGGGATAACGACTTTGGAGTAAATGGTAAACAGTTGTTTCATCGGGAAGCGGTCCGGTGTGGAGAGTTCCAGTATGACGAGATGTCCGCCGGCCGTCAGTACGCGGCACATTTCGGACAGTCCTTTATCCAGCCCTTCGAAGTTGCGGATGCCGAACGCTACGGTTACAGCATCGAAACTCTCATCGGCAAACGAGAGAGAGGTGCAGTCCTCCCGGGCAAATGAAATCTTGTCCGAGAGGTGCGCCCGTTTTACTTTTTCGCGCCCCACATTCATCATGCCTTCCGAGATGTCGGTACCAATCAAAGCATCGGGTTGCAGTTCGCGACATGCAAGGATGGCGAAATCACCGGTGCCGGTAGCTACGTCCATGATACGTTGGGGGTGGAAAGGAAGGAGGTATTTGATTGCCTTCCTGCGCCAGCTGCGGTCAATACCCATGGATAGGGTGTGATTCAGCTTGTCGTAGGCGGGAGCGATGTTGTCGAACATTTCTTCCACTTGTTCGCTCTTCTTACCGTCAGCGCCGTAGGGCTTGATGTGTTCTTGGGGGTAATCCATGATTTTTTTATGTGCTAATGTGCTGATATGCCAATGTGCTAATTGGCTGCGCTATTATGCCGCAAGGTCATTAGCACATTGGCATATTATCACATTAAGTAATTAGTTACATTCTTTTCAATGCGTTCGGCAATGTTGTCGGTATCTTCCTTTACGAATTTCTCGCCGGTGATGTGTTCGTACAGTTCGATGTAACGTTCGCTGATTGAAGTAACGATTTCGTCTGTCATTTCCGGTACCTGTTGTCCTTCCTTACCCTGAAAACCGTTGTCCATCAGCCATTCGCGTACAAATTCCTTGGAAAGTTGTTTCTGCGGTTCGCCGTTGGCAAAACGTTCTTCGTAGCCTTCGGAGTAGAAATAACGGCTGGAGTCCGGGGTATGGATTTCGTCCATCAGATAAATCTTGCCGTCGTGCTTGCCGAATTCGTATTTGGTGTCTACCAGAATCAATCCGCGTTCCGCTGCAATCTCTGTACCGCGTTTGAAGAGAGCCATTGTGTATTTTTCCAATACGGCATATTCTTCGGGCGTGGCAAGTCCTTGTGCCAGGATTTCTTCTTTGGAGATGTCGGCATCGTGTTCGCCGATTTCGGCTTTGGTAGTCGGGGTGATGATGGGTTCGGGGAACTTCTGGTTCTCCTTCATTCCTTCGGGCAGCTTCACACCGCAGATTTCACGGACACCGCTTTTGTAAGCGCGCCATGCACTGCCGCAGAGGTAACCGCGTACAATCATTTCTACGGGGAATCCTTCACACATCACGCCTACCGTCACCATCGGGTCGGGAGTAGCCATTTTCCAGTTGGGGCAGATGTCGGTGGTGGCATCCAGGAACTTGGCTGCAATCTGGTTCAGCATTTGTCCCTTGAAAGGAATGCCTTTAGGCAATACTACGTCGAAGGCTGAGATACGGTCGGTAGCTACCATGACCAACTTCTCGCCATTGATGTTGTACACATCACGAACTTTTCCATGATAGACACTTTTCTGTCCGGGAAAGTTGAAATCTGTTTTTGTTAATGCTTTCATCTTTGTAATATTTACGATTTGAGAATTTACTGTTTCTGTTCAATCTTGCTATCGGCTTGTTCGGCCTTGCGTCTTTCGCGCTCCGCTTTTGCTTCTTTGTCAAACTTTTCGTAGGCCTCCACAATTTGGGTGACAAGCTTATGCCTTACGATGTCTTTCTTGTTCAGTTCCACGAAGCTGATGCCTTTCACTCCTTTCAGAATACGGAGTGCCTGCACCAGACCGGATGTCTGGGAGGAAGGCAAGTCAATCTGCGTCATGTCTCCCGTGACAATCATCTTGGTGTTCATTCCCATGCGGGTGAGGAACATTTTGATTTGCTGGGTGGTGGTGTTCTGCGCTTCGTCCAGAATGACGACGGCATCGTTCAGTGTGCGTCCGCGCATAAAGGCGAGGGGGGCAATCTGGATGATGTTCAGCTCCATGTACTCTTTCAGCTTGGTAGCAGGTATCATGTCCTGCAGGGCGTCATAGAGCGGTTGCAGATACGGGTCTATCTTGTCCTTCATGTCACCGGGCAGGAAACCGAGCTTTTCTCCGGCTTCTACAGCGGGGCGGCTGAGGATGATTTTCTTGATTTCTTTGTTCTTCAGTGCCCGCACAGCAAGCGCGATGGCAGTATAAGTCTTTCCGGAACCGGCAGGACCGATGGCAAACAGCATGTCGTTCTTGGCAAAAGCCTCCACCAGTTTCAGCTGGTTCTCGCTGCGCGGGATAATCGGCTTTCCGGTTACGCTGAATACAATGACATTGCCCGATTTCTCTGCTTGCGGGGCATTGCCTTTGATGATGTCTATAATGACCTCTTCTTTCAAAGAGTTGTATTCGGCACAGTATTTCTCCAGCTTGGTGATGTTCTCCTCGAATGCACACATTTCCTCCTCATCACCCAATACTTTGATGACATTGCCGCGGGCAACGATGCGAAGCTTGGGATACAAGGCCTTTATCAGCTGCATGTTGGCGTTGTTTACGCCATAAAATATTACCGGGTCAATATCTTCAAGAACAATCAGTTTTTCTATCATTGATATGTTTTAAAGTTCAATTCGTTCTTTTAGTGAAACGTTCTGCAAATGTAGTGAAACGTTTGGATACTTAAACAGTTCCATTGGGTATTTTTTTTGCAGTGGCTTCGGGTAGATTGTCGGTAATTGTTGCACGACGATGCCGTTTCCTTTTTTTGAGCATCCGATACGTTGTCGGTTCAGCGTCTGTTCCTTCATGTTGAAGATAATATTGGGGTCGAAGTGCTGCCCGTTGACGCGTGTCTCGAAGTGCAGATGCTCAGTAGAGGCGCGTCCGGTGCGTCCGGTCAGTGCGATGGGCTGTCCGGCTTTGACTGTGTCGCCACAATGTACAAGGTTTTTGAAGTTGTGGCTGTATATCGTTTCCAGTCCGAAGTCATGGCGTACGACGACGACATTGCCGTAGGCGCTATAAGGCTTGGACATCCGTACTACGCCGTTGAAGGCACTCCGTATGGTGTCTTTGGCGTAGGTCTTGATGTCTATGCCACTGTGGCGTCCCCGCCCCCGTCCGTAAGGGGAGATGACTTTTCCTCCAGGCAGGGGAAAGGAGTATTCCGTGTCCGGAATGTCCTCCAAAGGTAGCTCTATCAGTTCTCTTTGCGAAAACAGTCCCGGAGTGGCAACGCGGATATGGTTGGTTTCCATGGTGGAAAAGACCGTTTTCTTCCCTTGTGCCGTGGCACCAAGGGCTATAAGCAGGAGAGGGACAAGAATACGGATTCTCATTTATTCAAAATATTGTATAGTCCCACTGGTAGAGGAAGCATATTTCTCCAACAGTTCCAATATCATTTCGGCTGCTTCTTTCAGACCTTCCTGCCCGTTGTAGCCGTTGACAATGGCAAGGATATGGCGGGTTTCAAGTTTCATCTTGGTGCGTTCGTGGTCGCTGGTCGGGGTACCGATACCGCCTATACGGTCGCGGTAGACGGGCAGCCCTTCTATGTTCAGCATGCCGCGGCCTATACCCTCGAACAATTCCTCGGCACGTCCTATGCCTAGCTCAAGGTCGGTCCCTTGTATCTCGTCGGCATCAAATCCGCCGATAGAGTGGCCCGTACGTAGGGAGACAAGGTTGATAAGGTCTACCAACGTATCTATCTGATAGAGTTCCAATCCGCGCAGCAGTCGCCGTCTCAGTGCTTCGGCCGAGGGACGGTAGCGGCTGGGGTCCTTGCCGCAACGTTTGTAGGCTTCGCGGGTGGCGACAATGACGGGTTGGTACTTGATGCTGTCCGTGGTTTCACGGGCTCTTAGCTCTTGGGTGAAAGTTGCGATTTCTTGCCACAACCCTTCGCAATATGGGGTATTTGTCACTTCGGCAAATACGGCTGCACCGCGGAATTCGGGGCAATTCTGCTTGATTTCTTTAGAAAGTGTGATATGATACATTAATGCAATCCGTTTGAATGGGTTAACATGATTCCCGACAATATCCTTCCGGATTTGATACCCATCCGGCGTGCCGAGAAAAACTCTTCATATTGGGTAAAAGTACATATATTGGCTGTCTCCACTTGTGCGGAAGGTACTCCGAAGTCCAGTAGTTGCAGTCGGTTGGCAGCCCATAGGTCGATATGGTATTTGTGGGTGGCGGGTTTCCATTCGGAGATGTAATCCATCTGGAAACCGTTCTTGCGGAATGCTTCATAGACTTCGTCGCCTACCTCGAAGGCGGAAAGGGAGATGCCGGGGCCGATGCAGGCTATCACTTCTTTGCCCTCTGTGCCATAGCGGGCACGCATCTTGTCGAGTGTGTGGCCGAGGATGTAATTCACAGTGCCGCGCCATCCGGCATGAACAGCGGCTATCACGGCATTCTTCCGGTCGTAGAGCAGGATGGGAATGCAGTCTGCCGTAGAGATGCAGATGCAGCAGCCCGGTTCACGGGTTATCAGTGCATCAATGCCCTGCAACATGGAGTGGCGTTCTTCTGCTGTTGCATGCAGATAAGTTCCGTCAATGACAAGTGCCTTTGTCCCGTGGGTCTGAAACGGGATGACCAGTTCTTGGGGGCGTTGGGGCAGGGAAGAACATACTATTTCCTGGTTGCGGCGTACAGCTTCGGCTTCGTCTCCCGTGTAAGGTGTACAGTTGAGGGAGGCATAGTTACCTTGGCTGCATCCACCGTGGCGGGTGGTTACAAAACAAGAAATGCCGGGATATGAGGCAAGCAGCTCATATCCCAACATTTTCCTATCTTCTGTAAGAGGAATCATTTTTTATCTTCCTCCCAATCTTCTTCGTATTCAAAGTCCTCGAGGTCCTCTATGTCCTCGTCGTCGTTGACGTATTCATAGCTGAGGTCCTCGTCCTCACCCTCTTCTTTCAATTCTTCCTGCAGGTGGCTGAGGTCTTTGGCGCGATGGGCAATGCTGTCCACTTTGCCTTCTATCTTATTACTTTCCTTGTTCAGCTCTTCCCAAAGGATGTCTTTCAGCGTAGAGATGCCCATGCCGGAGACAGCAGAGATGAATATATGCGGAATCCCTTCGGGCAGTGTCGGCTCTATCTCGTCCATCAGTTCCTGGTCGAGCATGTCGCATTTGGTGACGGCAAGCACTCTCTGTTTGTCCAGCATTTCGGGGTTGAAAGTGCGAAGCTCGTTCAACAGGATTTCGTATTCCTTACGGATGTCGTCACTGTCGGCAGGCACCATGAACAGCAACAATGAGTTGCGCTCGATGTGGCGCAGGAAACGCAATCCTAAGCCTTTGCCGGCACTGGCTCCTTCGATGATGCCGGGAATGTCTGCCATCACAAACGATTTGCTGTCGCGATAGGACACGATGCCCAGATTGGGTTCCAGCGTTGTAAACGGATAATTGGCGATTTTGGGCTTCGCCGCAGAAACGGATGCCAGTAAAGTGGATTTTCCTGCATTGGGGAAACCTACCAGACCGACGTCTGCCAGCAGCTTCAGTTCCATGATTACCGTCAACTCCTGCATCGGTTCGCCCGGTTGTGCAAAGCGGGGAGCCTGGCGTGTGGCGGTTTTGAAGTGCCAGTTACCCAGACCTCCGCGTCCGCCTTTCAGCAAGATGACTTCTTGTTCGTGCTCGGTGACGTCGCAGATATATTCACCCGTTTCGGCGTTGTACACCACCGTGCCGCAGGGCACTTCAATCACCTTGTCCGCTCCGTCTTTTCCGAAACTGCGGTTTTTGGAACCGGATTCTCCGTGACCTGCCAGGATGTGGCGATCGTACTTCAGATGGAGTAGCGTCCAGTAGTTGCGGTTACCCCGCAGGATGACATGGCCTCCTCGTCCTCCGTCACCTCCGTCGGGGCCTCCGTTGGGTATGTATTTCTCACGCCGCATATGCGTAGAACCTCGTCCGCCCTTTCCGGAGCGGCAATATATTTTTACGTAGTCAACAAAATTCGATTCAGCCATATTCTGTTTTATTGTTATTTCACTGCGTCAATAGCCTTGCAAACATCGGCAAAGATTTCTTCCAATACGCCGAAGCCCTGGATGTGTTGGTATTTGCCGTCCTGCTTGTACCAGTCAATCAGCGGAGCTGTCTGTGAGTGGTAAACCACCAGACGCTTCTTGATTGTCTCTTCATTGTCGTCTGCACGTCCTGATTCTTGTCCGCGCTTGATAAGGCGTTTCATCAGTTCTTCTTCGGGCACGTCGAGGTCGAGCATTACGCTGACTTCCTGTCCGCGTTCGGCGAGCATCTTCTTTAATGCTTCAGCCTGGGCGATTGTTCTGGGGAAGCCGTCGAAAATCACGCCTTTGCTATCCTTGAAGCTGTCGAATACGCTTGCCAGAATATCAATCATCAACTCATCGGGAATCAACTGGCCCTGGTCGATATAACCTTTAGCAGTCTTGCCCAGTTCTGTACCGTTTTTCATTTCAGCACGGAGCACGTCTCCGGTAGAGATGTGGTTGATGCCATACTTTTCTACAATCTTTTCACTTTGTGTTCCCTTACCTGAACCGGGAGCACCAAAAATTACAATGTTCAACATTTGCTTAGTTATTATTTAATGATTTACTATATTATGTCTGTATCAGTCTACTACAGTATAAATGTCGGGATAGTTGCGCCCGAAGCCGTCATAATCCAACCCGTAGCCCACGATGAAATCGTTCGGAATATTCATGGCCACATATTCTATGTTCAAATCAACTTTCAGCTTATCGGGTTTCACCAGTAGAGAGGCAATATGAATCTCCCTGGGACCGCGAGTGCCGAGGGTGTCCAGTAAGCGTTGCATGGTGAGTCCCGTATCTACGATATCCTCTACAATGACCACTGTACGGTCTGTGAGGTCTTCATTGATGCCTATTACTTCTTTGATTACCCCGGTAGAGGATATTCCTTGATAAGATGCCAATTTGACAAACGAAATTTCGCAGGGAATCGTGATTCGTTTCAGCAAATCGGCGGTAAACATGAACGAACCGTTCAGTACGCTGAGGAATAGAGGATTCTTTCCTGCCAGGTCGCGGTTGATTTCGTTCGCTACACGGGTTACTTCTTTCAGTATGTCCTGCTCCTTGATGGAGACTGTGAACATCTTGTCTTTTATTTGTATGGTATCCATAGATGGGATGTTTTTAGAAAGTTGGGGCAAAAATACGATATTTGTTTGAAAGTGAAAAGTTTTGTTCTAGTATATTCTCAAAGGGCTATGAATTAGTTGGATCCGTTACTAAAAACCAGTTTATGAATGCATGGTTTTCATCAACGGAATCGGATGCAATTTCAACCTTGGAAAATTCAAATCCGAGAAACTGACAGAACTTTTTTGTAGTACGCGTCAGGAATAGACAGATAAAACTTTCCACTGGAGTAGAGAACAGTCTAGAATAGTGAAATGTAAAAAATAAGTGGTGTGTGTCGGTTGTCGGCTGACAGAACCAGACAGCTATGTCAATAACTTTAGGAAACTCTTATTTCTCAGTTTCTGGAGATATTGTAACTCCGGAGTAAGACGATATTCAGCTCGAATATTTGTAATGCCATAGTTCCCGACGCTGGACTTTCTTGTAATTTTATTAAGCCAAGACGGTGCTCCCACCGATTATGGTTATAGAATTTCGATTTCTTCAGCTTCTTATGATTTTTCTTCCGGTACAAGCTCCCATTGCATGTAAACTTGTCTATAGGTCTTCTGTAGATGTCGGATCCGAAAATTATGTATCTGCAATATCCTTCGAAGGAACAGTGTTTATGGTGAAAATATTACTGATTTTCATTGATTGATAAGATGCTATGCCAGATAATGGTAGCGGAAGACCTCTTGAAGATAGCATCTGTCGTTACTTCTTTCTTGACTAGGTTTTGTCAGAATCTTGTGTCGATACTGCTATTTCTGATTGGTTATGTATGGTTGATGCACTAATGACAGAAAAAAACAATGCTTAGGAGTAAGAAAACAAAGAGAAATATGTTGAAAAATGTACTCCAAAAGTTTTTTATCTAACCTTTGGAGTACATTTTATTTGAGACAGCTTTCTTTCGACTTTTTATTTTTTATGTTGGAGAATTCGGGATTAGCCGATTCTTCTTTCTGCTTTTCTGTTCCTACTCTAGAAGTGTAACTTTCCTAATCTTCGTTATGCTCGTAATATCTCCGAGTATACCCTATAGATTCCATCTTCTCTTTAATTGATAGTTTAATTATTTGCATTCTTGAATTCAATGTAGGGCAATACTGGAAATCGGTTATCATGATACTAATTTATTCTGTCTTTTTATCAGTAACCAATTACAGATTCGCTTTTTTATATATAATAATTGTGTTTTTGGTGTAAGTCTTGTCATTTCCATTATGATGGCAACGGTCGTCTTAAATTTCGAACATTCTGCTCCGTGCCAGCATGCAGGCTCCAACTACACCAGCCTTGTCTTTTAACTTGGAAACAGTCACCGTGGCGTCTTTGTTGACCAGATTCAATGAGTATTTCCTTATTGCCGTTTTGATTGGCTGTACTATATAGTCTCCCGTCGATGATAATGTGCCTCCGATTATTACCAGTTCCGGATTGAATATGCTGATCAGTCCTGCTATTTGCCTTCCCAACTTTTGGCCTATTTCTTCCACTATCTCAATACATAGCAAATCCTCTTTATTGACTGCAGTGATGATTTCGTCCAATGTGGGTGGATTTTCTATAGTTCGTTTTGACAGTATGGAACTTTCTCCTTTACCGATTCTTTCCAATAGGATGCGGTGCAGTGCCGAACCTGAGGCTTCCGTTTCCAGGCATCCTTTTTTGCCGCAATGGCACAGTATTTCATTGTCGAATACATTGACGTGCCCGAATTCTCCGGAAAATCCGGATTTTCCCGTGTATACCTTCCCGTCTATGATGATGCCAATTCCAAGTCCCCAGCTTATATTGACAAAGATGATGTCTTTTTCCCCTTTGACGCATCCTTGCATATGTTCTCCATAGGTCATGGCCCTTGTGTCGTTGTCTATACAGACTGGGTACCCTATTTTTTCATTCAGCACATCTGCCAAAGGACGCTCTGAAAAGTTGAACATACTGAAACTGTATCCTGATTCCGGATTTACTCTTCCAGAGATGTTGATGCAGATGTTCATTATCTTCTTGTCATTGATTTCTGTTTCCTTTATGAAGCCTCGAATGAGTGCACATAGTTCTTCCAAAGCCTCTTGTGTATTTTCGAACTTGTACGGTATGTTCATCCTGATTTCCACCATATCTCCCTTGAAATTGATTAGTCCTATGTTTATGGCAAATTTTTTAATGTCCACCCCAATGAAGTATCCTGATTCTGGGTTGAGCCCGTATAGGCTTGGGTGACGGCCGCTACTAGTCTCCAGTTTTCCATAGTCATTTATATAGTTGTCCTCACACATTTCATTGATAAATTTGGTAATTGTGGGCACACTTAGGTCAAGTTCCTTGGCCAAATCAGTAATAGTGGAGCTTCCATTATATATATAATGTGTGATGATCCTTTTTTTTAAGAGTGCATTCTTGCTCCCGGTTTCCATTTCTTTTAATAAATCCTGCTTCATTAGTGTATATTTTTAAATTATTCGCCTTATTTTTATTTTATATATTGGTATACTAAAGTATATGGGTTAATATTATTGTATTCTGTCTATTGTTTTGCAATTTATTTAGTAATAACCGGTTAATGTATGTTAAATATATGGTATATATTAATTAAATACTTTATTAAGTATTGCAAAGATAATAAATATATCTATATTTGTGACGTGATAATTGAATAATAATGGTTAATGTCCATAACGATGAAAAACATAATTGGATTTTTTTCTAAAATATGCATTCAATAGGGCTTTTAATATATAATGGTTGATCTTAATTTTATTAATGATGAAAACACGCAGGGATTTTTTAAAAAAGACCGCTTTGTTTGGTGCATCTGCATTCATGCCCCCTTCATTGTTGGGGCAAGAGAGTGATGGGAATTGTTCTTTTTCTCGGGAGACTACCTCTTCCATGCTGGTTCCCATGGGTGATGCACTTAAAATTACCGGTACATTTTTAGATGAGATATCTCATGATATTCCCCATCAGAATTGGGGAGAAATAGAATGGGATCGGGATTTCCGGTATATGCGGGATGTTGGGATTGATACGGTTATTATGATTCGTTCCGGTTATCGTAAATTCATTACTTACCCTTCGAAGCACTTGTTAAGCAAGGGTTGTTATATGCCTTCTGTTGATTTGTTGGATATGTTTCTTCGACTGGCAGAAAAATATCACATGAAGTTTTATTTTGGTTTATATGACTCTGGTAAGTATTGGGATACCGGTGATTTGTCGTGGGAGATTGAGGATAATAAGTATGTGATTGATGAAGTGTGGGATAAATACGGTGAAAAATATAAGAGTTTTGGTGGCTGGTATATTAGTGGTGAAATAAGCCGTAAGACGAAAGGCGCTATTGATGCCTTTCGTACAATGGGTAAACAATGCAAAGATGTATCCGGAGGTTTACCGACTTTTATTTCTCCATGGATTGATGGGAAAAAGGCTGTTATGGGAACAGGCAAGCTAACAAAAGAAGATGCTGTCTCTGTTCAGGAACATGAAAGGGAATGGAATGAAATTTTCGATGGCGTTCATGATGTGGTTGACGCTTGTGCCTTCCAAGATGGACATATTGATTATGATGAACTGGATGCTTTTTTTGCTGTAAATAAGAAATTGGCTGATAAATATGGTATGCAGTGCTGGACAAATGCCGAAACTTTTGACCGTGATATGCCCATTGATTTCTTGCCTATTAAGTTTGATAAGTTGCGTATGAAATTGGAAGCTGCCAAACGGGCAGGTTATGACAAAGCTATCACTTTTGAATTTTCTCATTTTATGAGTCCGCAATCGGCGTATTTGCAGGCAGGGCATTTATATAATAGGTATAAAGAATATTTTAATATAAGATGACATGAAAAACATAATAAGACAGTTATTGGTATTTTTTGTTTTTGTCGTCAGCTTAAATTTGGCGGCACAAACTCTACCTGTTATAACGGGACAGGTTAAATGTCAGGGACGTGGAGTTGCGAATGTAGTGGTTACAAATGGTTTCGATTGTGTTTCGACCGATGTTGCCGGCAAATATACTATTCCTTATCATCGTGATGCCCGTTTTGTATATGTTACTACTCCAGCAGGTTATTTGCCCCAACGGGATGGTAGCCTCCCTTTGTTTTATCAACGCATTACTAAAGGGACTTCTGTATATGATTTTTCTTTAGTCAAAAATTCTAAGAATGATGACAAGCATCTTTTCTTGGTTCAGGCCGATGTTCAGCTTGGAAAAGACGAAGATGTTACTGCTTATTCAGAATATCTGAGGGATGTGAAGGAATTTGTCGACAAATGTTCGAAATATGATTTATTTATGCTGGATTGTGGTGATATTGTAGGTAATGCCTTGTCGCTTTTTTCCTCATATAAAAAAGCATCGGACGTGTTGGATGTCCCTATGTATCGAGTGATTGGAAATCATGATATGGAATATGGAGTACGTTCTTACGAGCATTCGTATAAATCCTATGAAGAGAATTTCGGCCCTATTTATTATTCCTTTAACCGTGGAAAGGCTCATTATATCGTGCTTGATAACTGTTACTATATCAATAGGCATTACCGCTACATCGGTTATATTGATGAGCGTACTTTGCAATGGATTGAGAAGGATTTGGCCTTTGTGCCGAAGGACCATTTGGTGTTTGTTTCCATGCATATCCCTTCCAGTTCTACTAAGGAGCTGGAATTTAATGCGCTACTTCCTGATGAGACCAGTAATGCTTCAAGCTTGTATGACCTCTTGAAAGGGTACGAGGCACATTTGCTGACTGGTCATACCCATAACAACGGTAATGTTGTATTCAATGATAGCTTGATGGAACATAACACAGCAGCTGTATGCGGTACTTTTTGGAAGGCTGATATTTGCACCGATGGCACTCCCGCTGGTTATGGTGTATATGAAGTTGATGGAAACAAGCTGACTTGGCGTTATAAGAGTGCGGGGTATCCCATTGAACATCAATTCAGGGCTTATCCGGTAGGAGTTTCAGAGGATTACCCTGAGTATATTCTTGCGAATGTATGGAATTGGGATGAAAACTGGAAGGTAGAGTGGTATGAGAATGGGAAATGTATGGGTGAAATGGAGCATTTCACGGGCTTTGATCCGGAAGCAAAAGCCATTTGCTCGGATAAAAAGCGCGTAGAGTATGATTGGATTTCTCCGATAAAAACAGAACACATGTTTCGTGCTTTACCTAAAAATGGTAGTGCTTCAATGGAGGTGTGTGTGACAGACCGTTTTGGTAATGTATATAAAGTTAAACTATAAACAATGATGAAGAAAAATGTAAATATCGGATATTTAGTATTTCTGTCCTTTGTTGCAGCCTTAGGAGGTTTTCTCTTTGGCTATGATACTGCTGTGATTTCTGGTACCATTGCCCAAGTGACTGTACTTTTTCATTTGGATACCTTGCAGCAGGGATGGTATGTGGGTTGTGCGCTGATAGGCTCTATTGTGGGTGTACTTTTTGCTGGCGTGTTGAGCGATAAGTTCGGTCGTAAACTGACGATGGTTCTTTCTGCTGTGTTGTTTTCCACTTCGGCCATAGGCTGTGCCATTTGTGCTAATTTCGATGAGTTGGTTGTATATCGTATTATTGGTGGTGTGGGTATTGGTGTTGTTTCTATTATATCTCCTTTGTATATCTCAGAAGTTTCTGTGGCCCAATACAGAGGACGTTTAGTCTCTTTGTACCAATTGGCCGTTACAGTAGGATTTTTGGGCGCTTATTTGGTAAATTTCCAGTTGCTTGGATATTCAGAAAGTCATGTCGTTTCTGGTATAGGTTTATTTGAAAAAATCTTTGTAGCTGAAGTATGGCGTGGCATGTTGGGGATGGAAACACTACCAGCTCTTTTGTTTTTTACCATTATCTTTTTTATTCCCGAAAGCCCTCGTTGGTTGATTTTGAAAGGTAGAGAAGAACGTGGTCTTAATGTTTTGCAACGAATTTACAACTCGGCTGAGGAGGCTATGAACCAGATGAACGAAACCAAATCTGTTGTATCAGAAACTAAATCCGAGTGGGCATTATTGTTGCAGCCTGGCATTCTGAAAGCTGTGATAATCGGTGTTGCCATTGCCATATTGGGACAGTTCATGGGTGTGAATGCCGTATTGTATTATGGTCCTTCTATTTTTGAAAAAGCTGGGCTTTCCGGTGGTGATTCTTTGTTTTATCAAGTGTTGGTTGGCTTGGTTAATACGTTGACTACTGTCTTGGCACTTGCTATTATTGATAGAGTGGGACGTAAGAAGTTGGTATATTATGGCGTTTCAGGGATGGTTCTTTCTTTGTTGCTTATCGGTATTTACTTTTTGTGGGAAGAGAGTTTGGGGTTGTCAAGTCTTTTCTTGTTGGTTTGCTTCTTGTCTTATGTGTTTTGTTGTGCTGTATCTATTTGTGCAGTGGTATTTGTGCTTCTTTCAGAAATGTATCCTACCAAAGTACGTGGTTTGGCTATGTCTATAGCAGGATTTTCTCTTTGGATTGGAACATATTTAATTGGGCAGTTGACTCCTTGGATGCTCCAGAATCTTACCCCCGCCGGAACATTCTTCTTGTTTGCTGCAATGTGTGTGCCTTATATGCTCATTGTATGGAAACTTGTACCGGAAACGACTGGCAAATCTTTGGAAGAGATAGAACGGTATTGGACACGTATGAAATAAATTGACCTTATGAACTAAAATATAAAAAAAATATGGACTTTAAAAAATTAGCAACACAGTATAAGGATGAACTGATGAATCATATTCTTCCTTTTTGGCTTGAATGTTCTCAAGATCATGAATATGGTGGATATTTTACATGCTTGGATCGTCAAGGCAATGTATTTGATACGGATAAATTTATTTGGTTGCAGGGACGTGAGGTATGGATGTTTTCGATGCTTTATAATAAGGTAGAGAAGCGTCAAGAGTGGTTAGATTGTGCCATTCAAGGAGGAGAATTCTTGAAAAAGTATGGTCACGATGGTAACTATAACTGGTATTTCTCATTGGACAGACAAGGAAATCCATTAGTTGAGCCTTATAATATTTTTTCATATACGTTTGCTACGATGGCATTTGGGCAGTTAAGCTTAGCCACAGGGAATGAAGAGTATGCAGAAATTGCCAAGAAAACGTTTGATATAATCTTGTCGAAGGTTGATAATCCCAAAGGGCATTGGAATAAGTTGCATGCAGGTACACGTGATTTGAAGAACTTTGCATTGCCAATGATTTTATGCAATTTGGCTTTGGAGATAGAACATTTGCTGGATGAGGATTATCTGGAAAAGACCATGGAAGTCTGTATCCATGAGGTTATGGAAGAATTTTATCGTCTGGAATTAGGAGGTATTATTGTTGAAAACATACAAATGGACGGACAGCTTTCCGATTCGTTCGAGGGAAGACAAATTACTCCCGGACATGCAATTGAAGCCATGTGGTTTATCATGGACTTAGGGAAACGTTTGGGGCGTTTGGACTTGATAGAAAAGGCGAAAAATACCACTTTGACTATGCTCGATTACGGCTGGGATAAAGAGTTCGGAGGTATTTATTATTTTATGGATCGTAAAGGTTGTCCTCCTCAACAATTGGAGTGGGATCAGAAGCTTTGGTGGGTACATATCGAGACTCTGATTTCTCTATTGAAAGGGTATCATTTGACTGGCGACCAGCAATGTTTGGAGTGGTTTAATAAAGTGCATGATTATACATGGACTCATTTTAAAGATACAGAACATCCTGAATGGTTTGGATACCTGAATAGAAGAGGTGAAGTTTTGCTTCCGCTGAAAGGTGGAAAATGGAAAGGATGTTTCCATGTTCCCAGAGGATTGTATCAGTGTTGGACTGTTTTGGAGGAAATAGCAAATTCATAAATAGAATCTGTATGAGCAAAATCATAGTAGTAGGCAGTTCAAATACGGATATGGTAGTGCATACCTCCCATTTACCAGCACCGGGAGAGACAATCCTTGGTGGTAAGTTTCTTATGAATCAGGGTGGTAAAGGAGCAAATCAGGCAGTTGCAGTGAAGCGATTGGGGGGTGACTTGTTATTTGTGGCGAGAGTGGGCAATGATGTTTTGGGACAGCAGACCTTGCGTGTTTTTCAAAATGAAGGCATAGAAACAAGCTATATTGCTTTAGATAATGAAACTCCATCCGGAGTTGCGTTGATAAGCGTGGACCAATATGCTGAAAATTGTATTGTTGTGGCTTCGGGGGCTAATATGTTACTTGGACAAGAGGATATTGACAGTATGGAAAAAGAGATGTTGGTTGGAGATATATTATTGATGCAACTGGAAATTCCTCTTTCAACTGTAGAATATGCTGCACGGAAGGCTTATGAAAAGGGAGTGAAAGTTGTATTGAATCCTGCTCCTGCCTGTTCTTTGCCGGAATCTTTGTTCCAATATTTATATATGATAACTCCCAATCGGATAGAGGCTGAAATGCTGACCGGAGTTAAGATAAACAGCAAAGAAGACGTGGCTATGGCGGCTGGTGTCTTGTATCGGAAAGGTGTGAAAAATATAATAATAACTTTGGGTAGCGAAGGAAGCTTTGTAAGAGAAGGAGAAAAAACTTATTATGTAGATGCCTACAAAGTGGTTCCGGTTGATACTACGGCCGCAGGAGATACTTTCAATGGAGCTGTTTGCGTGGGTGTTTCCGAAGGGATGAGCTTGGAACAAGCAGTATTGTTTGCATCTAAAGCTTCTTCTATTTCTGTTACAAGAATGGGGGCTCAATCATCTATTCCTTATCGGAAAGAGTTGGATATGAATAATTTAGTTTAATCTGTTAAAAGAAGAATATTGTGGATAGACGTCATTTTTTATCAATGTTAGGTCTGGGAGCAGTTGGTTTGGCTCTGCCGGGAGTAGCTCAAGCAGATATTTTAAAGCAAGCAGCTGCCAATCCGAATATAAAACCTATTTCCGGTTCTTGGTTTGAATTTCAGCATCCGGGAGGTAAAGAAGGAGTATATTGGGACAAAGACTTAAGACAGTTTACTGCTGCCCAGTGGAGAGAAAAAATTCGTGAAATCAGTGAGACCGGTATGGAATATTTGGTGATGATGAATGTGGCTGCTCACGGCAAAGCTTTTTTTGATACGAAATTGGCTCCTAAATTTGAAATGGGTTGTGAAGATCCTATTGAAACAGTCCTTTCTGCGGCAGATGAGTTTGGTGTGAAGTTCTTTGTGAGCAATGATTATTGGGGACCGGATCTTGATGCTCATCGGATGATGACAGATAGGGAACTGGGTAAGAAAAGGAATCAATCAATGGAAGAAATCTATAAGAAATATGGGCATCACAAGAGCTTTTATGGGTGGTATTTCCCTAATGAATCGTGGTTAGATCCTTATTTTTGCGATTTTGTGATACCTTATGTCAATGAGTGTGCGCAAGTGGCTAAGTCGTTGAATGCTAACTGTGTGAATATAATAGCTCCATACAATATAAAGAAAGAAAAATGTGATGATTATTTTGTGAGACAGCTTGAACAACTCAATGTGGAAATCGTGGCCTATCAGGATGGAGTGGGAGTAGGTGCAACCAGATTGGAAGATTCTGCCCGTTATTATGAGAATTTGTCGAAAGCGCATCAAAAGGCAGGGCGTTCCAGAATATGGGCTGATATGGAGTTGTTTTACTTTGAACAGACCACTCATGGCAGTTTACTTCCAGCGGACTTTAACAATAGAATAATTCATCAAATGGAAGCTATTTCACCTTTCGTGGACAAAATTTTGGTTTACCAATATCTTGGAATCATGAACAAACCCCAATCTAAGGCTCATGCCGGATTAAGAGGAGAGACGGTAAGGTTATATAATCAATATATGGATTGGTATAACAAACAAAATTTTAAATGAATAGGAATGATATGAAAAGAATTGTATACTTTTTAGTTTCTCTGTTGGGATTTACCAAACTGGCAGCACAAGATCCTGCTGATTTTGTTCTTCCATCTATTATAAGTGATCATGCAGTGATGCAACGTGATGCCGAAGTAAAGCTTTGGGGATGGTGTCCCAGTGTTTGGGATTTGAAGATTGTATGTAGTTGGGCTCCCAATGATACGGTTCATGTATCTTCTGATAAATATAAGTATTGGGAAACTTATATAAACACTCCCAAAGCCGAAGGACCGCACGCCATTCGGTTTTATGGTTGGGAAGGTAAACTTTGCGCAGAAGTGAAAGACATTCTGATGGGAGAAACTTGGCTTTGTTCCGGTCAGTCAAATATGGAGTATTGCTTTAAGTGGCGTGTAGATGACATCACCGATAGAAGTACACTGTTTGACAATAAAAAGATTCGTTTTTTCAAGGTGGCTAAGTCATCCTCCGCGTATCCGGTTGAAAGAATTCAGGGAAAGTGGGAAATTTGTTCTCCCGAAATTGCAGAAGATTTTAGCGTAGTGGCTTTTTGCTTTGGAAAAAGGCTGAATGAAGAATTGGGTAATCTTCCTATCGGGTTGATAGGCTCTTATTGGGGAGGTACAGCCATTGAGCCTTGGATGGACGAATTTACATTGCGTCATGAGAAATTGGAAGAAAAGACTAAAGCATTGACTGCCGGATGGGCACCGACTGCAAATTCTTCTCTTTACAATGCAATGATTCATCCCATTATAAACTACACTATTGCCGGGGTTGTCTGGTATCAAGGAGAAGCCAATAATGAAAGGCATCAGGATTATGGAGTTATGTTTGATGCTATGATTAGAGGTTGGCGTAATGCTTTTCATCATTATTTGCCTTTCTATTTTGTCCAGATAACTCCTTGGAGTGGTTATGCGGATAAAAATGCTGCATATTTGCGTGAACAACAAGCCGATGTGGCTGCTACATTGAGAAATACTGGTATGGTTGTGGCGGGAGACTTAGTAAACGACCTAACAGATATTCATCCGAGTCTGAAGAGACAAGTAGGAGAACGATTAGCTAATATGGCTTTGAAAAATAGTTATCATAAAGAGGATATACAACCGTATTCGCCTATGCTAAAATCCTTTAGAGTAGATGGTCGTAAAGTAATAGTAACAACTACCGCTATTGGCAAACTTGCTTGCAAGGATAAGGTCATTCGTCACTTTGAGGTCGTGGATAAAGAGGGTAATTTACATCCGGCTAAGGCTTCTATATTAAAGAATGGAGATATCAGTGTCATTGCCGATAAGGTGAAGGAACCGGTAGGAGTACGTTATTGTTTTTCCAATGATGCTATGCCTAATTTATTTGATAGTAACGGATTGCCTTTGGCTCCATTTAGAACAGATCGTAAAAAATGAAAAAGTCTTTATTATATTTAATTTGTTGTTTTATTTGCTTCTCTGCTTTTTCTCAAGCTTCTGATTTGAAGTTTCGTGACGGGAAGTTCAAGATTGTTCAGTTGACAGACCTGCATTGGGTAGAGAGTGATTCTTATAAATTGAAGAATGACAGCACTTGTCATTTGATTCGTGAAGTTATTCGTATAGAAGATCCCGATTTGGTTGTTCTTACAGGTGATGTAGTAGTTTCCTGGAATGCTAAGAAAGGATGGGAGAAATTGACCAAAATATTTGGGGAAACCAAAACTCCTTTTGTTGTGACCTTTGGTAATCATGATGAAGAAACGGATATGAACAATGCTCAGATATTGGACTATCTGTGTACACGACCTTATAACCTGACTTATGATGCTGAAAAAGGACTTTCGGGCTCGGGCAATTGCATGTTGACCATCCGTTCTTCTGATGCTACATCTGAAAAATGGGTACTCTATTTCTTCGATTCTCACAATAATACCAAAGACCGTTCTTTTGGTTATTATGATTGGATTAAGCATAATCAGATAGAGTGGTATAGGAAAAGTAGCAGTCGGGTTACCGCTCGCAACAAGCGCATATTGCCTTCCTTGGCTTTCTTCCATATTCCTCTGCCAGAGCATGAAACGGCAAGGTGGACATGCCGGGAGTTTGGCGAGAAGCAGGAGGGTGTTTGTGCTCCAAGTGTAAATACCGGATTATACTCTTCGTTTATAGAAAAGAGGGATGTTATTGGGGTGTTTGTAGGTCATGACCATAATAATGACTATATGGTTGATTTAGACGGTAACATAACTTTGGCCTATGGTCGGAAGACGGGTTATCCTTCTGCCTATAATGAAACGCTTAGCCGAGGGGTACGTGTCATTAATCTGCATGAAGACGAATCGGTTTTTGATACTTATATAAGAGATTTGAAAGGAACTTATTTTCATTATCAATTTGAGCAGAAAAATAAGGGCAGTAATATTCCTCGTTTCAGTGGTTCCTTTGTGCAAGAGTTTTTGGTAGCAAATTGGGACAACGAACGTTGGAATCAGGAAATGGATATGCTGAAAGAAGCTGGCATGAAGTACTTGATTTATGCACCTGCATTGCTGGTAGATGAAAAGGGGAAAACAACTACAAATTATCCGTCTGCTCTGACGAAGAAGAAGCAAGGCAATAGAACGCTTGAAAAGTGTTTGCAAAGTGCGCAAAAAAATGGCATTAAAGTATTTGTAGGATTAAACTTTAATGAACGTTGGTGGAAAGTGGATTATGATGCTCGCTGGTTACTGGAGCAAATGGAAATGGGTAATAAGGTGGCAGATGAGCTTGTTGTTTTGTATAAAGAAAAGTATCCGGATGCCATGTATGGTTGGTATTGGGTTTGGGAGGTAGACAACTTGAACTGTATGACTTCTGAGCGTCAATCAATTTTGGCAGAGGCATTGAATACGAATTTGAATCATCTTTCTGAGATTGCTCCGGAAATGCCCCTTATGTTGTCTCCGTTTATGAATTACAAGGTAGGTGGAAATGCTGAAGAATGTGGCAAGATGTGGACGAACGTCTTTGCGCAAACCGACTTCCGTCCGGGAGATATATTCGCTCCTCAGGATTGTGTCGGTGCAGGTGGACTGAATTTGGATAATTTGTGGGAATGGTTTTCTAATTTGAAGAAGGCTGTCAATACTAAACCTGGGCTGAAGTTTTGGGGAAATGTAGAGACATTCGATCAGCGCTTTTGGACTAGCGCTCCTTTAGAAAGGGTTCAAAAACAGTTAGAGATTGTAAATGGCTATGTTGGCAATTTGATTTGTTTTGCATACAATCATTACAATAGCCCGTTTGTAGTTAATCCGGCGTATCATCAGGCATATCTTCAATATTGCCGGACGGGATGTTTGCCTATAATGGATATTCCTGAAAAAGTGAAGAATGCTGCTGTACGAAAGGTGGCTAAGGGAATTGAAGTTTCTTGGATACCGAATGAAATGAAAGCAGTTGACGGATATAGTATCTATCGTGATGGGCAGTTGATTATGAAATTACAAATACGTGACGGACAACTTCCGAGAACTTTTGTTGATGCAGAAGGTACAGTAGATAATGTTTATGAAGTAGCTGTTTATAATGTGATTGGTAAAGAATCTGCTAAAGTAAAAGCTGAATAACAATTGTAAAATTGATAAATATGAAGAATGTAACTTTTATTATTTGGGCTTTTGTTGTACTGTGTGCAGGATGCAGTTCTTCCACTTCAGTTGTGCAAGATGAAGTCTCTATGACTAAAAAACAATTGGCTGATAAAGTGAAAGGTGGTTGGGCAGCGAAAACCATTGGTTGTACCTATGGAGGACCGGTTGAATTTCTGCATAATGGTACTATGATTCAAGACTATACTCCCATAAAATGGTCCAAAGATAGAGTGAAATATTATTATGATACATTTCCCGGATTGTATGATGATATATATGTGGATATTGTATTTGTGAATGTGTTCGACCGTTTGGGTTTAGAGGCACCGGCCGATTCTTTTGCTGTTTCGTTTGCTGATGCCGGATTTCCTTTGTGGCATGCCAACCAAGTTGCAAAATATAATATTAAGCAAGGCATTATGCCCCCCATATCCGGACATTGGTTGAATAATCCTCATGCAGATGATATTGACTATCAGATAGAAGCAGATTTTGCAGGTCTAATGTCACCGGGCATGCCTAATACTGCTTCTGAAATTTCAGATAAAATCGGTCACATCTTTACGTATGGCGACGGCTGGTATGGTGGTGTGTATGTGGGCGCTCTATATTCCATGGCTTTTGTTTCAGATGATATGGAGTATGTGGTAGAAGAGGCATTGAATACAATTCCCGAGCAAAGTGATTTTTATGCTTGCATAAAAGATGTGATTGGTTGGTATCGGCAATATCCAGATGACTGGAAACAGACTTGGTTTGAATGCCAGAAGAAGTGGACTTCGGAAGTGGGGTGTCCCGATGGCGTTTTTGTTCCGTTTAATATTGATGCCAAGATAAATAGTGCCTATGTGGCTATAGGTCTGTTATATGGCAAGAAAGATTTTTATCAGACTATTGATATTTCGGCACGTTGTGGGCAAGATTCTGATTGTAATGCGGCTACTGCTGCCGGTATATTGGGTACAATGCTTGGATATAGTAATATTCCGGAATTATGGAAAGAAAGTCTTTACGAAGTAGAGGACATCCCATTTGCCTATACGGAAGTTTCGCTGAATAAGCTTTATGAGTTAAGTCTGAAACAAGCTTTGCAGGTGATAGAGCAAGAAGGAGGTTCTGTTCAGGGAGAGCAGGTTGTTATTAAAACGCAACAGCCGGTTGCTGTAAAGTATGAGAAAGCTTTTGAAGGTCATTATCCGGCAGAGAAGAAAGCTGTTAACCTTTTGTTACAGGATGCTACAGAGTTTATGTTTGATGGTAACGGATTTGTTTTGAAAGGATATGTGAAGTGTGCTGATGAATCGTATGTTGCGAGTGTTGCGATGTATATAGATGGTGCTTTAGCAGAAACTGCCAATCTTCCCGTTGCTAAATCTACTTCTATAGATGACAGAAGGGTTGATTCGTTTCATAAATACCAGTTGCCTGATACAGCGCACACGGTTGTTTTGAAATGGTTGAATCCTCGTACGGATGCACAAGTTTATTTAGGTGAGGCGGTTATTTATTCCAGCCAGCCCAATCAATTAACCTATAAATAATTAATTGTAATGTATATAGTTGAAAATTATGGATTGGCAGTAGCTCTTTGTTGGGTTACCATGCTTTGCTGGGGTTCTTGGGGAAATACTCAAAAGCTGGCAGCGAAAACTTGGCGGTATGAACTTTTTTATTGGGATTATGTCGTTGGTATTCTTCTCTTCTCTTTGATATGGGGATTTACTCTGGGAAGTACGGGCGAAGCAGGTAGGGGCTTTGTCGATGATTTGCTTCAGGTTGATATCTCTAATTTGGTGAGTGCGTTTTTGGGAGGTGTCATTTTTAATGCATCCAACATTTTGTTATCTTCTTCCATGTCATTGGCTGGTATGTCTGTCGCTTTCCCCGTAGGCGTTGGGTTAGCTCTGGTATTGGGTGTATTTATAAATTACTTTAGTGCTCCTCAAGGTGATGCAACTGTTCTGTTTTCTGGAGTATTTCTGATTGTACTTGCTATTATTTTTAATGGTATAGCTTCTGGGAAAGTTGCTAAAGGAGGAACAGACCAGGCAATGAGGAAAAAAGGGATTATTATAGCTGTGTGTGCAGGTATATTAATGGCATTTTTCTATCGTTTTGTAGCGGCAGCTATGGATTTAGAGAATCTGGAAGCACCGACTGTGGGTATGATGACTCCTTATTCAGCATTGTTTGTATTTGCAGTGGGTATTTTTGTCAGCAATTTTTTCTTCAATACATTGGTCATGAAGAAACCCTTTGTCGGCAAGCCGATTGCGTATAGTGACTATTTCAGTGGAAATGTGAAGACGCATCTTGTTGGAATTCTGGGAGGAACCATCTGGGCATTGGGGACTGCTTGTAGTTATATTGCTGCAGGGAAAGCTGGTGCAGCTATCTCCTATGCTTTGGGACAAGGTGCCACTATGGTTGCTGCCTTATGGGGAATATTTATCTGGAAAGAATTCAAGGGCGCATCTAAGTCAATAAATTTGCTGCTTGTATTTATGCTGATACTTTTCCTTTCAGGCTTGGGGTTGATAATTATATCTGGTGGTAATTAAATTCTTTATTTTAAATAATATACTATGAGACAAAAAAACAAATGAAAATGTTGGGACTATTGGGATTGTTGGCTGTATTACCAATAATTTCTGCATGTGCGGGAAATAAGGGTTCTGACGAATCTCGAAAAGAAAAAATGGTCCAATCGGTTTCTGTGGTACAGCCTATTACGGGTACATGGATTAATTTAGCCTACAAGGATGTGCGGAATAAGTATACTAATCCACAACATTTCGATAATATGGATCCTAAATTATGGACTGCTAAAGTGCGTGAATTGGCTAACATGGGGATTGAATATTTGGTGTTCATGGAGGTTGCTAATGAAGGGAAAGCATATTATCCGTCAAAGTTGATGCCGTGGTTATATAATGATAAATTGCAAAGCCCCGTTGATGCGATTCTTGACGAAGCTGCCAAACATGGCATGAAGGTTTTTATGAGTACCGGTTGGGCAAAAGATCAGGATGATAATCTGCTTGATCCAGTGATTAAGGAGCGTCAGCTTCAGATTATGGAGGAATTGGCATCTCTCTATAAAAACCATAAAGCTTTCTATGGCTGGTATCTTCCGGTTGAAGATTGTCTTTGCCCTATCTTTGCCGAGCATGCTGTTCAGTCAGTAAATGCATTGACAGAGAAGGCTCATTCTTTGACTCCCGGAAAGAAGACCTTGATTTCTCCGTATGGTATTGGTCTGTCCGAATTTGATCATCCTGATTTTGAGAAGCAGATGGCAAAATTGAAAGTCGATATTATTGCTTATCAAGATGAGGTGGGGTGTGTACGTGACAAATTTACTCTTCCTCGCTTGAAAAAGAATTGGCAAAGGATGCGCGATATTCACAATCGCCTGAATATTGAGATGTGGGCGAACTGCGAAACCTTTACTTGGGAAGAGGGAACCAATGACCGCCAATCTGCTTTGATTCCGGCTGCTTATTCCCGTTTGCTGTCACAGCAGGTAGCGGCTTCGGTTGCTGGTGTCGACAAAATAATTTCGTTTATGTTCGGTGGAATTATCGAAGACCCAAAGTCTGCTTATCAATTGGGACAACCTGTGTGGTCTAATAATTTATACAACAATTATATGGCTTGGAAAGAAGGTGACAGTTTTTGGAAATTATTTGAAGCTACTTTGCTTGACAAGTTGGTCAATTCAGCCAAATCGGAAATGATTGGTAAAGTTGATATGAAGGCACTGGCAGATGGCCGGGTAGCCGAAGAGGATAGTGGGGACAGCCGTTGGGTAAGGTTTGAAAAAGGTCATCATGAGGTAGTGATTGATTTGCAAAAGAATACTTCGCTTCAAAAGGTGCTGGTACGTACTTTGAACTATAATCAGGAAAAGATAGGCGCTCCTTTGAAGGTTTATGTTTACACTTCCCAGGATGGTCAGACTTATAATCTGGCTTCAATAAAGGATGCTCCGTATTTTCCTAACAACAAGCATGATGCTTGGATTGACGCAGTCTTGATTGATAATTTAAAAGAAAAGACACGTTATGTGAAAGTTGCTTTTGACGCTTTGGAAAATGTGTATATGGATGAGATTTTTGTAAATCCAAGTATTCGTTAACCGGGTAATATAATGAAGGAATAATAGGGTCATCCGGAAAATATGAAATATAGTTTGAGATGAATTGATATTATATGGGAATGAAGCCGCCCGGATATGGAAGATGCAGCCATCTTAAACAGATATGTCTAAGTAGAAAAAGTATGATTTCAGGCTAATAGAAACGTCAATTATCGCATTTCATTAATATAATAAAGTGCGATATAAAAAACAATACAATGAAAAAAATCTTAATTTATTAATCCGAAAATGAATCTATGAAAAGATTACACAAAACTATGAATCGAATTGTCGGAGTGCTTTTAATGGCACTTATGATGGTTCCAAGTGGTTTGAAAGCTGAGACGGCAGAAATGCTTCAAACTTCTAAAATTACGGGTGTAGTAATTGACGATTTCGGCGAGCCGATAATCGGTGCTACTGTTCGTGTGAAGAATGCACAGAATGGCGCTGTAACAGATGTTAATGGACGTTACTCTGTAAATGCTACTAAAAATGCGACATTGGTTTTTTCTTTTATTGGCTATAGAACACAAGAGGTAGCTGTTAAGGGTAGGACTACTGTTAATGTAACTTTGAAAGAGGACAGCCAAATGTTGGAAGAAACAGTTGTTATTGGTTATGGTGCTGTTCCTAAAAGAGATTTAACGGGATCTGTATCTTCTTTAAAGAGCGAAGATTTGCTGAAAACAAACCCTGTGAGTGTGAATCAAGGTTTGCAAGGCAAAATGGCAGGTGTAAATGTGTCCCAGTCTGACGGAGCCCCGGGTGCCGGTATAAATATCCAAATTCGTGGTGCCAATTCGTTTACTACCAGTACAGAGCCTTTGTATGTAGTCGACGGTATGCCGTATTCTATGGGTGAAGGACGTACAACGGATTATGGTATGAAACAGAGTAATAATCCATTGAGTACCATTAGTCCACAAGATATATTATCTATTGAAGTTTTAAAAGATGCATCTGCTACCGCTATTTATGGTTCTCGTGCTGCCAATGGTGTTGTGCTTATTACTACTAAATCCGGTGCTGAGGGAAAGGCAAAAGTTCAGCTTTCTGCTAACCTTAGCATCTCTAATCCGGTAAAACGTATTGATGTGCTCGATGCTTGTGATTACGCTTTGTACCGTAATGAACGTATCACGAATGGTCTCTTGTATGACGGTTACTCTGAGGCAGACAGCCAATTGGAATATCCTTTGGTGGGATATTGGGCTCCGGTGAAAGCTCCGGATCCTATTACAGGAGAAATGGTTGTAGTAGGTCAGGAGTATAAGCCAAGTCCATGGGATTACCGGAAGGGTTTTGTCGAAAAAGAAGGAGGACCGGTACGTTATGGAACAAATTGGCAGGATGAAATTTTTCAGACAGCAATAAGCCAAGATTATAATGTTACAGTATCGGGTGGTGATAAGAAAGGTAACTATATGTATTCCGGTGGTTATACTGACCAGCAGGGTGTGATTGTTAATTCTTATTATAGACGTTATACAGCGAGAGCTAACAACAGCCGTAAAATCAATGATTTTTTAGAGTTAGGTACTAACATCAGTTTTGCAACTTCCGATAATCGTTTGGCACGTACCAATAGTGAAACGTATGGTGTAATTCCTGCAGCTATTTCGTTTAATCCTACTCGTCCGGTATTCGATCCCAATAAAGACTCTGGCTTTTCGGAAGATTTCTCTACCGGTTTGGCTAATCCTTATTTGACTGTACATACGGAGAAGAATATCCAAGAGACGTTGAATGTATTTATCTCAAGCTTTGGTGAATTGAAGTTTACCGACTGGTTGAAATTCCGTCAGAATTTTGGTTACGGTTATAGCTATTATGAACGTAATACCTATAATAACCGTTGGACCGGTGCGGGTATAGCTCCTACAAATGGTTATGCAACGAAGTCAGATGATGCTTATGAAAGCATTTCGACAGAGTCTTTGTTGACTTTCAACAAGAAGTTTGGAGTTCATGGCATTAATGCTGTGCTTGGTATGACTTATGAAAACAGCATGTGGCATAGTAAGTGGATGGCTGCATCTAATTTCCCGAACGATATGACTGAAGACAACGTCATTGAAGCAGGAACTAAGGACCGTCGTATGGAAAGTAGTCGTGGAAAGTCTCAGCTGATGTCCTATCTGTTCAGAGCCAATTATAATTTGCTGGACCGTTATTTATTCACTTTTTCTATGCGTCGTGACGGTTCCAGTAAATTGTCAGAGTTAAATCGTTGGAATAACTTCTATTCGGGAGCCGTTGCTTGGCGTTTGTCTGATGAGTCTTTTGTAAAGCAGCTGAATTTCTTCGATGACTTGAAATTGCGTGTCAGTGCCGGACAGACCGGAGGTCAGGGGGTCAGTGCCTATGCTACCCGTTCCCGTTTTGTTGTTTCTAACTACGGTATGGGTGGTTCATTGCAGAGTGGTATGGCAGAATCCCGCTGGGGAGGACCTGCAGCAGCTCTTCTGAAATGGGAGACAACCAATCAGTTTGACATAGGTTTGGACATTGCTTTCTTGAATAACCGTGTTAATTTGACAGTAGATGCCTATTATAAGAAGACAAAAGACCTATTGTTGGATAAGCTTATTCCTATGAGTTCCGGTTTTAGCCGTATTCAGGCAAACTATGGTAATGTAACAAATAAAGGGTTGGAAATTTCCGGTCATTTCATTCCTGTAAAGGCACGTAATTTCTTGTGGTCTATAGATGCCAATATTTCATTCAACCGTAATAAGGTGGGTGGTTTGGATGCCGACCAATATTCTGATGTGGCTTGGGGTATTGAGAACATGTTCTTGGTACGTAATGGTGAGCCTATCGGTACTCTATATGGGTATGTGGAAGATGGCTTTTATGACAATGAGGCCGAAGTCCGTGCAGATCCGTTGTATAGAAATGAGACGGACTCTAAGGTTAAAAGCATGGTAGGTGAAGTGAAATACAAGAATCTTGATGACGATCCTGTAATTGATAATCGAGACCGTCAGATTATAGGTAATACCAACCCGGATTACCAATATGGTATAACCAATACATTGGAATGGAAGAACTGGACATTCAGTTTCTTCTTGCAGGGTACACAAGGTAATGACGTGTTGAATGTCAATCTTAAGAAATTTGATATGGCCAGCGTGGATAATATGCCTTATTTTATTTATAACAATCGTTGGACTGCCGAAAATAGGGCAAATGCCAAATGGCCGCGTGCCAATAGAACCAGTACACGTTTTATGAGGGCATCTGACCGTTACATTGAGGATGGATCTTACTTGCGTTGCAAGAATGTCAGCTTGAGCTACCGTTTCCGCCATCCGATGAAGTTTGTGGAGAGTATTAATTTGGTTGCCAGCGTTTCCAATCTATTTACAATTTCCGGTTATAGTTGGATGGACCCTGATGTGAATTCATTTGGTAGTGACCCTAAACGCAGAGGTGTGGATATGGCTTCTTATCCAAGTGCCCGTACATTTAATTTTGGTGTTCAAATTGGATTTTAAATAATGATGACTATGAAATTTAAGAATATATTAATGGCATTGGGCTTAGGCTCCATGTTGATGACTTCTTGTACGTTGGATGAAGAAGTATATACATTTATTTCAGGTGAAGACTTGTCTGCTGATGGTGAGTATGAACTGTTGGTAAATGGCGCTTACCAACCGTTGGCCTGGATGTTTGAATGGGGTAGTTATGATTCTGCTACTAATTATGATAATGACTATCAGACAGGGCCGGGTTGGGCTTTTAAAGAAACCGGTACCGGTAACTTTTATAACAATGGTAGTATAAATAATGTGTTTGCATATTATTCAACCGCCATTCATCGTGCCAATTACCACTATTATCTGATTGACAAGATGACCAATGTACCTGAGAAAGCCAAGAATAATGCGTTGGGTGAACTTCGTTTTCTCAAGGCATGGTCGGAGTTTGAATTAGTACGTCGTTTTGGTGGTATTCCTTTGTTTAAAACTTCTATTGGTGAAGGTAACAGCAGTTACCAGCCCAGAGCTTCCGTCAAGGAAGTGTATGAGGACATTATAGCCAATTTAAAGGAGGCTGAAACGTTGCTGATGCCTCGTACAGACTCGGATTATAAGAAAGGGCATGTATTTCGTGCGTCAGCCAAGTCGCTGTTGGCTTTAGTCTATGCTACGATTGGTTCTGCTTCGATGGAGAGTGGCAAAGTCATGGTAAAGGGTGGTCCCGGCAAGGTTACGAATCCGGATGGAACAGAATCGGCATTGATGCCTCAGGAAATCTGGCATAACAAGATTCGTCTTCCGGGATATGAAGAGTTCAATTCTCAGGAGTATTACAAACTGGCCAAAGAGAAAGCAGCCGAAGTGATTGCAGAAGGAGAGTGTGTGTTGGCTTCTAGTCAGAAAGAATTATGGAAAATCGACAATAAGAACGGGCCGGAATTCCTGTTTACATTACAGACTTATCCCGAAGGGGATAATCTTGCCGGAAACTATATTAGCGAATCGTATTACGGCTATTGGAAAGAGGATAGAACTCTGGGTTCTGGTTATTATACTTATCGCGATCACTGGCTACAGATGTTCGATGATTGGAAAGATGAACGTATTACATGGGGCATTCTGCACCGTTACCCCGATTCTTATAACGAAGAACTGGGCATTTATACCTGGCGTTACTACCCGTTGCGTGACAGTGTATACGTGAACCGTGAAGAGGCTCCGTATGCCGACCAGGGTATTGGAGCTTATCAGAAGACCGACCAGCCTACGTATGGTGCTTATTACGGTTCTCGTTTTACTAAGTTTACGGCAGTGACGGGTGAAATTGACGGTAATCGTAAAGACTTTAACTGGCCTTTTATGCGTTACGCAGAAGTGCTGTTACTGTATGCGGAAGCTGATAATGAATTGAATGGACCTACCCAAGATGCATTCTCTAAGATTGAATTGTTGAATAAGCGTAACAATAGTACGCTGGTAAGCAAGCGTCATGAGAAGATTCCGTTTACGAAAGAAACTTTCCGTTCGTTTATCTTGGAAGAGCGTGCTAAAGAGTTTGCAGTTGAGGGGAATCGTCGTACCGATTTGATTCGTTGGGGTATTTATTTATCGGTAATGAATGCTATCGGTATGGATGAAAACGGTAATTTGAAGAGACGTGAGGAGAAGCATTGGCTGATGCCCCTTCCGCCCGATGAAATTAACGGTAACCCTTATATTGAGAAAAATAATCCCGGATGGTAATCCTATTTATTAACTATATGATGAAAAATACAATGAAAAAGATATTGAGTTTTAGGAAGATGTATCTCGTCGGTGCTCTTCTTATGGGAATTTCTTGGACATCTTGCTCTGACGATAACGGAGTTGCACTTCCTATTGAACTGACCAATGTGACCACCATTGCTGATATGAATACCACCATTGAAGAAGCTGCTTTGGGGGATTTTATAGCTGTTCATGGAACCGGTTTGGATGTTCATAATATCGATTCTATTTTGATTGATGACATTAAGCTGGATATGCAAGAGGTATATACAGAAGATGATATTCTGTTTATAAAGATACCGGTAAAGCTGGCAACCAAGAAAACCGATAAAATAAGTATTTATAATACGGCCGGTTGTTTTGAAATTCCTTTTAAAACGGTAGCGCCCAATTTAAAGCTTTCCCGCATGTTCAATGAATATACGGCACCGGGTGATACGATTATGATTTATGGAGATTTCTTCAACCTCTATGAAATAGATTCGCTCAATGCTGTTGTCGATTTCAATGGAAAGGTATCTCCGGTCATTAAATCGGCTAATAATTATCTGACTGCTAAAGTACCGGTTGATGTAGATAAGAACATAAAAATTAAAGTGAAAGGGGTGAAGTATAATGTTGAGGCGGTATGCCCCGGACGTTACTACGATTGTGATTTTATGATTATGGACTTTGACGAATATTTGCCCAGTTCTATGACAAATGTGGTGACTGATGAGAAAGATCCACAACGGTTGAGCGGTAACTTCTTGAGAATAGATGATAAATCTGAATATAGCTCTTGGTGGTATATTGCAGAAAGAGGCGATATACCTTATACTGATGATATGTTAGGACTTGAATCATGTAAGAATTATGTGGTGAAATGTGAATTCCGCACATCCAATCAATTCATCAAGGACAGAATAAGGTTCTGTAATTATCTTTATTGGGCTGCTCCCACATGCGATTGGGTTGCTACAGACTTTAATATACAGAACTTCAACCGTTGGGAGACAATTACGTTGCCGTTTAATGTATATTTGTCAGAGGATTATCCGGACTACCATCCAGGTTCGTACACAAGCTTCAATATGCGTTTGGAGATAGATCCTGAGATAGCCCGTAATTTTGCATTCGATAATATTCGTATTTGTAGAAAAGGCGATTGATTGATGTGGTAATTGATCATTACGGATAATGGCCGCTTTTGGGGATTCGCGAATTGTGTTCCGAAGTGAACGCTATTCAGTCGTATACTGATTATAGCCCCTCTCAGAGTGTGCCCTGGAGGGGCTTTTTAAAAACATCGCATGCTGGTAGGGATTATTTACAATAAATTGGATCTTGCAGGCGAGTATAATCTCACTTGATTTTACAAAAAACACAAAGAAATGAAAATTAAAAAATGTGCAGCACTTATGGCTGCAATGTTGATGGGCGCTTGGAGCTTGCAGTCTTGCGACAACGGGCCTACTAAAGAAGTGTGGCTGGATGAATTCGGTCAAGATTCCTGTTATGTTCAGGACTGGGGAATGCTTGAAGTCAACCGTTCCGTAGTACATACTCCGCTTACAGTGAATGGAGTTGTTTATGAACGTGGACTTGGTGCCCATTCCATCAGCCGCCTGCTGTACGATTTGGATGGAAAGGCCGTTTCGATCTCCGGTTTGGCAGGAGCTGATGACAAGAACTTGTTTGCAGGCAAACTTCAGTTCAAGATTCTCGGTGACAAGAAGGAACTCTGGAAGAGTGGAGTGATGCAGAAAGGAGACCCAGTAAAAGAGTTTAATGTAAACCTGAAAGGGGTGGACAAAGTGCTGCTATTGGTAGAAGAATGTGGTGACGGCATTATGTACGACCATGCCAACTGGCTCAATGTGAAGATAACGACTCGTGGCGATGTGAAACCTGTTCCTGCGTGGGCAAAACCGGTGGCAAAGGAGAAGTATATCCTTACGCCTCCTGCTCCCGAAAGTCCGGTCATCAACAATCCGCTGGTCTATGGCGCACGTCCGGGTAATCCGTTCCTATGGTCTGTGATGGCTACCGGCAACCGCCCCATGAAGTTTGAGGCCGAAGGGCTTCCGGCTGGTGTGAAATTGGATGCTGTTACCGGTCGCATTACGGGTAAAGCCACAGTAGAGGGAGAGTATAAGGTAACGCTCAAAGCCACCAATGACAAAGGTACGGCCCAGAAAGAGGTAACTGTTAAAATAGGAGATGCCATAGCCTTGACTCCTTCTATGGGATGGAACAGTTGGAACTGTTGGGGGCTTTCTGTGAACGACGAGAAAGTGCGTGACGCAGCCCGCATGATGAACGAAAAACTGCATGCCTACGGATGGGAATACGTGAATATAGATGATGGTTGGGAAGCTGCGTCGCGTACCAAGCAGGGCGAGATACTTTCAAACGATAAATTCCCCGATTTCAAGGCATTGACAGACTATATTCATGGATTGGGCTTGAAGTTCGGTATTTATTCCTCACCGGGACATATCACTTGTGGCGGACATGTGGGCAGCTACCAGCACGAAGAAATTGATGCCAAGACATGGGAACGCTGGGGAGTGGATTATTTGAAATATGACTATTGCGGATATTTGGAGATAGAAAAAGATTCGGAAGAGAAGACTATTCAGGAACCCTATATCGTGATGCGCAAGGCATTGGATAAGGTGAACCGTGACATTGTTTACTGTGTGGGTTATGGCGCTCCCAATGTGTGGAACTGGGCACCGGAAGCAGGAGGAAACCAATGGCGCACTACTCGCGACATCACGGACGAATGGAATGTTGTGACAGCTATAGGTACTTTCCAGGATGTTTGTGCGGATGCTACGGCTCCGGGCAGAAACAATGACCCCGACATGCTGGTTGTTGGCAAGCTTGGTCAAGGCTGGGGAAGCAAAGTGCACGATTCATATCTTACGGCAGACGAACAGTACTCTCATATTTCTTTGTGGTGCCTTCTTTCTTCTCCTTTGCTCATAGGTTGCGACATGGCAAATATGGACGATTTTACGCTGAATCTGCTGACCAACAACGAAGTGATAGCAGTCAGCCAAGACCCCATGGTGGCTCCCGCCAAGAAGATGATGGTAGAGAACGGCCAAGTATGGAGTAAAAAACTGTACGACGGTTCTTATGCGGTGGGCTTCTTCCATGTAGACCCTTATTTCATTCTTTGGGATCAGGAGGATGCTGAAGCTATGCAGATGAGAGAGTATGCTTTTGATTTTGATTTGAAACAGCTTGGCATTGAAGGAAAAGCAATGGTTCGTGACTTGTGGCGACAGAAAGACTTGGGAGAGGTGAACGGCATCTTCCGGACGGAAGTTCCCTATCACGGTGTCACCTTCGTGAAGATTACTCCTGCAAAATAGCAAACTATAAAATAGAGAGACGAATGAAAAAGTTAATTTTATCTTTGTTTTTTTTATCGGCTTTCACACTTCGGGGCTCTGCACAGTTGCAGGGCCTGGAAGTAGTGAAGGTACCGGAAGCACAGCAGCCTTATTCGGGCGAATATATTTATATCCCCGATGTGGAAGGATATAAAACTCTGAAGTGTGATTTTCATACCCACACCATCTTCTCCGATGGAGATATAAAACCTGAAAATCGGGTGTGGGAAGCTGCTATTCGCGGGCTGGATGTGATAGCCATTACCGACCATATAGAATATCGCCCCAATAAAGACTATATCAAGGCCGACCATAACGAATCTTACAAAAGGGCAAAGACTGTAGAGAAAGCTTCCAATCTGATAGTAATTCAGGGAGCCGAGATAACCCGTTCCAAGCCGATAGGGCACATCAATGCTCTCTTCTTGACGGATGCCAATGCGCTGGACGTGGAAGATCCTCTGAGAGCTGTTGACAACGCTTTGGAGCAAGGGGCCTTCATTATGTGGAATCATCCGGGGTGGCCTAACGACACAAGCACTTTATATAATGTCCATAAAGATTTGATTAAGCAAAAAAAGATACATGGAATAGAGGTGGTGAACGGCTTTGAGTACTATCCGAAAGCTTTTAATTACTGTAAGGAATACGGCCTGACATATATGGGAAATACCGATATACATGGCGTTTATAAGCAAACGTATCGTACGGACAAACAAAGTGGACCGATGACGATTGTATTTGCCAAAGAACGTTCTCAGGAAGGAGTGAAAGAAGCTCTCCTTGCCGGGTGTTCGGTAGTGAAGTTCGGGGATATACTGATAGGCTCTGAGAAGAACCTGCTATCTCTGGTCAAGGCGTGCCTCTCTTATGAAGTGAAGGAGGTGAAAGGCAATCAGGCTCTGGTGAAAGTGACGAACAAGTCGACATTGAACTTTGAAATTCTACTGGACAACAAGGCTGGTACTATCCTTGGCAATGCTACAGTAGAGATTAAGGTAAGGCTGGATGATAAAGTAAAGTTTACTACTACACACATCACGGATGATAGCCGGTTGGTGATTGATATAGCATCATTGCGATAGTGGTTTTATAAGACCGATAATCTGATATTTAAGGAACCATTGATTTTGTGTTTTATAATAACTGAAGTTTCTCAAATTTTTCAGATTGTTGATGAACTGTTGTATCTTAATGCTCTCTCTCGGAGGAAGAGCGTTGAGATTGTTTTGAAAGCGCAAAGGTAACTTGCGAAACTTGAAATATTTAATTATTCCTTGAAAAACAATTGTATTATGAAAAACAGATTTTTATGTTTATTATTTGTAGTTTGCACTGTCATTTCTGCCCGTGCAAACAGTACCGATTCTTTGGCTTTGACTCCTCCTATGGGGTGGAATAGTTGGAATTGCTTCAGTTGTAACATTAATGAAAAACAGATTCGTGAGATTGCAGACTTGATGGTGTCTACCGGCATGAAGGATGCAGGATATGAGTATCTCAATATAGATGATTGTTGGCAGGTAGGCCGGGATAATGAAGGAAACATTCTGGTTGATGAAAAGAATTTTCCTTCCGGCATCAAGGCTTTGGCAGATTACATACACTCCAAAGGACTTAAATTCGGTATTTATTCATGTGCGGGAACGCTGACTTGTGCCGGACGACCGGGAAGCCGTGGCTATCAGTTTCAGGATGCACGCACTTATGCGGAATGGGGAGTGGATTATTTGAAGTATGACTGGTGTTTTGATGAAGGCCAGAATCCTCAAGCTGCCTACAAAACAATGAGTGATGCCCTGAAGGCTTCCGGGCGTCCTATCGTATTCTCTATTTGCGAGTGGGGAAACAGCCAGCCTTGGACATGGGCAAAAGGCATCGGACATCTTTGGAGGACTACCGGTGACATTATCAATGCTTTTAAAGGTATTAATTATTGGGGAGGATGCGGTGTCGTAGAAATCATTGACAAGAATGCCGACTTGCACAAATACGCCGGACCGGGACATTGGAACGACCCGGACATGCTTCAGGTGGGTAATGGTGTGCTGACGATGGAAGAGAATCGCTCTCATTTCACGATGTGGTGTATGCTTGCTGCCCCTTTGCTCGCGGGTAATGATATTCGTAAAATGGACAAGGAGACACTTGGAATTTTGACAAATAAAGAAGTGATTGCAGTAAATCAGGACAAGCTTGGCAAACAAGGTGGACGATACATGAAAGTGGGTGAGCATGAAATTTGGGTGAAGCAGTTGTCCAATGGTGAAGCCGCAGTATGTTTCTTTAACCGCGATGAACAACCCTGGAATGTGGAAACCGTTTTGCAGAAAGAAAACCTCTCTTTTGCAGATGTCCGCTTCTGGGAGAAAGAATACAAAGTACGCGACTTATGGAAACATAAGGACATCGGAAGTACCAAGGATAAGATGCAGTTTGATATTCCTGCACACGGTGTCGTGTTGCTGAAGTTGACTCCTAAACAGTAATGATAGATTTAGAAACCATTAATAAAAAAATATGAAGAACATGCATTATGCATCTGTGAAGTGGATTTGCTTTCTGCTTTTCGTGGTAGTAGGAAAGGTGGCGATGGCCGAAGGTATCACTTCGCCTGATGGAAATCTCCGTCTTGAGTTTACCGTAAATGCTTTGGGAGAGCCGGTCTATCAGTTGTTTTACAAAGAGAAAGCCGTGGTTAATCCATCGAAACTGGGCTTGGAATTGGTGGGTGACCCGGGCTTGATGAATGGTTTTACACTTGTGGAAGCCGGGGCTTCAACTTTCGATGAAACATGGAAACCTGTGTGGGGAGAAGTGTCGCAGATACGGAATCATTACAATGAGCTGGCTGTGACGTTGGACCAGAAGGAGCAGAACCGCCATATCGTTATCCGTTTCCGTCTTTACGATGACGGTTTGGGATTCCGTTATGAGTTTCCTTTACAAAGAACTCTGCACTATTTTACGGTAAAAGAGGAGTATACCCAGTTTGCCATGACCGGAGACCATACCGCTTTCTGGATTCCCGGTGACTATGACACGCAGGAGTATGACTATACAGAGTCCCGTTTGTCCGAAATTCGCGGTTTAATGGATAAGGCGGTGACGGTGAATGCTTCCCAGTTCGTTTTCTCGCCCACGGGTGTGCAAACCTCCTTGCAGATGAGGACGGACGATGGTCTATACATCAACTTGCATGAAGCGGCTTTGGTGGACTATTCTTGTATGCATCTCAATCTGGATGAAAAGAACTTGGTTTTTGAATCGTGGTTGACCCCGGATGTTTTGGGAAACAAGGCGTATATGCAAGCTCCCGGGAAGACTCCGTGGCGTACCATCATGGTGAGCGATGACGCCCGTGATATGCTTGCCTCCAAACTTACCTTGAACCTGAACGAACCTTGTGCCTATGAAGATGTTTCGTGGATTAAACCGGTGAAGTATGTAGGCGTATGGTGGGAGATGATTACCGGTCAGAAGTCGTGGAGTTATACAGATGAACTGATTGCCATGCGTTTTGGAGAAAACGACTATACGAAAATCAAGCCGAACGGTCGGCATGGAGCCACTAATGAAAGAGTGAAACGCTATATAGATTTTGCCGCCGAACATGGTTTCGACCAAGTATTGGTAGAAGGCTGGAATGAAGGATGGGAAAGCTGGGGTGGAAGTTCGCGCGATTTTGTGTTCGACTTTGTGACTGCCTATCCCGACTTTGACGTGAAGATGCTGAATGCCTATGCACACAGTAAAGGGGTCAGGCTGATGATGCATCATGAGTCTTCTGCTTCGGTACGCAATTATGAACGTCATCTGGACAAAGCCTATCAGTTTATGGCGGATAATGGCTATAACTCTGTAAAGAGTGGTTATGTGGGCGATATAATTCCTCGCGGAGAACATCACTATGGACAATGGATGAACAATCATTACCTCTATGCCATACAAAAAGCTGCCGAATATAAGATTTGTGTGAATGCGCACGAGGCAGTACGTCCTACAGGTTTGTGCCGCACCTATCCCAACTTGATTGGCAATGAATCAGCCCGTGGCACGGAATTCGAGCCTTATGACGGCAACAAGCCTTCCCACACTACTGTGCTCCCCTTCACTCGCTTGATAGGTGGTCCGATGGATTATACCCCGGGCATCTTTGACATTTATCTGAATTTTATGAATCATGACAATCACGGGCAGATTCATTCCACGCTGGCAAAGCAACTGGCATTATACGTCACCCTCTACAGCCCACTGCAGATGGCTGCCGATTTGCCGGAGAATTATGAACCCCATTTGGATGCTTTCCAGTTCATCAAGGACGTAGCAGTAGACTGGGACGACAGTAAGTACCTTGAAGCGGAGCCGGGAGACTATATTACCGTGGCCCGTAAAGCCAAGGGTACGGAGAATTGGTTTGTGGGAGGCATCACCGATGAGCATGCACGCACTTCAGCTTTTGTTCTCGACTTCCTGGAGCCGGGCAAGCAGTACATAGCCACGCTTTATGCCGATGCCAAAGATGCTGATTTTGAAAAAAATGCTACCGCTTATCAGATTAAGAAGGGCATCGTGACGAGCAAGAACAAGATGAATGTGAAGCTGGCACGTAGCGGTGGATTTGCCTTGAGCCTGATAGAAGCTACACCGGAAAATATGGAAGGAGTGAAGAAATGGAAATAAGTTGATTGTTAGATACCATTTTTTATCATTGCTAAAACAAGAATGCCTCTGAAAACACTGAAACAGAAGATACTGTTAGTCCTCTTGCTATTTTGGCGCGAAAGGTGAATCATAAAGGAACGCTTTTTGTCGAGTTGCCATCCTCTGTTTGATGTGACGGGCACTTTCAATAATCCGGGACCGCTGGGCGGGTATCTTGTTGTGGGACTGGTTGTTGCTGTTTTATTGTATGCTTTCTCTTTTGAAAAGGAATACATGTTCTATCAGGCGGATTATTTCAGAAATCATCCTCAATTCGCTTTTCTGGATGTAGCTGACAACGTGACTTATCCCTATAATGAACTGTTGCATATTGCAGTGGAAACCGGAATGTGCGGGCTTGTATTGTTCCTGCTGGTGGTGTCACCGTTTGTCTTTTCTGATGAAAGGACATTGAAAGCCGCATTGGCTGCTTGGCTGATATTCGCCATGTTTTCATATCCGGTCAATGTGGTACCACTTATGATGGACTTTGCATTGTTCATAGAATTGCGTCGTGGCAAAACAGTGTCTGTTCTGGATATAAACAGAATTTTTTGTGGAATTGCTGTTGTTCCTCTTATGGGGTTATTGGCGGTGTGTGGCCATGTAATGTTGTTTTTAATGTGAAAAAAGAGTTGTACTTCGTTGGGTTCTACTTTAAACATGCGATTTTTATTCCACTCCATGCATCATCTTCTGTAATTTCTTTGAAAGCAGGAAGAGGATAAGCGATGCCGTGGCAGACATGACGACGAACACCATGAAGAAATCGTACATTGTCTCGATGCGATAACCCAGCAGCGTCTTTACCTTTCCGGCTTCGGGGTAGAGCCCGCTCAGCGTGCCTGCAAACTTATTGGCAGTGGCGGTGGAGAGGTACCATATCCCCATCATCAGCGAGGCGAAGCGGATGGGCGTGAGCTTGTTCACCATGGAGAGTCCGATGGGCGAGAGGCAGATTTCGCCCATGGTATGGATGAAGTAGAGCCCCGTCAGCCAAATGAGACTCACCTTGATGCCCGGCTGAACATCTTTCACCCCAAAGCAGATGACGAGATAGCCCAGTGAAAGCAGTAGCAGGCCGATGGCTTGCTTGGTGGGCGAGGCGGGCTCCATGCCCCGTTTGCCCAGGGCGCCCCATACGCCCGGCATGATGGCGGCAAGTATCACCACAAAGAAGGGGTTGAAGGACTGAATCCAGGAGGCGGGCATTTCCCACCCCAGGATGACGCGGTCGGTCTGCTCGGAGGCGAAAAGCGTGAGCGAGGCGCCTGCCTGCTCGTAGGCCGCCCAGAAGAAAATGACGAAGAAGGCGATGATGTAGATGACGAAGATGCGGTCGCGCTCCGTCTTGGTGAGTGAGCCTTCCAGCAGGATGCTGACGGGAAACACGATGCAGGCGGTGAAGATGCCGATGCTTATCCAATCGCTCCCGAAACACCAGTAGAAGAAACCGGCAAGCGCGATGGCAAGCAGGGCGAGCAGCAGGTAGTTGCGCATGGGCCGTCCGTTGGCGTGGGCACTCTTCCGGGCGGTGTTGTCTGCCTGGGGCCGCTCCTTGCGGGCGTCGGGGATAATGCCGAGGGGCTTGCCATCGGGGCCGATGAGGTACTTGTTTTTCTGGGTTTCGAAGAGGACGACCGTCAGCACGGTGACGATGGCGGCAATGAGGAAGCCCCATCGGAAGTCGTGAGGGTTGCCCGTCTCGCCAAAATAGCCGCAGACCAGCGGGGCGAGGAAGGAACCCACGTTGACACCCATATAGAAGATGGTGTAGGCGGAATCCAGCCGTTTGTCACCCGGCTCGTAGAGCTGCCCCACCAGGGAGGAGACGGTGGGCTTGAAGCAGCCGTTGCCCAATATAAGGAAAGTCAGTCCGCCGTACATCAGCCAATGCGAAAGCTCACGCGCCTCCAGCATCGAGGCACTGGCAAACATCAGGAATTGGCCGACTGCCATCATCATGGCCCCCCAGAAGACGGAACGGCGGATGCCCCAGTATTTGTCGGCGATGTAGCCGCCGATTAAGGGTGTCAGGTACACCAGTCCGGTGTAGCTGCCGTAGATGGAGGCGGCGTGCTCCTTGTCGAAAAGGAGTGCCTGGGTGAGGAACAGAATGAAGATGGCACGCATGCCGTAGTAGCTGAAACGCTCTGCCGTGCTGGTGGCGAAGATAAGGTAAAGACCTTTCGGGTGTCGGGATGTACTCATTGAATATGCTTTTATTGTTTTGGCTTTTATTATATGTTGAGGGTACAAAATTAGTCATTATTTTGCGTAAGTTAATGGGTATAATTAGAAACTTGCCGACAAGCCTGCGGGAACTTGCCGACAAGCTTGTGCAAACTTATCCGTAAGCCTACGCAAACTTAAAACAGAATTTCTGTTTCTGTAAATAAAGCTTTTGTTTATAGAAATAGAGCTTTTGTTTCTAAGAATAAAGGCTTTGTTCTAAGAATCCTTTGCATTGAAGACAACTTTTCCTTACGGAGCAGATATTTTTTCCCGGGGGGCAAAGCAACTTGATAAAAAACGTCTTCTCTTTGTACAGTTGAAATCAAAGCCCTATCTTTGCTCTACGATTTTAAGATAATCCTATTATGAAGATATTTCCTACTACAAGCATCAAGCAACTGGATGCAGATACCATAGAGAATGAACCGATTGCCTCCATCGACTTGATGGAACGTGCCTCACGCGCATTGGCCCGTGCCATTGCCGAGCGTTGGGAGCCGGACACGCCGCTCACCGTTTTTGCCGGACCGGGGAACAACGGTGGCGATGCGCTTGCCCTGGCGCGACTGCTGGCCGGGAAGGGCTACCGGCTCGAGGTGTATCTCTTCAATACGAAAGGGACGCTTTCGCCGGACTGCGAGACGAACAAGGAGCGGCTGGCCGACGTGCCGGGTGTGGACTTCCACGAAGTGACCACCCAGTTTGTACCTCCCGTGCTGACGGCAGACCATGTGGTGATAGACGGTCTCTTCGGCAGCGGTTTGAACAAGGCTCTGAGCGGCGGTTTTGCAGCCGTAGTGAAGTACATCAACGCTTCGCCCGCCACGGTGGTGTCCATCGATATCCCATCGGGACTGATGGGTGAGGACAATACCTACAACGTACATACGAATATCGTCCGTGCCCATCTGACGCTGAGCCTGCAATTGCCGAAACTGGCATTTCTCTTTGCCGAGAACGAGCCGTATGTGGGCGAATGGCAGTTACTGGACATCGGACTCAGCGAGGATGTCATCCATGACATGGAAACGGACTTCTGCCTGCTGGAGCATGAAGATGTGTCTGCCCTGCTGAAGCCGCGCAGCCGGTTTGCCCATAAGGGGAACTTCGGCCGTGCACTGCTGATAGCCGGTTCGCAGGGAATGGCGGGAGCTTCGGTGCTGGCTGCGCGTGCTTGTCTGCGTTCGGGGGTGGGGCTGCTGACGGTGCATGTGCCGTTCTGCAACAACTTCATTGTGCAGACTTCCGTGCCCGAAGCCATGACGGAGCTGGACATCAGCGACACCTGCTTTGCCGCCGCTACTGATACGGACGATTACCAGGCCGTGGCGATAGGTCCGGGACTGGGAAAGGCGGCAGAGACCGAGGCGGCTCTGCTGGAGCAGATAGAGACATGCCAGACTCCGATGGTGGTGGATGCCGATGCCCTGAACTTGCTGGGCGAGAAGCGTAACTATATAGGGCGTCTGCCCAAAGGGAGTATTCTGACTCCGCACCCCAAGGAGCTGGAGCGTCTTGTAGGCAAATGCCAGAATTCGTACGAACGCCTGATGAAGGCTCGCGAGCTGGCGAAGAGCGCCGGAGTGCACATCATCTTGAAAGGTGCTTATTCTGCCATTGTCACTCCTGCCGGGAAGTGCTTTTTCAACCCTACCGGCAATCCGGGTATGGCAACGGGAGGCAGCGGTGATGTGCTGACGGGAGTAGTGCTTGCCCTGCTTGCCCAGGGCTATGAGCCGGAGAAGGCTGCTTGCCTGGCCACGTATGTGCACGGACTGGCGGGAGATGTTGCCTGCAAGAAGCAGGGGGTAGTGGGGATGACGGCAGGGGATATTGCTGCCTGCCTGCCGCTAGCGTGGAAGATGCTGGAAGAATAAGGAGAGAAGTGTAATTTGGATGGCTTGTCATGTCAACAGAAATAAGATATTTTGAAAACAGAAAAGATTGGCGGAAGTGGCTGGCTGACAATTTCGATACTGCCGATGGAGTCTGGTTTGTGTTTCCTACTAAATCTTCAAGCGAGAAAAGTATTATATACAATGATGCTGTTGAAGAGGCCCTTTGTTTCGGGTGGATTGACAGCACGATAAAGTCACTTGACAAAGAACATAAAATTCAGCGTTTCACGCCCAGAAATCCTAAAAGCACCTATTCGCAAGCCAACAAAGAAAGGTTGAAATGGTTGCTGGAGCATAAAATGATACATCCTGAATTTGAGGATAAAATACGAACTGTCTTGTCGGTTCCTTTTGTTTTTCCAAATGATATAATCGGCAGATTGAAAGAGGATGAAAGAATATGGAAGAATTATCAGAGTTTCTCTGACCCCTATAAACGTATCCGAATCGCATACATTGAAGCGGCGAGGAAACGACCGGAAGAATTTGAAAGGCGATTAAACAACTTTATCTGTAAAACGAAAGAAAACAAAATAATAATAGGGTTCGGCGGGATTGAAAAATACTATTAACGCTAATTCTTTTCCACTTATTTCCCTCTTGTCGTAATGTGGAAGCATCCTTGCTTCAACTCGTACTTGATGTAGCATTTGTCGGCTTTCCGCAGGTCACGGAGCACTTCCGAAAGAACCAGTTTCAAGGTATCTGCGCTGACGTCCTGCAAGGGGCGTCCATCCTCGTCTTCTATTTTCTGGAAGCGCTTCCAACTGACATCGAATGTCGTTCCGTAGAAATGTGCCGAGTTTGGAGAAGCATTGCCGTTGCGGCGGCGCAGGCGTTTTACGTCGTCTTGGGTGCGAAGTACGGAAGTCACGATTATCTTGTTCGGGTTCAGTCCCTTGGCGGTCAGTGAATCAAGGAAGTTGTGTCCGATGGTGTCCAGCAGGCTGGCGGCAGCAGGAATGAGATAAGGGATGGAATGCGTCAGTGAATCCACGGCATAGAGCTCGTTCGTCGTGATAGGTTGCAGTTGCTCCTTCATCTTTTCTGCTTCCTCGCGGGAGGAAAGCGCACGTATGCCGATGGCTTGGGCTACATTGAGATGTTTCTCGTTCAAGTCTCCGAAAGAACGTTTGTAGCTGACAACGCCCCGAATGTTGCGCGGTTCGTTCAACTTGAGCGACATGTCTTTCTTCTTGCAGCCGGCAAAGGTGAATGTAGTGGCGGCTGCGACAATTATCAGTATAGGTAGGATTCTGGAAGAATATCTCATCTTATAAATGTACTATGTCTGTGAAAAATCTGCGTTAATCTGTGTAATCTGTGGTGAAAACCTTGCAAAGATAATTCAAACCTTCTTAAGTTTGCACTATCTTTGCACACAAAAAAGACCGTGCAACGATATTTTATATACCTGGCTTATGATGGCACCGCTTATCACGGCTGGCAAATCCAGCCGAATGGAGCGAGTGTGCAGGAGTGTTTGATGAAGGCGCTGAGTACCTTGCTGCGTCGCGAGGTGGAAGTCGTGGGAGCGGGGCGTACCGATGCCGGGGTGCATGCCTCACTGATGGTAGCTCACTTTGACAGTGATTCTCCTCTGGACACTGTTTTTATGACGGATAAGCTGAATCGTCTGCTTCCTCCCGATATTTCCGTATACCGCTTGCGGGCCGTGAAGCCCGATGCACATGCCCGCTTTGATGCTACGGCGCGGATGTATAAGTATTACGTCACTACTGCCAAGATGCCTTTCAATCGTCAATACCGTTGCCGTCTGTTCCAAACACCGGACTTTGAACGGATGAATGAGGCTGCCCAAACCTTGTTTGACTATACGGACTTTACCAGCTTCAGCAAACTTCATACGGATGTCAAAACCAATAATTGCAAGATTATGCATGCCGCCTGGACCCGGGTAGACGATGTGACCTGGGTGTTCACCATCCAGGCCGACCGGTTCCTGCGGAACATGGTACGCGCCATTGTCGGTACTTTGCTCGAAGTGGGTCGCGGAAAACTTTCTGTTGAGGGTTTCCGACGCGTCATCGAACAGAAGGACCGTTGTCAGGCAGGAACCTCCGTTCCCGGAAATGCATTGTTTCTAGTGGATGTAGCCTATCCGGAAACTACTTTTTTAGAATAAAAGAGGGATGCACTACAAAAACGTACCCCCCTCCTTTTAATTTTTAATTCTTAATTTTTAATTAACTCTATGTGGTTATTGCTTGCTTTCCTCTCTGCTGCCTTATTGGGATTTTACGATGTCTTCAAGAAGAAGTCGCTTCGTGACAATGCCGTACTGCCGGTACTTTTCCTGAACACGCTGTTCTCGAGCCTGATATTTCTTCCTTTCATTCTGGTATCTGCCTTTGCGCCGTCGGTGTTGGGAGGTACGATGTTTGATGTTCCCGTGGTGGGGTGGGAGGTGCATAAGTTTATTGTTGTCAAGTCGTTTATCGTGCTCTCTTCCTGGATATTCGGTTATTTCGGGATGAAGCATCTGCCGCTGACCATCGTGGGACCGATTAATGCGACGCGCCCCGTGATGGTGCTTGTAGGTGCCATGCTTGTGTTTGGCGAACGCTTGAACCTTTATCAATGGATTGGCGTGATGCTTGCCATAGTATCCTTTTTCATGCTGAGCCGTTCGGGCAAGAAGGAGGGAATCGACTTCAAGCATAACAAATGGATTCTTTTCATCGTGCTGGCTGCCGTTGCTGGAGCTGTCAGTGGGCTGTATGACAAATATCTGATGAAGCAGCTCAATCCGATGCTGGTGCAGTCGTGGTATAATGTCTACCAAGTCTTTATCATGTGCCCCATTATCTTGCTGTTGTGGTACCCCAAGCGAAAAGAAAGTACCCCGTTTCGTTGGGACTGGACCATTATCTGTATCTCCATTTTCCTTTGTGCGGCAGACTTTGTCTATTTTTATGCCCTGAGCTATGAGGACTCCATGATTTCCATCGTTTCGATGGTGCGTCGTGGAAGCGTTGTTGTTTCCTTCCTTTTCGGTGCGCTTTTCTTCCGTGAAAAGAATTTAAAAAGCAAGGCTGTCGACCTCATTTTGGTGTTGATTGGAATGTTCTTCCTATATTTGGGGAGTAAATAAACAAGAGATATATGGCAGAAGACCTATATATAAATGCTGGTAGCAAGACAGAGAAATATCGCGCTTTGCTTCCTCAACTGAAAAATCTGCTGGCAGGTGAAGATGACTTGATAGCCAATCTGGCGAATGTTTCGGCGGCGCTGAAAGAGACTTTCCATTTCTTTTGGGTAGGCTTCTATTTGGTGAAGGGTGAAGAATTGGTGTTAGGACCTTTCCAGGGACCGATAGCTTGTACGCGCATCAGGAAAGGCCGTGGTGTTTGCGGCACGGCATGGGATAAAGACGAGACGTTGGTTGTGCCCGATGTGGATGCATTTCCCGGACATATAGCCTGCAGCTCGCTGTCGCGTTCGGAGATCGTGGTTCCGCTGAAGCGTGAGGACGGTGAAGTGTGGGGAGTATTGGATATTGACAGTGACGATTTGGGCGGTTTTGATGAAACAGATGCCCGTTTCCTTGAAGAAATGATTAAAATGTTATGATAAGAAAACTGAGTGCTTTTTTGATTTTGGCTTTCATCGGATGGGGGTATTTGCAGGCCCAGGAAGCCAAGACGTGTTTTAAGAATATGCCGGATTCTATATGTCCGTTGCTTAGTGCCGTGAACCGTGCGGATTTTATAGACTTTCTGGAAAGTAAGATGAAAGCTGAGGTGACCAACAGCTTTGGTGGTAAATCGGAAATGACGGAACTTGCCCCGGATTATATACATGTGAAGATGACTCCCCAGAGCTCGTGGCAGATGAAGCTCTTGCCTGTCAACGACAGCACGAAAGTGGTTTGTGTGGTATCTACGGTTTGTGCTCCGGCTTGCGACAGCCATGTCAAGTTCTATACGACAGACTGGAAGGAGCTGGTTGCTTCGTCCTACCTGCCGGCATTGCCCGTTCTGGATGATTTTATCGCTGAGGCCGCGGATACGGTGGATGTCTATGAGTATCAGGATGCCCGTCGCCAGGCCGACATGCTGCTGATGAAAGCGGACCTTTCTGCGAAGGATGCCACGTTGGCATTCACTTTTACCACGACCGATTACATGGGTAAAGAAGCGGCGGAGAAACTGAAACCGTTTGTCCGCCGTCCTATTGTTTATACTTGGAATCAAGGGAAGTTCGAGAAATCCTCTACTTCACTTTGATTCTGTCGAATCCCTCTCCATAGACTCCGATGACTGCACTTTGTGATACAAAGGCATTGGGGTCTATGTCTTTTATGAGCCGGAAAATGATGGTGGACTCCCGCTTCTTGGCCAGCACGAACAGCATTTTTATCTCTTTTCCCGTATAGAAGCCCGAGGCGTTGATGACCGTTGCACCTCTGTGAGGATATACCTGGATGTGCTTGGCTATCTCCTCATATTTATCGCTGATAATAAAGAATTGTACGGACTGGCGGGCACTGTTCACCACTTGGTCGAGCACGAAGCTGCATATGTATAGAGTAACGTAGCCATACACCACCTTTTCCCAATCTTTTAGAACAAAGTAACTGGACGAGATGATGATAAGGTCACATATCAACATGACTCTGCCCAGCGTGATGTCGCGGTACTTGTTGATTACGGCGGCAATGATGTCCGTGCCGCCAGTACTGCCGTTGTTGGAAAAGGCGATGCCGATGCCGCTACCGCAGAAGGAGGCACCGATGACACAAGCCATGAAAGGCTGGTCGTGCAGGAGGACAACACCCTCGGTCAGTTTCTGGATAATGGAAAGGAAAAAGGTCAGGGTGAATACGGCAAAGATTGTCTTTACGCTGAACTTCCATCCCAACACACGTAGGGCAAGCAATAGAAGCAGAAAATTGATGGCGAAGTACGTATATTGGACGGGAAATCCAGTGGCAAAATATACGATGGATGCAATGCCCGGTACGCCACCGGTAGTAATATCGTTGGGAAGCAGGAAGACTGTCCAGCCGATACCATATAAGACCATACCCAGGGCAATCATCAGATAATCCCGCAGTTCGCGCATGGTGTTCTGTCGGGAGGGAACATTTACTATTGTTTTCATTATAATTTTATGTGGTTGTGAAAATGCGGGGACAAAGATACAAAAGATATCATTTGTTTGTTTGAGTATAAGATTGATATTTATATTTTGATGTTACTATGAGTTTTAACATACAATAGCTTGCTTTGATAAAATAATTATCTATATTCGCTTTTATAATTAACGGTGATTATTGACTTAGATGACTATGAAACCACTTTACCAAGATCTGCCATTCCCAATAGACAGTCATATACATTATTATATAGAAGACTTGCCGCACTTCATTGTACCTTGGCATTATCATCCGGCCATAGAGATAATGTATATAACTAGAGGTATAGGAACTCGTTTTGTCGGGGATTGCATAGAACAGTATGAGGAGGGGGATGTATGTATGATTGGCCCTAATCTCCCTCATGAATGGCGTAATGATGATGCTTATTTTGATAAGGAGTCTGGTTTGCGTGCTACGTGTATCTGTCTGTTCTTTAAACGTGAGATATTTGATCCGAATTTTATCAGATTACCAGAAATGAATAATATTCGTGATTTGATAGAGAGATCACGGCGTGGACTGAAGTTTACCGGAAATTCGAAATTAGAGATAACCCGGTTTATAAGGAGTTCGGTGAATGATGTAGGGGTTCGGAAGGTAACGAATCTTTTAACACTTCTTGAGCTGATGGCCACATCGACTGAGTATGAGTTACTGGCCTCAGTGGGATTTACGAATTCTGTAAATTCAGAAGATTTTGAGAGATTTAATAAGGTATACAAGTTTCTCGTCAAGAACTTTGCGACTTCCATTAGGTTGGAAGAAGTTTCGACTTTGGTTGGATTGACCCCGACAGCTTTTTGCCGTTATTTCAAGGAGAGGACCAAGAAAACCTTTGTAGAATATCTGAACGAAATGCGTATCGGTTATTCGAAAAAACTATTACTGGAAAACAAAATGAAGATTTCTACTATCAGTGGGGAAGTCGGATTCCCTAACTTATCTAATTTTATATCCCAATTTAAAAAAGTGACAGGAATGTCCCCGTCGCAGTTCCAAAAGCAGTTTGGAGTAAAGGCTAAACAAGCCATTTGATTCTACTATTTTATCATTGAATATTTGGTGGTTAGAGCCTTGGTTTTCTACTTTTTTTGCAAGGTTTTATCCATTTGCTGCGAATAATGGTAAAATACCATAATTATCGGAAAATATAGAGGAAAGAGCGAGTTCCATATCAGCGTACTTTTGCAATATAAGATTTTAAAAGTATGATGCTGATGAATGATAAGAGAACAAATGAGTCGCCTTTGCTCTTTATAAAGGATTCTTTGATCGGTGAAAATGTGAAGAGGAGTTTGAAGACTTTGGCTGATTTACGAGGTGTTTTTCATAATTGTGAGGCTTATGAACAGATGTCTCCTGATACTTTATTGTATGAGGTGACTTGTCATCTGCCGGTTGAAGAAGGAACGCCTGGGGGACTCTATTTCGGAATCACGAGAATTTATCCAGGTAAGGTTGGTGATGAGTATTTCATGACCAAAGGACATTTTCATGCCAATATGAATCGTGGGGAGTACTATTGGGGAGTGGAAGGTGAAGGCAGATTGATTATGATGGATCAGAACCGAAGGGTTTGGAGTGAGCGGATGTTTCCGGGTAGTCTTCATTATATACCTGGAGGGGTGGCCCATCGTGTGGCAAATATAGGATATTCTGTTCTGTCATTCGCTGCTTGTTGGCCTTCGGACGCAGGACATGATTATCAAGTGATTTTGGAGAACGGGTTTTCTGCATCTTTACAGTGTGTGAATGGCAATCCCCAATTGATAGAAATATGAATATGAAGTATATCATAGCTGTAGATTTGGGAGGAACCATTACAAAAGTCGGTCTCTTACGCAATGGAGAACTGGTAGACTATGTAAAAATGCCTTCTCGTCAAGATTTGGATATGACAGCAAGTTTGCCGGAGATTGAAAATGCAATTGATTTCCTGCTAAATTCAAATGGTGTGAAGCGCCTCTTTGGAGTGGGTATAGCTTTTCCAGGGCTAGTAAATAATAAAAAAAGCATTATTATATCTACGAATGAAAAATATGATGATGGAGTGGAGCTTGATTTGGATAGATGGGCGGATGAACATTGGGGAGCCCCCTTTTACATTGATAATGACGCACGGCTTGCAGCAATTGGAGAATGGCAATATGGGAGCGGCAGAGGATATGATAGCGTTGTTATGATGACTATTGGTACGGGCATAGGATCGGGAGTCATTATGAATGGTGAGGTAATGTATGGAAAGCACTTTCAAGCAGGTTCGTTGGGTGGCCATTTTGTAGTAGACTACAAAGGAAGGTTATGCTCTTGTGGAAACAAGGGGTGTGTGGAGGCTTTGTCCTCTTCATTCTTCCTTCATAAAATTATAAAGGATCATGCTTGCCTGTCTCCTTCGTTTAAAATGTCATCTCAGAATTATGATTTTAAAGAAATCTTCCAATTGGCGGAACAAGGAAATAGAGACGCGTTATTGGTACGAAATGAATGCATTGAAATATGGGGAGCTGCTGTTATAAATTTTATTCATGCTTATGATCCTGAAGTGGTGATACTTGGAGGGGGAATCATGAATAGCCATAAAGTGATAGTGCCTTATATCGAGGAACGGGTGTCAAAGTTTGCCTGGACTCCGAGTGCAAAAGTATCTGTGGTAGTTTCTAGCTTGGGAGATTATGCAGCTTTGTATGGTTTGGAATATTGTTTAAGAAAAAAGATAAAAGATGAAGTATTCTGCTAATTACGATAAATATCCTTTTGTGCAGGTGTCCTATAATTCGGATGACTGTATTTCCGGTTGGTTTGCCATTACCGATAGTATCAGTGAACGTTTGAAGGTACTGGAGAAGCCGTTGAAAGTGGTTGCGATTGAGTGCTATCAAGGAGTGTTTGAGAATGATATACGTAATGCTTTTGCCGGTAGGTTCAATAATGCTTTATTTGTTCATACAGATAGTGCGATGTTGCCGGAAGAGAAAATCAATGATTTTTTCTATCCTGATATTACCGATGATGAATTATTCGGCTATCTGACCCGGTATACAATGGAATGTTTTTTTGATTTCGATAAAGTTACTGGTATCCGGCAACAGATAGAAGATTTGCAGTCTGGTATTGTAATAGTCTATGGGGTTGGTGCGGCCTATCTTTGTGAACATCCTGATTTGTTGATTTATGCCGATATGGCAAGATGGGAGATACAGTCCAGATTCCGTAAAAATGAAATATCAAATATAGGTGTCAACAATAAAGAAGAACGAACCTCCTTGCAGTATAAAAGAGCTTTTTTCGTAGATTGGAGAATATGCGATAGGCACAAAAAGATGCTGATGGCAAAGGTGGATTATGTTTTGGATACGAACCGGCGCAATCATCCTAAGATGATTACAGGCAAAGCGATGTTTGAGGGATTGGAGAAAGCGGTAAATGGTCCGTTTCGTGTAGTTCCCTTTTTTGATCCGGGGCCTTGGGGAGGACAGTGGATGAAAGATGTTTGCGATTTAGAACGGACGATGCCTAATTATGCTTGGTGTTTTGACTGTGTACCTGAAGAAAACAGTCTGTTGTTGGCCTTTGGGGATGAGAAAGTGGAAATACCGTCAATTGATTTGATTTTTGCTTATCCCCGACAGTTATTGGGTGATGCTGTGTATGGCAGGTTTGGTGATGAGTTTCCAATACGGTTTGACTTTCTTGATACGATAGAAGGCGGCAATCTAAGCTTACAAGTTCATCCTTTGACTGAATATATACAACAGAAATTTGGGATGCATTATACGCAGGATGAGAGCTACTATATTTTGGATGCTAAGGAGGGGGCAACTGTATATTTGGGTTTGAAGGATAATATTAAACCGGAGGAGATGCTTGATGAATTGGAAAAATCGCAAAGGACTGGTGAATTTGAAGTGGAGAAGTATGTAGGTATTTATCCGGCAAAGAAGCATGATCATTTTTTAATTCCGGCTGGTACGGTACATTGTTCGGGAAGGAATAGCATGGTACTTGAGATTAGTGCAACCCCATACATCTTTACATTTAAGTTGTGGGATTGGGGACGGATGGGACTGGATGGCAGACCGCGTCCGATTAATATAGCTCATGGGGCTAATGTGATACAATGGAATAGAACGGAGTCTTGGGTGAAAGAAGAACTGATAAACAAGGTCTCTGTTATTGGTGAAGGAGATTCTTGGCGTGAAGAAAAGACGGGACTTCATGAATGGGAATTTATAGAAACAAGAAGACATTGGTTCACGGACAAAGTTTTGCATAAGAATGAGTCGGGTGTTAATGTTCTGAATCTGATTGAGGGACGTTCGGTGATAGTGGAAAGTCCTATAGGACAATTTTCTCCGTTTGTTGTCCATTATGCGGAAACTTTTATTATTCCTGCTGCCATAAAGGAATATACAATAAAACCTTATGGGGAGTCTGAAGGAATGGAATGTGGAACAATTAAAGCTTTTGTAAGACATCATGCATAAAGATAATTTTGATAAGGGGATTGATATAGGGATAACAGAAAATCCGTTAGGTTTTATTTATGGTAAGGACGTTTTTGGCCCGACAGTAGAAAACCGGTGGTTGGATGATATCCGGTCTAGTTTGTTGGATCCGAAATGTGAAGGACCGGATATTGTCTATTCTATAGCTATGGATGTGGGTAAGACTGTTCATAAAGCGCTTTTGCAAAAACAGCATTTGCTTTTTGGAGTAGTGGCTTATGCCAAAGGAAGTTTGGGAATGGAACCCATTCGCAGTCAGGGACATATTCATAAGGTCTCACCTTTTAGTCAATGGTCCACTCCAGAGGTTTATGAGATATGGAATGGAGAGGCGGTCATTTACATGCAAGAGTCGGCTACAGATGAACCGGGGAGGTGTTATGCTGTTTATGCACAGCCTGGCGATGTGGTGGTGGTCCCTCCATATTGGGTACATGCTACCATTAGTACGAATGCAGATGAATCTCTTGTGTTTGGTGCATGGTGTGACCGTGAATATGGTTTTGAATATGCTGAGATTCGTCGTCATAAAGGTATTGCATGGTATCCTGTTTTTGAGGGTGATGGATTGAAGTGGATCAGAAATACAAACTATCATTTTTCGGAACTGGTAAGAAAGGCTCCAAGAGAGTATCATGATTTAGGTATTGGGAAAGGTAAATCCATTTATAAAATTTTTGAAGATGCTCCGGATACTTTCTTATATGTTCCGAATCCGTCAGTGAAAAAGGAAGTTTGGATAAGTTTTGAACCCTAAAATATAAGTTTAATATGAAAAACAGACATATAATATTTTTAATAGCTACAGTTGTAGCAACAGGAGGATTGCTTTTCGGCTTTGATACTGGGGTAATTTCAGGAGCGATTCCATTTCTTCAGTCAGATTGGGGAATAGATAATAATGATGTTGAATGGATTACGGCGGCTGGTTTGTTGGGAGCTATGTTGGGGGCTGTATGTTGTGGGCGTTTATCTGATATATTTGGAAGAAGAAAAATCATATTGGTTTCTGCTGTGATATTTGCAGTGGGAGCGTTATGGTCAGGACTGGCAACGGATTTGACGAGCTTGGTTTTTTCTCGTCTGTTTCTTGGTATAGCTATAGGTGTGGCATCATTTACTGTTCCATTGTATATAGCAGAAATTGCTCCAGCTAAATCCAGGGGACGTCTGGTTTCAATGTTTCAGTTAATGGTTACAATAGGTATTTTACTTTCATACATGTCAGATACCTTTTGGGCTGATGAAAACAAGTTGGATTGTTGGAGATGGATGTTTTGGGCAGGTGTCGTACCGGCTTTGGTATTACTGGTAGGTATGTGTTTTGTGCCTGAAACACCTCGGTGGCTGTTGAGTAAAGGACGGTTGAAAGAATGTAGGAAAGTGTTGCAGAAAATAGAACCGGAAAATACAGTAAATGATTTAATTGGACAAATGGAGGTGGAAATAGAGAAAGATAGGAATAGTGCGGTAGGATGGCGATATTTGATGCAGCCTTGGTTGAGAACTCCTCTAATGATTGCTGTTTGTATTATGTTTTTTCAACAGTTTGTAGGTATTAACACAGTTATTTATTATAGTCCGAAGATTTTCCTGATGGCAGGATTTGAAAGTACACTCTCTGCTATTTGGGCTTCTGTAGGTATTGGAATTGTAAATGTTGTATTTACAGTGATTTCTCTTTATTTAGTGGATAGAATCGGACGACGAAAGTTGTATTTTATTGGTCTGTCAGGAATTGCCTTTTCTGTTTTGTGCCTTAGTGCTTGTTTTATTTATGCTAATCAGTTGGGCGAAATCGGAAGGTGGTTAATGGTCATTTTTATGTTTGGATATGTTGCATTTTTTGCAATTAGTATTGGACCTTTGGGATGGTTGGTCATTTCCGAGATATTTCCGCAGAAAGTACGGGGATTGGGGACTTCGATAGGTTCATTGGCTGTATGGATATTTAATTGCATTGTCTCCTTTACTTTCTTTAAGATTATAGATTTTTTTTCTATACCAGGTACCGAAATTGTTGTTGGACAAACGACTTCTGAGAATCCGGCAGGTGCATTTTTTCTTTATGGATTTATTGCCGTGTTGGGTTTGGTATGGGGGTATTTATTCTTGCCGGAGACAAAAGGGTTATCATTGGAGGAGATTGAACAGAAATGGAGAAAAAATAGAGAATGTTGAAGGAATAAATCATTAAAAAAATGATATATGAAAAATGGATTTTATTTTTTAGGTCTATGTATCTGCTTGTGTTTATGGGCTTCTTGCTCCAGTATGGAAGAAGTACGTGATTATAATGAAAAATATACGGGAGAGTATACGAGCAGGATTGCTTTCCCTATTGGGGGATTGGGGACGGGAATGTTTTGTGTAGAAGGTAGTGGTGCAATTTCTAATATGAATATTAGGCATAAAACTGAGATGTTGAATGAACCGACAATGTTTGCCGGATTATATTTGAAAGGGGTAGATAATGGTAGTATTGTTGTGGAAGGACAAGTACCGGATTGGAAAAAATTTGGCCAACCACAGTCAACAAAAGGATACGGCGGCACGTGGGGATTACCTCGATTTAAAGATTGTGATTTTGAAGTAAAATTCCCTTTTGCCAAATTGAGAATGAGTGACGATGAACTGAAGATGGACGTGACAATGAAGGTTTGGAATCCATTTATTCCTACAGATGAAAATAACTCAGGGCTTCCAGTTGCTGGTTTTGAATATACGTTTAAAAATAAATATGCTAAAGAAGTAGAAGCCATATTTTCTTATAATTCAAAGAACTTTGTAGATATTCGTAATGGAGGAGCATCTATTAGGCCAATTGAAAATGGTTTTATAATATCACAGAAAGGAACAGAAACGCAGCCGTTTCATCAGGCTGATTTTGTAATCTTTACAGATGAACCGGAAACTAAGGTTAATTATTGTTGGTTTAGAGGATGGTCTTTTGACTCATTCACGATGTGCTGGAATGAGATGAGCAGTGGGGTAATTAAAGAAAATCCTGCTAATATGGCGGATGCTCCCGGAGCTTCCTTGTATGTACCGTTTAGATTGCAACCGGGAGAGTCAAAGACAATCCGTTTATATATGGCATGGTACGTTCCTTTCTCATTAGTTCGTGAGGGATTGGAACCGATTGATGATGTAGATGTACCTATCGTACCTGTAGTTAATGAAAGAGGAGAGCCCGCAGGCTATATTGATACTTCCATTCAGTTGTCCGATAAATACCGTCCCTGGTATAGCAGTAGATTTGCAAATATAGAGGAAGTCGCAGACTATTGGATGAAAAATTATAATACGTTGAAAGAAAAAACAGAGCTGTTTACTGATGCATTTTATGCTACAACTTTGCCTGCTGAAGTTGTTGAAGCTGTTGCTGCTAATCTTACTATATTAAAATCACCTACGATTTTTCGGCAATACGATGGTCGGATGTGGAATTGGGAAGGTTGCGGTAATGAATATGGCTCTTGCTATGGTTCTTGTACACATGTTTGGAATTATGCTCAAGCTATACCTCATTTGTTTCCTAAAATGGAAAGAACACTGAGGGAAACGGAATTTTTTGTTAGTCAAGCTAAGAATGGGCACCAAGCATTTCGCTCTGCACTTCCTATCCGACCCATCAGACATAATTTTCATGCAGCAGCTGATGGGCAGTTAGGTGGTATTATGAAAGTATACCGTGATTGGCATATATATGGTAATGACGAATGGTTGAAGTTGATTTATTCATACGTACAGAATAGTCTTGATTATTGCATTAATACGTGGGATCCTAAAAGGAAAGGTGTTATAGAGGAACCTCATCATAATACTTATGACATTGAATTTTGGGGGCCTAGTGGTATGATTAATAGTTACTATACTGGCGCATTACAAGCATTTGTTGCTATGGGTGAACATTTGGAGAAAGATATGACAGAATATAGAGAGTTGCTAGATAAGAGTATTGACTACATGGAAAATCAATTGTACGACGGTGAATATTTTATTCAAAATATTCGTTGGAAGGAGTTGCAGGCTTCTGATCCGACGAAAGTACAGTCTGTCAATTCTAATTATTCGAAAGAGGGTTTGGATTTATTGGAAAAGGAAGGGCCGAAATATCAATACGGAAAAGGCTGTTTATCTGATGGAGTAGTAGGAGCATGGCTTTCTTTGGTCTGTGGACTGGACGAGGCTATAGATAGAAAGAAAATATTAAGTCATTTATTGTCTGTTCATAAATATAATTTAAAGAGGAATCTCAGAAAACATGTAAATCCTCAGCGCTCGACTTTTGCTTTAGGTGATGAAGGAGGCTTATTATTATGTTCATGGCCCAAAGGAGGAAAGTTACAACTTCCTTTTGTTTACTCCAATGAGGTATGGACAGGTATTGAATATCAAGTGGCTTCTCATTTGATGTTTGAAGGTGAGGTTGAGAAAGGACTTGATATTGTCCGTACTTGTCGTGATCGGTATGATGGAAGAGTACGTAACCCATTTAATGAATATGAATGTGGGGCATGGTATGCCCGTGCAATGTCTAGTTATGCTATGCTCCAAGCTTTGACTGGAATACAGTATGATGCAGTGGATTCTACTTTATATATTGATTCAAGGATAGGTGATGATTTTACGTCTTTTTTGTCGACGGAAACAGGTTTTGGTAATGTTGGTCTAAAAGATGGTAAACCTTTCATTGAGGTGAAATATGGGAAGATTGATGTGAAAAAGTGCTTTGTTTCTGACATAGAAACAGATTTTGTTAATTGATAGAGAAAGGAGGAATAATGGAAATAAGAAGAAAGTAATTATACAGTGGTGAATCTAATAATAGTTTGAAACACAAATAATCAAAAAAAATGAAAACAATAGACATTAAATCTAATAGCAGGATATTACATTGGGCATTTTATATTTTCCTTTTTACTGTTTTGAGTGTGGGAAGTGTATATGCATCGGAAGATACTCCGTCTGTATTATCCACTAATCAATCAGAAAAGAAAACAGTAAAAGGAAATGTGATGGATGAATATGGACAACCATTGGTGGGGGTAGCTGTACAAGTTAAAGGAACTTCATTAGGTGTTGTTACTGATTTGGATGGAAATTTTAGTTTTAGTATTCCAGTTGATAGTCGTGCCTTGTTATTTTCTTATTTGGGAATGAAAACTCAAGAGGTATCTGCCAATAAGAGTAACTATAAAATAGTGATGGTAGAGGATGCCACCCAAATGGAGGAAGTTGTAGTCATTGGGTATGGTTCTCAGTCTCGTGAGAAGATTACGACATCTGTGACCAAGCTTGATAAAGAGGCTTTGAAGAATGTACCCTATGCAAATGCAGCTTCAGCCTTACAAGGTACAGTGTCTGGTGTACGTGTGCAAAGTATTTCAGGGCAACCAGGTGCAGAACCTCGTATTATAGTCCGTGGTGGTACTTCCATTAATAATCCTAATGGTGCTACTCCACTATATATTATTGATGGTGTTATGAGGGCGAATATGGTTCATATAGCTTCGGAAGATATTGAATCCATCCAAATTCTGAAAGATGCTGCTGCTACTTCTATTTATGGAGCCCAAGGTTCAAATGGTGTTGTAATTGTTACTACTAAAAAGGGGAAGGCCGGTAAAACCAGAGTTGAATATAGATATAATCTGACAATTTCTGATATTGGTAAAAAATATGAATTTGCCAATGCTGAAGAATTTTTGACCCTTATGAGGAAAGGTATGATTTCACCAGCGAAATTTGGAAAAGCTACCGAACAAAGATTGATAGGACATTTAGGTTATGGAACAGGAAATGATCTGACTAATAATACTGCCTTCTCTACTCAATACTTGACTGATGAGAATCGCTATAAATTAGATCAAGGGTGGAAATCAATGCCAGATCCAGTAGATCCGAGTAAGACATTGTTATACTCAGATACTGATTTTCAGGATAAAATTTATCGTACTGGTTTTTCTCATAATCACCATATTGAAGTTTCAGGTGGAACGGAAAAGGCTACCTTTAATATGGGATTAGGGTATATGACTAATGAAGGAACTGTTATTACAACTTCATATAAACGGTATAATTTTAGTTTGAATGGTTCTTTGCAAGCACGGGATAATTTGAAAATTTCAGCTAGAACTACTTATTCAAACTCGTTTACGTATGGTTCTCCATTAGCTGCAGATGCAACATTCTATCGTTCACCGGCTGCCTCACCTACCACTAAATTCAGATTTGAAGATGGTAGTCTGGCTCCAGGAGCTGCCCAGTATCTGGGAAATGCTGTATATCATATGAACAAGGCACAAAGAGAGTATGACTATCAGAATTTATCAATAGGAGTAGATGCAGATTGGACTATATTGCCAGGATTGTCTTTCAAACCAGCTCTTTCTTTATTTGAAGTGAACAGTAATAACTATACTTTTTGGGATGCTTTTTGGAATGGACCGAGAGATTATATAACTACAAGAAATGCAAATGCTGATACTTACAAATGGCGGCAATATCAGGCAGATGCTGTATTCAACTATGTTAAATCTTTCAATGAAAAACACAATTTGAATGTAACAGCTGGTTATGCTTATTATTTTAGGAAAGAGGCCCGTTTAGCAGCTGCTGGTAGAGGTGCTTCTACTGATTTGATTCCTACTTTGAATGCCTCAAGTGTTCCTGTAAGTGTGAGTAGTTCTATTACAGAGCGATCTATGCAAGGTATTTTTGCTCGTATAGGGTATGATTATAAGGATAAATATTTGATTTCTGTATCTGCAAGATATGACGGTGCTTCCAATTTGGGTACGAACAACAAATGGGGATTTTTTCCTGGCGTGTCATTAGGGTGGCATGTGGATAAAGAAAAGTTCTGGTCATTTATGCCTGAGAATCTAATGCGTCTGAAATTGCGTGCCAGCTATGGAGTAAATGGTAATATTTCAGGCTTGGGGGATTATACGGCTCAAGGTAGTTATAGTGTAGGATCTAAATATTTAGGTAATGCAGGTATCACTATGGGAACTATGGCAAATCAAGACTTGAGTTGGGAGGAGTCTAAGACATTTGATATCGGTACTGATATTTCCTTTTTTAATAATCGGTTAAACTTTATCTTTGATTATTTCAATCGTACCACAGATAATTTGCTGACAAATCGCACTTTACCTCATTCTACAGGCTTTGGCTCTATTTTCACTAATTTAGGGCGTTTACAAAATAGAGGTATTGAGTTGGAAATGAATGCAAGAATATTACCGGTATCCAGTTCTATTCAATGGTCATTAGGTTTTAATGCCTCGAAGGTGACCAATAAAATATTGAAGCTGCCAGATAATGGGGTTGAAAATAATCGGATTGGTGGTGAGTACATTTGGGATGCTAAACTGGGTAAACATACTTGGCAAGGTGGTTTACAGGAAGGAGGACGAATTGGAGATTTGTTTGCCTATAAGATGATAGGTGTATATTCTACTGATGAGGAAGCACAGAATGCTAATGAGCCGATAGATAATGTTATTACAGTCCCTGATAAAACCAAATATGGTGGTGATGCAAAGTGGCAAGATACTGATGGTAATGGTGTGATTGACAGTAAAGACCGTGTATATGTTGGTAATATTTATCCGGATTGGACTGGGGGTATTAATACTTCTCTATCTTATAAAGGGTTCGATTTGTATTGCAGACTTGATTTTACATTGGGTCATACCATATATAATTTTGCCAAAGGCTTTTTGGATTATAATTGGCAGGGTGATAATAATATGACGAAAGATGTCGTAAATCGCTCCTGGAAAGAACAAGGTGACAAAGCGGACATGCCGAGATTCTATTGGCATGGTGATCGTGGACAGCAGAATGCTATCCGAGGTAGCTCTTTGTATCATGAATCAGGAGATTTTCTAGCCATTAGAGAAGTTTCTTTAAGTTATACAGTTCCTGCAAATATCATACAAAAGATTCGTTTAAGCGGACTTCGGTTTACGGTTACGGGAAATAATCTGCACTATTTTACTAAATATTCTGGTCTTAATCCAGAAGAAGGTGGACAGGATAATGGTAGATATGCTATGCCGAGAAATATTATTTTTAGTGCAAATGTATCATTTTAATAAAGTAAAGTTATGAAAATTAGAAATATAATAAATATAATAAATAGTACAATAGCTTTGTTTATGGTCCTGACATTTGCTTCTTGTGATGCACTAGACCTTAAGCCAATAAGCTTTATAACGAATGAATCTTTCTGGCAGACAGAAGATGACGTGAAGGGTGCGTTAAATGGTATTTATGTCCAGTTACGAGGAGCTGCTGAACATGATTTGTATATATTGGGGGAAGCGCGTAGCGAAATACTGACTGTAGGTATCGGTGGATATGGCGGATATGATATTTATTATTATAATACGTTGACACAAGCTAATATGCCTATATCCTGGATACGTTATTATCAGATAGTCAATTCATGCAATCTTCTTTTAAAGTATGCTCCCAATGTGACTTTTAATAACGAGACTTCCCGCAATAAAATGTTGGCTCAAGCTTATACAATGAGGGCTTTCATGTATTTTGTGATGACTCGTACATGGGGGGATTTGATAATCCATACAGATCCTATTGAAAACACAAATTCAGAAGTCCTTTATAAAGAAAGAAGACCCCAAACGGAAGTTTTCCAACTGATAAAAGATGATTTGGAGAAAGCTTTGTCTTTATATCCGGATGACAATTTCGGTGATCAAAGAGCTATGTGGTCAAAACCGGCAACATTGGCTTTGAAAGCTGAAGTATATCTTTGGAGTGGAAAAAAAATGAATGGTGGAAGCAGTGATATTGAAACTGCATTAAATGCTTTGAATTCAATTAAAACGGATAAGCTTCGTTTACAGCCGGATTTTGCTGATGTATTTGCTTATGATAATAAGGGTAATGATGAAATCTTGATGAGTGTTAGATTTCAGGATTTGGAATCTGGTATTAACTATTTCAGATATATGTGGATACATGCGAGTGCTGTTCCTGGAGATGCTCCTCAAGAGGTAAAGGATATAGTTTATCCGATAGGGCCGGGACAAGGTATTATAGTAGCTTCGGACGAGTATAGAAAGCAATATACAGAAGATGATACTCGAAAAAATGCTTCTTTTCTTGAGATTTATTCTAAAGATCAGGAAACTGGAGAAAATAAATTTTATGTTAGTGTAGTATTAAAAGGTAAAGGCTTGGTGCGAGATGGTGATCGTATTTTTGCAGATGATATCATATTGTACCGTTATGCTGATATTTTATTAATGAAGGCTGAGGCTAAAAATGCTTTGGGACAAGATCCTTCTGCAGAAATTAATGAGGTTAGGAAACGTGCATATAAAGACAAGTATGAAGAGCATATTTATGTGAATAGCACAAAAGAGGCGAATGATGCAGCTATCTTGAAAGAAAGACTTTTAGAATTGGCTTTTGAAGGTAAAAGGTGGTGGGATTTGGTACGTTTTGACAAAGCCTTTGATTTGGTTCCTTCTTTGAGAGAGCATAAGGGGGAAGATTATATGATGCTGTTCCCCATTCCTTTGTCAACAATAAGCGTGGAGCCGAAAGTTACTCAAAATCCTGGTTGGGATAAATAAAGTATATTATTGAAATCTTTCCAATATGTTGTAACTTTACAGCATATTGGAAAGATTGATAAACGAACATAATAAAATTATATATGAAAAAGTCTATATTTCTCTTTTATTGTCTGCTTGTCCACTTGTGTTCTGCGACAACATTGTTTGCTCAACAGAATGACGTTTTGATACCAGGTGTCAAGAAAATAAAGGATGTAATAATATATAAGGATACCATGTTTTACTCCGCTTTTCCTTCAGCTGTAAAATTATCGAATGGAGAGATACTGGTATCGTTCAGAAGAGCTCCAGACCGTAAAGTCTTTAAGGAGAAGAAGAATAATCATTTGGACCCGAATAGTTATCTGGTAGTAGTGAGATCCAAAGATGGCGAACATTGGACCAAGGAACCGGAACTGCTTTATGCCCATCCGTTTGGAGGCTCACAAGATCCATGTTTGTTGAAGTTGAAAGATGGAACACTGCTATGTGCTAGTTATTTGTGGACATTTATTCGTCCGGATGGTTTAGCTGTTCTTAAGAAACCGTTCGTACAGAATACAGACGCTGTTTTTGCAGGAGGATATTTGCTCCGTTCTTATGATGATGGTAGAACTTGGAATGATTTGATTATACCTTGTAGCGTTCCGTCTGAAATAAATTATAGTGGATTGGGAGGTAAATTGCCGGCTTATAATCGTGGCGCTTTGTATGAAGGAAAAGATGGACGTATTTTTTGGGCAGTAGTAGCTTCTGATACAGAAGCTTTAAGAAATACGTCGGTCTATTTGCTTATATCCAAAGATAAAGGAAAAACATGGGAATACGGTACGAAAATTGCTAAAGATAAAAAGGTCTCGTTTAATGAGACTTCCATGTATGAAACGCCTAATGGGGATTTGATTGCTTTTATGCGTTCGGAAGCGTTTGGTGACCAAGCTTGTATTGCACGGTCCATAGATGGTGGGAAAACATTTGGTGAATGGAAAAGTATGGGGTTCAAAGGACATCCTCTCCAGGCAATGAGGCTGCCAGACAATAGAGTTTTGTTGACATATGGTTATCGTCATGAACCTTGTGGAGTTAGAGCCAGAATTCTTAATGCAGAATGTACAGATTTTGCCACGGCTCCTGAGATTATCATAAGAGATGATGCGGATGATGGAGATGTCGGATATACATGGGCTGTACAGCTGGATGAGAAGAGGGTATTGGTGGTATACTATATAAACTTTGACAGAGCCAAAGGTACTAGACATATACAAGGCTCTATTTTAGAGATTGAACCGCAAGGATAATTGTTAATACATAATATGATGAAGAGAAAACAAATTCCGGGCAATATGGATTCCAGCCCTCAAAAGATGTCTCGTCGTAAAGCATTGGCTACTATGGCAGGTGCCGTAGGATTGGCAGCATTACCTGGTGTAGGGCATGCATTGAATCCCATCAAGAAAGAACGGAGAGACATTCAAACCTCTGCTTTTACATCTATCCATACTATGCGTAACGCTGTATCTCGTCAGTTTACGACTTTTGACTTGAATACTAAGATTAAAGCCCATTTGGTTGGACCGGGTGAGAAATCTGTACTGGTAGATCACACTTCTCCTGGTGTAATTACCCGTATGTGGTTTACTATTAATGGTTGGTTTTGGGAAAATTGGGATTTAAGTAAGGAGCGGTGGCCTGATCCTACTATTTTGAAAATGCTGATTTTGCGTATTTATTGGGATGGTGAGGACTATCCTTCTGTAGAATGTCCGATTGGTGACTTCTTTGGTATAGGGCATTGTGAATATAAGCATTATATGTCCAAATATATAGGTATGTCCAGTGGAGGTTTCTATTGTTATTTTCCGATGCCATTTAAAAAGGTAAGGATAGAAGTGGAAAATCTTCATCACCGTTTGACTACAAGCGTTTTCTTAAATGCCAATTATGATCAATTGGAGAGTTTACCTGAGGGTATGGGACGATTCCATTGTTTATATAATGCTGGTACCAATCCTGGTTATGAACCATTAACCATATTGCAGACTAAAGGACATGGACATTTTATTGGCTGTTCCTTGTCCATGCAGAGTTGGCTTCCAAACTACTTGGGATATTTGGAAGCACCCGAGTTTATTTATATCGATACGGAAGACAAAAGTGTACCGACTATAGTTGGTTCTGGACTTGAAGATTATTTTAATGGTGGCTGGTATTTTAGGGAAGGTGAATTCTGTGGAGAGTTGCATGGAGTTCCTATAAAGGATCCGCTCCGTTCGATGGTGAGTATGTATCGTTATCATGAGCAAGATGCAATCTGTTTCAATGAAAGTTTTATTTTTGATTTTATAAATCCCCGTAAACCGGAGCAGCCCCGGCCCTTTAAATTCTCTTCGGCGGCTTTCTGGTATCAAGACAAAGCTGTACCTCTGGCGTTCAAATTACCAGAGAAAGAAAAGTTGGTTGATTGGTATAGAATGCGTGATACAGACCATCAAGCTATACCATAAGATTGATATTTATATTTACTTTTTGAATTACTGAAATATGTTACTTGAAGATAGGATTTTGAAAAAATGGTTATTACCTTTTATATTGTCGGTTCTTATTGCCGTAGATTCCATGGCTCAATGCATTCCGGTGTACAAGGATTCTAGTATGTCTGTTGAACGACGGGTTACAGATTTATTGGGCAGAATGACATTACGAGAAAAAATAGCACAATTAAGTCATTTGCATGGTTATCAATTATACAATGGTCAAGAGGTGGATTACCAAAAATTAAGAGATGCAGCTGGTGATATTAGTTACGGCTGTATTGAGGGATTCAATCTTACTGGTGAAAATGTGCGGAAAGCATTTCATGCAATTCAGAAATATATGGTTGAAGAGACACGCTTGGGAATCCCAGTTTTTACAGTAACTGAGTCTTTACATGGCTCGGTACATGATGGTTCTACCATTTTTCCTCAATCTGTAGCCGTTGGTAGTACTTTTAATTTAGATTTGGCTTATCAGATGACTAAAGCAATTGCTACAGAATTAAGGTCCCAAGGGGTAATTCAGACTCTTTCACCAGGATTGGATGTTGTTCGGGATTTGCGATGGGGGCGTGTTGAGGAATCGTTTGGTGAAGATCCTTGGCTAGTGGGACAGATGGGGATTGCACAAGTGAAAGGTTATATTGACGGAGGAATATCTCCAATGTTGAAACCTTTTGGACCGGGAGGAGCTCCTTTGGGAGGGCTGAACTTGGCTTCAGTTGAGAGTGGAGAACGGGATATACGTAATATCCATATCAAGCCGTATGAGATGGCTGTTCGGAATACGGAAGTGAAGGCGGTGATGACCTCCTATAATTCTTGGAATGGCATCCCTAATTCTGCTTCTTCTTATTTACTGACGAATATTTTACGCAATGAATGGGGATTCAAAGGATATGTATATTCCGATTGGGGGGCAGTGGCTATGTTGAAGGATTTTCAGCATACAGCTAAGGATGATAGTGAAGCGGCTATCCAAGCCTTGACTGCGGGGGTGGACTTGGAAGCTTCCAGTAATTGCTATTGGGCTTTGGAGCAATTGATAGAGCAAGGCAGGTTTGATGAAAAATATGTGGATTTGGCTGTTGGACGTATCTTACGTGTTAAATTTGAATTAGGATTGTTCGAGAATCCATATCAGGGCGCTGACATGCCGGGAGTAGCCATGCGTACTAAAGAAGCGGTGGAGCTATCGCGCAGAGTGGCTGATGAATCGATTGTTTTATTGAAGAATGAAAATACTCTTTTACCCTTAAATTTGAATAAAATAAAATCATTAGCAGTGATTGGGCCGAATGCTAATCAAGTACAGTTCGGGGATTATACATGGAGCCGGAGTAATAAAGATGGGGTTACTCCACTTGAAGGCCTAAAGAAACGGGTTGGAAATAAGATAAAAATAAATTATGCGGCAGGATGTGATCTTATTACAGATAATAAATCCGGATTTGATGAAGCTGTAGCTGCTGTAAAAGCGAGTGACATGGCTGTTGTATTTGTTGGTTCTTCTAGTGCTTCACTGGCACGTGACTATTCAGATGCTACATGTGGGGAGGGGTTTGACCTCTCTTCTCTGGATCTGACAGGTGTACAAGAAGAATTGGTGGAAGAAATCTATGCAATAGGAAAACCTGTTATAGTTGTATTGGTTACAGGTAAGCCTTTTTCTATTTCTTGGATAAAAGAACATATTCCAGCCATAGTTGTACAATGGTACGGTGGTGAGAAAGCTGGAGATGCAATAGCTGATATGTTATTGGGAAATATTAATCCTTCAGCCAAACTTCCATTCTCGTTTCCGCAGAGCGTAGGACATTTACCGGTTTTTTATAATCATTTGCCAACGGACAAAGGATTCTATCGTCGTCCTGGTAGACCAAATGAACCTGGACGTGATTATGTTTTTTCTTCACCAGCTCCGTTATGGTCTTTTGGGCATGGATTGAGTTATACTACATTTGAGTATTTGAATGCTCATTATTCTGCAGAGTTATTACATCCATCTGATACCTTGATTGTCAGTGTATCTTTGAAGAATACGGGTAGTGTAGCGGGAAAGGAGGTAGTACAGCTTTATGTTCGAGATGTGGTCAGTTCGGTTGTGACTCCAGTCAAGCAACTGAAGGCATTCTCAAAACCATTCTTACAACCAGGCGAAATGCAGACAGTTGTTTTGAAGCTACCAATACAAGAATTGGCCTTATATGATTTGAGCATGAAAAAAGTAGTAGAAGAAGGGGAGTATGAAATACAGATAGGAACAGCCTCAGATGATATCAGATTACGAAGGACAATCTTTGTTGGCAGACAGCCGGTGACTAGTAATAGTCTTGGTCATAACGACTTCTGCATGGATGAAATTGTGAAGAATCCAGGAAGAAAGATAAAGGTTGCTGGTTGTGTCAGAGATGTACAAGCAACCCCTATAAGTGGAATTGAAATCAAATCTAATTATTCTGGTAGAACGGTTATAAGTAAGGAAGGCGGAAGATATTCCATTCTGACTGTAGAAAACGATGTGCTAACGATTTCTGCCAAAGGATTCGAGACAGTAAATATCAAGGTGAATAAACAAAAGGATATAGATATAAAATTGAATTACAGTCATGATTAAACACGAAATCAGATGGGAATACATATTGGTAATATGTATTATTCTCGGTACGTTACCTTGTAATGCACAGTCAGTAATTCCTATGCCAAAAGAAATGGTGATGGGAGAAGGTTCTTGGGATGTATCTGCCGATACACGTATAAATTACAGTAATGATGCGCTTACCAAAACAGTCAGTCTCTTTAATAATTATTTAGATGGACGGTTTGGGGTGACTTTGAAGAAAGGATCGAAAGGAAAGAATGCCATTCATTTGCAGATAGACAAGAAAATGCCTTTAGAGGCATATTCATTAGTTGTGGATGATAAGGGAGTAACAATCAAGGGAAGTGAAGCTGGAATATTTTATGGAATTCAGACATTGCAGCAGTTACTTGTTGATAAGGGAAATGGATGCATACAGCTTCCGTATATTATGATAAATGATGAACCCCGTTTTGGTTATCGTGGTTTGATGTTGGATGTTGCACGTTATTTTTACTCAGTGGAATATGTAAAAGAGTATATAGATTTAATGGCTCGTTATAAAATAAATAGATTCCATTGGCATTTGACAGAAGATGCCGGGTGGCGTATTGAAATAAAAAAGTATCCAGAATTGACCAAAATTGGGGCATGGCGTAATAGTACTCAGTGGGGGCATAATCCGACAGAACAAGATCGTATTCCACATGGAGGATTCTATACTCAGGAGCAGATTAAGGAGATTATCCAATATGCGGCAGATAGGTACATCACTATTGTTCCGGAGATCGATTTACCAGGACATACAATGTCTGTTTTAGCTACATATCCGGAGCTGTCTTGCACGGGCGGACCATTTCGGATACCGGAAACTTGGGGTATTAAGGAGGAAGTTCTTTGTCTCGGTAATGATAAAACCTATCGGTTTGTAGAAGATGTTTTATCTGAGGTGATAGATTTGTTTCCCGGTGAGTATATTCATATAGGCGGTGATGAGGCACCTAAAAGACGTTGGAAAGAATGTCCGAAGTGTCAACGACGCATTAAGGAAAATAAATTGAAAGATGAACATGAATTACAAAGTTACTTCATCCATCATTTGGATGAATTTGTAACGGGGAAGGGGCGAAAAATCATTGGTTGGAATGAAATCTTAGAAGGTGGTCTGGCACCGAATGCTGCTGTAATGAGCTGGAGAGGAGAAAACGGTGGAATTGCTGCAGCGGGAATGGGGCATAAAGTGGTGATGGCTCCCAATAACTATATGTATATTGATTATTATCAGAGTGAGGATTATACTAATGAGCCTTTAAATATAGGAGGACTGGTTACGTTGGAACATATCTACAGCTATGAACCTTATACGCCTAAGCTTACAAAAGAGCAATGCGGTTATATAATGGGGGTACAAGCTAATGTTTGGGGAGAATTTATACATCATCCTGATAAAGTGAACTATATGGCATATCCTCGGGCTATGGCCCTTTCAGAAATAGGTTGGTCACCTGCGGAAAAGAAGAATTATGCAGATTTCCGTGAAAGATTAGCGGGATGTTTGGCTGAACTGGATAGACAAGGGGTTACTTTCCGTATTCCCGAACCGATTGGTTGGGATAAAGCTATTGTTAGAGGCGGTAACGCGATAGTGGATTTGAAGCCGTCAGTAGAGGGTGCTGATATATATTATACCACAGATGGTACCGATCCTCGTTTATATGGAAAACTCTATACGGATACATTGCAGTTACCTTTATCTTTCAGTGGAGTAAATATAAAATGTTATCTCCGCCTTTCTTCCGGTAGAAGTAGTGCTGTTTATACAGTTGTAGCTCCTGATACAAAATAAAAAAATGATAATAAATACAGTATTTATGACGAAATATTTATTAATATGTCTGGTAGTTTGTGCACTGATTTTTCAAGGGTGCTGGCATCATGAGAGTGCGGTTGAACGTGGCTATAATGAGAAGTATATAGGTGAATATACGCGTAAAGTAGCTTTCCCTATAGGAGGTATAGGCACGGGCATGTTCTGTATTGAAGGAACAGGAGCATTGAGTAATATGTCTATACGTCATAGACCGAATGTTTTCAATGAACCAACGATGTTTGCTGCAATTCATGTGAAAGGTTATGAGTATGGTACACGCATTCTGGAAGGGCCGGTTCCAGAATGGAAAAAATTTGGTGCTCCTAATTCCAGCCGTGGAGACGGCGGCTCATGGGGAATGCCCCGGTTTAAGGAGTATAGTTTCCAGTCACGTTTCCCTTTTGCGGAGGTAGAGTTGGCAGATCAGAATGTCCCTATAGATGTGAAACTGGTTGCCTGGAATCCATTTATACCAACGGATGAAGATAATTCAAGTCTACCGGTTGCTGGGTTTGAATATGAGTTTCATAATACCAGTAATGAGGAAGTACAAGCCGTCTTTTCATATAATAGTATGAATTTTATGCAAACTCCGGGTAGAGGTAAAGCGTATATAGATGCAGCAAAGAATGGATTCATTCTAAGACAGACAGGCACAGAGAATGAACCTTTCTGTCAAGGTGATTTTATGATTTATACTGACAATCCCCAGACGGTAGTTAATCATAACTGGTTTCGTGGAGGTTGGTTCGACCCATTGAGCATTTGTTGGGATAACTTGGAAGAGGGCAGAATGGAAGAGAATCCAGCAGGCTTGGAAGGAGCAGTGGGAGCTTCGTTATATGTGCCGTTTACTTTAGCACCTGGTGAGACTCGTAATATAAGGTTGTACATGGCTTGGCATGTCCCTTATTCACAAGAACGAATAGGTGGAATCCCACGTACAGATACTGATATCCCTGATGCACCAGTTTGTCCAGATGAATTGAGTAACTGTTATACTTATGAGAATAATTTTGAAGGGAATTACCGCCCTTGGTATAGCAGTAGGTTTGGCAGTATACAAGATGTTGCAAACTACTGGTTGGATAATTATGATGCATTGAAAAAGAATACTCAGTTGTTCACTGATGCTTTCTATGATTCTACTCTTCCACCTGAAGTTAAGGAGGCTGTTGCTGCTAATTTGAGTATATTGAAATCTACTACAGTACTTCGCCAATACGATGGGCGTATGTGGAATTGGGAGGGAAGTCATGATAATTGGGGCTCTTGTCATGGTTCATGCACGCATGTTTGGAATTATGCGCAAGCTGTATCTCATCTTTTCCCAAAATTAGAACGTACATTACGTGAAACAGAATTTTTTGTGAGCCAGGATAAAAGGGGACATCAAGTGTTCCGTACGAATCTGCCTATCAGTCCTACTGTCCATGATTTTCATTCGGCGGCAGATGGGCAATTAGGAGGTATAATGAAGGTATATCGTGAATGGAGAATTATGGGTGATATAAATTGGCTGAAGATGATGTATCCAGCTGTGAAGAAAAGTATGGATTATTGTATCCGTACTTGGGATCCGAGAGAGGTTGGAGCTGTTGAAGAACCTCACCATAATACGTATGATATAGAGTTTTGGGGCGCGAATGGGATGATTACCAGTTTTTATGTAGGAGCATTACAAGCTATTTGCTTGATGGGTAAAACGGTAGGCGATGATATTTCCCGTTATGAAGAATTGATGAATAAAAGTAAAGCATATTTGGAGAGCAAACTTTTTGATGGAGAGTATTTTATTCAGAACATTCAATGGACTGGATTGGACGCTCCAGACCCAGTTGATGCCCAATCGTTTGTGACCCATTATACGCCAGAAGCTTTAAAAATCCTACAAGAAGAAGGTCCGAAATATCAGTATGGTAAAGGTTGTTTGTCTGACGGAATATTGGGCTCTTGGATGACATTGGTATGTGGAATGCCGGAGGTGGTCGATCGTCTGAAAGTAAAAAGTCATTTGATTTCTGTCCATAAGTATAACTTTAAAAAGAGCTTAAGTAACCATGTCAACCCTCAACGTTCCACCTTTGCATTGGGAGAGGATGGGGGATTATTACTTTGTACCTGGCCGAAAGGTGGTAAGCTAAAATTGCCTTTTGTATACAGTAACGAAGTGTGGACTGGAATTGAATATCAAGTGGCTGCTCATCTTATGTTTGAAGGAGAAGTGGAAAAAGGGCTTGAAATAGTGAGAACTTGCCGTGATCGTTATAATGGTCGTGTTCGTAATCCGTTTAATGAATATGAGTGTGGAGCATGGTATGCTCGTGCAATGGCCAGTTATGCTATGCTAGAAGGCCTTACGGGAATACGCTATGATGCAGTAGACAAAATTTTGTATATAGATTCGCGGATTGGAGATGATTTCACTTCATTCTTGTCTACGGAAACGGGTTTTGGTAATGTTGGACTTAAGGAAGGAAAGCCGTTTATAGATGTGAAATATGGGGTAATAGATGTACAGAAATGTATCGTTTCCGGTAAGGAAATTCAATTATAGTTTGGATAAGGTTCTTGATTATATACAAATTGTGAAATTTGTAGTATTGTAAGATTTACATGTATAGATTAGATGGTTTTATGAGAGTTCTGTGGGGCTGTGATTGTTCCACAGAACTATTTTTATGTTATTTGCAGATTTTTGCAACCAAACTTCATCTTTCTGCGTCTAATAAATAAAAAGAGGAGATTATGAATATGAAAATGAATTTTTCTATGGACGAGATTCGTCTTAAAGTAGAGGAGTATATAAAGAAAGGTAGTCGGGCAGCTGGTCGTCCCGTACTGACAGCTTATTATGTCCTGACTACTGATTCTACTCCAGAGAGTGAAAGGACAAATATCATGATTGCTTTGGTGGCCATTGTGTTTCCTGCCGGTATAGAAGACCTCTTGGGACAAGTCTTTATGGTAGGGAAGGGATTTGCTGCAATCTATGCTTATAAGAAAATGAAGAAATACATCACTCCACAGATAAAGGATAAGGTAGAGGCAAAATTGGATGAGTGGTTCCATGAGAATGTGATGGAAGTAGTGGAACCGCTTTATCTGGAATAACAGTTCGCCACAAAGATCATACTGATTTGCGCAGATTGAATTTATATCGGGAATTTGTATCTGTGCGAATCAGCATAATCTCCGTGACGGACTGTTTATTGTTTTTTGCTCAAGAAGCGTCTGGCCAGATATTTCCGTACCGGTTCATCATAGAATTTTAAGCATAGATAAGCCAATAATATGTTCCATGCGTAAACACACAAGGCAACCTGCCAAGTCTGCTCCAACGTGAAGAGCTGGTTCTTGATGAGCCATGCATAGAACAAGTACATAAATGGATAATGTATCACATAGACTGGATAGGATATATCTCCCAGGAACTTGCATATCTGGGTCGATTTTTTATCCGTTGTGGTACCGGAAGCTCCTAACCAGACGAGAACCGGAAAAGCGATGATTACACAGAACGCTTCATAAATGCCATTTGTACAGACCGGTGTTGCACCTTCCAAGTAGGGCACTGAAAACAAGGTAACCAATGCAATGGCACATATCCAGAAAGCACCTTTCACCTTGATAGGCTTGAAGTTGCGCGACAAAAGCATGCCCATGGAGAAAGGAAAAAGCATCCTCAGCAATCCGCCGCCAAAGTTTATTCCGTCCAGTGTCCAGCCTACCCCCATATTTCCGTATCCGGAGATGTCGAAAATGGCGAATGATGCCAATGCCACTCCCAGCAATATTGTCAGTACGGCAAGGGCTTTGTTTGATAAGCGGTGGATAAACAAGGCATAAAGGATGTTGCCTAAATATTCAAAAAACAAGGACCAACATGGACCATTCAAAGGAAACATTTCGCCATTACCACGGACTTCATAACCTGCACCTGGCATTGCGGGAATAAAAAATATAGTGCAAAGAAGGGACAGCATAATCATGGAGAGGGCAATATGTGTTCCGTCCCATTGTACGCATCCTTGAAGACAGAAAGTAATGGCACCCAGGACAGCTCCCATAATGACCATCGGATGGAGACGTATCAGGCGCCGTTTAAAGAAGTTTTTCATTGTGAGGTTCCTGCCCCAACGGTCGTCATAAGCATACCCGATAACGAATCCCGATAGTATAAAGAAGAAATCTACAGCTAAATAGCCGTGGTTGAAGGTTTCGATAATGCTACCACCGGCAAAAGCATAGCCTTCGAATATATGATACCATATAACCATCAAGGCTGCTACGCCACGGAGCCCGTCGAGAAGGTCATAATGTGCTTTGGTGTCTGAAAAGGCAGAAGATGAAATGTGCGACATCTGTTTTTTTTCTGTTGTTTGGTTAATGTTTTCGGATCTCAAAGATACGCCATGCGAAGCGAAGTTCTTTTGCTTAAAAGCAAAAAAGAACGGCAATCTTCTATTTTTTTGCGCGTACCCGGCTGAGAGTATAGATGGAAATACCCAGGAAGGCTGCCACATATTTTAGCTTCACCCGATTTATCAGTCTGGGGTAACGGCGGTTAAATTGTTCATACCGCTCTTTGGGAGGCAGTTGGAGCCTTTCCACAAACATATGACTGAGCTCTTTGTTTACGTTCTGATGCAGTATTCTGCCCCAGTTGGCTATATCAATATATGTTTCGTAGAGAGCATTTAACTTGTCTATGTGGATGACGTAGATTTTGCAGTCCGAAAGAGTTTCAATGCTTTCTACTGACGGCTGCTGATAGTACAGTGAATCCATTCCGAAGGTTACATCACCTTCCTGGCTGAACCAAGTGGTGGTATCTTGTCCGTCGTGATGAAATACGGAACGGGTGACCCCTTCCTCAATGAAATAAACCAAACGGTCTGTCACTCCTGCTTGTACTATATAAGTTCCTTTAGGGTAGTGTCTTACCTGCATATTCATCAGCAATGCCTGAAGAGCTTCTTCGGAAACCGGATAAATCTGCCTGATTTTATGAATGATGTTGTTCATTGGAGGGGAGCTTTTTATTCGTTTACAAACTTACATAATTTTATTAACTAAAACTGAACTTTGATATACAAATGTGTGCGTTGCCTTATAAGCGTTTATGGTATAATGGAATTTTTTTTGTAAAAGAGATGTTTGTTCTTTGAATATTGTATCTTTGTAGAAAACAGTAGCGTATGAATAAAATATTGGTAACATTATTGGCTCTAATCGGAGGTAGCTGCATTTCATTCGCACAGATGGAGACTGGAAGAGTTTCCGATACAGCTGAGGATACATTGAGAATAGAAAATGAAATTGTCGCTGTTGATACCGGATTTTACCAGTCAGTAGTCCGCTATGATACGGTGCGCTATAATTTGAAAATGCAGAGTGTTTACAAAAAGGCTTTTCAACTAAAGAATGATGTTTTTGTGGAAAAGATGAAAGAGCCGTGGTTAGATGATATTCTCAGAAATATCTTATTTAAATAACCATGAATTTGTGCTTTGCGTCATTCGGTTGACTTCCTGGTTTAACTCACTCGGTTAAACCACACTAAATTCAGCATTCTCTAAAAACAAAAATCAGATAGAAATCTTGCGATAACTATCTGATTTTCAGAAGAGCGGAAGACGGGGCTCAAACCCGCGACCCTCAGCTTGGAAGGCTAATGCTCTTCTACGGCTGCCAAAAGCTGCGCTTTCGTCAGCTACCAACTGAGCTACTGCCGCTTAGCTGCTATTAATGAGAATCCTCTTTCAGTTATCTTCTGCTTCGGTTTACATATTGGTTTACATCTATCGTGCAAAGCAAGATAAGTTAGTTATTCAATTAATTATCTCTATTTCTTAATCTTATTTGCGTGTCAATGAAGTATAAATCTCCGTCTATGCCATAAAGTACATTATTGGGAACTGCATCAAACACTTCATAATCCGAATTATGGTATTCGTCGTAATAGTCCATTTCAAAGCCTAATGCTTGCATATAGGCAGCTATCTCGTCTTCCGTAGCTTCCCGTTCAGCTAATATATAAGGTTGTACGAGAACTGCGCAAAATTCTTGCTGACTGTTATAAGCGAAGCCTATCATTTGATAAGGCACATTGCCAAAGAACTTGTTATGTGCAGTGATGCGGATGAAGAAGTTCTCTAAATCATCCCCTGCGTACTCAAAGTTGTTTAATTTTACAACAGACACATTACCATCATGGAACACTTCATTCTCACCACCTCTATCCATATAAGTAATGTTGAGGTGTGATAAGTCAATCCATAGACCATTGTCATTGGCAAACTTTATCAGTTCTTCTGTTTGTCTTCTCTTATAGCCCTCTGTTGATTCAGCTTCTCCTGCTGCTTCCTTACTTCTTCTGGCGATGCAGGTCGCTTGCTCCAAGAGGCTATTGATTGACGAGTGCGTTCTATCCATTCTTTGTGAAATTCGTTGATGTATTCCATAATTTGTTTGATTATGAGTTTAAGACAAAGGTAATCATTCCTCTTTTAATAGCAATGCTTTGGTTGTTATATTCTTGCGAATGGGGGTGTTGTGGAACATTCTATAAAAGAGAAGCAGCATAAGAGTTCCCTCAAATGCTGCTCTGTCTTAAATTAGTTTGGCAATTAGTCAATTTTCTTGTAAGTGGTTGTTGTAATATCGTCCAATTCTTCGCTGCCATCTTCCATTGTGTCCCAATCCTCAAAGGCGAGAACCAATTTATTAACTGTAAGTTCATTGATAGTAAGGATATCTGAATAGCCGTCACTGTAAGAGATAGTCAGCTTATTGTCTTTTAAAGACCAACGACTTGTTTCTGTATGTCCACCGTCCACATAACTTTCTATGCAAGTACCGTCAGCCTTGAACTCCCATAAACCATTGGTATATGCTTCATCAGAAGTTACTACTTCCTTGCCATTCTCCACTTTATGAATCTTCTCCCAAGTGGACTGCCATTTACCTATAAGATTGGCTTGTTCAATGATTGTCTGTTCATCTTCATCATCACTACACGCTGTAAAGTTTGCAGCCAACATGGCCATTAATAAGGTCGTTCCAATTAATCTAAATGTTCTCATTTTGAATTAAAATATTTATTGTAAGTAAAAATATATTCTGTAATTTGCTTAAACACATCACCTGCCATTAATCCACCACTTGCAGGTAGTCCATCTTTATGAATTGAAACAATGATAGAATATTGAGGAGCAGTGGCAGGGAAGTAGCCACAGAACTCTACAATATAGCTTCCATCTTCAAGTTGTACTGTTCCTGTTTTACCAGCTACCTGTACCTTATCAGACTTGGCAGGTTGTCCCAATCCATCAGTTACCACATATTCCAATGTCTGTTTCAGACTGTCAATGTTGGCTTGATTTGCTATCTGTGGATTGAGAACCGTTGTACTGTCTTTGTAAAGTTGAGGTTGTACCATCTTTCCACTATTAGCAATAGCATTATAAAAGGTTAGCATTTGTATAGGGGTAATAGTTTGATTATATCCAATGCAGAACCATGCAAAGGCTGTATCACTCCAACCACTATCTTTAGGAGTAACAAAGTATGCAGGTTTCAGATTAGCTATTCCTGCGATGCTGTCTGGTTTACCATAATTCACCTTATTCAACAGATTGAAGTATGCTTGTGCATCATCTCCAAATGCTTTCTCCATTGTTTTATAAACAGCAATGTTTGAACTTGAAGCTAAACCTTGCTTGATAGAGATTTTACCATATCCACCTCTATGCCAATTATGGTCTTTTAATTCTCTATCCTGTACAGAATAGCTTCCATTGCCCACATCTACCATATCAGATAGTTTCACCTTTCCTGTTTCCAATGCTGCCAATATGGATATAGGGTGCATCAGTGCTGATTCGTGTGCTTGGGAAAAGTTCTCACAAGGCTGGTAGTCTGTACTGTCTTTTCTTTCAAGTCCAACCATAGCCTTTATATGTCCTGTCTGAACTTCCATAACGATAGCTTGCCCAGATAAGGCATTAAGTTCAGTTAGTTTATTTTCTAAGATAGAGGTAGCTTTAACTTGTAGAGTACTGTCTATGGTGGTAGAAGTTTGAGTGTCCTTTTGCTTTGTAGAGTTGCAAGCTATCATTGTAATCATGCAACTGAATAATATGCTTATCCGTATCATTTGAATTACTATTTGCTGTTTACTTGTACTTATATTGACACAAATGTAAGTTCACATAGTTACCATCATGGTATTCTTTGCATTCTATCCAATTGTTATGACTGTCATATTGATATTCAAATTCTTTCTTTATTCTCTTCCCATTCCACCAAGCATCGCATAAGATTACATGCTCTAAATCATTATATTTGATGATAGTCTGTTTCTTTATGCCCTTATCGTCCTCCCAATTAGAAATTATCGTTCTTCCAGCTAATTGCCCTTTATTCTCTTCTGCTTTAGTATAAGGAGCAATATCTTTAATGTTAGAACCTTCATAGACTGGAGCAGATTGTGGATTCATATATCCTTTAAGCATATATTCTTTAATATGTACTTTACTGCCTTCAAATGTTCTTGTATAAAGTCTTGATTGAGAACCGTTAAGATAACTTATTGTATCGCAACTCGCTATCTTCCCATTTGTAAGAAGTAGCTTATGTTCAAGTTCTAAACTTTGAGTTTCTTGTACACTTTTATTAGAAGAGTACCATTTACTAATTTCTTTTTTACCAATAGTAAATGTCTGTGCTATTAACCCTTGAATAAGTTCTTTATTGTGCAAACTATTGAATAATCTGCTGATATGTATTGAGTAAATATCTATAACGTCCCACATGATAAATTATTCTAATGAGAAACCTCCTAATTGTGTATAGCTCTTTAAACTATATTGAATCTCTTTCTTTGAGTGCTTACCTCCTACCAAAAGAGTGTCAAATCCCAAAGTCATTAGCTGCCTAATAAAGGGCTTGTTTGATAATATATATTGAGAAATTTCCCTGATTTCAGACTCTCTTAAATTGTTATCGTTCTCTATGGATATTCTAAATCCACTTCTTAAAAAGAATGCACTCATTTCATGCGCATAGTTTGTATCTCCAACTGTTATAGACACTTTGCAGAATCTATCTAACGTACCAGAACAATAGCTTTCTTTAAAATTCTGATTCATGGTATTGATTAACTTCATTCGTTCCAATGAAGTACCTACTAAAGAATTTAGTAAGTTTTTAAAGAAATCGACAATGTTCATATTACACTAATTTATCATTTACCATATTCTTAATCTTTAAGAGTTCTCTGTAATTGAATCTGTTGTTATTAATCATTGCTGTTAGTTCCTCTGCTATATCTTTATTGTTGGGATGTTTGTCTGGGTGAGCTTGTTTTATAAGTTCTTTGTATAGCTGTTTAGCTTTAGCTATGCTCTCAACAACATTGTATGCTTCATCACTAGTTGAATGATTCTTAGAACAGAATAGTCTGGCAAAAATATTCATGATATGCCTTTTAACTATTAAGAGAACAGCCATGCTGCTATTCCAATTACTACCAGAACTATAAGGATAACAAAGAACTCTGATAATTGGGGGCCTTCCCCATTATATTGCATTTTAGTCATAATTAGGATATTTGCGCTCATCTGTCCCCTAAGATGAACATAAATAAAAAAGATGTGGGAACACTATTTGCTTTATCCTTGTAACTGGCTCTCGCATTGCCTTTGCTGTGGATAAAACAATAGCGACCCACACCAAAGGGCATATAGAAACCTTACAAATATAAGGTAGGTATATATCCAAGTGTGGGTGCTACTGCTATCATCTTCACAGCGTTTCAAATTTGCGAGATTTGTTACAAGAAGATAATTTCAATAACACCTTTCGTTAAATATGTCCTTCCAACTCCCTAACGCATTAGTTCATTGGAATTGGTGCAAAGATACGAAAAGGTTCTAAATTAATAGGCATGAAGTGTGGATTAATAGTAATTATTGTGTTACTAAACAGAGTATTAATGGAGTATTTAATCAGAGTTGCATCTGAACTCTCTAAATCCATGTGGGTATCAAATTCACTTCTCCCCATATAAGGACTAAATTCTGAATATTCTTACCTGTCTTGAATTATCATCTTTAAGTCTGCATATTGTTGGATATTCAAGAAGTGCTACCTGTAACATGACTAATAAGAGTTGAGATAGTTCTAAAGTCTGTAAACTTATGGAATTGACTTACTTCTATAAGGCTGAAATGCCAAACTGCCAAGATTGGACTTTAGAGGTATCTAAGTTTAATATTTCATGGATTTGGGACAGAACCATTCAGACCACTATAAAGATGTATCTTAATAATCCTGTCCCAATTCATTAGAAGCTCAAACAGTCATAAGTCTGCAAGATTTCTTCCTGCCTTAATCCCAAGTATCTTTTAGTAATGGCAACAGAACTATGATTGAACAGTTCCATCAGTTTTACTAAAGCAAGTTCAGCGTTATCACTGTTCATGTTATAGACCTGCCTGCCAAAAGTCTTTCTAAGTGAATGGCAACTAAAGTTCTTAATCTTCAACCTGTACTTCTTCTTCACCTCTTTAAGAATGATATTGATTCTCTGGACTGTGAAGATAGTACCTTTCTGACTTATAAGAATTGGCGCATTGATTCCAACAGGATTTATATGCTCGTAGCACTCTTTAATGTGATGCTGTAATTGTGGGTTCAGTCTGATAGTTCTTACCTTGCCTGTCTTCTTCTCAATTACTGTAAACTCGTCAGTTCCTAATATCTGCTTCCACCTTAGAGATAGAATATCAGATATTCTTAATCCTGTGAAGCATCCTAAAGCTATGAGGAGTGAGATTTTATAATTCTTGTCTTTGGCTAACTTCCTTATGAGGTTCATTGCATCAGACCAAACAAGATAGTCTGCGGTTGTGCTTGAATATTTGAGTGACATAATGTTCTGTTTTATAAGTTAATGAATAGAAGTGAATATTAATTCTGAGTTGGATTTACTAACTCACTGATTACTAAAGGAACATTCACTAATAGCAGAAGTGAATATGATAAGGACACCTAACTTAGAAATGCCCTTTACCTTATTATAATTCTCCCTCGTCTGCGAAGCTGTAATATCCTGCATCTGTAAGTATAAGGTGGTCTAAGACTGTAATTCTCATAAGTCTTGCAGCATCCTTGACCTGCTTACTAATCTCCATATCCTGCCTGCTTGGTTTCATGCTACCGCTTGGGTGGTTATGTGCAAGAATGATAGCTACTGAATTGGTAAGCAATGCAGCTTGTAGAATTACTCTTACATCAACGGTTGTGTCTGTTATTCCACCCTCTGATATAAGAGTGTAGCCTAAAACTTGGTTGGCTTGGTTTAGGAACAAGACTTTGAAATATTCCTTGTAACAGATAGTTCCCTCTCTATATGTTGGAAGCAAATATTTATAAGCATCCTCTGAACTGGCTACCTTATGCAGCTTCTTGAATTTGGGTTTGTAGGTCAATTCCACTTCACCCATAGTATAATCTATATTCATAATTTGATGTCTTAATAAGTTGGTAGAAATAAAGAAAGGACACCAACTTAATGATGTCCCTTCCTCTCTCAATCAACAATCCACTCAGCCCAAAAACCAAGCGTATTCACTATCTCCTAATTTGGCACGTTGGATGCCTTGTACAAACTCTGTACAGTTAAGATTCCTCTCCAAGAAATTATCAATGTAACTTGACTTTACAGAACCATTGAGCAGGTTTAAGAGCTGCCAGCCTGTAATGCTGTCCCCTGTACTCTTGAAATTCACATCAGAAACGAATGCCCTGCAAGCTGCATTAATTTGACTGTCTCCCAACAATAGACGAGGTAAGCGTTTCTGTTTGTTGGGTGTAAGAGCTTGATATAATCTCATCCTGCCTATTATCTGACAAAACTCGCTTGTTGAGATTGACATCTGCCCAAGTGTCCTTAACAGATGCAGGTCTTTGGATGGGTTGTAAGCATGGAACAGATTCAATGCTGCTGCATATAGTTCCTGTACGCTTAGGACTTCTATTTTATCCTGCAAGCCGTCAGTAGTAAGCATTAAATTTGAACACACACGATTACGAAAGCCTATGAAGATTTTAAATCTCTCAACAGACTTCTTACTGTACAGGTTAATCTCGTTATATGCTCTCACTCCACCAATGGATAAAGCTAAACGATTACCGTATTCATCGTGTATGATGGATGGAATTTCAAAGCAGAAGCACATTCTTTGATAGAACAAAGTTTTCTCTTCGTCTGTCAGTTCAGATGCTTTCTTACCTAATGCACTTGGGATTCTTCCATTGATAGGGTGTGAGATTCTAATCTCTGGTATATCAAACTGCTCTCCATGAAAGTAATCTTTAGCTGCATCCACTACTGCACCTATAAAGGATTGGTGGCTAATGGTTTCTTCCATTGATGCAAAACTTGGAATGATGCAGTCTTGTTGTAGATGCTGCAAGGTTACTTCCTGCGTATTGGCTTCAATGAAATGATTTACTCTCTTGGGTGCTGCAACTTCTTCCATAACGATTGCTTCTTCTGCAAACTCACCCATGTTTAATGATTCTCTACGCTGTGCCATAGCAGGCATAATTACTAAATCTCTCATAATGAAATTGAATTAAATGGTTATTGATTGAATGGATTAAATAGGAACGAACCTAAAACACAAGTGAATTTCTTCGCTTGCATCTTAGGCTGTCCTATGTCTTTCCCTAAAGATTCTTTCAAAGGGAATGAGGAGCATTAGTAAATTATTGGTAAGCAGTGGCAATAGTGCATCGTGCCTGTTCTTGGATTAATAAGAATGCTTATTCCTGCCAACTATCAGACTGCATTTCTAAAGCATTCTTTTTATTTAAGAGCTATGAGGGGGTGATAATAATGTAGTGTACCTCCTCGCTCGTTACACTATAAACTTATGCTATTACTCTTTGAGATAAGTTTATGATTCACCTAAAGCCTCTTGGATGGATTTGATAGTTCGCAATCGCTTTAATTCTTTCACTCCAAGTTGGCGGTAAGCCCTGCCTAAAATAGGGTATTCATGTCCTATATCAATGGTTTGCAAGTCGAATGTCATTGGGTTTGCTTTGATTTCACAATATCGTTTGTGTAATTCTCTGAATGTTGGCTTTGCAATTAACTCCTTGACGAACTTCTCTGGAGCGATATGCCATTTACCTTTAGTTGTTACTATTCCAGATTGGGCATAGGTTTCTCTTAATGATTTGTCTGATTGGTAAACCACAGTAGCAATATAGTAGCTGTAAAGCTGTAACTTGGCTACCATATCATTAACGACAAATTTATTCTCTTGATAAGATAGGTAAGATTCAACCTCAACTTTCTTAATCTCATTAACCTGTTGCTTGATTGCTGCTTCTGATAACTTGGCATTATTAAGCATGTCTGCCCTTTCCTGTGCAGCCTTTACTTCCTCATCCACTATTAGCTCCATGTCTTCAAATGTTGTGTAATGGTCAGTCGCTTTAGTGTTGAAGATGTGGACGACTTTATTTCTAAATGGATTGGACTTGGTTCTGATTCTTCCCACAATCTGCGGTATATCCATATCAATGCTGACCAATGTGTGTCTGTTCTGAACATTGCTGACTACAAAGCATAATCCTGTTTCAGAATGGAAGTCCACACCCTCAAATGATTTGGAAGTGATGAAGTTGAATTTCTTGGGAGCGTCAGCAGAACTTGATATAGTATATCCTTCCAAAGTTCTTCTGTTCTTAGGATTGTCTGCACAGATAATTCTATAATCATCTTCTGTTAATTGCGTCTGTTTAAGTATGGCTTTGATTTCAGTAACACTGTTGATGAAGAAGTATGCTTCCTTGCTCTCAATGCCGTTCACATTCAGACGACCTTTAGCTTGGTAGGTCTTGATGAATTTGGCTGCTACCATATAAGGCTTGTCTGTATGGTAAGGATAAACAGTAATATCGTTTGTTGTATTCCAATCAGCCATGTATTCTGGAATGTCATTGAAGATTGCTGGCTTCAAATTGTTTGGAATAGGGGTAGCTGATAAGAAGCAATAGGATTTGAACTCTTTAAAGTGAGCCAACACCCCATTAATAGCCTTGTCTCTGAATGAGTATTGTTTAAGGAAGTTATGGTATTCATCAATCATCACCTTAAAGTCTTTAGGATTGATAAACTCCATCAGCTTGTCTATCTTGTCATAGGTGCAGATAATCTTCTTCACTCCAACAGAAGATAAGTAGTCCTTTAACTTCTTCTTTAGTTCTAAGGTGAAATTCCCATATAGACCAAACAGGTTATCAACAACAGGACTTAACCCTGCTTTGCGCTCATGCTTCTTCCAAAACTTCACATTACCATCTGTATCTTTAGTTGGATAGCATTTGTTCTCTATCAATTCAGTGGTTGGAACTGCGATGATATAATTCTCGTTATTGGTAAGTGCTATGGTAGTAGCACCGCAACCTGTCTTGACTTTGTTAAAGATGCAGTTCGTAGGAAAGTCATCCATGATAAGGAATCCATCTTTCTCTTGAATATCTAACTTGGTAATCATATATTGTTGTCTTTTAAAAATCTGTTAGCTGTAACCCCAATTATAGAATCTTAGATATGTCTAAAGTCCCTAAAAGAGGTAAATTGAGGTAGTTCTATAGGGCTGAAATGCCCAACCCTAAAATTTAGAGTAGAGAAGCCCACCTGTCACATGGGCTTGCTCCGTAGTATGTATTATGCTTTTAGAGCTTCGTCAAGCATTATTTTAAAATCCGCTTCATCTTTTACTTGCTTTAGTTGCTCATCAGTGAGTTCCATGTACTTTAATTTATCCAATGCCATAAACGCTTTCTCTTCTCCTATTCTGTCTGCGCATTTGTTGAAGCCTCTAATGAAGTAGCGTTTCGTGATGAAAGAAACATCCATCTTGGCTGCCTTGCATAAGGTGATGAACTTGTTTCCTCTTTCAATGTTAATCTCTGCACCTTTGGGGAGTGCTATCTCTTCTCCTTTTAAAGCCTTGTTCACTTGATTGTCAGATAAGCTCTTACCTGTGTAAATCAACATAGCTGTGGTTGGATTGAACCCTTCGTTTAGCAATT
>ERZ1673744.61-NODE-61-length-165644-cov-8.285019_pt1 | contig 165644 bp, 156 predicted proteins | sample MGYA00580207_ERZ1673744 | MGnify/ENA primary metagenome ERZ1673744 (study PRJEB41218, sample SAMN15661751) | gut metagenome | host: Homo sapiens | place: Canada: London | collected 2015-08-20/2019-03-30 | study: EMG produced TPA metagenomics assembly of... | reverse complement strand
AGTGAGGGTCACTTTATCCGTCCAAAAGTGGGTCAGTAGATAGTGTCCTCTAACACCAAGAGCGCGAAAAGCGCTTGGAATTGTGGATAACTTTGTGGATTGTTCCCTTGACTGACGTTTTCTTCAGTGCACTTTTTATGAGACAGTCTTGAAATAAGGAATGGCTCGCATTTTCTTCCTTACTCTCACAGCGAAAGATAAGAACTAAATAAGCCCGTCGGAATTCGACGGGCTTATTCATTTATCGACATCGCCAGCACAAGATCTGTGCACAACTCGTTGATAAGAACTCAACCGGCAGTGTGATAGCGACGGCTGTACTGATGAACTTCATCAACAAGGATCTGTACGCTTTCCACTGGAGTGAACTGATTAATGCCATGCCCAAGATTAAAGACATGGCCGCCAGCTCCGACAGGGCCAAAAGCATCCAGCACCTTGCGCGCTTCACGGCGAATCGTATTTTCGTCTGCAAAAAGCACGAGCGGATCCATGTTGCCCTGCAGAGCAACACGATCGCCTACAACCTTGCGGGCTCGCGAGAGATTGGTCGTCCAATCAAGACCCAGCGCATCACAGCCCATTGCCGCGCAATCAGCCAGCCATTCACCGCCGCCCTTGGTAAAGACGATTACAGGCACTTTCTCGCCATCAGGGGTCGTACGCGTCAGGCGATCAACCACTTTCTTCGTTGCAGCCAGTGAGAAACGCTGGAAATCGCCATCTGCAAGCATGCCGCCCCAGGTGTCGAAAATCTGCACAGCCTGAGCTCCCGCAGCAATCTGAGCATTGAGATAAGCTGCCACCGCATCGGCATTAATGTCGAGCACACGCTCGAAGAGATCCGGGCGACGGAACATCATCGTTTTGGCGGTGCGGAAATCACGGCTGCCGCGCCCCTCAATCATGTAGCAGGCAAGCGTAAAGGGAGAGCCGGAAAAGCCGATAAGCGGAACCCGATTATTGAGCGCAGCACGGATGCTCCGCACTGCCGCCATGACATAGCCGAGTTTTTCCTCAGGATCAGGCACATAAAGCTTTTCAACCGCTTCTTCGCTCTGCACAGGATGCGCAAAAACAGGACCCTCACCCTGCACGAACGAAAGCCCGAGATCCATCGCATCAGGGACCGTCAGAATGTCCGAAAACAGAATAGCTGCATCCAGCCCATATCGGCCAATCGGCTGCAGCGTCACTTCTGTAGCGTAGTCCGGATTCTGCGCAAGCCCCATAAAGCTGCCGGCCTGAGCTCTTGTGCGGCAGTACTCCGGCAGATATCGACCTGCCTGACGCATCAACCAAAGCGGAGTGAAGTCCGTATGTTCGCGCTTAAGCGCACGCAGGAAGCAGTCATTCTGAGGGATCATTTCTTTTTTCCGTTTATTTGCCGCGCTTTTCGCGCAGTCCTTCGCCAGCGAACAAGAAAAAACCGCGCACATAGGCGCGGAATTTTCTAATTAATCTATCTGTGAGAATAAATTCTCATCAGCGGACAATCAGCACCGGACGATCCGCCTGGCTGAGCACTTTCTGCGTCTCGCTGCCCAGAAGCAGCGCGCCGAAAGTGCCAAGTCCGCGGCTTGCCATCACGATATAGGAGGCATTGCATCTCGCCGCGCAGGCAAGCACCCCCTGCGCAACCGTTTCAGCATGCTCGGCGATTACCTCGCAGGGAACCTCCGCTTCGGCAGCCTTGCGGGAAATGGCTTCAAGACGCTCCTTGACGACAGGATCCTCATCCTCGAAGCCACCAGCCGGAGCAGGCGTAAGCACGGCCGTCATGCCGACTACCGAGCCGCCCACCTGTTCAGCAAGTCCGATGGCGGTATCCACCGCCTTGTCGCTTAAATTAGAACCGTCCGTCGTTACGAGGATCTTAACTGCGCTCATACTTAAACCTCCATTCAGTTGAGCTCTAATCCCAGCACACTTCTTTTCGGTCTGCGAGGGACGAGTGTATTGCTGCAACAAGACCAAATGTATTTTCAATGCTTGAAACAGTGGTCCCGTTCAAACTGCTTATTCAGAATGCTAGCGCTTTGACGGAAAGTATGGGTAAGAAAAAGCGGAGATGCTCGTAAGCAGCTCCGCTTTAAAAGGCGTCGTTGGCTTGAATTGATCAGAGCTTGCTGCGCAGCTTCTTGATAACTGCGAGCTCCGCAGCCAAGGCAGCGATTTCCGCTTCGATGCGGGCAATCTCGATGCTGCCGGTAGCAGTCGCACGGGACGCTTCCGCTGCGGCAAGGGCTTCCTTGGCGCGAGCTTCGTCAAGATCCTTGCTACGGACTGCGGTATCGGCCAGAACAGTGACTCGATCAGGCTGAACCTCCAGAACACCGCCCGCAACAAAGATCTGTTCAACTTCTGATTCACCAGGCTTGTGCACGCGCACAAAGCCGGGACGAATCAGAGTGATAAGCGGGAGATGCCCCGGCATGATGCCAAGTTCGCCAGACGTTCCGGGCAGCGACACGAGTTCGGCCTCGCCGGAGAAGATATGTTCTTCGGCGCTGACGACGTCGACTTTAATGGTAGCCATATAGGTTGCTCCGTTTGTCGGGCGCTTGCGGCAACCAGCTTTTCAGCCGGCTGCCGCAAAGCATTACTTGAGGGTCTTCGCCTTCTCGAAGGCTTCGTCAATGGTACCGACCATGTAGAACGCCTGTTCGGGCAGTTCATCACATTCGCCATCAACAATCATCTTGAAGCCGCGGATGGTTTCCTTGAGCGGAACATACTTGCCGGGAGCACCAGTGAAGACCTCAGCAACGTGGAACGGCTGCGAGAGGAAGTTCTGGATCTTACGAGCGCGCTGCACCACCAGCTTGTCTTCAGGAGCGAGTTCATCCATGCCGAGAATGGCGATGATGTCGCGGAGCTCCTTATAGCGCTGCAGGGTTTCCTGAACGCGACGAGCGGTCGTGTAGTGCTCAACACCGATGATGTTCGGGTCGACCTGACGGGACGTGGAGTCGAGCGGGTCAACAGCCGGATAAATACCGAGAGCAGCAATATCACGCGAAAGAACCACGGTCGCGTCAAGGTGACCGAAGGTCGTGGCCGGGGACGGGTCAGTCAAGTCGTCAGCAGGGACGTACACGGCCTGAATCGACGTAATGGAGCCAGTCTTCGTGGAAGCAATACGCTCCTGAAGCTTGCCCATTTCCTCAGCCAGAGTCGGCTGATAGCCCACGGCAGACGGCATACGGCCGAGCAGGGCGGACACTTCCGTACCCGCGAGGGTGTAACGGTAGATGTTGTCGATGAAGAGCAGAATGTCGCGGCCTTCGTCACGGAAGGCTTCTGCCATCGTGAGGCCCGTCAGAGCAACACGAAGACGGTTTCCCGGGGGTTCGTTCATCTGACCGAACACCATGGCGACCTTATCGAGAACCTTCGACTCGCCCATTTCATGGTAGAAGTCGTTGCCTTCACGAGTACGTTCGCCAACGCCGGCAAACACAGAGTAGCCGCCGTACTGCTTAGCGATGTTGTTGATGAGCTCCATCATGTTGACGGTCTTGCCCACGCCGGCACCGCCGAACAGGCCGACCTTGCCGCCCTTGGCGAACGGGCAAATAAGGTCAATAACCTTAATGCCGGTCTCAAGGAGGTCAACGGACGGAGAAAGGTCGTCAAACTTCGGGGCTTCATTGTGAATCGGACGGATTTCCTCGGCCTCGATCGCACCGCAGTCGTCGATCGGGCGGCCAAGAACGTCCATGATGCGGCCGAGGGTCTTCGGACCAACCGGCACCGAGATTTCGCGGCCGGTAGATTCGACAGACATGCCGCGGCGAAGGCCTTCAGACGAGCCCATCGCAATGGTGCGGACAACACCATCGCCGAGCTGCTGCTCGACCTCAAACACCAGGCCCTGTTCGGCGAGGGAGTTCGCGTCGTCGTTCTTAAGGACGAGCGCTTCGTAAATCTTCGGCATCGCGTCGCGCGGAAATTCAATATCCACGACCGCGCCGATCACCTGAACGATCTGTCCGATACTCATGGGTTTTCCTCAGTTATCGATTTTTTAAATTCGATTAAGAAGACACGGCGGCGGCACCACCGACGATTTCGGTGATTTCCTTCGTAATGCCGGCCTGGCGAGTCTTGTTGTAGACGAGCTGCAGATCGTCGATAAGCTTCTTCGCATTGTCGGAAGCGGCCTTCATGGCGACCATACGGGCGCTTTGCTCAGAGGCCATATTTTCTGCAACTGCCTGGTAAATCAAAGCCTCGACGTAGCGGCGGAGCAGCTCGTCGAGAACGGTTTGGGCGTCAGGCTCGTAGATGTAATCCCACGAGAATTTGCGCTGAGGCTCCTCGGCCGAAAGCTGTTCGTCCGAAAGGGGCAGAAGCTGCTCAACGACCGGGATCTGCTTCATCGCGTTCACAAAGCGGCTGTAGCAGAGATAGACCTTATCGACCTTCCCTTCCTTATACGCTTCAATCTGAACAGCAATGGCTCCAATCAGACGGTCAATCGACGGGCGGTCACCGAGCTGAACCGCTTGGCTCAGCACGGGCACTCCCAAGCGCTGAAGGAAGCCAAGGCCCTTGTTGCCAAGGGCGGAAGCTTCAACCTGAATGCCCTCAGCCGACCATTCACGCATACGCTGCAGGAGCACACGCTGGATGTTCGTATTGAGAGCACCGGCAAGGCCCTTGTCGGTGGACACAAGAATAATGCCCACCTTCTTGGCGCCTTCATTCTGATTCAGGAACGGATGACGATAGTCCGTCACGTTCGCGCGAGCGAGATGCGAGCAGATTACTCGAATCTTGTCGCCGTACGGGCGGGCAGCGTGCATCCGATCCTGCGCCTTGCGCATTTTCGAGGCCGCAACCATCTCCATCGCTTTGGTGATCTTGCGCGTGTTCTGCACGCTCTTGATCTTGCCGCGAATTTCCTTTGTACTGGGCATGGAATTGGGTCCTCGATTAGACGTTAGACAGCGCCGTTCTTCTTGAACTCGGCGATAGCACCCTTCAGGCGCTCTTCATCTTCCTTGGAGAGAGCCTTATTGGTTTCGATCGAGTCAACGAGATCAGCGTAGTGAGTCTTGAGGTATTCGCGCATAGCACGCTCAACCTTCATGGCGTCACCAACGTTGACATCGTCGTAGTAGCCGTTGTTGACGGCGTACAAAACGAGAGCTTCTTCCCAAACCTGAAGCGGCTGATACTGGGGCTGCTTCATGAGTTCGGTAACCATGCGGCCACGTTCGAGCTGCTTGCGGGTGACTTCGTCCAGATCAGAAGCGAACTGAGCGAAGGCCGCGAGAGCGCGGTACTGAGCAAGGGCGAGACGAACACCGCCGCCGAGCTTCTTGATGACCTTGGTCTGAGCCGCACCACCCACGCGGGACACCGAAATGCCCGGGTTGATAGCAGGACGAATACCAGCGTTGAAGAGGTCGGTTTCAAGGAAGATCTGACCGTCGGTAATCGAAATCACGTTGGTCGGAACGAACGCGGTGACGTCGCCTGCCTGCGTTTCAATGATCGGCAGAGCAGTCATCGAACCGGTCTTGCCCTTGACGGCACCCTTGGTGAAGCGTTCCACGTACGTGGGATTCACGCGGGCAGCGCGTTCGAGCAGACGGCTGTGCAGGTAGAAGACGTCGCCAGGATAGGCTTCACGTCCAGGCGGACGACGCAGCAGCAGAGAGATCTGACGATATGCCCAAGCCTGCTTGGTCAAGTCGTCATAAACGATCAGGGAGTCTTCGCCGCGGTCGCGGAAGTATTCGCCCATCGTGGCGCCGGCGTACGGAGCGATGTACTGCATGGCAGCAGACTCGGAAGCCGTAGCGGCAACAACGATGGTGTAGTCCATGGCGCCATTCTCTTCGAGCTTGGCGACGACATTGGCGATGGTAGAGGCCTTCTGACCGATAGCGACGTAAACGCAGATCAGGTCCTTGCCCTTCTGGTTAATGATCGTGTCAATGGCGACAGCGGTCTTACCCGTCTGACGGTCGCCAATGATCAGCTCACGCTGACCGCGGCCGATCGGCACCATCGAGTCGATGGACTTCAGGCCGGTCTGCACCGGCTGAGAAACGGACTGACGATCGATGACGCCAGGGGCGACCTTTTCGATAACGTCAAATTCCTTGGCTTCAATCGGCCCCTTGCCGTCGATAGGCTGGCCGAGCGCGTTGACAACGCGGCCGATCAGCTCGCGGCCGACCGGAACCGAAAGAATGCGGCCGGTGGTCTTCACCGTGTCGCCTTCGGAAATACCTTCGTAGTCACCGAGAATAACGGCGCCGACGGAATCGCGTTCGAGGTTCAGAGCGAGGCCATAAACCTCACCCGGGAACTCCAGCATTTCGCCCTGCATCACGTCGCTCAGGCCGTGAATACGAGCAATGCCGTCGGACAGCGAGACCACGGTGCCCTGTGTGCGAAGATCAGCGGAAACGCCGAGGCCTTCGATACGCTTCTTCAGCAGTTCACTGATTTCACTGGGATTGAGTTGCATCTTACAGCTCCGAATTTTATGCGGTAAGCGCCGTCTTCATCTGACTGAGACGCGCGCGGATCGAGGCGTCGAGGAGCTTGTCGCCAACGTGCACGCGCACGCCGCCGATCAATTCCTTCTCGACCGAGACGACCGGGTGAAGCTTCACTCCCGGGAACTTCTTCGCTAGCGCTTCCAGCAGTTCCTTCAGCTCATCATCGGTGAGCGGGAAGGCCGTCTCGATATAGGCGTCAGCGACACCTTCGGAACGGTTCTTCAGGATGCGGAATTGCCGCGCGATTTCAGGCAGCGCATCGATGCGCCCGTTCTGAACCACGACGCGAAGCAGATTCTTGACTTCTGCCGGCTGATCGGCGTCAAGCATGCCGTCAAGCACGCCATAAAGCTGATCTTCCGTAAGTCCGGGATCACCCGCGAGCTGATTGACCTGAGGATCACGAGCCACCTGCGCAAGCTGCGCAACGGCGTCAAGTACCCGAGTCATTTCTTCTGCGCTGGCTTTACGCTCCTGGAGGGCCTCCATGAGGCCTTCCGCGTAAGGGCGCGCTATCGTAGAAAGTTCCGCCATAGTTAGAGCTTCGCCTTCAGTTGATCAAGCAGTTGAGCATGAACGTTCTTGTCGACTTCGCGAGCAAGAATCTGTTCAGCACCCTGGACAGCAAGCGCAGCCACCTGATCGCGGAGCTGATCGCGAGCGCGCTGAACCTGCGTGGCAGCTTCAGCCTTAGCGGACTCGATGATGCGGTCGGCTTCAACCGTAGCCTGAGCCTTGGCATCCTCAACGATCGCAAGCGCACGCTTTTCGCCATCGGCAACGATGGTGGAAGCACGGGCGCGAGCGGCCGCTTCAATGGCCTTGCCCTGCTCGGTAGCCACAGCAAGAGCCTTCTCGCCCTTGTTGGCTGCGGCCAAGCCGTCAGCAATCTTCTTCTGCCGCTCTTCAATCGCGTGAATCAGCGGTGGCCAGATGTACTTCATGGTGACCCAAGCACCAAGGAAGAACACGACCATCTGTACAAACAGAGAGGCATTAATGTTCATTGTTGAACCCCGTTAAGTCAGCAGCGCCGCGCATGTCTTTGGGCGGCGCCGCGGACAGCGTCATTGAAAAGAAAGACGTTGGTCGTACGGCTGAGTATTAGCCGACGAAGGGGTTGGCGAAGGCGAACATCATGGCGATACCGACGCCGATCAGGAAGGCCGCGTCGATCAGGCCGGCGAGGAGGAACATCTTCGTCTGGAGCGGCTCCATGAGCTCGGGCTGGCGAGCAGAAGCTTCAAGGTACTTTGCACCCATCAGAGCGATGCCAAGGCAAGCACCGAGAGCGCCGAGGCCGATGATGATACCGCAGGCGATAGCGACTAAAGCGACGTTGGTCATTTTTGAAAGACTCCTAGATCTATAAAAAAGGGAGTTGACAAAGTTGAAGAAAGAAATTGTCTGTTAGTGGCTGCTGTGAGCTTGCCCGATATAGACCAGCGTCAGCATCATGAAAATAAACGCCTGCAACAGAACAATCAGCACATGGAAGAGCCACCAGACCAGGCCGGCGATGACTTGTCCAAGTCCAGCAGCTGCAGCGCCCGGGAGAGCAAAATCAAGCATGAAGCCGCCCAGGAGCGCAATCAGGAAGAACACGAGCTCACCGGCATACATATTGCCGAAGAGTCGCATACCGAGCGAAACAAACTTCGCGCAGTACTCAATGAGGTTCATCAGGAAGTTCACCGGCCAGAGCAGCGGGAACTTGCCGAACGGAGCAGTAAAGAGTTCAACGATAAAGCCGGAGAAGCTCTTGACCTTGATGCCGTAATAGAAAAGCAGAAGCAGAACGCCGAAAGACAGACCAAGCGTACCGTTAAGGTCCGCTGTCGGGAGCGGGCGAAGGTGATCAAGACCAAGGAAGCCGGCGATCCACGGGAACAGATCGACCGGAATAAGGTCGATGCAGTTCATCATGGCAACCCAGCAGAACACCGTCAGAGCAAGCGGCGCAATATAAGTACGATCGCCATGAACAATATTTTTGGCCTGGTTATCCACCATTTCGACCAGCATCTCTACTGCACACTGCATCTTCCCCGGAACGCCGGAGGTAGCCTTTTTGGCCCCCATGCGAAGCAGGAAGAACACAACCAGGAGCGCAGCAAGCGAAAAGAAGATCGTGTCGTAATTGATGACCGAGAAGTCAACGATCACGTTCTGATGCATTGACTGCAGATGCGCCATGTGATGCTGAATGTACTCAGTAGCGCTAGGGCTCTCGACTGCCATGAGGACCTATCCTTAGTTTTTCTTGAACAGCAACACAAAGTAGCTGTTCACCACCGCTATCAATGAGATGAGGAAAGCGGGCCAGTTCAACGCGTCATATTGCTGAGCTACAACGAGCAACAACACTATAACGCTTAAAATTTTTACAAATTCGCCAAGCAGCATTGCCATAACGCCGGCACCAACGCTGATTTTCATTTTTCTGCCCACGATCAAAAAGAGCATGAGCAGAGTCGACATAAACGCATAGGAGAGCCCCCCGAGCAGAGCAGACAATCCAGCGTCGACATTGAAAATTAGCGCCCCTATGAGGGCTGCCAGCACAGCAACAACGTACTGCGCAAGAACGACGCGCATCATATCAGAACAGCCGAACATTCTTACGCATTACAAGCTTGAATTTGAGTCGGTGGAAGTTTACTTCTTGAAGCATCTCGCAACAATCTACGAAAGCACTATAGAAAGTAACACTTCAGAGATAGATTGCACCATAAAAGGACGTGCAAAGACAAGAAATTTATTTTCGAATGTGATCCACAATCCCTTGGAGCTGATCCAAGTTGGAGAATTCAATCACAATTTTTCCCTTGCCTTTTGTATTGGCCGTGAGCTTTACAACGGCGCCTAGCGTCTCCGCCAGCGCCTCTTCAAGACGTTCGTTATCACGCGTCTTGATCACTACCTTTTTCTGAGGCAGCGGCCCCTCAAGCAAACGCCGGACAAGATCTTCCGTCTGTCGCACAGAGAGACTGCGGGCAACCACAGTTTTGGCTGTTGTGATCTGATCTGCCCCGGTAAGAGCGAGCAGGGCACGAGCGTGCCCCATCTCCAACTCTCCTTTCATGACCATGTCTTTCACTTCATCTGTGAGGGACAACAGGCGAAGAAGATTGCTTGTAGCCGGCCGGGAACGGCCAATTGCCTTAGCGGCATCCTCATGCGTAAAGGAAAATTCGCTGATGAGCCGCTGAAGACCCTGAGCCTCTTCGATCGGATTCAGGTTTTCCCGTTGGATGTTCTCAATCAGCCCAATGACGAGCGCATGCTCATCATCAACGTTCTGCAGAAGAACCGGAACCTTTTCGAGCCCAGCGAGCTTTGCAGCACGCAGGCGACGTTCGCCAGCAAGAACCTCATAATCTCCGTCGTTCAGCGTGCGAACAAGAATAGGGCTGAGAAGCCCCTGTTCTCGAATTGAATCTGCCAATTCGCTGATAGACGCTTCGTCCATGCGCGTACGCGGCTGATAGCGCCCCGGATGAATATGAGCGGTCTCGATCTCCAGCAATCGACGCTCGCTTACAGCGTCATCCAGAGCATCAGGACCGACTTCCCCCATGAATAGGGCATCCAGACCGCGTCCAAGTCCTTTTTCTTTCTTTTTCACTGCATTCACCCGTTTGTCTTTTTCGCTTCCATGCGGGAGATGATCTCGTCGGCGAATGCTTTATACGCCATGGCGCCTCGGCTGGACCGATCGTAGACCACCCCTGGCTTGCCATAACTTGGCGCTTCCGCGAGCCGAACGTTGCGAGGAATGATTGTATTGAAGACCTTATCCCCAAAATGCTTCTTGAGCTGTTCACTTACCTGTTGCTGAAGCGTAATTCTGGGGTCGAACATCACACGCAGAATGGAGATGATCCGCAGCCCGGGATTCTTTTCGTTATGAACCCTGCGAATAGAAGCTACGAGGTCCGTAAGCCCTTCAAGCGCGAAGTATTCGCACTGCATCGGCACAATAACGCCGTTTGCGAAGCAGAGTGCATTAAGCGTAAGCATGGAAAGGCTTGGCGGACAATCGATCAGAATATAGTCATAGCGATCCATGACAGGTCCAAGCGTTTTCTTCAGTCTCTGATCTCGCTCCCGGATGCTGATGAGTTCAATTTCAGCGCCTGAAAGCTCACGATTAGCCGGAAGGACATCAAACCCGCCAGTTTCGCTGCGTCGAACGACATCGTCAAACGACTTAAGCCCCAGAAGAAGCTGGTAAACAGAACATTCAATTTCCCGCTTATCGATCCCACAACCCATTGTGCCATTGCCCTGAGGATCGAGGTCGACAAGCAGCACCCGACGATCCCGGAGCGCTAGAGCAGCCGCAAGATTGACAGTTGTTGTGGTTTTGCCCACGCCGCCCTTCTGATTGGCAATACAGAAAACTTGAGCCATGAGAAATAAAAATCCCGCGGTCGGTCGTTATCAGGACTCTGGCCGCGGAAAATCACAAAAAGGTTAAAAAACAGCCCTTATTTTATAGAACAAGACTATGACGTCTCGTTCCAGCTCATTTCTGACCAAGCTGGAGCCAAAGCTCGGAGAAGCCCTGCCAGAAGATCGACACGCCGAGGCAAATCAAAATAAAGGCAAAAATCCTCGCCAAGGCATCTGCACCGGCAGCACCAACCGATCGGCTGACGCGATCGCTGTATCGAAAACAGATCCAGATCACGAGGACGGTAGCCAAAATCGCAAGAATCGTTCCCCCTAAATTACTGGCGGTATAAGGGAGCGTGGTGCCGAGAGCCACCGTCACAGCGATGGCCCCCGGCCCCGTTGTAAGCGGCAGTGTAAACGGATAGAACGCCATTGCCTTCAGGCGAGAACGCGGCAATGCCAGAGGCGGCTCCTTGGAGCCTTCATCATGAGATGGAGCATTGAGCGCATTCCAGCCGGCAGCAAACAGCACCAACCCGCCGGCACAGCGCAGAACACCGACGGAAATGCCGAAAAATCCCAGAATCAGATGCCCCGCAAAAAGGCACACGACAAGGATGACAAAGGAAAAAATGGCAATGCGTCCAGCAACATAAGCCCGATCAGAATCAGAAAGATGACTCGACAGCGTCACAAAAAACATTGCGCCGCTGAACGGATTGATCACCGGAACGAGCGTTGTGAATGTATAGATGAAGGCGCTCAACAATGTAGCAGGAAGGAAATCCATTCTTTTTCATCTCTATAAGGACTGAGACAGCACTATCAAATGCCGGACTTCTTCAAGACCAGGAACATGAATCGGCTCAAGCATTTCAACAGTTATGCCATTAGGAAGCGCTGCGATCTCCTCTTCTGTTTTTGCACCTTTCATGGCGAGCCAACGGCCCCCTGGAGAAAGAAGAGGGCGAGTCAGCGTAACAAAGTCGGAGAGAGAAGCAAAAGCCCGGCTCGTAATCATGTCCCATTCACCCTGGAGTTTTTCCACCCGAGAGTGTCGTGCACGCAAGTTTTTCAGGCCCAGCTCAATCGCTGCCTGATTTACGAATGCCACTTTCTTCCCTACAGCATCAACGCCCGTGACTTCCAGATCCGGGCGAAGAATAGCTACCGGCACCGATGGCAGCCCGCCTCCGCAGCCGACATCGAGAATATTTTTAGCATCCGGCGCTACACGCCCCAGCCATGGCACCAGCGCAGCTGAATCGAGCAGATGGTGAGTGAGCACCTCTTCTGGTCTGCGAATCGCCGTCAGGTTGTAAACACGATTCCACTTCAGGAGAAGCTCTGCATAGCCTAAGAATGAATGGATTATGTTGTCATCGACAGGCAGGCCTTCAGCCTCCAGTCCGGCACGGAGCTGGGAACTATCAATTGCAATTGAATTCATTGGAGAAGCATTCCGAAGAAGCACTTTATTTTCCAGCCGCCGGCCGATCACCCGGCACTGAGCCCTTATCCCGCTGATAGTAATAGCGGCGCTTTAAGTGAACAAGCAGAAGCGCCACTGCTGCAGGCGTCACCCCGGAGACGCGGGATGCCTGACCAAGCGTTTCCGGTCTTGCCGCTTTGAGCTTCTGTCGAACCTCAAAAGAAAGCCCCGTCACCGCGTCATAGTCCATAGCATCCGGGATTGCCAGCGTTTCATTGGCAAGAGCTTTTTCGATTTCATCCTTCTGCCGCTCAACATACCCGGCATACTTCACTTCAACTTCAACCTGAGCCTTCTCGACCTCATTGAGCTCAGAAAAATCCGCAGCCAGAGTGCCGTCCGTACGTCGAAGTGTCGCCAAATCGGACATCCGAACATTCGGTCTCGCAAGCAAGCTCCTGAGAGGATATTCCCGCTCAATCGAGGTTCCCAGCACGCGCTCCGCCTCTGCTGCGGCAATGATCTTGGGATTCACCCAGGTATCCTTGAGCATTTCTAAAGCTCTTTGCACCCGCTCAGTTTTTCGATTGAAGTACTCCCAGCGCAGATCGTCTACCAGGCCCAGACGGCGGCCGGTCGGCGTAAGACGGGCATCAGCATTATCCTCGCGCAGAGAAAGCCTATATTCCGCACGGCTTGTAAACATGCGGTAAGGCTCCGTAACGCCCTTTGTTGTCAGATCATCCACCATAACGCCGAGGTAGGCTTCATCGCGGCGTGGCGTCCAGCCTTCATCTCCCCTAGCGTAAAGCGCTGCATTCAGACCAGCCAGAATTCCCTGTGCAGCCGCCTCTTCATAGCCGGTTGTGCCGTTAATCTGCCCGGCAAAAAAGAGTCCCGGCATTGCCTTGGTCTCCAGCGTACGCTTAAGCCCGCGCGGATCGTAGTAATCGTATTCAATGGCATAGCCCGGACGAATGAGATGAGCATTCTCAAGCCCCGGCATCATCCTGACCATGCGGTACTGCACGTCAAATGGGAGACTCGTAGAAATGCCGTTTGGATAAAACTCCTGAACGTCAAGTCCTTCAGGCTCAAGGAACACCTGATGGCTATCCTTCGAAGCAAAACGCTTGACCTTGTCCTCAATCGAAGGGCAGTAACGAGGGCCTACCCCCTGGATCACTCCGGCATACATCGGCGAACGGTCGAGGTTGGCCAGGATGAGCTCATGCATCTCCTTCGTTGTGCGCGTGATCCAGCAGGGCATCTGCCTTGGGTGCGAATTTGCCGGGCGAATCAGCGAAAAATCCGGAACGGGATCCAAATCCCCCCACTGCTCCTCGCAGCGGCTGAAATCAATTGAACGACCATCGATTCGAGCAGGCGTCCCTGTTTTCAGGCGCCCCTGCGGCATACCAAGTTCCTTCAGGCGCTCAGCGAGCCTGACGCTCGCAGGATCTCCCATGCGTCCCGCCTGATAATGCTCCAGCCCGATATGCACCAGACCATTAAGGAAAGTGCCGGAGCAAATAACTACAGAACGCGAGTGAAACCGTATCCCTGTCTGCGTGACTACGCCGCGAGCTTCACCGTTTTCGACGATCAAATCATCGGCCGCCATCTGGAATACGGTAAGGTTTTGCTGCGCCTCAATGCGCCTGCGCATCTCCCGCCGATAAAGCTGCCGGTCAATCTGCGCGCGCGTTGCGTGTACAGCCGCACCTTTAGAGCTATTCAGAATACGGAACTGAATGCCTGCGGCATCTGTCACCTGAGCCATGGCTCCGCCCAGAGCATCAAGTTCTTTAACGAGGTGTCCCTTGCCGATGCCACCGATCGATGGATTGCAGGAAAGCTGCCCGACAGTGTCGAGATTATGCGTAATAAGAAGAGTCTTTCGTCCCATGCGCGCAGCAGCAAGCGCAGCTTCAGCACCCGCATGTCCGCAACCGACGACGATGACCTCGTAGCTTTCTGGGTATTCCATAGCTTTCAAATCCAGAGTCTTTGACTCACTTGCCGATGCAGAATCGGCTGAAGATGATGTCGAGGAGTCCTTCCGCATCCATCTCCCCAAGGATTTCTCCAAGGGAACGGCCAGCAAGGCGCAGCTCTTCGGCAAGGAGCTCCATCATACCGAAGCCGCTGTCGGCAATCTCCAGGGCTTTGCGGATGTGAAGGCCTGCGCAGCGCAAGCATTCGAGATGACGTTCGCGCGCAAGAAACACCTCTTCGGTGCCTCCCGCCATATCGGAAAGGTCGAGAACTCTCGATTTCAATTCCTCGAGTCCGGCGCCTGTTTTAGCTGAAATTGCAATGGCGCCCTTTGTTTGCAGTTCGTTGAGAACGCTTTCCGAAGCCAGATCGCACTTATTGGCAATATGGAGAACCGGAGTTCCGGAACGGACCGTCTCTTCGACGCGTTTTAATGCATCGCCATCGTCCGCCACGCGCCCCGAAGCATCAGACAGCGCCAGGACAATATCAGCTTCCTTAAGGGCCTGCAGCGAGCGCTCGATGCCTTTCGATTCAACCACATCTGTCGTATCGCGCAGACCTGCCGTGTCCACGATGCGAAGCGGTACGCCGTTAAATGCCGTCCAGTGCTCGATCCTGTCCCGCGTAGTCCCGGCAATGTCCGTCACAATGGCAATTTCCTCTCCGGCCAGCGCATTGAGCAGACTCGATTTGCCAACATTTGGCGCGCCGACAAGAGCAACAGTGAGCCCCTCTGCAAGCACTGCACCTTTACGCGCAGTCTTCAGAAGTTCATCTATGCGGCTTGCTGCAGTTGCCATTCTTTGGATGATTTCATCCGCCATCAAGTCGTCGAGTTCTTCTTCAGGAAAATCTAGCTGCGCTTCCGTGAGCGCCCGCGCTTCATCCAAAAGACTTCCAACGGCATGAATGCGTCTGGAGAAGTCGCCGGAAAGGGAGCGGGCAGCTGCCTGCGCCGAAGCCTCGCTCACTGCATCAATCAAACCGCTCACGGCTTCAGCCTGTGCGAGATCGATGCGTCCGTTAAGAAAAGCTCGTTTGGTGAATTCGCCGGGCTCTGCAATGCGAATGCCGATAAAGGCAAGCTTTTCAAGAACAGACCGCAGAATCAGCCTGAGAAGCATTGGCCCGCCGTGAGCCTGAATTTCCAATACAGTTTCTCCGGTATAACTTGCCGGAGCGGGGAAATAAAGGACTATGGCCCGATCAAGCAAAGCTCCTTTAGCATCCGTTACATCAAGAAGATGCGCATGCCTTGGCTCCAGCAAAACGCCGGGGAAAAGCGTGCTGAGCACTACATCCGCATGATGGGCGGGCACGGAAAGACGCACTACGCCGATTGCGCCGCGTCCGGCAGCCGTCGCGATAGCGACGATGGGAGTTTTGTCATTGAGCTGCATATGGCACATCTCTTCTTTTTTAGAATGCAGAGGGCGATTCAACCTCAACAAGGCACTTAATCTCATGTCGCTTCAGGATCCTCGTTCCTCCCGGCGCGGACAATTTTTCGGCTCTGCGCTTGCCGGCGTCTGCACTGCAGTCATTCTCTCCGTTCCGGCCTCAGCCTATACGGCCCGTTTTTTTGGGGACAGCTATGAAACCAGATCCTTAATCTACTGCGGCTTCATGCTGTGGGTGGTCTGCGGGGCGATCGCCGTTTTTGCCAAAACCTGGAAGACGGAGGAGAACCGGCTTTCATTCAGAAGAATTTTCCTCTGGTTTGCCTCAGTCTGGCTCTGGCCGCTTCTGCTGGCAGCCTCGTCTCTGAATTCGAAAAAAACTTTCGTAAATAAATGAAGGCCGGGCGGCTCTTTCTTTGAAAGAGCCGCCCGGCCGACTTGTCAACGAACTTGGCGCGTCAGGAGCGCCAAGTCGCGGCTACTTATTTCTGCTTTGCCAGCCGCTTCGCGCGTTCTTCGGCGATCGTCTTGTTGATCCACCACTGCTGAGCAATAGAAAGAATATTGTTCGTAAGCCAGTAGAGAACCAAACCTGCAGCGAAGATGAAGAACATCACCGAGAAAACGACCGGCATGATGTACATCACTTTTGCCTGCGTCGGATCAGTAGGCTTCGGATTGAGGAAGATCTGCAGGAACATGGTGATTGCCATCAGGAGAGGCAACACAAACCAAGGATCAGGCATCGCAAGATCGTGCACCCAGAAGATCCACGGAGCCCCGCGCAGCTCCACTGAGCCCTGAAGAACCCAGTAGAGAGCGAGAAACACGGGAATCTGCAGCATGATCGGAAGGCACCCGCCAATCGGATTGATCTTCTCCGTGCGATAGAGTTCCATCATCGCCTGGTTGAGGCGCTGCTTGTCATCCTTGTATTTTTCCTGAAGCGCCTTCATGCGAGGCGTCACTTCCTTCATGCGGGCCATCGAGCGATAGCCGGCAGCCGAAATCGGATAGAGCACAGCCTTCACAATGCAGGTGAGAAGCACAATTGCCCAGCCCCAGTTGCCGACGATCCCATAGAGGAAGTCCAGCAGCCAATAGATCGGCTTCGCGAGGAAAGTAAGCCAGCCGTAATCAACAACCAGCTCAAGCCCGGGAGCAAGCTGCTCAAGTCGAGCCTGTTCCTGAGGACCGGAGTAGAAAGTTGCGCGATCCGTCACGGAGGCTCCCGGAGCAATTTCCTTCATGGAAACCAGGGTGCCGATAGCGTAGAGATCCTTAGAGACTTCACGGGCGTAATTCTGACGGGATTCACCCTGCGACGGAATCCAGGCACTCACGAAATGGTGCTGCACCATTGCGAGCCAACCGTTATCGGTTTTCTCTACAAAGGACGCATCCTTATCGTGAATATCGGAAAAATCGAGCTTCTGGAAGTTTTCTTCACTCGTATAGAAAGCCGGTCCAGTAAACGTCGAATACATCGAGCTTTCGCCTGCAGGCTTGCTCGAGTCGCGCGTGATCTGATAGTAAATCTGGGGGGAAACAGCCTTTTCAGTCTGATTCGTAACGGTCGTGGAGACATCCATGCCGTAATAGCCGCGCTTGAAGGAATAGGTCTTTGTAACCTTAACTCCGCCCTTGTCTGCTTCAAAGACAACATCAAGCTTGTCGGAACCATCCATGGAAAGCGACTTGCTCACCAGCTTGAACTCATCGGCATGCGTCGGATAGTCGCCGCCCACAAGCCCGCTCTGCGCCATGTAGGTATGCGCGCCCTGAACATTAAGAAGCTTGACGTTGCCGAGATCATCAGCAGGCTTGCGGCCGAGAATCATGCCGGCAAGACCCACTTCAGTCCAGTCCGCCTGCTGCGGGAAGAGAAGCATCTCCGTACCAATTACACGGGCCCCCTGAAGATCAAACGTGACCTTCATTCGATCCGTAGTAACGACCACCGGTTCCTTGACCGGAGTTGCCGCGGCCTGAACTTCAACAGCCCTTGCATCCTGAGCCGGAGCAGGAATATCCGCTGCACCCGCACTCTGCGAGGCTTCAACAGTCTCTTCGGGAGCAGCAAAGAAAGACTTCCCGCCCTTATAGACTTGATAATTGTCCCAAAGCATGAAAAGCGATCCGAAAAGGATCACCCACAAAAGGGCACGCTGAACTTCTCTTCCCATAAAGCTCTCTTGGATTGAGTTAGGGGTAATTTAAAGATTAAAGAAGGATCGCCCGCTCTCGCTCGCACCTTCTTCATGAATGTCCTTGCAGTCCCTGCACCAGCATCGCCAGCGAAAGGTATTCGGGACCGGATCATACCCTCTGCCGCCAAATGGGTGGCACCGCAGAAGCCTCATTACGATCATCCACCCGCCTTTCAGAGCGCCATGACGCTCCAAAGCTTCAATAGCATACTGCGAGCAGGTGGGCAGATAGCGGCATTCGCGCCCCACCCATGGCGACAAAGTCAGCTGGTAGAGTCGAATGAGTCCGATCATCAGCCGCTTCAGGAAATTCATATTTTTCCTTCTTTTGCGGACTGAGCTTTGCGGCGTTGATCCGCTCGGCGCACAACTTCCTCAAGAAGGACTGCTGCATCAGCGCGAAGTTTTTCCTTCAGGCTGCTGCGCGAGGATGCACCGAGAGAACAAAGCTCGGTTTTAAGCCTCAAAGAAACATCCAGCCCAAGATTTCTAGAAGCCAGTATTTCCCTGAGTTCAGGAAGCCGCAGTCTTGCGGCTTCCCTCAACGTACGCTTGACGATTGCCCTGTCAACAGAAAGCGGCGCATTGCGCTTTCCGACCGTAATGCCTACACGAACGCGATGCGGTTCTGAATTCTCAAGGCATCCGGCAGTGAAATACGCAGAATGGACGCGGAACGACTGTGCATTCCGCGTCCTCAATATCACACCGAAGTCAGAGCTTTTAATGAGGCGACTGCTTCGGGGAAATCCGTAGTTCTCCGCCGGGCTTCCGGTCACGGCAAGCATCCAGCCGTGTTAGGGCAACCGCTATTAGAGGGCGAGAACGTGACGGCCCTTGGCGCGACGACGAGCCAGAACGCGGCGACCGCCCTTCGTACGGCTGCGAACGAGGAAGCCGTGAGTGCGGGCACGCTTGGTCTTGGAGGGCTGATAGGTACGCTTGGTAGCCATGATGTTGTTTCCTTTGTCTCGAGGGAGAAGCTTGTAGAGACTGAATTGTCTCTATTCAGCGGATGAAGAATCCAAAGCAGACTGAATACTGCTCTGACGCATTCCTCTTGGTCTCCGACGACCCTGGATACAGGGCGGGACTGGAGGAAGCCTAGAAAAGCTCGCTATTACACAACAATCTGCGTGGTCTTGTCAAACCTCGGACTGTGGAAAATTGCATTTTCACCCGGAGACTCGTTCTATGCAGAAGAAGTGAAAAACGCTTTCAGTAGTAAGGCGATACATAACAATACTATATATAGATGTTTCTAACTCAACAATAACATCCTCTTGTGTACATCCTTAAAAATGTAAGTGTTTAATCGCTTAACTTAACTAGAGCCTCAGAGAATCCTTATTCACATCATTTTGTGGATAAATTAAATCTTCATAGCCGCCCAAAGCTTCTGTGGATAACTTTTATATATATATTTCAATGAATTAAGAAGTTATCCACAAAGAAAACGCCATTTCCTAAAGAAAACTTGGTAAAATGAACGATCCCTGCCTGTCAGGCAACAGCAAGATCGGAAATTGATTCCATCTTGTCCTTCAACGTTTAGCTCTTTATTCGGCCTATGCAAGTCTTTTGGCAAAAGTGTCTGGACAACCTGAGAGAGTTTGTCCAGAGCGCACCAAAAATCTATGACACGTGGTTCAAAGTAATCAATCCCGTCGCCTGGGATCCGGATAATGGAGTGTTGACGCTCGAAGCTCCTGCTTCAAAAGTTCGCTTTCTTAGAGATACGTACCTCAAGAATATTCAGCGAATCGCCACCCACGTCAATGACGATCAGCCTGTGACCGTCTCCCTCATTGCCGCTCAGAAAGAGGCTGCTGAAGTTCAGAAGCCCTCTGTCGGCACGTCAGAGTCCGACGTGCGCAGAAGAGAGGAAACTGGTCTCCTGCCGGGGCTGACGTTTGAAAACTACGTCAACGGCAATGCCAATCAGCTTGCCGTTGCAGCGGCAGAGCACGTTGCCACGACCACGGGTACTCAGTACAACCCGCTCTACATTTACGGTGGGGTGGGCCTTGGCAAAACACATCTGATGCAGGCGATTGGACATCGCTACCTTGATCTGCACCCCAAGGCAAAAGTCCGTTGCGTCTCTGCTCAGGATTTCATTAATGAATACACGGCTGCTGTCCGGGAGTCTGCCAATAAGACCCATGCGAGCCTGGAAAAATTCGATGAGCGCTATCGCAACCTCGACCTGCTCCTCATCGACGATGTTCAGTCGCTCTCCGGCGCCAAAGGCTCACAGGGGCAATTTTTCCGCGCGTTTGAAGCGCTTGTTCCTCACAACAAGCAGCTGGTTATCACTTCAGATACTTATACGCGCGGACTCAAGGATATCGAGCCTCGCTTGATTTCCCGCCTTTCCCAGGGGTTGTCCGTCGCTATTGAACCGCCTGAATTTGAGATGCGCACAGCCATTCTGCTCAATAAGGCGAAGGCCATGGGCGTCAATCTCCCTGATGAAGTAGCTGCCTTTATTGCCAAGCGCCTTAAATCCAATGTTCGCGAACTCGAAGGCGCCCTTCAACAGGTCGTCGCTTATCAGCAGTTTCAGCCGTCTGCGTCGCGCGAAATTACCATTGATATTGCGAAGCGCGTGCTGAGAGATCAGTTCCAGGTCGTCAATAGTCTGATCACCATTGAAAATATTCAGAAAACGGTTGCTGACTACTACAAGATCAAAGTCGCAGACATGCATTCGAAGCGTCGCCCCGCCTACATTGCATTGCCCAGACAAATCGCTATGTACCTCACGAAGGAACTGACCCAGCACAGTCTTCCTGAGATTGGTGAAAATTTTGGCGGCCGGGATCACACAACCGTTATGCATGCGGTTCGTAAAATCACTCAGGAAAGGCAGAGCAATGCTGAACTCAATCATGAGATTCATGTGCTTGAGCAAATGATCCGCGGTTAAATCGCGATCTGCCATCCATCCAACATTGATAAATCACGCTTTTTCAGTCCGATCATGAAGCTTATTGCCAGTCCTGTTGAGAATCTGTTCAAACCCGTCAAAACGGTATCGGGCATTGTTGAACGCAATCAGTCCCTGCCTGTGATCAGCAACATTCTGATTGAGCAAAAGGACGAGTCCGTCACATTCTCGACAACGGACCTTGATATTCAGATCCGTACCTCTGCGCCTGTCGGCGTCTCCGGCGCGGAAGGCACCTTCACGGTTTCAGCACAGAAAACATCTGAAATTCTTGCGGCACTCCGCCCGCTTGATGTTGTCGAAATTGATGTCGGAGAGGACGGACTTGCTGCCTTCTCCGTTTCCGGAGGCCGCTTTACCGTTCAAACGCTTCCGCCGGAGGACTTCCCGGTCATTAAAACCCAGACTCCGGTCAGCTCGTTTACATTGCCCGCCAAAACCCTTCGCTATCTTTTGACAATGACCTCCTTTGCCATGGCTGCAAAGGACATTCGTTACTACCTGATGGGGGTTCTGCTCGTTGCTCAGGGCTCAAAACTCCGTGCTGTCGCAACGGACACGCATCGTCTTGCCTATTGCGAAGCAGTAGTAGACGGCATGATGCAGGACGAAAAAGTCGAGGCAATTGTTCCCCGGAAGACTGTGCGCGAACTGATGCGCATTCTCCCGGAAGACGATTCACCGGTTGTTGTCAATCTGGGCGATACGCAGATCTGCTTCAAATTCGACAATGTTGAATTCATTTCGAAGCTGATTGAAGGGAAATTCCCTGATTATCAGCGCGTCATGCCGACAGAAGACACGAATCCGCAGTGCGTCCGCCTTAATCGAGAAGAACTTCTTCTGGCTCTTCGGCGTGTGCAGATTCTCACCAATGAAAAATTCCACGGCATGCGCTGGCTTTTCAAGGAAGGCGAACTGCTTATCCAAGGCAATAACGCTGAACAGGAAGAGGCCAGCCAGACAATTCATGCCCCCTGGACATGGGGAGAACTCGATATCGGCTTCAATCTGCTCTACATGATTGAGCTTCTTACAAATCTGAAAAATTCTGAAGTGGACTTCCATTTCGCTCCCACGCCGAAGAGCGTCCTGGTCACGATGCCGGAATCTTCCAGCTTCCGCTACCTCATCATGCCGATGAGAATTTAAGCAGCCCTTTTGCGACAGAGGCGCATTCCGTCAGGGAATGCGCCTCGCCAAGGCCTTTTTTCGACTCGCACCCAACATCAATTCGCCCCCTTCATTCTGTTTGTCCGGGCGAAGCCAAGGATTAAAGATTTCATGTCCGAAGCGGAAAATCACATGATTGAAGCGCCTGAAGCGCTGCCTCAGGTCCAGAATCTGGATGAAATACATCCAGATCAGAATCCCAGCGCCTATAACGAATCAAGCATTCAGATTCTTGAAGGGTTAGAGGCCGTCAGAAAACGCCCAGGAATGTATATCGGCGACACGGCCGACGGTTCTGGCCTGCACCATCTCGTCTATGAAGTTGTCGACAACTCCATTGATGAGGCGCTTGCCGGATTCGCAACTCACATTGAAGTCACGATTCATACCGACAATTCCGTTTCGGTCGTGGATGATGGCCGCGGCATTCCCTCTGCAATCAAATGGGACGACAAGCACGACCCTAAGCGCAGCGCTGCAGAAATTGCGCTTACAGAGCTCCATGCCGGCGGCAAATTCGACAATAACGGCTACAAGATCTCAGGCGGCCTCCATGGCGTGGGCGTTTCCTGCGTCAATGCGCTTTCCTCGTGGCTTCGCCTTACTGTGCGCCGTGACGGAGAAGCAAGGTTCCTTGAATTCCGCAAGGGTTTAGTGCAGAACAGGATTGTGGAACAACTCCCCAATCCCCTTACCGGCAAGCTCGAAAACGTTTCTCCCATGAAGCTTCTCGGGCCTACGAATCGTCGCGGCACTGAAGTTCACTTCCTTCCCGATTTAACGATCTTTGAAAAGGTCACGCAGTTCAGCTACGACACGCTGCTGTCGCGCCTGCGCGAACTCTCATTCCTGAATTCTGGAGTGAGCATTACGCTCAAAGACCTGCGCACCTCGCATGAAGCACATCTGAAGACCGATAAGGGCTTGGTGGCTTATGTTGAATATAAGAACCAGTCCCGGACGGTGCTTCATCCCAAGATTTTTCACGCCAAAGGAACGGTGCTTTCCAGCGGAACGCCTGTGGAAGTGGAAATCGCGATGCAATGGCAGGACAGCTATAACGAAAGCCTCACTGCCTACACGAACAACATTCCGCAGCGCGACGGCGGCACGCACGTGACGGGACTGCGTGCTGCAATGACGCGCGTGCTGAAGAACTATATCGCCAAGAATGAACTGGCCAAGAAGGCTAAGGTCGATCCTGAGGGCGATGACATGCGCGAAGGCCTCACCTGCGTGCTCTCAGTAAAAGTTCCTCAGCCCAAATTCAGTTCCCAGACAAAGGACAAACTTGTTTCCAGCGAAGTCCGTCCTGCGGTAGAAGATATCGTCGGCCGCGAACTGGAGCTTTATCTCGAACAGAATCCGACTGATGCCAAGATCATCTGCGAGAAGATCATAACGGCTGCCCGCGCACGCGAAGCCGCTCGCAAAGCACGCGACCTCACTCGGAAAACCGGTGTAGGCGGCGGCCTGCCCGGAAAGCTTGCCGACTGCCGCGAAAAGAATCCTGCTTACTCCGAACTTTTTCTCGTAGAGGGCGATTCTGCCGGCGGATCTGCTAAACAGGGGCGAAACTCCCAGAATCAGGCCATTCTTCCGCTGCGCGGCAAAGTGCTCAATGTTGAAAAGGCCGCTCAGGATAAGCTCCTTGATTCCGAGCAGATCCGCATGCTGACGCTAGCCCTCGGCACCAACATCGGCAAGAACTTCGATATTTCAAAATTACGCTATCACCGCATCATCATCATGACCGATGCGGACGTGGATGGTGCGCATATCCGTACATTGCTTCTCACGTTGTTCTACCGTCAGATGCCGGAACTTCTTGAAAACGGGTATGTGTATATTGCGCAGCCGCCGCTCTATAAGGTCCAGAAGAACAGCAAGGATAAGGGGCGCTTCCTCAAGGATGAGGCGGAAATGAGCGCCTATCTGACAGATCTTGCACTCAAGGGGGCTGAGCTCTATCCCAATGAGGAGGCAGTAAAAGCCAACACTCCTATACGCGGCAGCGCACTTGAGTCTCTTGTGGCCGAGTATCTTCAGGCCCACGCCGTCATTTCCCGCCTGGGCAATGTCCTCGATACCGGCGTGCTTCTCGCCATTGCGGCCGGCACTGAACTGTCGCTCGAAAATTCCTTTGATGCTGAGGAAAGCGCCAAACGCCTGGAAAGAGAAATGCGCGACCCCAACGTTAAAGTTGAAGCGCAATGGAACGAAGAGGAGGAAAAGCACGTCCTCAAGGTCCATCGCATGAAGCACGGCAACGCTAAAACCACAACCGTTCTTCCGGAATTCATCCTGTCGGCTGACTATCAGAAGCTTCGCGAAAGCTCCCGCATGCTCCAGGGCGTGATCGGCGAAGGCGCCCGCGTAAAGCGCGACAAAGATGAGGCCCCGGTCAAGAATTTTGCTGAAGTGGTCAGCTGGCTGATGCGGCAGGCTGAAAAAGGCCTTATCCGTCAGCGATACAAAGGACTGGGCGAGATGACTCCTGAGCAGTTGCGGGACACCACGATGGATCCGAAAGTACGCCGGATGCTCCGGGTGCGCGTTGAAGATGCAGCCAATGCCGATGCCATCTTCTCAATGCTGATGGGCGACATCGTAGAGCCGCGCAGAGCCTTTATTGAGAGCAATGCCCTATTCGGGAATATCGATACCTGATGCCTTAGTTCCAGGCGTCCGGAAATCTCTTCCGGGCGCCTTTTTCTTCCAAGAATTCCTAGATGACTGCCCCAACTGAACAGTTAGTCGTTGCCGTCTCTTCCAGAGCGCTTTTCGACCTAGAAAAAGAACATCAGCTTTTTGAAACCCAGGGTTATGAAGCCTTTCGAGACTTTCAGGTCAGAAAGAAGGATGAGCCTTTGAAGCCAGGCGTCGCATTTCCCTTTGTCAAACGCTTTCTTGGCCTCAATAAGCTCTTTCCCAACCAGGAACCCTTTCGCGTGGTTGCGTTATCGCGCAATTCTCCGGAAACAGCGAGACGCTTCTTTAATTCCTGCCGCCATTATCAACTCCCGATTCATGCCGGCGCCTTCACTTCTGGACAATCTACCTTTCCCTACATCTCAGCATTTAAGGTCTCGCTGTTCCTATCCGCCAACGCTGTCAATGTTTCCCAAGCGATTGAAGCCGGCCTTCCTGGCGGCTTAGTGTTGCCGAACCGTATGGCAGATGACAGTGATGACGACGACCCGACGCTAAGGATTGCTTTTGATTTCGACGGCGTTCTTGCTGACGATGAATCTGAGAGGTGCTATCAGAAGGAAGGCCTTTCGGCGTTCCATAAGAACGAAATGGAAAAAGCGGAAACTCCGCATGCTCCCGGCCCATTGAGAGACTTGTTTGCGCGGCTTTCAGCTTTCCAGCGTCTGGATTATCAGACCCGAGGCAGCAAGGACCCTTACTTCAAGCCTGCCATCCGCATCTCCATTGTCACCTCCAGAGGCGCACCGAGTGAAGAACGATTAATCACAACCTTAAAAAGCTTTGGCATGAGCGCGGCAGAACTCTTCCTGCTTGACGGACTCGACAAAGGCAGCATCCTGGAAGCTATCCGCCCCCATATCTTCTTTGATGATCAGGCGCGAAATCTCGAAAAAATGCAGGCGCAGATACCCAGCGTACTCGTCCCGTTCGGTATCCACAACGAGCAATGAAAAAATATATAAATTTCAATAAGTAACGTAACATTACCAACAGACAATTCACTGTTAACCCATGGAGTATCCACAGACAATCCACAAGCTAGAATGAACCTCCCTGTAAATTTTCCTCATCTCCCTTATTCAATTAAATCTTTATATTTAATAAGTAGTCGTTAGTAGTAGGTAAACCGTTTTCTGTGGATAACCTGATTTTATTCATTACTATCAAACAGATAAGATTCATGTTTGGTTGTGGATAGGTGGATGAATGCATTGTGGGCAAGCATGGATAGTCTGGGGATGAATTTTCAGGAATTCCCGGCTATCTGGAAGTTGTCCACAAATTGCTGCATCAACATAAAAGTTGTTCACGTAAGTTGTTCACATAGTAGACAGCATTTTTGTTTATATGTCTTTAACCTCCGCTTTTCTGCCTTGGTTCGCGCCGAAGCTCTCACGCTCTATGCGGGGAGTCATCAATAATCTTGGGCATCGAACAGTCTTCATGCGAGGAGAGCGTATTTATGAGTCTCCGGGCTTTTTCCAGAAGCTGATGCTGGTTGAACGTGGTGTGGTTGCGAAGGCTCTCCTTGATCCTTTTCATAAGGATCCTCTGTTGATTTCTCTTTCTGGTCCGGGGGCGTTCTGCGGCAGTTACGAAACGCTTTTTCTACAGGACAGAATGCAGCGTCGGCATTGGTGCATGACTACCACGGAAGTTGTGGTTGCCAATGCGGATCTCTTGCTGCGCATTTGTGATCAGAATCCATCGTGGCAGCGAGAGCTTTCACACTACTCCTCCATCTGCGCCGTATCTGATCGACTCGGGCTTTTGGTGACGCACTCTGCTACGGTAGAAGAGCGCCTTGCTATTTTTCTTGTTGCAAATTCAATTTCCGCGAACCAGGATTTTCAGGATCTTCTTCGGGAAGGTGTTGTGGAATGGGTAGCGCTCAGCGTCATTCCTTCTTTACGGGTCGCAGCTTCCGTTATCAATACCTCGCCAGAGCAAATAAGAGAGGTGCTCAGGCAGTGGCTGAAGGAGGACAGGATCCGATATCTCTCACATAAAGTTCTCGTTTCCCGGGAACTGCTCTCTGGAAGCTGGCAGAAAATTCAGCCGATTCTCCAGACTGCAAATGTTTACGAAGCGGAAGCCCTCAGGACTTCTTTACCTGTGCGCGATCTCGAACTGCCTCGCTAAACTTCTAAAACGCTTTCGGCTTTCGGTTCATCTCTTTTTACGGTTGATGATGCACATGCAGCGAATCTCATTCAGAAAGGCTTCCCTGGCTCTTAGCTTGACGGTCGGTGTCGTAATGCTTTCAGGGTGCATAGCCGCACCCTTGATTGTTGGTGGGGCAGCCGCAACAACGGCATCGGTTGTAACAGACCGTAGAACTGCCGGCTCCATCGTGAGCGATGAGGTTGTGGAAAAACGCGTGTCTTATGAAATAGAACAGGCTCTTGGGAAGAGTCAGCCCCATCATGTGACGGTGACCGCCTATGACGGCCGCGTTTTACTCTCGGGAGAAATTAATTCCCTGGGGAATAGAAAGGCCGTTGAACAGATTGCCACTGCAAGTCCGGATGTTCGTGGAGTAGTCAATGAGCTTGCGGTTATGGAGCCGTCATCGCTCTCGACGCGTCTTTCTGATTCACTCCTTGCAACCCGGGTTCGAACTTCTATTGTCGGCAACAGCAAGATTTCTCTGAACCAGATGAAGGTTGTGGCCGAAAGAGGCATCATCTACCTGATGGGGCTTGTGACGAGTGATGAGGCTCAGATTGCTGCTCAGACAGCGGCAAAGATTTCCGGCGTTCAGAAGGTCATTACTTGCTTTACGATCGCTACGCGCGAGGAAATTGAGCTGAGAATGAAGACCGTTGAGCAGAATCAGCCTAAGGAAGATTAAGGCTGTCGCACTGAGAGTCTTCACAAATAAGAAAACGGGCTTTTCAATCTCAATGGATTGATAAAGCCCGTTTTTTCTTAAAGCTTTTCGACAAAAACAGCGAGGATGCATCCCGCCGCAAAGAGCAGGGAGAAGATGCCTTCGAGCTTTACGCAGCCGAACATAACGGCATTTAGTGCTTCGTGTTCTTTCTGAGCAAGATTTTTTGCAATGGAAACGGCCAGCGGAAGGGTTGCGAAGGCGATCAGAATTGGCCAATGAGAGGTGCTGTTTACACCCATAATGACAAGGGCGGCATAAGGCACAAGCATCAGGCAGTGAAATAACTTCAGGAACCCTGGCTTGCCGATGACGACAGCCAGGGTATTGCGTCCAATACTGGAGTCGTGCTCATAGTCGCGGAAATTATTGACTGCAAGAACTCCGGAAGCAATGCTGCCGAGCGCGAGACCAAGAAGGCATGCATTGGTTGATATGCTGCCTGTCTGAAGGAAATAGGTGCCGCAGACAGCAGTCAGGCCGAAAAATACAAGGACGACAAGCTCTCCGAAAGGCGTGTAAGCAATGGGCTTCGGGCCGCCCATGTATGAGTAGGCTGCGATAAGCGAGGCCAGACCGATTAAAAGGAAAACCCACCCGCCGATCCAGATGAGTACAGCGGTATTGATGAGCGCTAAAAGCGCTCCTATTCTGATCGCAATACGAGCTGTAGGGAGGCTGATCCATCCCATGGTGGTTGCTCTCGGGAGGCCCCTGCGATTCCCTCTTTCAGCGTTTCTTTCCGCATATCCCAGGTCATTTTCCATGTTGGAAATGGCTTGCATCAGGATGGCAATGGAAATGGTGAAGAGTGCGGTAAGAGGTGCAAAGGTCTTGGTTTCACTCCATGCAAGCGCCAGAGAGGCAATCACCGGGGAGACTGCTATCAGCCAGGTTTTCGGGCGTGTGAAGGCCAGCCAGGAACGAATCAGTCCAGGATTTTCGGGGGCAGTAAGGGTCATTCTGTGCTTAAAGGGCGTATTTCACCATCGGACAGGCCGTGAGTGCACGGTACATGTCGTCAAGCTGTTCTCTCGATCTCGCTGTAACCGTTATCGTCACGCACTGATATTTGCGGGTTCTCGACCAAGTGACGGCAACGTTTTTTTCGTCGAAGTCTTCGAAGTGTGATTTCGTAATCCCAATGATTTCTTTAGGGAAAGATGGAGATGCATCGCCCATGACCTTAATTGGAAATTCCATTGGGAATTTCATGAGCGCCTCGGACTGTTCCACGGCCTCTTTCAGCTGTTCGGATTCCTTGTCTTGAACGACTTCAGAATCAATGGTTACAACATCCTTTTTTTCCGCTTCAGTCATTTTCTTTACTCAAAGAAATAAAACATAAGGGCGCCTCTGCGCATCAGGGATGCAGAACATCCTGGTCAAGCGCAATACGGAGGGTATCGCGAAATCTTGCCCAGAAACCTCCGAGAGGAACATTTTCCGCCGCTGCGAGCGGGGCGTTTGCAATTTCGCGGCCGTCAGCATAAATCTTCACTTCCGCGATGAGATCCCCTTGTGCAACAGGTGCCACAAGGGGAGAAGAATAACTCACGCGGATATCAAATGCGTTTGAGCCGTTGCTGATCATCTGTTCTCTGGGAAGCGTTGCAAACAAATCCTCATTGAGTACTCCCGCCACTTTTCGGACGCGCCCCTTGAAGACGGGAATCTGCGCAACGATGGTTCCCTTGTCGTAAATTCGGAGCGTTTCATAGTCGCGCCATGCTCTGAGAAAAAGGGCGGAGAGGCGATCTCTCAGGGCTTTTTGATCCGGTGCGTTGAGTTCTACAGCAAGAAGCCTGCGGATGCGATTGCCGGAGTTTCTAGGATTCTCTGAGAGCACGACAGCGCAGGAATTTTTCTCATCAGGAGCAATAAAAATCCCAGAGATTGCAGGACTATGAATAAGCAGAAAGTTGGATGTGGTCTGAGGCGGCAGACCGGATGCCGTAAAACGCTGCTGAGCTGCCCAGATTCGCGAAATAGAAAAATCTCGGAAAAGCGCCAGTGCCAGATGCGCTATATCTTCTGCAGAAGATGTGCAGGGCTCTGAATTCGTGCAGGGGTATGAAAACAGTGAGGATGTCATGCCGAGTTTTTCTGCACTCATTCGCATGCGCTGGGTAAATTCTGCTTGAGTGAGCCCGAGGGATGGCGCAATTGCCTCTACAGCATCTGGGGAGCCGTTCATCAGCGCAATCTGAAGGATCGTCGCGAATTCGACCGTTTGGGGCGATTCGGCAGCATCTTTTCTATTTTGAACTTTGCCTGACCAGGGATTGGGCACGTTCTCAAAAAGATCGAATGCAGTGTTTTTAGCGATATCAAGCGCTGTATAGACTGCCATCAGGGGCAGCATAGGTTCCGCAGAAACCGGCGCAGCAGGAGCTTCCTCAAGTATGGTCTGATTACTTTCTAGATCAATGAGCAGCGTAGCGGCCTGCGTGGATTGAAAAGTAAAGAACGCTGCAAGTGCAACCAGTGCGGATGTGAATCTGGGGAACGACCGGGGCATGCGTGATAAGAGATCTCTGGAGAAGAACGATCGGCGGGTGTCGCCGGCAGATGGCTGTGTCAAAATGGAGCGCTTCAACTCCTTGATTGATCTTAGCCAAGCTATTGCAGAGCGTCTATGTCCAGAAATTCTTTCCTCGATGCATTAACAGATTCACTTCCTGCTTCGGTGGAAGTGATGTGGCGGCGGGAAACAGGATCTACCAATGATGATCTGAAGACGGCTGCGCGGCAAAATGCTTTCCGACATCCTGTGCTGCTTACAGTGGAGCGACAGAATGCAGGCCGGGGCACGCACGGGCGAAGCTGGCGGATGGCAGAGCTTTCACTGATTTTTTCATTGGGGCTGCCGCTCAGGGAAGGACTGCTGAGCGCTCCGCCCGGCATTCTTTCGATTGCGGCGGCGATGTCCATTGCTCAGTCAGCTTCGTTGGCCTCTGCTGAAAAGGTTCTGGTTAAATGGCCGAATGACATCTGGACTGCCGGAGGAAAAGCCGGAGGCATTCTTATTGAAACTGTGGGAGATGCAGGCGGGGATCGCAGCGTCGTTATCGGAGCAGGATTGAATCTGAGCATTGCTCCGGGAGGCGTGACCACTGCCGGATGGCCTATCCGGGCTATTTCGACGCGCGTCAGCATGAATGACCCGACAATGCGTGGAGAGTTTCTTGGCCTGATCGTCTCAGATCTGATGCACACATTCAGTGCAATTGAAAAATCTAATAATTTTTCAGAAATTATTGATAAATGGCCGCTTTACGATGCTTTCTACGGAAAATCGGTAGCCTGGCGCACGCTTGACAAACCCGACGTACCGCTTGAAGGCATGGACAAGGGAATAGATGCTTCAGGCCGGCTTATTCTGCAGGGGCGGCGCGGCGAACAGTCGGAACTATCCGGTGAATTGGTTTCTCTGCTCGGGAATTCTCATAGGGAGTGATGAAGGTGAAGACTCTTCTGATTGATCTGGGAAATACGGCGCTCAAATGGGCGCTTCTCGGTGATGAGCGCACTCCCCATACGGTGGTTCACCGCGGGCAGAGCGGCTTCAAGGAGCAGCTCTATTCAGACTGGCTGGAATTGGCGCCGGACCGTGTCATAGGCTGTACGGTAGCCGCGCCTGAGCTCGCATTTTCAGCAACCAAGTTCTTTAATGATCACGATATTTCCTGGAACTGGGTTCGCTCACAAAATGCATTTGTAAGCGATGATCTCACGCTGAGGAATGCATACAGTGCCCCCGGGAAACTTGGAGCCGACCGATGGTGCGCAGCGCTGGGCGCCATAGATGCAGCCCCCGGACAGTCTCTTTTGGTCGTGCAGATGGGTACTGCCACGACAGTAGATGCCGTGCTTTGCGAAGCAGAAGGGCAATATGCGTTTCTGGGCGGGCGCATTGCTCCGGGACCAACGATGATGAAAAAGTGTCTGGAGGACGGTATTCCGCTTCTTAAGGGAGAGCTCGGTGAATGGCGGGACTTCCCTCAGAATACGCTGAATGCAATAGCTACAGGCATCATGGACGCACAGGCCGGTCTTGTGAGGCTTGCTTATGAGGAACTGATAAAACGAAGCGGAAGTGCTCGCGTGGTGCTGGCTGGTGGTGCCGCACGCTTCATCGAGCCGAGGCTCAGAGGGCTTGTACCGAATCTGATGCTTCAGCACAACCTGGTGCTGCTTGGTCTGGCTGCTCAGGCTCGGCACCGGCCGAGAAAGGAAGACATGCCATGAGAGTGCTTGCAGTCATCCTTGTGTTCGTCGCTGCAGTCCTCACAGCGCTTCTTGTGATGAACAGCGATGAGAAAGTTCTGAGAACGGTCCCGGCGTCATCAAACGCCGCTGTAGATGGCGTCACGCTTGCAAAGCCCGTTACTGTAGCCGTGCCTGAAAGCGTTCAGGCGGAAGGGTCTTCCGGGACAGACAAAGAGGCCGGAGAACTTATTTCAAGAGCTATTCCGCTATTTGAAACGGCAGAGTCAAAACTACCGCCCCCCGAAGATGCCGTCTGCCTGAGGTTTGGGCCAATCCTGGAGAAAAACCTCAAAAAATTAAGAAATTCCCTCGAACGCATCGGCTGGATGGACCGAGTTCAAATTAAGTCCGCGGATCTTGCAGAGCGCATTGTGTATGCAGGCCCTTACAGCACGGAAGCAAAGGCTGCAAAGGCGCTTGAAAAGCTTGTTCAGGAAGGACTCCGGAAAGGAAAGCTTTTTGCGCTTGATGAGAAAGGCTGGGGAATTGAGATTGCCCGGACGCCGGAGAGGCTTCAGGCTGAAAACTGGGCGCGAGAAGCTGCAAACGCGTGGGCGCTCAAAAATGTCATCGTAATGGAGCACAATCCGCGTGAAGGCTATGTGGAGCTTGTCTTCCCCAATATCTCTCAGGATGAAAACAAGCTCCTCATAAAAACCTTCAAGGGCCGGGAAGGCGGCAAATTTTCCGCTTGTCAGCCCTGAAGGCGCTGCTGCAGGAAACGATCTTCAATTTCGGAAAAGCGCTTGGCGAGCTGAGGAATCAGTTCCAAAGCTTCTGTGCGGCGCTTCTGAGAAATCTCTGCGGCAACCGGGCGTTGACGCGGTCCCCAAGGACATTCCGGGAACCAGCCGTCATCCTTCCAGCGGGCAATGAGGTGCCAGTGCAGATGTGGAACCATATTGCCGAACTGCGCCCAGTTCATTTTGTCGGGAGCAAGTGCCGCAATCATCTCGTCCTCTGCGGCATCCAGCAGGGCGCGCAGCTCTGTTTTGAGTGCTGGGCTGAGCATGCTCATCTCTGCCACGTGATCGCAAGCGACGATGCGGATGTATGCCGGGAAATCCTCGTTGCCGGCATCAATCGCATAAAAGTGACGCCCTCTCCAGAATTCCCCAGCGGGCTTTTCGCTGCAAAGTGGACAATTCATGAGAAATCTCCTGAAAAATCAGTCAGCAATCCTGAGTGTGCCTTCCTCGTCCTCAACGATTCGGTAGTCCCACTTTTTTCGGCCCGACATGTCTTCAAGCCATGCTGCGATGGGTTCCCCCAGTTCGTCGAGCATGTAGTTGATGTAGTTTTCCGCTTCAAAAGGCGTGGCGAAGTTGTCTTCTTCGCCATTGCTCCAGCGAACAATGACCTGAGTAACACAGTCCCGGCGCATTGGATCAGTCCTTCTGCGGAACTGCCGCGACAATGTCAGCAAGCGCTTCCGTCAGCTTCCTCACATAGTCGAGAGGAAGAGACTCATTCGGGGCATGAGCATTTTCTTCTGCTCCGAGGACCCCTAAATTCAGGAAGGAAGCATTCGGGAATGCAGAGGAGAAGTCCTTCATCGTGCCGATCGTTGCGCCTTCAAAGCAATATTCAAAATCGTTCCCCCATAGCGCCTTACTTGCAGCGTGCGTGGCCTCCTCAAGCCAGGGGGCAAGAGCCGGAGCTTCAAACCCGCCTTCTGCCCGGCAATCCCAGACGGTGACGCGGGCATGCGACGGCACATTTTCAGTGACCGCGGCGACAGCGGCTTTAAGCGCCGCCTGGGGATCAACACGGGGAGGAATGCGGAAGGAGAGCGCCAGACTCGTTGAGGCTCTCAGAAGCGCGCTTGCCTCGGAGGTGGAAGGGAGACCATCTGCGCCGAGAATGGAAAGGGTCGGCTCCCACGTATTCCTGAGAATGGCCTGAACGGGATCTGCTGAACGCGGTTCCGTATTGCCGGCGAAGGGGAATTTGATGACATCTTTGCCGAGAATCGCGGCGCATCTTTCAATGGCTTTTTTATGTTCCTCAGGCAGAGAAACATGAAATTCAGGGAGGAGCACCCGCCCGGTTCTCGGATCTTCCAGGCGATCAAGAAGTTCGCGCATAACCGCAAAGGAACTCGGAACAATGCCGCTGGCAATGCCGGAGTGTACGGGGTGCGTGAGAACTTCCACCTTGAGCTTGAAGCCGACGACGCCGCGAAGGCTGCTCGTCAGCCAGAGACGATGGTGGTCGCAGATTCCGAGGTCAAGAATCGCGAGGATGCAGGGGTTGCCGCAGCGAGGCGCGATCTCATGCAGGTAGGCGCCAAGATCCTTGGACCCTGATTCCTCGTCGGTTTCGAAAAAGCCAACGATGCGCGGATGAGCTGTTCCTGCCGCTTCAAGCGCCTGAATGGCCGTAAGAGCGGTGTAGAAGCTGTAGCCGTCGTCTGCAGAGCCTCTGCCGTAAAGGCGATCGTTCTTGACTACCGGCAGCCACGGGCCGAGTCCTTCGGACCAACCGATGGTTTCAGGCTGCTTGTCGAAGTGGCCGTAAAAAAAGACGGGCCGGCCGGCATGCCCGTTGGTAGCAGGCAGGTCAATGAAGAGTGCCGGGGTAACGCCGGGCTTCGAGAGGATTTCGAAGGTTCCTGTCGGAAAGCGTTTTTTGCCCCATTGAGCGGCGTCCTTCACCGCTTCCAGAAGAAAACCATGCTTTTCCCATTCAGCATCAAAGGCAGAACTTTTGGAAGGGATGCGAATGAAAGCCTTCATGGCATCAAGGGTTTCGCCTGCCCAGGCGTGGTGAATGTATTCCTTAAGCGTCATCATTTTTCTATGCGTTCAGCAATTCAGATAGGGAAGGAAGACTCGGCCGGGATTCCGGGAGGCATCGTTCCCTGTATATGGATGCAATCCTATTCCTTCTTTCGCAGGACAAAGTTTCAGCTCTGGGTCATCGCTCAATGCTGAAAGCCTGAACGCCGAGTTCAGAGCTGATGCTGCGCGCGAACTGCGCTGCTTTGTCATGCGTCATTCCGCTGCCGACGATTACCCTCCAGAGAGAACCGTCCTTTACGATGCGTACGCCCTTGAGGCCGCCTGTTGCAGACAGAACGGCATCGGCATGAGCTGCGTAGCTTCGCGCATTGCTTTCCTGCGAGAAGGATCCAATCTGCACGCCCCAGCCAGATTTGGCTGACGTGATGCCTGCAGTATCCGCAGGAGCTTTCCAGGTAGGCTGGCTGAGAGGAGTCGTGCTGGCGCCGCTCTGCTGCCAGGAGCCGGATTTGATTTCTGCCCAGGTAAGGCGGCGCACTTCAACATTAGCTGTGCCGGCGCTCGAATAGCCGAGCGTTTTGGCCGCTGCATACGACAGGTCAATGATGCGGTTGTGGAGGAAGGGGCCTCTGTCATTGACGCGCACGATGATGGAGCGGCCATTGGCAAGATTCGTTACGCGCGCATAGGAAGGCAGCGGCATCGTCGGGTGTGCGGCGGTCGGCTGATACATGTCGTATATCTCGCCGATCGAGGTTTTATTGCCATGGAACTGTTTGCCGTACCAGGAAGCAACCCCGCGCTGACGCAGAGGCGCGTCGGTGGTCATTGGCGTATAGGTGGAGCCGAGCACCGTATAAGGGCGATTGGCTGCTGCCCGGAAAGGCTCGACTTTAGGGACGGCGCTTTCAGCGCCAGTCCCGGTGAAAACCGTCGGCGGGCCGTCGTTGCCGTAGTAGCGGGAGCTTGTGCTGCAGCCTGAAAGCGTCAGCAGCGCAGCCGCGCCGGCCAGAATGGAAAGATAAGAAATGACGGGGAGCCGCATTAGGAGGCCTCCTAATCCTTTGATTCTGCGGATATGGAAAGCAGGATGCCTGTGGAAATGCCGAGGATCAGCAGCGCCGTTCCGCCGTAGCTCATGAAGGGCAGAGGCACGCCGACCACAGGAAGAATTCCACTCACCATGCCGATATTGACAAATGTGTAGGTAAAGAAGATGACGCCGATAGTGCCGGCGAGAAGTCTTGAAAACCGGGAGGGCGCCCAGGCTGCAATAAAAAAGCTTCGCGCCACAAGTGCCAGGTACATGACGAGAAGAAGCACAGCCCCAACGAAGCCGAACTCTTCGCCAAAGACGGCAAAAATAAAGTCCGACGTGCGCTCTGGAATAAAGTCGAGATGCGCTTGAGTGCCTTCCATCCAGCCTTTGCCTGTAAAGCCTCCTGAACCGATGGCAATAAGCGCCTGCAGAATATGAAAGCCTTTCCCCAGGGGATCGAGCGTCGGGTCGAGCAGAGTAAGAATGCGCTCTCTCTGATAATCATGAAGGAGCGTCCAGCAGAGCGGCAGCGACAGTAGTGCCAGACAGACGCAGGCTATGACGACCTTGATGCTGACCCCGGCAAAAAATATGACGGAAAGACCGGCAATGGAAACCAGGATGGCCGTTCCCAGATCCGGCTGTCTCATGATGAAAATTGCCGGAATCAGGAGCAATCCGAAGGCGACGACATGATCCCACCAGGCCAGTGATTCGCTTCTTTTCCAGTAGTACCAGGCAAGCATCATCGGAACGGCGAGCTTCATGATTTCCGAAGGCTGGATGCGAATGCCGACGTTGAGCCAGCGAGTGGCTCCCTTAACCGTGATGCCTGCCACTGCGGTTGCGAGAAGCAGAAGACAGCCGACGGCAAAGCACGGCAGTGCAACGCGCCGTATCCACTTCACCGGAATGAGCGAAGTTGCAAACATAGCGCCTGCCGCGACGATGAGATTCCGGATCTGATCTTCAATGCGCCAGGGAAAGGAATATCCGGCAGAGAAAAGCGTGATAAAGCCGATAGTGATGAGGCACATCACGATCGCAAGCAGCATCAGATCAAAACGCAGGATTCTTGAAAGAAGCCAGCGTCCCGACAGAGCGGACAGCCGGGAGAATTCATTCGTCATGACGGATTGCTCCTCTTCTGACGGCGTTCATCCTTCGATTTCGTGTCGATAAGAGGAACGCCCTTGGGAGGCGGCAGACCGAGCTTATTTTCTCCTGTGAGCCAGTAGTCCATCATTTCCCTGGCAATCGGAGCTGCTGCACGGGCGCCGAAGCCGCCGTTTTCAACGAGAACTGCCAGCGCAATGCGCGGGTTGCGGGCAGGCGCAAAAGCGATGAAGAGTGCATGGTCATGGAGCTCCCGCGAGAGCTTCTTTTCGTCATAGCGGGAATCCTGAGCAATGCTCACTACCTGAGCCGTTCCTGTTTTGCCGGCCACGCTGTAGGGGGCGTCACGGAAAATTCCTCGTGCCGTGCCGGAAGTCGTGACATCCGTCATGCCTGCAGTAACCACATCAATATTTCTGGGCTTAAGCGGGATTTTTCCCGTCGGCTCGGCATCAACACGCGTTACCTCCCCCGTCATGGGGTCTTCAATGCTCTTAACGAGGTGCGGGGTCATGATGACGCCGCGGTTGGCGAGCGTAGCCGTTGCGTGAGCAAGCTGCAAAAGCGTGAAGGCGTTGTAGCCCTGGCCGATGCCGAGAGACGGCGTATCGCCTACGTACCAAGGTTCCTTAATGCGGCGCTCCTTCCATTCCCTGTTAGGGAGAATGCCGGTTTGCTCGCCTACAAGGTCAATGCCGGTTTTGGCGCCGAACTTCCACTGCTTCATGAAGTTGTAAATGCCGTCAACGCCAATCTGGGTGGAGAGCCAGTAGTAATAGATGTCGGAAGAAACCGCAATGGATTTGCGCAGATTAAGCGGTCCCTTCGGAGAGCCGGTCACATCGCGGAAGCGATGGTTTCCGACCTGAAAGACGCCGGTGTCGTTGAGGATGAAGTCGGGCGTTACCGCGCCTGTCTCAAGACCGGCGAGGGCCATGAATGGCTTGTAGGTTGAGCCGATGGGGTAGATGCCGCGCATGGCTCTGTTGAGAAGAGGCTTTGTTTCGGCAGTGTTGAGATAGTTCCAGGACTCGGGGTCAATGCCGCCCGGGAAAAGGTTGAGGTCGTATGTGGGAAGCGAGACGAAAGAAAGAATCTCGCCGGTACGAGGCTCAATAGCGATGATGGCGCCGGTTTTACCCTTCATGGCATTTTCTGCAACGCTTTGCAGGTTCATGTCGACGGAGAGACGCAGATTTTTTCCGGGATGAGCTGGAATCAGCTCAAGCGTGCGGACAGACCTGCCGTCGGCAGTAATTTCGAGCGTTTCATGACCCGGTGTGCCGTGCAGAATGTGTTCGTAGCTGCGTTCGAGCCCTACCTTGCCGATTTCGCGTTCGCCCTGATAGAGGGCAAGAACGCCTTCGGAGTCGAGGCGCTTCTTATCGTTCTGCGAGAGTGAGCTGACATAGCCAATAATGTGGCTGCCGAGAGCATTTTCCGGATAAATGCGGTGTTCTCTCTGGTTGATGTCTACGCCGGGGAAGCGCCAGCGCTGAGCCGTAAAGGCGGCTACTTCCGCATCGGTGAGGTCCGTGCGGATGGGAATGCCGTCGTATCGATTCAGATCTTCCCGCAGCCGGCGAAAGCGTCTGCGGTCGGCAGGCGTGATTTTGATCACTTCAGCGAGACGGTCAATCAAGCGGTTTACAGGTTCGACCGTCTGGTCCTGTGTAATTTCGATTGACCAGGAAAGGCGATTGCCGGCAATCAATGTGCCGTTGCGGTCAAAGATCAAGCCTCTTGAGCCCTGATTGGTTGTAGTGACGGTACGGTTTTGTTCTGCCCGCTGCTGATAAGTATCCTGTTTGATGATCTGCAGCCAGGCGAGACGCATGACGAGCACGCTGAAGCAGAGAATCACCATGCCGAAGGCAAAGGCAAGGCGTCTCCTGAAAGCTCCGGCGTCAGAGTCCTCCTCTTTGAATTCCAGAGATTCGAGGGCCATGAGTACATCTTCCCCCGGGGATCAGAGTGATGTGGCGCGCGATGAGCGCGGCTTGAGAAGCTTGGCCCAAAGCGGCCAGATGGCGGCGCCCGTCAGGCTCTGCAGGAACCACTCCCAGCCGGGCCAGAGTCCGTCAAACCAGAGACGAACAAGCATGACAAGTACTTGCGAAAGCAGCAGGAGCGGCAGAATGTGGAGGCTTTGTCCGAAAGGACCAAACCAAGAGATTCGTCTTGCGAGGGTTGTTGTGAAGTAGCAGAGCGTCACGAAGGCAAGCGCCTGCTGTCCGAGAACCGAGCCATTCAGCACGTCCATCAGAATCCCGCAGCAGAAGGCGACAGTCATGCCGGCGCTTTCAGGTTGCCGCAGCGTCCAGAAAATAATCGTCAGAGCCAGAAAATTAGGCATCCAGAAGCTTTGCTGGGCTGCAATACTGATGACGATGGAAAAAAAGAAGGTAAAGACCACCCACGAGAGCGAGGCAGGATGCTCGAGCTTGCCTGCATCGCTGTCGTCGGGGAGCGATGAGTAATCAAGCTTCGTCATCGACGGGACCTCCTCTCAAAACGCGAGGGGGCAGCGACTTCTTCAAGCCCGGCGGCAGGATTGGGGTTCGCGAGAACGACTGTAGCGAACTGAATGTCTTCAACATCCGCAACGGCCGCCGCCTCCACTCTTTGATACGGTTCTCCTGGCTGATAACTGGTAGCCGTCACACGGGCAGCCAGAATGGCCTTCGGGAAAAGATTGTCGAGTCCTGAGGTAATCAGTTCATCGCCAGGGCGGATGTCCGCTGACGGCAGTGCAAAGAGAACGGAGAGTGCGTCGTCTCCAGTTCCCGAAAGGATGAAGAAGGCGCCTGTTCTGCGATTGATGACTGAAAGACGAATGGTATGGTCCGTGAGGAGCGTCACTTCAGAGAGACGGTTCACGACACGAGAAATCTGCCCGAGAACCCCAAAGGGGCCGATGACGGGCATGCCGACTTCAACCCCTTCGCGGGAACCAATATTGATCTGAATCCGTCGGGAGAAAGGATCTGCAATGCGGCCGATAACTTCTGCCGTTGCGACTTTATCTGCTGCTCTGGGGACGGTATTGATGAGGCGCCGCAAGGACTCGTTTTCCTGTTGCACTTCCTCATAGCGCGCAGCCGAGAGCTGCAGCAGCTGATTTTCTTCAGAGAGGCGCTGCACTTCCTCATTGAGGCGGCGCTTGCTCATGAAATAGCCCTGTCCTTCACCGAGAATTCGGCCGGGCAGATGAATCGCCTCCACGATGGGAGAGGTAAAGCTCACTACGGTGCTTCTAAGGCCGTCAAGCGAACGCAGGCGGCCATCAACAAGGATGGCTGCCAGCGAGAGCATAAGAAAGAATAGAAAACGCGCTCGGGCGGATACGCCCTGGCGGAATAGCGGCGGAGCTCCGTAGGCCATTGCCGGCTCGACAATCAGCCGACGGCGAAGGCGGTGCGGAGCTTGTCCATATTCTCAAGCGCAATGCCGCAGCCTTTTACCACGCAGTTGAGCGGTTCTTCGGCAACATGCACCGGCAGGCCGGTCTCTTCCTTGAGCAGCTGATCAAGGTCTCTCAGAAGGGCGCCGCCGCCCGTCAGCATGAGGCCGTGTTCTGCAATATCGGCGCCAAGTTCCGGTGGCGTTTTTTCAAGTGCGTTCTTGACGGCGACAACAATCTGATTGAGCGGTTCGGAGAGCGCCTCAAGCACTTCATTGGAATGGACGGTAAACGTACGCGGCACGCCTTCGGCAATGTTGCGGCCCTTGACTTCGATTGCCATCATCTCGGACGCCGGGAAGGCGGAGCCGATCTTTTTCTTGATGAGCTCAGCCGTGGGTTCGCCAATCAACATGCCGAAGTTGCGGCGGATGTAGTTGATGATTGCCTGGTCGAATTTGTCGCCGCCCACGCGGATGGATCCTGCATAGACCATGCCGCCGAGTGAAATGAGGCCAACTTCAGTAGTGCCGCCGCCGATGTCGACAACCAGGGAACCCGCAGCCTCATTGACGGGGAGGCCCGCACCAATGGCGGCAGCCATGGGTTCTTCGATCAGATAAACCTCGGATGCGCCGGCAGCGAGCGCGCTTTCCTTGATGGCGCGGCGCTCTACCTGGGTGGAGCCGCAGGGCACGCAGATGATGATGCGCGGGCTCGGTGCGAAAAGCCTGGACGGATGCGCCATGCGAATGAACTGCTTGAGCATCTGTTCGGTGACCGTAAAGTCTGCAATCACGCCGTCCTTCATCGGACGAATGGCGCTGATATTGCCCGGAACGCGGCCAAGCATTTGTTTGGCGGCCTTGCCGACAGCGTGAATAGTCGTCTTGCCGTTCGGGCCGCCTTCCTGACGGATGGCGACAACGCTCGGCTCATTGAGAACGATGCCTTTACCGCGGACGTAAATCAGGGTGTTGGCCGTACCGAGATCGATGGCGAGATCGTTGGAGAAGTAGTTTCGAAAGAAGCCGAACATCGTTGTTTCGCTTTGAATCGCCTCGCGCAGACAGGCAAAAATTCAGTACCCGGCCGCTCGTGGCCGAATACCGCACGCATAAATAAGCAATGATAAACTAACTCACCCTTTCCAAGGAGCTGCACCTCAGGCCTCGCCCTCTGGCCTTTGTGTGGGATTGTTACGGATTTTTTGTCTGTTTCCGCCCTCTGAACGCATGCTCCTTTTCATCCCTTTCCGGAAGACGTCACTATGCCTTTAAGCGCTGGCGATATTCGCCGTATCGCAGATCTCGGCCGCATTGATATTTCTGAAGAACAGATCAAGGTCATGCAGGGCGAGCTCAACGATATTTTCCAGATGATTGAAGAAATCCGTTCGGTTGATACCGAAGGAATTGAGCCCATGCCGAATCCTCATGACGGAGTGGAGCGCCTGCGTGATGATGTGGTCACTGAAGGCAATAACCGCAGTGAGAACATGAAGAATGCTCCGGAAAAATCCGAGGGCTATTTCCTTGTCCCTCAGGTGATCGAATAACGTTTCCGGAAGAGTTTCACCCATGGAAAAAACTTTTGTCTCCGTCGCCGAACTGTCCCGGCGACTTCAGAGCCGCGAGGTTTCTGCCGTTGAACTTGCCCGCGACTATCTCGAGCGCATTGAAGCGGGCCGCAGCCTGAATGCTTTTCTTGATGTCCGTCCGGAGGAAACAATCCGTCAGGCTGAAGAAGCCGATCGACGCATTGCCGCCGGTGAGGCGACGCCGCTAACGGGCATTCCCATTGCTCATAAAGACATTTTTGTCACCAAGGAATGGGCCTCGACTGCCGCGAGCCGCATGCTCGAAGGCTATATGAGCCCCTTTGACGCGACTGTCGTGCGCAGCCTCAAGGATGCCGGCATGGTCTGCATGGGCAAGCTGAACTGCGATGAGTTCGCAATGGGCTCGGGCAATGAAAATTCCGCTTACGGCCGTGTAGGGAATCCCTGGGATGCCAATGCCGTTCCCGGCGGCTCGTCGGGCGGTTCAGCCGCAGCTGTCGCTGCCGGGTTGGTGCCGATTGCAACCGGAACGGATACGGGCGGTTCCATTCGCGAACCCGCCGCGTTCTGCGGCATTACCGGCATGAAGCCTACATACGGCCGGCCGTCCCGACTCGGCATGATTGCCTTTGCTTCGTCTCTCGATACCGCAGGCCTTCTTGGTCAGTCGGCGGAAGACTGCGCCATGGTGCTCGGCTCCATGGTTGGCCATGATCCCTGGGATTCGACAAGCGTCGATATGCCCCGGGAAGATTTCTCCCGTGATCTTGGCAAATCCGTGAAGGGGCTGAGAATCGGCGTGCCGCGCTCGTGGATGGGCGACGGCCTTGATGACGAAGTCCGCGCTTCCATTGATGCTGTTCTTGATTTCTATCGCCGCGAAGGCGCAGAGATCGTCGACATTGATCTTCCGATGGCCAAGCTCGGCGTTCCGGTTTACTACGTCGTAGCCTGTGCTGAGGCGAGCTCCAACCTTTCGCGCTTTGACGGCGTGCGCTATGGCCATCGCGCGGCCGAATACACCGATATCGGCGACATGATGAAGAAGTCGCGCGACGAAGGGTTTGGTCCGGAGCCGAAGCGCCGCATCATGATCGGCACCTATGTGCTGTCGCATGGTTATTACGATGCCTACTACTTAAAGGCTCAAAAGGTTCGCCGCCTCATCGCTCGCGAATTCCATGAGACTTTCCGTAAGGTCGATGCCATTGCCTGCCCGGTAACCACCGGCACGGCTTATGACTTTGGGGCGAATGCCGATCCGGTTTCCGCCTACCTCTCTGACCTTTATACGGTTCCGGCTTCGCTTGCCGGTCTGCCTGGCGTTTCCATGCCCTGCGGCATCCATTCGAACGGCCGTCCGATCGGTCTGCAGCTTCTCGGCGAACACTTCACCGAAGCAAAGCTTTTGCATCTTGCTGACGCATGGCAGAAAGCCACTGACTGGCATCAGCGCCATCCGAAGGGCTATTGAGCAGACGAACGCTTAAAGGGAAAAAATTCAAGATGAAATGGGAAGTTGTCATTGGTCTTGAGACGCACGTTCAGCTCTCGACCCATTCCAAAATTTTCTCGGGTGCGCCGTGCCATTTCGGCGATGAACCGAATGTGAACGCCTGCTACGTTGACCTCGCGCTTCCGGGGGCGCTGCCGGTGCTTAACCGGGGAGCTGTGGACCGTGCAATTCGCTTTGGTCTCGCTATTGGCGCCCGCGTGGCCAATCATTCGGTTTTCGACCGCAAAAATTATTTTTACCCGGACCTTCCGAAGGGCTATCAGATCAGTCAGTTTGAGCTGCCGATTGTCGTCGGCGGCAAAGTGACTTTTGCGGTGGAGCCGAAAAACGGCGAGCCCTACATGAAGACCATCAATCTCACCCGAGCGCATCTTGAGGAAGATGCCGGCAAATCGGTCCATGGCATTGTTCATGGGCACTCCGGTATTGACCTTAATCGCGCCGGAACGCCGCTTCTTGAGATTGTGACGGAGCCGGAGCTGCGTTCTGCCGCTGAGGCAGTGGGTTATGCCCGCGCGCTTCATGCGCTGGTGGTTTGGCTCGGCATGTCGAAGGGCAACATGCAGGAGGGCAACTTCCGCTGTGACGCCAACGTCTCCGTACGTCCTGTCGGCCAGAAAGAATTCGGTACCCGTTGCGAAATCAAGAATCTCAATTCGTTCCGCTTCCTCGAAGAAGCCATCAACTATGAGGTTGAACGTCAGATCGAACTGATTGAGGGCGGCGGAAAGGTTGTGCAGGCTACGCGTCTCTATGACCCGGATAAGGGTGAAACGCGCCTCATGCGCACAAAGGAAGATTCGATGGATTATCGCTACTTCCCGGATCCCGATCTGCTCCCGCTTGAAGTCAGCGATGAGTGGATCGAACGGGTGCGCAGCGAAATGCCTGAGCTTCCTGATGCCATGCGGGCACGTCTTATGAAGGATTTTGGTCTTTCTGAGTACGATGCATCCATTCTTACGGGCAGTCGCGATATCGCCGACTATTACGTCGCCGTAGCAGACGGCGTGAAGGATAAGAAGATCGCGGCCAACTGGGTGATGGGTGAAGTTGCTGCCGCCATCAACCAGACGGAAGGCATGAGCTTTGCGTCTGCTCCGGTTACGCCTGCAATTCTTGTGAAGCTTCTCTCCCGCATTGCGGATGGAACCATTTCCAATAAGGGTGCGCGCGAAGTCTTCACTGCCGTTTGGGCGGGAGAAGGACAGGACGTGGATGCGCTTATTGAAAGCAAGGGCCTGAAGCAGATTTCCGACACCGGTGCGCTTGAAGCGATTGTTGATGAAGTGATCGCCAAAAATCCGAAGTCTGTTGAAGAATTCAAAGGCGGTAAGGAAAAGGCGCTTAATGCACTTGTCGGCCAGTGCATGAAGGCAACGAAGGGCAAGGCCAATCCCGGACAGCTTAATGAGCTTCTGAGAAAGCGCATTGCCGGTTGATCAGATCCTCCGACAATCTGAAAAGAAATCCCCGGAGCCGTTAAAGCTTTCCGGGGATTTTTTTGAGAGTGCTGTTTCACGTGAAACAGCTGGCGGGCTTAATCAGGCGCCATAGCGCTGACGATACTGAGCAACGGCATTACGGTAGCCGGCAACCGCTTTGGCTTTTTCCGAAGGGCCGTCCATAAAGGCAAGCAGATCGTGGAGATTGATGATGGAGGCGACGTGGAGGCCGAAAGTCTTTTCCACATCCTGTACGGCAGAGCTTTCAGTCATCACCTCGGCATTGCCGCCGCGTTCCTGGCGGTCAACGGCAATGAGCACGCCGGAAGGCGTGGCTCCGGCAGCTTCAATAATCTTCACGGATTCGCGCACTGAAGTGCCTGCAGAAATGACGTCGTCGATAATGACGACGCGGCCCTTGAGCGGAGCACCGACAATCATGCCGCCTTCACCGTGGTCCTTGGCTTCCTTGCGGTTGAAGGCCCAGGGCACATCGCAGCCGAGACGAGCAAGATTCATGGCAACGCTGGCGGCAAGGGGAATGCCTTTATAGGCGGGTCCGAAAATCATGTCGAATTCAATGCGGCCTTCCTTGCGGGCAGCGAGAAGCGTCTCAGCGTAGAAGGCCCCAAGCTTGTCAAGAAGCGCACCGGTATTGAAGAGCCCGGCATTGAAGAAATAGGGGGAGAGACGTCCGGCCTTGGTTTTAAACTCGCCGAAGCGAAGAACGTCTGCATCCAGGGCGAATTCAATGAACTGCTGCTTGGTCGATTGCATGATGTGAAAGAGGAAAAAACAAACAACGGCAGCGCGAATGAGTTGTCTGCTCAATTGGATGTGCTGCCGCAGAAATGTACGGGAGTGTTTATCCCGCAAATTATAGTTAAGGGGCCGGAGGTCCCTGGCCGGGGTTTCAGGCTGAGCTGTTGAAGATGAAAATGGCGGCGCCATTGTGGCATGCGACAATATGCGATCGCTGGTGAACGCTACTGTCTGCATTTGCAGAAGCTTTAGAAATCAGACGACTATCTGAACATATTCCATTGAGGAGAGTGCATGCTGCGCATTCTTACCTTTAATGCCAACGGCATTCGGTCTGCGGCCAAAAAAGGTTTTTTTGAGTGGTTCATGGAGCAGAATGCGGACATTCTCTGCATTCAGGAACTGAAGGCTCAGGAAGCTGATCTCTCCGATGAACTCAAGTCGCTTCCGGGCTATCACGGCTTTTTTCATTGCGCCCGGAAAAAGGGCTATTCCGGATGCGGTCTCTGGTCGCGACGCGTTCCGGACGCTGTCCGCATTGGTTTCGGAGATGATGAATTCGATGCAGAAGGACGATGCGTCGAAGCGGATTTCGGGCGTCTTACTGTCATTTCTGCATATTTCCCGTCAGGAAGTTCGTCTGACGAGCGGCAGCTTGCAAAATTCCGGTTTCTTGAGCGCTTTGAACCGCATCTGAAGGCATTAAAGGATGCTGGCCGGGAAGTGGTTCTATGCGGCGACGTCAACATCGCGCATAAGGAAATCGACATTAAGAACTGGAAGGGCAATCTCGACCATTCCGGGTTCCTGCCAGAAGAGCGGGCCTGGCTCGATCATCTCTTTGATGAAATGGGCTGGGTTGATGTGTTCCGAAGACTTGATCCGCGCCCGGAGCGCTATACATGGTGGAGCCAGCGCGGGCAGGCGCGTGCCAAGAACGTGGGTTGGCGTATTGATTACGAGCTTGCTACCCCAGGCATTGCCGCGCTTGCACGGGCAACGGATATCTACGCAGCGGAAAAATTTTCCGATCACGCTCCGCTCTGGGTGGACTATGCGGTTGATGACGGAGGATTGAAATGATGACGCTTGCCGATATTCTTTTTACGCAGGGATTCGGAACCCGTTATGACTGCCGGCAGATCGTACTCTCAGGAGCCGTTTCCGTTAATGGACGAGTAGCTGACGATCCGGACGAGAATTTTGAACCGAAGGGACTTGTGCTTACATGGCGCGGCGAAGAATGGCCTGTATGCGAAAAAGCGCTGATTGCAATGAATAAGCCTGAAGGGTATGAGTGTTCTCTCAAACCTTCAGCTCACCCTTCCGTCATGGGGCTTCTCCCGGGGCCGCTTCGCAAGCGCGCTGTTCAGCCTGTTGGACGTCTCGACTGGGATACGACCGGACTGCTTCTTTTTACGGATGACGGCAAGCTGCTCCATCGGCTTACGCATCCTAAAAAGCATGTCGACAAAGTGTATTTGGCGGAACTCTGCCACCCCATGAAGCCGGATACCTGTGAAAAGCTTCTCTCCGGTGTTGTATTGGATGATGATCCCAAGCCTGTTGCCGCAAAGGCGGCAAGGATGCTTGCTCCGGAGAGGCTTGAGCTCACGATTTCCCAGGGGAAATATCATCAGGTAAAGAGAATGGTCGCCGCCTGCGGCAACCGGGTCGCAAAGCTTCATCGCATTCGGGTGGGGGCATACGAACTGCCGGAAAATCTTGAGCCGGGCAAATGGGTTTGGCTCAGCGGCCCGGAAGCTGTGCTCGGGGGGGATGGCCGCTGATGGCTTGCGACAAGTCGAGTTCCGGAATGAACAGCGGATGGCGGGTTTATCTGGAACCCGGAGCACTGCGCATGGCTGTTTTCGGCTTCAGTTCCGGCCTCCCGCTTCTTCTGGTCATCGGCACGCTGGGGTTTTGGCTTCGAGAGGCCGGCGTAGATCTTGCAACCATCGGCTTTTTTTCCTGGGTGGGGCTGATCTATGGGTTTAAATGGATCTGGGCGCCGCTTGTGGACCGCATGCCAATTCCCGTTCTCTCGAGCACACTCGGCAGGCGACGGGCGTGGCTGCTCGCTGCGCAGCTGATGCTTGCCTGTGCTCTTCTTGGACTTGCGATTACGGATCCTCAGAAGGACCTGTTTGTGTTTGCAGGATTGGCCATGCTGGCAGCTTTCTCATCTGCCACGCAGGACATTGCGCTCGATGCTTACCGTATTGAGTCTGCCGGCGAGCGCAGGCAGGCGGCTTATGCAGCCATGTATCAGACCGGGTACCGACTCGGCATGATTTGGGCGGGAGCCGGTGCGCTTGCTATTGCGGCCTGGGCCGGGCACGGCGCTTCCGGGTACATGCATTACGCCTGGACGGTGAGCTATGGGGTCATGGCTGCAAGCGTTCTGGTCGGAGTGGCGGCAACCTTGCTTTCTCCAGAACCTCTGCATAATGATTCAAGAGATGAGCTTTCCGCTGACAATACGCAGATTCCTTTAAGGGAACGACTCAACACTGCTCTTATTGGTCCTTTCTCAGATTTCTTCAGGCGCTTTGGCTGGGCGGCGCTTCTTGTTCTTGCGCTGATAGCGACCTATCGCATTTCCGATGTCGTTATGGGCGTTATGGCAAACCCCTTCTATCAGGATCTGGGATTCACAAAAGAAGAGGTTGCTGCGGTGAGCAAAGTGTTCGGCGTCATAATGACGCTTCTGGGTGCTTTTGTCGGCGGCGCAGCAGCCATGCGTTACGGCGTTCTTCCGGTACTTCTTGCCGGAGCAGTGCTATCGAGCCTAACCAATCTGCTTTTTTCCGTTCTTGCTGGAATTGGCGCGAATCTCACTTTTCTTGTCGTTACGGTATCTGCGGACAATCTCGCGGCAGGCCTGGCAAGTGCGGCTTTCGTAGCCTATCTTTCTGGATTGACGAGCTCGAGGTATTCAGCGACTCAATATGCGCTTTTCAGCTCCATCATGCTGCTGCTTCCAAAATTTCTGGCGGGTTTTTCCGGCATGGCTGTGGAAGCATTCGGATATGAGCGCTTTTTCATCGGAACGGCGCTCATGGGGTTGCCGGTGTTTGTTCTCGTTTGGCTTGTCATGCGTTGCGCTCCGAAGAGCGCAACGGGGAAAAATTAGTGCCGGCGCCGGTTATTTTTGTGATTTTGTTCGGTTCGGGGTGTGAATCCGCGGGTGACGGAGGCAATTTCCGCAACGCTTTCCGCAAGATCTTCCGTTGCCTGCTTCAGGTTTTCCAGCGGACTCTCAAACTCGAGCTCTTCCTTCACTTCCTGCATATCGCCGACAAGCTCATCGGGGAGATGACGAAGGATGCCGAGAAGAGCACTGTCAACAAGCTCGCTGCCGGTTTCGCGCAGGCCCGGCCAGCGGTTCATAGCTTCAAGGAAGCCCGCAGCAAAAGGCTCCAGGGCGGCAATAGCCTCCCATCCCCCTACCGGACGCCCGGCTTCATCCTCCACGTCGTATACGATGGGATCAAGTGCCCGGCACTGGGACAGGTCGTTTTCGATCGTCCGATAGCGGCGGTAGACAAGATCCTCAAGTCGATGCTGCTCGGCTTCATCCGGAAGCATGGCGTCGGGACGCCCTTCCTCATCGAAAATGAATGGCATCCAGGCGCTCGGCGGTACGGGCTCAGGGAGAAGCACGATAGCAGTAAGGAATCCGTCCATACGATCGGGTTCCATTGACTCCCAGGGTTCCGGGATGGAAGCCAGAAGCTCGCCGATTTCTACGAATTCTTCGTCAGTGAGCGGCTTGTCGTAATCGTTAGCCATAATGTCTGATCCTTTGCATAAGGCGAATTATCCGGCGGATGCCGCAGATTGCTGGGCATCGGGCTGAAGGGCTGCATTGAAGTCTGCGAGTGCTTCCCGTACGCTTTCTGCAGATCGGCGGCGCAGCACGCCGCGGGCGAAGATTTCGCAATCTTCAGCGCTGAGAGCGCGGATGCGTTCCTTGATGGTCGGAATATGCGCCGGATCCATGGAGAGCGCCGAGCAGCCGAGACCGATGAAGAATGGGGTCATTTCGGGACGGCCGGCCATTTCGCCGCAGACGGAGATTTCTTTCCCGGCAGCGGTGACGCGTCGAATGGATTCGGCAATGAAGCGCATCACAGCCGGATGGCAGTCATCGCAGTAACGCGAGACATAGGCATTGGTGCGGTCGGCCGCAAGCGTGTATTGCACGAGGTCGTTCGTTCCGAGGGAGAAGAAATCGAGAAGCGGCAGCAGATCAGAGAGACCTGCGACGGCGGCCGGAAGCTCAATCATGCCGCCGAGCGGAATGTTCTTGCGGTAGCGAACGCCTTCAGCTTCAAGCTGGGCAGCAGCCTCTTCAATGCAGGCGCGTACCTCGTGAACATCTGAGGAGCTTGACACCATCGGGAGCAGGAGCCTGACGCTGCCTGCAGTGGCAGCTCTCATGAGCGCCCGGAGCTGTGTAATGAAGAGCGGACGGAATGCAAAGCAGAAGCGCAGCGCACGAAGGCCCAGCGCAGGATTGGCTTCCTCGAAGTCGCTGTCTGCCAGAAGAGCCAGTGATTCGCGCGACAGCATCTTGTCGCCGCCGATATCGGCGGTGCGGATTGTGGTAATGCGACCGCGCATGCCGCGAATTACTTTCTGATAGGCCTCCACCTGTTCTTCTTCGCTCGGCAGGTCTTCTCGATTGAGGAACAGAAATTCCGTTCTGAAAAGACCGACGCCGGCGGCCCCGGCTTTTCGGGCTTCAGGGAGGTCATCGGGAAGCGCAATGTTGGCAAGAAGCTCTACGGCTTCTCCATCAAGCGTAACGGCATCTTCTCCGCGCAGTTTTACAAGCTGACGATTGCGCTGTCTGCGGGCGCGCATGGCGCGGGCTGCGCTCTTCTTTGCATCGTCGGAAGGAGCGAGATTGACGATGCCGGCATCAGCATCTACAAGTATTTCGTGTCCTGTTCCGATGCGCTCGATCGCATTCTCGACGCCTACGAGCGTAGGAATGCCGAGACTTGCTGCCAGAATCGCGGAGTGGCTCGTGGCGCTGCCGGTTTCCATTACGATGCCGACGATGTCGAGGTCGTCGCGCTCTCGGAGCTGGAGCATGTCTGCCGGTCCGAGCTGATCAGCTACCAGGATGACGGAATCCTCAATTTCTTCGGCTTCCAGAAGGCTTGTGGCGGAGCGGCGGCCGGCGAGGATGCGCTGAATGCGTTGAAACACATCGGTGATGTCTTCAACGCGGTTGCGCAGGTATTCGTCGTTGATCTGTTCAAAATCGCGACGGATCTGTTCGAGTCGAAGGGAAAGCGCCCATTCGGCATTGACAAGCTTTTCACGGATGAGTGCGGCGGTTTCCGTAATAAGCGTCGGATCCTGCAGGATGGTCCGGTAGACATCTAGGAAGGCAGCCGCTTCTGCCGGAGTATCTTCGTCGAGGTCTTCTCCAAGTCTCTCCAGCTGCTTAACGGCGGAGGCAGCCGCCATTCGAAGACGCTGGATCTCGCCTCGGACGTCCGTCTGATCAATCGGGAACTGCGGGATTTCCAGGTCGCCCGCCATGAGCTGAATGCCGCTGCCCCAGGCAACACCCGGGCACACGGTAAGCCCCCGGAGAACGCTTTCTTTGATCTTCTGAGGGATCTGTTCTGTTTCCGGCTCGTTTTTTTCGTCCGGGGACGCCGGGACTTTATTAAGGCAATCATCCATTAGTTACGTATGGATCAATGAAAATTCAAGTTAATCAATGATGTTATCTGAGTTGCGTCAACTAAATGATAGCTTCGTTAATAATTTCTTCTTCGGAGCTCATTTGTCTTCTCTCCAAAGAAATTATTCGTCTTCACCGAAGCGGTCTCGGAATAGTTCGGCAATGGTCTGTACGGCGTCTTTTTCGTCCGGCCCATCCGCCGCAATCGTTACCACGCTGCCGCATGGAAGCGCCATGGTCATCAGTCCGAGAATGGATTTGGCGTCAACCGTATGCTTTTCATGAGTAATTGTGATGGCGCTGCGAAACAGGCTGGCTGTCTTCGCGAGACGTGCCGAGGGGCGTGCGTGAAGACCAAGCTTGTTCTGAAGCGTAAGCGTTTCCTCGAACAAGTTCTGCTCCTATTGATAAGGCGGGATTCAAAATCAGTTGTCGGAGAGCGCGCCGAGACTTGCCCGGGCTGCTGCTTCGGCTAGAGTGGCGACCTGCACCACAGAGGCATCGGAAGGGGCGTTGAGCGCCGCAATGATTGCGGGAAGGTTGGTGCCGCTCACCACGCGAACACGGGGATCCTCGAGGAGCTTGCGGGCAATGTTTCCGGGGGTTGCGCCGGTCAGGTCGGTAAACACGACGACGCCCTCTGCGTGCTTGAAAAGCGTTTTGAGGAGTTCCTGTGCGTGCGCAAGCCCCTCGGCAGCGTCAACCTCTGCCGGCACATCGTAAGCAATGATCTGATCAGCGGAAATGTCCCCCGTCATGCTGTAGATATGCTGAGCGCAGGTTTTTAGCGCCGATGCCAAGGGCGCATGGGCAATGATGCAGAGACCAGTTGTTACCACGGCATCTGACTCCCCAACGATAAAATGAAATTGAGTTTGCCCGGGAGTTTAGCATTCAGAGCACTTCCGGCATCTCCGGACGCGCGTTTCGCATTCCTGATGCTGCGCGGATTCTCAGACGATATGGACATCAATTCAAAAATGGCTTTGGTTCAGTTCAGTTGCGTAGCTACCGGTCCCTTCATTGCTTTTAAAGAAACGGTAGAGCGCATCTTCAAGGCAATAAATGAGCCTTTCCACGACAAAGGCGGCTTTATGGCAGAGGATCTGCCGGATGTGCTCAGAAGGCTTGATGAAGCTGCGGCAGCGGATAAGGCAAAGGCCGCTAAGCTCGAGGAAGAGCGGGAAAAGCGTCTGCGGGAAGGGTCCTATGAGAATGAAATCCGCATGCTTGAAGCGGAGCGCGAGGATGAGGAAAAAAAGAAGAACCGTGAGGATTCCATTCGCCTTTACCAGCGAATGGTTCCGCTTCAGGACATGATCCGTCGCGCCATCAAGCATAAAAAGCCCATTATGTGGACGACGCTCGGGCGTTAATTTTTATGCGCTACCCGATTTCTGTGCCGATCAGGTTCGCCAGAATGCCCGGGTGAAGAGCACGAAAACGGTGAAGATCTCGAGTCGGCCGGTCATCATCAGGAAGGTGAGGATGTCGAGCTGCAGTGCTGTAAGGCCCTGGTAGTTTCCTACCGGGCCGACAGTGCCGAGTCCGGGGCCGAGATTCGTAATGCAGGCAACCGCCGCCGACCAGGATTCAAGAGATCCCAGGCCGGTAGCGAGCAGTGCAAAAGCCCCCGCAAGGACGGAAAAACTCCAGAGCAGCGTGTATCCGAGAACGGCAAAGACAATGTGATTCGGGATGGCAGCGTCGCCGACGGTGATGGGGGAGACGGCGTTCGGATAGAGGAGCAGCGTGAATTCGCGCTTTGCCTGCTTGATGAGGATGAGCACTCGAATCATCTTCAGCCCGCCGCCGGTAGAGCCCGCACAGGTAGCCACAGCGGAACTGAGCAGCAGAATAGCCGGCAGCCCGCAGGGCCAGAGAGACCAGTCGGAGGTGGCGTAGCCAGTGGTTGATGCTGCGCTTACGATGGAAAAGGCTGCGGCGCGCAGTGCATCCGGAACGCTTGTGGCCAGGCCGGAAAGGTAGAGTATCGGCGTCGCGGCGGCAATCAGAACCAAGAGGAGGCTGATCCAGGCAAGCGCCTCAGGGTTGCGCAGATAGACGAGAGGGTCATGCCTGCGCCAGGCAACGAAGTGAAGCGTGAAGCTGAAGCCGCAGATCACCATGAAGACAACTGCAACGGCATCCACTGCTGCGCTGTTGAAGAAGCCGAAGCTCGCATCATGTGCGGCAATGCCCGAAAGACTCACCGTCGTCATCATGTGCATGACGGCGTCGCGCCAGTGCATGCCGGCGAAATGGTAGGCAATTGCACAGGCAACGGAAATGCCGAAGTAAATGAGGTAGAGCGAGCGTGCAGTTTCTGCAATGCGGGGCGTAAGACGCGTTTCCTTGAGGGGCCCGCTCGTCTCTGCCTTCATGATCTGAGCGCCGCCGACGCCGAGCAGCGGCAGAATGGCGACGGACATGACGATGATGCCCATGCCGCCCAGCCAGGAAAGAAAGCATCGCCAGCCGTTCATGGAGTGCGGCAGCTCGTCGAGTCCCGTAAGTACTGTGGCGCCGGTCGTGGTGAGACAGGACATGGCCTCGAAGTACGCTCGTTCGAAACCAAGTCCAGGCATATGCAGCATGAGCGGAATCGCGGCAAAAGCTGCAATCAGCGCCCAGGAGAGCGTGACAAGGAGAAAGCCGTGGCGGGCGGTGAGCTCCTGTCGAAAGCGGTATAGGGTCAGAGTAAGGAAAAGGCCGGCGCCAGCCGTGATGCCGGCTCCCATGATGAAGTCCATTAGGGCGCCATCATTCTCGGTCCAGCTGTAAACGGCTGGTATCAGCATGATGACTGCAAAAGCCATCAGAACGGGGCCGAGGGCATTGAGGACCGGTAGGAGCAGTACGCGCAGAGTCGTGAGCATAGATCTCTCTGTTTTCCGGTTGGCGTCAGAAGAAGCTCACGTCTACGGCAAAGAGTTTCTCAACGGCCGGAATCAGTCGGCGGTTGGGCACGAAGATGATGAGGCGATCTTCCTGCTCAATGATGAGGTCGAAGCTCGCCATCAGCACTTTGGTGTCGTCGCCTTCGCCGCGAATGAGTGCGGCAACGCTGCATCCTGCCGGCAATCGAATGGCATCGATGCGCCGGCCTACCACGCGTGAGCTTTCAGGCGTGCCGTGGGCTACAAACTCAAGTGCTTCGGCGATGCCGTGCCGCAGCGAATAGGCTGCCGTGACGTCGCCGTGACGAACGTATCGAATCAGCTCATCCAGCGCCGCCTGGGTCTGCGAAACCGTGATGTCGATGCGCGAGCCTTCGATCAGTTCGCCGTAAATTCTCCGGTTGACGAGAGCGATGGTGCGACGTGCACCGAGCCGTTTGGCAAGAAGTGCCGACAGGATGTTGTTTTCATCGTCCGAAGAAAGCGAAATAAAAAGATCGCACCCTTCGACGCCTGCCGAAAGAAGCGTGTCTTCGTCGTCAAAGTCTCCTGAGAGCACCATCGCCCGGTCGCCAAGCGTCAGAGCAAGATCTTCGGCCTGACGTCGGTCTGCTTCAATGACGCGGATGGATGCAGGAGCCGCTCCGGTGAGTTCATTGCCTTCCGTGAGCGCCTGGACGATGCTCCGGCTCATGATGGAGCTCCCGGCAATGATCAGGCTGCGCGTGGCTGTTGTTCTCCGGCGGAGCTGTGTAGTGACAAGGCGTGCGTGCCGGGTATCTGCGACAAAAATCACCTCATCGCCCGCTTCTATCAATGTACGGGCATTGATCGCGAGACATTGGTTGCGGCGAAAAAGCGCCGCAATGCGCGCGCATGCATTGGGAATGTGAGCGTTGAGCTCGCCGATCGGGCCGCCCACCATAGGGCTTCCTTCCTGAGCTCTAACTGCGATGAGGCTTACCCGGCCTTCTGCGAATTCCTGTACCTGCAGAGCCTCCGGGATGTCGATGAGCTTCACGAGATAACGCGTGAGCGCCTGTTCGGGCCAGATAACCGTGGTGGCGTCGAAACCTTCTTCCCGAAGAAGACGGGGGTAGCTGCGCAATTCTTCGTTGCGGACGCGGGCGATTCTCGTGGGGATATTGAAGATTCTCGATGCAAGCAGGCAGACGGCGAGATTGGTCTCATCGCTCGATGTCACGGCAATCAGCATGTCGGTGTCGCCCGCCGAGGCGTTTTCAAGGAGCTGCGGCGAAAGCGCATCTCCCACGATGCCTCTGAGGTCAAAGCGGGACTGCAGAAAGCCGATGTTGGCCGGATCCTTATCTATGACGGTAATGTCATTGGCTTCCGATACCAGACTTTCTGCAACGGAACTACCAATGCGGCCCGCTCCGATAATGAGGATCTTCATGGTGTCTTGAAAGAAAGAGGACCGCTTGATGTGAGCGGGCTTCCTTGAGCAGAGAGATTATTTGAGGGTGTTGTTGAGCGGGTATCGGTCAAGCGTCGAGCCGGTCGGATTATCAATCGAATTCTCGTCAGAAGTTTCGATTTCAGCCAGAACCGGACGCGTAGGCTTGGCATAGCCTCCGCCGGCAGGCGGCATCGGCGCAGTGCGTCGGGCCTCCTCGCGCATTTCCTCAACGTTGATGCCGAGCGAACGAACCTTGCGGTAGAGGTGCGTGCGTTCCATGCCTGCGTGGCGGGCGAGTTCCGCCATGGAGTGATTGAGATGATTGAGCACTGTTTTGAAATAAGCTCTCTCAAAATCCATCAGCTGATCCCGGAACGGACGGTTGAAGTCAAGGACAAGTCCGTAATCCGGCATTTCATATGCCGGAAGCCGCTGTACCTGCTGCATGCTGCGGCGGCGGCCGCGGGTACGCTTTTCGGGAGGAGGCTCTTCAGCAGCCTGGCGCTGCTGCTCGTGCCATTTGACGAGACCGAGCTGAATGGCTGACAGCAGACGTTTAAGGGAAATCGGCTTTTCAATGAAGTCGACGGCGCCGTCATCCAATGCGCGCTGTGCATGGTCGATCGAGCCGTGCCCGGACATGATGATTACGGGGAAGTTTAGTAGGCCGCCGTACTTCCATTCGCGCAGAAGCGCGAGACCGTCCGTATCCGGCATCCAGATGTCAAGAAGCACCAGATCGTACTGGCGTTCGGCAACCTTAGCCCTTGCCTCATTGGCATTGGCGGCTGTGGCTACACGGTAGCCGGACTCGACAAGAATTTCCGAAAGAATGTTTCGGATGCCGAGTTCATCGTCGACAATAAGAATTTCAGTCATCTTGTTGATTAGTTGCTTTAGTGGCCGATACCTCACTGACGGTCAGTCGGTCGGTCGCCGGGTGCAAGGTGCTCGAAAAGAATATCCACTTGGGCGCCAAGAATCAGCGTGCCGGTAGAGTCCAGACGGTTGGAAAGACGGATTGCCGCACGGTGCTCATCGAGAATCTTCTTGATCATCGGAAGCCCAAGCCCTGTGCCTGTAGCTTTGGTGGTTACATAGGGCTCAAAGGCGCGCTCGAGGATATTTTCGCTGAAACCAACGCCGCTGTCATGCAGATGAAGCTGCACGGCACTCATGCCGCGCTCGGTCAGAATATGACGCGTTGAAATGACGATTTTCGGAACGTCGCCTTCCGCTGCATCGATGCTGTTGGAAATCAGATTATGCAATACCTGTCGAAGTTGAGAGGCGTCTGCTTCGATGAGCGGAATGCCGTTCTCAAGATCGAGCTTGATGGCAAGACCCGCTTCCTGATAGAGCTGCGCTGCGCCGAGAACGAAGTCGTTGAGATCAAGCGGAGAGAGCTTTGCTTCGGGGAGCTTGGCGTATTCCCGGAAATCATTGACCATCTGCTTAAGGGCATCCACCTGCGTCGTAATAGTTTTGACTGCGCGGGTAAGCATTTCGGCATCATCATCGTTTTCGAGCTTGGGTTCAAGCCGGAAAGCCAGTCGTTCGGCGGCAAGCTGAATAGGCGTGAGCGGATTCTTGATTTCATGAGCCAGCCTGCGGGCGACTTCGCCCCAGGCAGTGGCTCGCTGCGCCTCAATAATCTTTGAGACGTCATCGAACACAATGACGAGTCCGGGTTCATCGGCTCCAAGCGGCATGCGCGAGAGCTTGAGGAAGAGCGGAATGGTTTTTTCCTTGCGCTCAAGCTGGAATTCCAGACTTGCGGCGCCGGTTTCTTTTTCGAAGCCAAGGGAAAGCTGAGCGTTCCGAAGTGCATCGGAAAGCTCCGGTTCAATTTTGCTGAGTTCGATTCCGGTGCGGCAGCTTTCTTCTCCAAGAATTCTGCGGGCTGCGGCATTGGCCGTAATCACCCGGCCTGTGCGGTCGAGCACAATGACGCCGGAGGAAATATTGGCAAGAATCCGCTCAAGATAGGCCTGCGCCTGTTCTGCGCGCCGACGCTGTTCATCGATCACTCGGCGCGACTCAGAAAGGTCGCGGATCATCTGGTTGAAGGATTGCGTGAGGACGTTGATTTCATTGTTGCCGGAAAATTCCCGGATAGGATGAAAGTTGCCGTCCGCCACCCGACGCGTGCCTTCCTCAAGTTGAAGAACAGGAGCAACGGTCTTGCGAGCAAAGGCGAGCGAGAGCGCAAAAGCGCCTAGCGCACCGAGAAGCGTGACGAGAAAAAGCGTGCTCGCATAAACGCTCTGAAGCGAGGCGCGCGAGAGGACCAGAGTCTGATAGTCGCGGTATCCCGCTACAAGCATGGATGCATTCTTAACGGTTTCTTCCGGAACCGGCTGAATGATCTGAAGGTAGAACTGCTGACGCCGCATCTCGAGGCCTGAGCCCGGTTTAGTAGCGTCGCGAACATTGTCGTCTGCCGCGTCTGCTTCTTCGGACTGAACAGGAACAATCACGCGGATGGAAAGTTTTTCATCTCGCTGCGCGTCGAAATTAACGTCTCCGTCAATCACGCTGTATATGCCCGCGCTTTTGACCGTTTGAATCTGGCTTGATGTCGGCATGTCGGGCATCAGGACATTGATGCGCGAGCCCGCAGCCGCAATGGCGGTCCCATTGGAGAGAAAAACGAGGGCTTCAATGCCGGGGCGGCCTTCTAGTATTCTGAGCAGATCCGACATGATGAGCGATGCCGGGGTGTTGGTGAGCAGTCCTGCGATGTGTCTCGCTGTCGCTTCAGCCTCAACCTGCTGCTGGGCAAGAATGCCCCTGGTGATTGTGACGCCGGAATCAAGCGCCTTTTCCACGCGTACGTCGAACCAGGAATTGATGGAGCGTGAAATGAAGACAGAGGAAACAAAGTAAATAAGGACGCAGGGAATCAGTGCAAGTCCCGCTGCGGACAGCGCAAGACGGCTGGTGAGGTGTGCGCCGAATTCCTTATTGCGCAGGCGCTGCCAAAGACGCAGCGCCATTGCTGCCACAACGGCGAAAAGAACGACAGCAATTGCCCGGTTGATGACGAGCAGAACTGGGAACCAACGTTCAAAAAGGGTTGAGTCCGTGCTCGTTGCGGCAAGTATGAAGAGCGAGAGGCCCGCCAGCACAAGCGCAGCGATGAAGATGCCGCGAAGCCAGGAGGACATGACTTAATCCTCCTGCTGCGTCAGATCCTTCGGCAGCGCTATAGGTGTCCAGTCGCTCTCCACGGTCCAGTCGCCTGAATCGTGGTTTGTTACCTGCATGGGTTTCGGGAGCTTGCCTGCATCCAGATAAAAACGGATGCCGGCAGTAAGGCCTGAATCGGCAGCATCGCGGGTAGACGCCACGCGCCAGCGCCGGATGTTTTTGATGTAGGGAAGCGCTTCTTCCAGCGTATCAAAATTGAGAGAAATGCCGCTGTAGGAAACGGCATAGCGTCGGGTGAGCGGGTTGAATGCCAGACGGATGTTGAAGTCGCTTTCTGCGATATTTTTGTCGAACCAGTACCAGCGGTCTTTTGAAAGTTCGAATTTGTAGGTGAAGTAGAGCGCAATGCCGCGGTGCATGGCATCCACCAGAGGCATTGGCAGGTCAAACTCGTAATGCGCCTCTATGAAGAGCCCCGGACGCTCGCCAGGCTCATCAACAGTAAGTGCGGCACTCATGAGTTCAGCTCTTGCCGCTTCCGCGGAACCGGCAGCCGCAAGCATCGCCGCGCATAAAAGAGGCGCAGCGATGCGTGACAAACTGAAGGTTCGGTAAAGTGACATGCCGGAGAAACTGCGGAAAATTAATTCTTTTTGAGCAGTGCGTAGAAAAAGCCGTCGTGCACGGAAGGAAGCATTTGCGGATTAGGCCAGATGCCGTCTTCTGTCGGAACAAGGTTCATCATACCGATCCCGGTTTCGCCAAGCGGCACCATCGAAGCATCCGGGTGACGCGCGAGAAATTCCTTGATCTGCAGAGGTCCTTCCTGAGGGAAGAGCGAGCAGGTGCAGAAGAGCAGATGTCCGTTCGTTTTCAGACACGGCCAGAGCGCTTCCAGAATTCTTTTTTGCTCATTGGCAAGTCGGCGGATGTCTTCAGGGCGGCGCGACCAGGGAACATCCGGCTGACGCCTTACGATGCCGCTGGCGGTGCAGGGAGCATCGAGGAGAACGGCATCAAAGGGTTCGCCTGAGAACCACTTTTGAGTATCTGCAGCATCGGCAGCCTGAACTTCCGCTGAGAGGCCAAGGCGTCCAAGGGTTTCACGGATCAGTTCTGCTCGATCGGGAGCAACCTCCAGCGCTGTTACCTGGCAATCGGCAAGTTCGAGCAGATGAGCTGTTTTACCTCCCGGAGCAGCGCAGGCGTCCAATACGCGGTTTCCTGCCTTGACGGGGAGAAAGTGAGCGGCAAGCTGCGCTCCGGCATCCTGAACAGATACATCTCCCTCGCTAAATCCCGGTATTTCATGAACGGGAAGCGGCTTTTCAAGAAGAATGGCTTCAAGTCCAATTTGACGGGCTGGGATTCCGGCCTGCGCGAGCCGCTCCAGATATGCTGCCGGCGTGGTCCGGCGGACGTTAACCCTCAGCGTCATCGGTGCGTGCTGGCGCTGGAGCAGAAGAATTTTCTCCCACTCCTGCGGATGCGCGGCGCGGATCTTCTCAATCCACCAGGACGGCGCATTGAAGCGCACTTCCGGGATTTTGTTCAGATCTTTGAGAAGTCCATTGCTTTCGCGCAGGAAACGGCGCAGGACTGCGTTGACGAGGCCGGAGAAGCGCTGCGTGCGCTTGTCTGCCCGAATAGCATTCACGGCTTCGCTTACAAGCGTGAATTCGTTGTAGCGCTTCGTAATGAGAAGAGCGAGCGCTGCTTCGAGAATGTTCTGTACCGGCGGCGGCGGGGGATTATTGAGAAGCTTTCTTGACAGTGCGCCGGTAAGCGCAAGGTTGCGCATGAGGTCGTAGAGGATTGACTGCAGCGCAGCTCGCGCGTGAGACGGCAGCCCCTCTGCGGCAGCGTCGAGCGCAGCAGAAAAGGATGATCCCCCCTTCATCTGTTTACGCGCCGTGGCGGCAAGCGAGAGCAGTCTGCGAAGCGGGAGTTGTCGAGTCTGCTTTACGGCTTCCGGAGATTCATGAGTCATGGGAAATGGTCACTTGCAATAATGAGTGTCGAAAGCTGATGGAGCCGTTATTTGAGCGTGTCGCCGGGTTGAATGCCGAGGCTTTGGATCGCAGAGTGAGCGGGCATGCGCGGCTTTCCCGCGCGCTGCAGGATGGCCATTGAGAGCGCTCCTTCACCGCACTGAACCAGCAGGGCGTCGTCAGCTTTAAGAACGGTGCCCGGAGCGGCATCGGACGGCCATTCATGGGCATCTGCCTGCCAGACTTTGACGGGATTGCTCCTGTACTCAAACTGCAGTCCGGGGAATGGCGTGAAGGCGCGCATTCGGCGAGCAATAACTTTGGCGCTTGCATTCCAGTCAATTCGACTTTCGGACTTCAAAAGCTTTTCTGCATAAAGCACGCCTTCTTCGGGCTGCGGAGTGCATTCAAGATCGCCGGGTTTTTCAAGCGCTTTGATCAGAAGCTCTGCTCCGATGCGTGCGAGCTTTTCCGTGAGGGAAAGATGCGTATCGTCATCGGCGATTTTTGTTTTTTCCACGAGTACCATGGGGCCGGTATCGAGACCAAGCTCCATCTTCATGAGCGTAACGCCGGTTTCCGCGTCGCCAGCTTCAATCGCGCGGGCAATAGGCGCTGCGCCGCGCCAGCGCGGCAGCAGACTCGCATGAATGTTGATCGCTTTGATGTCGCCAGCTTTCCCGATGCCGTGCGCACAGTTGAGAACGGGTTCCGGGAGAATCAGCCCGTATGCCGCGACTACCAGCAGATCCGCATTGATGTTGCGGAGTTTTTCATGCATCGCTGCGGCCCCTTCAGGATCTTTTTTGAGGCTCAGCGTTGCGGGTGTTTCCACAGGAATCCCAAGGGATTCGGCAAGCACTTTGACCGGCGAAGGGGTGAGCTTCATGCCTCGGCCGCTTGGGCGATCGGGCTGAGTGAGCACGAGAGCAATGTCGTGACCGTTTTCCGCAAGCGCACGCAGTGCTTCAGCGGCAAAGTCCGGCGTACCGGCAAAAATGATCTTCATGAGGAAAGCCTGAAGGGGAGTTTTATTCTGAATCGTCCGCTATTTTAGAGGGATCGACTACGATGCCTCGATAAGGTGAAAGAGAAGGATTCTGACGTTATGGAAGAACTTCAATATTTGAATGCAGGCGGCCTCACTTATGCCTATCGACGCTACGGCGACCCCGAGGCGCCGGCAGTGGTGCTCCTGATGGGGCTGGGCCTCTCGATGGAGGCGTGGCCCGAAGGCATTATCTCCGGGCTTCTTGCAGAGGGCCTCCAGGTGATTACGCCCGACAATCGGGATGCCGGCTCGTCATTCAGGTTTACCGGCTGGCAGCCTGGCCGCGGGGATGTCGCCCGGGCAATCATTCGGACAGTGCTCGGACTTTCCGTTTCCGGGGAGTATGCGCTTGAAGACATGGCGCTTGACATTGAGCGGCTTCTCGATCACCTCGGCATCCGCCGCGCACATGTCGCGGGCGTGTCCATGGGCGGCATGATCGCGCAGGTTTTCGCAACGCAGTGTCCGAACCGGGTGGCGACGCTTACGTCCATTTCGTCAGCGGTTGGGAATCCGAAAACGGGTTTGGGCTCTCTTCGCGCCATTCTTGCTGTTGCTGGAACAGGAGATGCTTCCTCGCCGGAGGCTCTACAGGCGCACTTCAAAACTGTTTTGACGGCACTTTCCGGATCGAAGTACAGGCCGACTCCGGAAGAGCTGGACGATGCGATAAGAAGCGCGCCGCGCATCGGATACGATCCCGTTGCAACGCGTCGTCAGCTGATTGCGCTGCTTGCGAGCGGAAACCGGGCAAAGGCAGTCAGGCAGCTGCGCACGCCGACGCTCGTTATCCATGGCACAGAGGATCCGCTTCTTCCATTTGCAGCAGGAGAAGAAACGGCAAGGCTGATTCGCGGGGCAAAGCTCATTCCCGTTGAAGGCCTCGGGCATCAGCTGCCCCCATCTCTGATGGGGACGTATGCAAAATGGATCGCTGAAGAGTGCCACGCGCATCCGGCGTGATGCGCGGGCGTATGCATCAGCGGCGTGCGGCTTTTTCCTTTTCCTTCTCCCGCTCCTCCCGACGGAGTTTGCGCAGCTTGGTGCAGGCACGCTGCTTCTTGAGCATGGAGAGGTGATCGATAAAGACGATGCCGTCAAGATGATCCATTTCATGCTGCACGCAGACAGCAAGAAGGCCGGTGCAGTCGAGTTCAATTTCCTTGCCGGTGGCATCCTGTGCGCGAACGCGGACATGCGCCGGGCGCTTCACGTGTTCGTAAAGCCCCTTGAGGGAAAGACAGCCTTCCTCGTGATCCTGAAGCTCTTCGCTCGCTTCAATGATTTCAGGATTGCAGAGCACGCGCAGGCCGGTTTTGTCATCGGTAACGTCAATGACGATAATGCGCTTGAGAATGCCCACCTGATTGGCTGCGAGCCCGACGCCGGGAGCGGCATACATGGTTTCAGCCATGTCGGCAGCAAGGCGCTGAAGGTCTTCGTCAAAAACGTCAATGCGCTCGGCCTTTGCGGCAAGTGCAGGATGCGGATACTGAAGTACGGGAAGCAAAGCCACGGAATACTCCTCCCCGCGATGGCGGGAAGCCGGATGTACATGAAAAGGCCGAGAATTATAACCTTGTGCGGATCGAGGAAATGGCCGGGGAGAAACGGAAGAAATGCGCGTAAGTGAGACGAATCAGGAAGATGTGCGCAACTGGATAAAACTGAGCCTTGCGCGTCATTTGGATACTTTTGGAGCCGTCAGACTGCTGAAGGTCTACGGCAGTGCGGAGTCTGTGCTCGCCGGGTCGCTCTCTGATCTGGCAAGGCTTGTCGGCATGCCGGCCGCTGAGGGTGTTGTGGCCGCCGCCCGGGGCGCAGTGGACGACGAAGCGGATTCTGCTGTTGCGGGGCTTCTGAGCACCCCGGAGACAGGCGTGCTCACCATTGCTGATTCGCTTTATCCGGCGGGCCTCATCGAAAGCGGACTGGCGCCTCTTTTGTTGTTTACCAGGGGTGATGAGTCGGTTTTGCTAAGAGAGAGCGCAACTATATGCGGGTCGGCCTCAGCGGATGAGGAAGGGCTTCGGAATGCGGAATTCTTCGGCAAGGCTATTGCCGAATCCGGCATGACGGTCTTGGTTCCGGCAGAGCCCGGAATCCCGACGTCGGCTATTTCCGGTGCGCTGTCCGCTCATCAAGGGGTTCCTCCCGCAGCGCTGCTGGCTTCCGGTACGGCGCGGGCGCCCCGGGAAATGACCGGCTTGCTGAAGGCGCTCCTTGCCGCGGGGGGCCTTCTCATATCGGCGGAGCTTCCTGAAACATCCCAGAGCGAGGCGTCAAAAGCTTTGCGGAACGGACTCCTTGCCGGCTTCTCTCGACGCCTGCTTGTTATTGAGGCAGAGCGCCATGCCCCTATACTCGACATCGCACGGCGGGCGGCTGAGCTTGGCGGGCTGGTCGGCGCTATTCCGGGAAGCATTCATAATCCGCTCTCCCGTGGTGCGAATGCGCTTATACGCGAAGGCGCTATGCTCGTCGAAACATTGAGAGATCTCGGCATAGAAAATCCAGAGCCTCAAAAATGACATAATGCGCCTGCTTTTCAGGCTGTCCCGCGCGCAAGCGGGGTGCCTGAAATTTTCTTTTCAGAACCCAAACCCACTTCAGACCGCTTCCGTCGTAAGGAGAACATGCCATGGCGCAGACCCTGGTGATTGCAGAAAAACCGTCAGTAGCAGGCGATATCGCCCGTGCTCTCGGCGGCTTTAAGAAAGACGGCGAGTTCTGGACGCGCGATGACATGATCATCGGGTCGGCAGTGGGGCATCTCCTTGAAATCAAGGCGCCGGAGGAATACGACGTCAAGCGCGGACGCTGGTCATTCGCGAATCTGCCGGTCATTCCGCCTTATTTTGATTTGCAGCCGATTAAGAAGTCGGAGAGCAAATACACGGCGCTGGCGAAAAAAATCCGCAGCCGTGCTGTTACGGATCTCATCAATGCATGCGATGCGGGGCGAGAGGGCGAACTTATTTTCCGCTACATCATTCAGGCCTGCGGCAGCAAAAAGCCGATCCGCAGACTGTGGCTGCAGTCGATGACGAAGGCTTCCATTCAGGAAGCTTTTACGCAGCTGCGCTCCGACGAAGAAATGAAGCCGCTCGAAGCTGCTGCAAGGAGCCGTTCCGAAGCGGACTGGCTTGTCGGCATCAACGGCACGCGTGCGCTGACTGCCTTTAATTCCAAGGATGGAGGCTTTTTCCTCACAACTGTCGGCCGCGTACAGACGCCGACGCTCGCGATCGTGGTCGCGCGTGAAGAGGAAATCAATCACTTCAAGCCGAAGGATTACTGGGAGGTCCACGCCACATTCAAGGCCGCGGCCGGCGAGTATGAAGGCAAGTGGATTGCTCCTGACTTTACGAAAACGAAGGGCATGCCGGCAGAGCTTCGCGCCGACCGCATCTGGAGCGCGGCTGATGCCGAGAAAATTGTCGCAAAGTGCGCAGGCCGCGAGGGTACGGTAACGGAACAAAGCCGAAAAGCGACATCGCTTGCGCCTGCGCTTTTCGACCTTACGTCGCTGCAGCGTGAGGCCAACAGCCGTTTCGGGTTCCCTGCCAAGATGACGCTTGCCATTGCGCAGCGTCTCTATGAACGCCACAAGGTGCTGACTTATCCCCGTACGGATGCCAAGGCACTGCCTGACGACTATGCGCCGACGGTAAAGGAAACGCTTGCTCATCTGCAGAAGCTTCCCGAATACGACGCCTATTCCGCCAAGATCCTGACGAACGGCTGGGTGAATCCGCATGACAAGCGGGTTTTCGACAACAAGAAGATCAGCGACCACTTTGCGATCATCCCGACGGGCGAAATTCCAAAGGGGCTTGAGGAAACCGAGCAGAAAATCTACGACCTCGTCGTGCGCCGCTTTATGGCGGTCTTCTTCCCTGCCGCTGAATTCAACGTTACAACCCGCCGCACCCAGGTTGAGGGCGAGGTCTTTTTGACGGAAGGAAAGGTGCTCACGAAACCGGGCTGGATGGAAGTGGCTTCGAGAGCTGTGCGTACGCAGAGCGATCTTGTCCCCGTTTCAAACGGCGAGAAGGTTCTGACGACGCATATCGAGTCTCTTGCCGATCAGACAAGGCCGCCGGCGCGCTTTACGGATGCGACCCTCCTTTCTGCAATGGAGTCTGCAGGCAAGAAGCTTGAAGCGGACGAGCTGCGCGATGCCATGGCGGAAAAGGGACTCGGTACGCCGGCTACGCGCGCGCAGACCATTGAGGGCCTCATTGAGCAGAAGTATCTGCGTCGTGAAGAGCGTGCGCTTGTGCCCAACGCCAAGGCATTTCAGCTCATGCAGCTCGTGCGCGGTCTTCGCATCGACGAGCTTACGCAGCCGAGGCTTACGGCGGAATGGGAGTACAAGCTCGCTCAGATTGAACACAGTCAGGGATCGCGCGACGACTTCATGGCGGAAATCCGCAAAATGACGGAAAACATGGTCGCTGTTGCCAAGCAGTATGAAGGCGACAGCGTGCCGATCGTCAACCCTATTCACTTCAAGAACAGATGCCCGGCCTGCGGCGGTGAAATCGTTGAAAACTACAAGCGTTTTGCCTGCACGACGCCCGGCTGCTATTTCTCGCTTTCGAAGCACCCATCAGGTCGTGCTTTTGAAGCCGAAGAGGTTGAGGAGCTTCTCGCCAATCATCGCGTGGGTCCTCTCACGGGTTTCGTCAGCCGCCGAGGATTCCCCTTTGAGAGCGAGCTTGTGCTTGAAAAAGACAAGGAAACAGGGCAATGGGGGATGCGCTTTGACTTTGAGGAACGCCCTGAAGTCGGCGCAGAGGAAATCGCTTCAGCTCCGGTTGTGGGCGACTGCCCGCTTTGCCGCGGCCGAGTCCTTGAGCTTGGCGATCACTACATCTGCGAGCACGCCGTCAATGAGCCCCGCACCTGTACTTTCCGCATGAGCCGCACGATTCTGCAGCGGACGATTACGCGAGAGGAAGTGGCCACGCTTCTGGCGGAGGGCAGGACGCATCTGCTCGACGGCTTTATTTCCAAGCGCACGAACCGGCCCTTCAAATCTTATCTCGTCTGGGATCCGAAGAAGAAGACCGTAGCCTTCGAATTCGAAAAGCGGGAAAAAGACGCCGCAAAGGATGCGGCGAAATCCGCAGAGGCTGAGGAAGAGTCGGCAGCGGCTAAGAAGCCTGTGCGCAGGACCGCGGCAAAGAAGAGCGCCGCGAAGCCTGCGGCCCGCAGGACAAAGAAGGCGGAAGGCTGATCTGAAAAATGAAAAATCCCGCGTACGAAAGAACCGTCGCGGGATTTTTCTTCTGCGGAGGCTCAGCCGTTATTCGGCAGGCTTCTCGATCTTTTTCTTGTTTCTGGTGATGAGCACCTGATCGATCTTGTTGTTGTCGACGTCCATCACTTCAAACGTATAGTCGGCGCAGACCACTTTGTCGGTACGCTTCGGAATCTTTCTGAGCATGTACATCATGAAGCCCGCAACGGTTTCGTAGGCAGAGTCTTCAGGAAGCTCGTCGATTTCCAGGGCGTGCTCCAGATCGTCAATCGGCGTGGCGCCGTCAACGAGCCATGTGTCTGCATCGCGCTGGATGATCTGCACGTCATCTTCATTCGTGACGAGGTCTCCCATGACGGTTGCCATAACGTCGTTGATCGTGATGATGCCGACCACAAGCGCATATTCATTGAGAATGACGGCAAAGTCGGTATGCGTGCGCTGGAAGACGTCGAGGACTTCGGAAAGCGTCAGCGAGTCCGGAATGAACTGCACGCCCTGCAGAAGCTCGGGATCCTGGAAAAGGATGGGTTTTTCTTCAAGGACGCGGCGCAGGAGGTGCTTGGAGTCGACAAAGCCGACGACATGGTCGAGGTCTTTGTCGCAGACGAGGAAGCGGTTGTAGGGAACAGTGGAGATCTTCGCCCGGATGCTTTCGTCGGTTTCGTCGAGCGTGAAGTAGACGATGCTTTCGCGTGCGGTCATCGCAGAAGGCACGAGCCTGGATTCAAGCTCGAAGACGTTCTGGATGACGGTTTCCTCTTCGGGAGCAATGACGCCTGCTGCGGCACCCGCGCCGACGCTCGCGAGGATGTCTTCAGATGTAATGGTCTCCTGCCGCTTTGTCGGCATCCCGAGCGAACGGATGCAGGCATCTGAGAGACGCTCTAGGACGAACACGATGGGGCGCAGGCACTTGATCAGCACGTTCATCGGGCGCACGACGAACATTGCAGTCGCTTCCGGGCGCGCAATGGCAAGACGCTTCGGGAGCAGATCCGCAAAAATGACGAAGAGCGTCGTGGCGATGATGAAGGAAATGATGAAGCTCACGTGCGAGAGGTTCTGCCCGGGAAGAACGATCGAGAAGACCCAGTCGAAGAACGGAGAAAAGGCCGCGTCTCCAATGACGCCGCCCAAAAGCGCGGCCGCATTCACGAGCACCTGGAGCGCCGAAAAGAATTGCCCTGGGTGAGACTGCAGCTCAAGGACGAGCGCAGCCCGTCTGTCTCCGTCATCCGCAAGCGTCTGCAGTCGCGTCTTGGATGCAGAAGCGAGAGAGATTTCAGAAGACGAGAAAAAGGCGCTGAGCAGCACAAGGCCGAATAGCGCCGCAACTTGCGGCAGGGAATCCATAAGCATTTCCGGAAAATCTTGGTTCAGCGCGGTCCGTATGAGAGTCGGGATGCACGCTCGCACCGCGATTCTTAATGTTGGCGGCGCTTTGAAATGAGCAGATTTCCGCTATATTGAACACAGGTCAGAGATTTTACCATGAATTCCTTATTAACCATTTGTTTTTTCGCGTTATTTTCTTAAATAATAGCGCTGAGACCCGGGGTTGAACCGCCTGGAAGGGTATTTTTTCTTTCAGCCTTCAAGCGTTTTCTCACGGAGCCGCCGTACTGCGCCTCAGCCGCTTCGGGCCGGCATCTATCCTGTCGGAAAGCTCTATCCCTTCGTTTATCTGAGGAACCTTTTGCCATGAAGTCCAAGCTCCTTTCCGCTGCAGTTCTTCTTGCGGCCGCAGCTGTCGCGCTCCCGGCGCAGGCCGGCGAAACACTTGATCGGGTTAAGTCCCGCGGCCAGCTTGTCTGCGGCGTCAATACGTCTGCTCCAGGCTTTTCAAGCGCCGACAGTCAGGGACGCTGGCAGGGCCTCGACGTCAATACCTGCCGTGCGGTTGCTGCGGCCGTGCTTGGCGATGCGGACAAAGTGAAGTACGTCCCGCTTTCCTCGACGCAGCATATGGCCGCACTCGCTTCGGGCGAGATCGACATGCTCGCGCGCAATACCACCTGGACGATGACCCGGGATGCCAGCACCGGCAACGTCTTCGTCGCTGTTTCCTACTATGACGGTCAGGGCTTCATGGTGCCTGCTTCGCTCGGCGTTAAAAGCGTGAAGGAGCTCGATGGCGCAACGGTCTGCGTGCAGACGGGCACAACCACGGAAAAGACTACGGCGGACTACTTCCATTCGCACGGCATGAAGTACAAGACGGTGGTCTTCGACACGACGGAGGCTACGCAGAGCGCTTTCATTTCCGGGCGCTGCGATGTTTATACGACCGACATGTCCGACCTTGCGGGCGTGCGCATGATTGCGCCGGATCCTTCCAAATTCGTCATTCTTCCGGAAACGATTTCCAAGGAACCCCTTGGGCCTGCCGTGCGCCGAGGCGACTGGGAGTGGTTTGAAATCGTTCGCTGGTCCTTCATGGCTTTCCTCGGGGCAGAGGAACTCGGCGTTACTCAGGCGAATGTGGACGACATGCGCAAGAATTCCCGTGATCCGAATGTGATGCGTCTGGTCGGCGCCGGCGAGGATATGGGCAGGATGCTCGGCCTCGACAAGGACTGGTCCTACCGTATCATTAAGCAGGTCGGCAACTACGGCGAATCCTGGACGAAGTATTTCGGTCCGACGAGCCCGCTTAATCTTCCCCGCGGAATGAATCGTCTCTGGACGGACGGCGGCCTCATGTATGCCATGCCGATTCGCTGATTTGACGGTCTTTTTTCCTTCAGGAACCTGACGAAAGGCTCCGGGCAATTTGGCTGCCTGGAGCCTTCTTCGTATTTCCGATCCCGAAAGTTATGTTTTCTAGAGAGAGCTTCAGCATCGTTCCCGGGGATGATGCTTGGATTTTGCGCGAGAAGATTCGCCGCCGGCGTGAATTTACGCTTCAGGCGGCATTGATCCTTCTTCTCGTTGCTTTCATTGCAGTGCTCGCTTCCAATGTTGAAGCCAATCTTGCAGCGAAAAATATCAAAAGCGGTTTCCATTTTCTGATGAATCGCGCGGGCTTTGAGATCAGCGATCAGCTGATCCCGTATTCCAGCAATGATCCGCTGTGGAAGGCATTTGCGACGGGCATCCTCAATACGCTGAGAGTCTCCGCCTGCACGGTAGTGTCGGCGACAGTACTGGGCGTTGTTGTGGGCCTGATGCGGCTTTCTAGGAATGCCGTCGTGCGTTTTCTCGGTATTGCGCATGTTGAGGCTTACCGCAATGTGCCGCTTCTGGTGCTTCTCCTCGCGCTTTATCTGGTGGTGACGGAACTCCTGCCCGGCGTTCGAGCGGCATTCCACCTGGGCGACTGGGTGTATCTCTCTAAAACCGGCCTTCTTTTCGCCATCCCCGAGATGCAGTGGGCAGGAAGCATTGCGGCTCTTGCAGGTCTTGCCGGAGCATTCCTCATCGCCTGGATCATTCGCCGCCGCGAAACCTCGCTCGTTGCCAACTGCTCCGGACTTCTTGCTTTCGTGCTGGTTTTCGCCTTCGTCTGGGTGATTCTCGGCGTATTTGGCGGCTGGAATCACCCCGTCGCAACGCGCTTTTCCATGTCCGGCGGCGCGCAGCTTACGCCGGAATTTCTGACGCTTTGGCTTGGACTCACGCTTTATACCTCCGCGATGATTGCGGAAATCGTCCGTGCAGGCGTGGTGTCCGTCAGACCTGCGCAATGGGATGCTGCTTCGGCGCTTGGATTCCGCACGCGCGAAACGGTGAGCTACATCATCTTTCCGCAGGCAATGCGGCTTATTGTTCCGCCGCTTTCGAGCCAGTACATGACGCTCACCAAGAATTCTTCACTCGCCGTGATGGTGGGCTACCCGGATCTGGTCAATGTGGGTACGACGGTGATGAACATTACCGGTCAGGCGCTGGAAGTCATTTGCCTCATCATGGGCGTTTATCTGACGGTGAACATTCTCATCTCCGTCTTCATGAATCAGCTCAATGCCCGCATTATGCGGGCTCCGCAGTAAGGAGACGCTCATGCCGGAAATTCAGATTACGGGCACTCCAGGAGGTCTTTGGGAGCGGCTGCGTGCGAGCTGCTTCTATTCACCCGGGGCAAGCGTGGTTTCGGTAGTGCTTGGCGCCGTCATCCTTTTCGTCCTCTGCTGGTTCATCAAGTGGGCGGTTCTCGATGCCGTCTGGAGCGCCGACGTTAATGCCTGCAGGAAAGCTGCGGGCGCCTGCTGGGGCTTTGTAACCGAAAAATGGCGTCTTATTATTTTCGGGCGCTTTCCTTATGAGCTGCAGTGGCGGCCGGCGCTTGCCACATTCATCATTGTTCTCATGCTCGTCATCTCCGCGGTGCCGTCTCTCTGGTCGCACCGGGGGCTGCGAATGCTTCTCTGGGGGTGGGTCGCATCCTTTGCCGCCTTCTTCGTTCTGATGATCGGCGGCATTTTCGGACTGGAAGAAATCAGTACCGACATGTGGGGCGGACTGCCGCTGACGGTGATTCTTACACTTCTCGGCATGGCGGCGTCCTCTCCTCTCGGCATTCTTCTTGCCATCGGACGTCGCAGCAGACTGCCCATCATTTCTGCCGTTTCAACAGGCTACATCGAACTCGTGCGCGGCGTGCCGCTGATCACCGTGCTGTTCGTTGCGGCTTTCGTCTTTCCACTCCTGATGCCGGAATGGATGAAGGTAGATGCCTTCTGGCGAGTGACGATCGGCATTACGCTCTTTCAGGCCGCCTATATGGCAGAAACCGTTCGCGGCGGGCTTCAGACCATTCCACGCGGGCAGTTTGCTGCTGCTCGTTCGCTGGGGCTTACGGAACGGCAGTGCTACACGAGCGTTATTCTTCCTCAGGCCCTGGTAGCGATCATTCCAGCTTTCGTCAACAGCCTTTTGTCCTGCTTCATGGACACTTCGCTTGTTATGGTGGTCTCGATGTACGACCTTACCGGGTCGCTCAAGCTTGCGCTTGGGGATGCCCTCTGGAGGCCCTATTTCATTGAAGGCTACGCTTTCATCGTGATGGTCTATTTTGTCTCGAGCTTCATCATTTCGCGCTACAGCCAGTGGCTGGAAGGAAGGCTTCAGGGGATAAAGTCGCGCCGTACTATTCAAATTTGATTCGTTTATGAAATTTCATGAGCACATCATCCGGGCATCCATCCCGGAGCTTCTCTTTGTTCTTACCCGCGAGGATCTCGCGCGCGGCATCGCCGATTTCGCGCGGCATCCGGAAAACTATATCGAGGAAGTAAGCGGCTCCCGCATTACGAAGGCGGAGGTTCCGGGAAAAACGCCGGGATCCGTGACCTTCGGGAGAGAGATCAGCTTCGGAACGCTGAAGTTCGAGGAAGAAATTGAACTTTCGGCGGACGGGAGCTATCACGCGCATATTGATGCCGATGGTCCACGGCCGGCATCGGATTTCAGCATGACGATTGAGGAGCCTGAAAAGGGAAGCCTTTTCGTGCGCTTTACCTATCATGAAGATCGCGAGCCGCCGCAGAAGGAAACGCATCAGGAGGCTCAGCTCAATCAGCTCAGACGTCTTGCATACGAAAGCAAGGACCGGAGCATTCTTGTGAAGATTCTTGATGATCTCGTTGAGCTCAAGGCGCATGAGGCACACGCTTAAAGCGAGTCTTCTCTATTATTCGACGCCCGGATGAGGCAAAAGGCCTTTCCGGGCGTTTCTTTTAACCGCAGAGTTTTCGAAAGATGACCGACATGCTCAGTGCGCGTATCTGCGCTCATATTGCCGAAGAAATTGCGGCGCGCTCCTCCCAGGTGGAAGCGGCCGTCAGACTTCTCGACGAAGGCGCAACCGTGCCTTTTATCGCCCGCTACCGCAAGGAAATGACCGGCGGACTCACGGATGCACAGCTGCGGACGCTCGAAGAGCGTCTTGTGTATCTCAGAGAGCTTAATGATCGTCGAGAGACAATCCTTGCCGCAATTGATGCTCAGGGGAAGCTCGATGATGCTTTGAAGGAGCGCCTTCTGAAGGCAGAGACCAAGCAGGAGCTTGAAGACCTCTATGCGCCCTATAAGAGCAAGCGCCGCACGCGCGCGGCCATTGCGAAGGAAGCGGGGCTGGAGCCTCTCGCAGAGAAGCTTCTCGCGAACCGGACGCTGGATCCGCTTCGTGAGGCGGCCGCCTTCGTCAATGCCGAAAAGGGTTTTGCCGATGCGCAGGCAGCGCTTAACGGCGCGAGAGACATTCTTGCTGAACGCTTCAGTCTCGATGCGAAGCTGAGAGAAAATCTGCGCGCCTTCATGTCTGCGCGGGGAGAGCTCGTCTCTCGTCTCGTGGAAGCGGAAAAAGAAAAGGCGGAAAAATTCCGTGATTATTTCGATTTTCGGGAATCGCTCTCGAAAGTCCCGTCGCACCGTGCGCTTGCCGTTCTTCGCGGCCGCCGGGAGGGTTTCCTTACGGTGTCTGTGGAGCTGCCTGCCGAAGATGAGGCGCTTGATCCTCATCCCGCGGAAGCGCGGCTTGCCGATCTTCTCGGCATCAGCCGAACCGGGCGCGCCGCAGATATGTGGCTCCTTACCGTCTGCCGCTGGACATGGCGCGTGAAGCTTCGTCTTTCCATTGAGGGCGATCTTCTTGAAGAGCTTCGGGAGCGTGCAGAAGAAACGGCAATCGGCGTCTTTGGAGAAAATCTGCGCGACCTGCTTCTTGCAGCACCTGCCGGACACCATGCCGTTCTTGGTCTTGATCCGGGCTTCCGTACGGGCGTCAAAGCCGCAGTCATTGACGACACGGGCCGCGTGCTCGCGCATGATGTTCTCATGATGCACGGGTCCGACGCCGCGCGCGAAGCTTCAAAGCTGAAGCTTCTGAAGATGCTTGAGCCTTACAGAATCGCCTTCATTGCGATCGGAAACGGGACTGCAAGCCGTGAGACTTCGGCCGTTGTCGGCGAGGTTCTGCGCGCGCACCCGGAAGTCAAGGCTCAGCGCGTCATCGTCAGCGAGGCGGGTGCTTCCGTTTACTCCGCCTCAGAACTTGCCAGTGAGGAGCTTCCAGAGCTTGACGTCAGCTACCGCGGGGCAGTCTCGATTGCAAGGCGCCTTCAGGATCCGCTGGCTGAACTCGTGAAGATCGATCCCAAGGCAATCGGCGTGGGTCAGTACCAGCACGATGTGGATCATCAGAAGCTTGAGCGCCGTCTCTCTGCGGTTGTTGAAGACTGCGTTAATTTCGTCGGCGTCGACGTCAACACGGCAAGTCCTCAGCTTTTAAGTCATATTGCCGGTCTTACGCGCCGCGTCGCGCAGGAAATCGTTGCTTATCGCGAAAAGAACGGCGCTTTCCGTGATCGCGAGGCGCTGCGCAAGGTGCCTTATCTCGGGGATGCGCGCTTTTTGCAGGCCGCAGGGTTCCTGCGCATCCATCGCGGGGCAAATCCGCTGGATGGTACGGGCGTTCATCCGGAATCCTATTCGGTTGTGGCGAAAATGGTTGCGCGGCTTAAGCTCAGAAGCGTGCGGGAGCTTATGGGCAATGAAGCGCTCCTCGGGAAGATCCGGGCGGCGGATTATGCCGATGAAAAATTCGGTGCGCCCACCGTGCTTGACATCATCCGTGAGCTTGAGAAGCCTGAGCGAGACCCAAGAGCTGAATTTAAAACGGCTGAATTTAAGGATGACATCCAAACCATTGAGGACCTCCATCCGGGAATGAAGCTTGAGGGTGTGGTTGCCAATGTCGCAGCCTTCGGCGCTTTCGTTGATGTCGGCGTGCATGTGAACGGGCTTGTTCACGTGTCTGCGCTCGCGGACCATTTTGTGAAGGATCCGTTCAAGGAAGTGCGTGTAGGGCAGGTGGTTAAGGTGACGGTGCTCGATGTGGATGCAGCGCGCCAGCGCATCTCGCTTTCGATGCGCTCGGACGGGACTGCAGGGGCCGGTGCTTCGAGGGGTGCGTCGCGGCAGGCGAAGGGCGTCAGCCGGGATCGATCTGACCGGGGAAATGCCGGGACCAATACTGCGCTCGGCGCTGCTTTTGCGAAGCTTCGCCGCTGATGAGATGACTCAGAAATAACGAAGAAGAAAAGCCTCAGACTCTCAAGGAATCTGAGGCTTTTCTCAACAGGAAGTCAGAAGATGCAGCCGGGCTTACTGTGATTTCCCGTCAAGGTCGGCTTCATGGGGCTCAGGTTCCTTTTCGCCCTGAACGTGGCGTTCGCCGAGTTCCATGAGCGCATTGAGGATGATGGCTCCAAATGTAGCCGTGCCGATGCCGCCGAGCGTGAAGCTTCCGATATGGATCGTGAAGTCGCCGGCGCCAAGGATCAGCGTGACGGCAGCAACGATCAGATTGCGGTTGTCGCCGAAGTCCACATGGTTGACCACCCAAACGCGGGCGCCAGCGACGGCAATGAGGCCGAAGACGACGATGGAGGTGCCGCCGAGAATCGGCTGCGGAATTGTCTGAATGACGGCGCCGAATTTAGGCGAGAAGCCTAGGATGATCGCAAAGACTGCGGCAACCGGGAAGAGCAGAGTCGAGTAGACGCGGGTCGCCGCCATGACGCCGATGTTTTCGCCGTAAGTCGTCACGCCCGTGCCGCCGAAGCTTGCGGAAAACATTGTCGCAAGACCATCGCCGAGGAAGGCGCGCCCCATATAAGGGTCAAGGTTGCGGCCGGTCATTGCCGTTACTGCCTTGATGTGGCCGAGATTTTCGCCAACGAGAATGATGACGACCGGTGCGATGAGCGTAATGGCGGAGATGGAGAAAACCGGAGTCTCGAACTGCGGGATGCCGAACCAGGCGGCTTCGGCGATGCGTCCGAAATTGATCGGCGTGCCGCCTAGCCCGAGGCCGTTCGTAAGAATGGCGTAGATCGCATAGGCGAGCGAGAGGCCGACGAGAATCAGAAGCTTTTGAATGAGCCCGCGCGTATAAACGGCAACGCCGCCTACGCAGATCACCGTGAGGATGGCAATCCAGGCGTCAAAGGCCGTGGGACCCACGCTCTTGACGGCAGTAGGCGCGAGGTTGAGGCCGATGACCGCGACGACGGCGCCGGTAACGACCGGAGGCATAAGCCGTTCGATCCATTTGACGCCGGTGCTCATGACGATGAGGCCCACGGCGCAATAAATGAGGCCGCAGATGATGATGCCGCCGAGCGCCACGGGAATATTGGGATTAGGTCCCGAACCCGCAGCGTATCCCGTTGCAGCAATGACCACGCCGATGAAGGCAAAGGACGAGCCCAGGTAGCTCGGTACATGGCCGCCCACGAGGACGAAAAAAATGAGCGTGCCGAGGCCGCTCATCAGAATGGCGAGATTGGGATCAAACCCCATAAGGAGCGGCGCCAGAACAGTGGAGCCGAACATGGCAACGACGTGCTGCACGCCGAGTGCAAGCGTCTGGCCTGCAGGCAGGCGCTCATCCGGGGCAATGGTTCCGGAAGTCTTCAGCTTCCAGCTGGGAAAGTAACTCATCTCAATTGGACCTCAGAAAATGGGCAAACGGCTCCATTCTAAATCGATCCGTAACGAAATATTTCGCTTCGTTTTTCCGCTGAGGACATGACGCGCTCCGAATGGTGCGTAAGTGCCGAGAAGGCTTGCTAAAATAAGCAGCTTTTCGTTTGCGCGGTTCGAGCATTAGAGGCGAGCCCGCAGATGCCTGATTTCACACTCATTCGATCGTTTCACATGACGAGTCCCAATCCGGCGCTGGTGCGCGACGTCGAGGCACGCCGTACTTTCGCCATCATTTCCCACCCTGACGCCGGTAAGACGACGCTCACGGAAAAACTTCTTCTTTTCGGCGGCGCCATCCAGATGGCGGGTGCTGTAAAGGGCCGCAAGGCGGCGCGCCATGCCACTTCCGACTGGATGGAGGTGGAAAAGCAGCGCGGCATTTCGGTGACGAGCTCTGTGATGCAGTTCCATTACCGCGACCATGTCATCAACCTGCTCGACACCCCGGGCCACGAGGACTTTTCAGAAGATACGTACCGCGTGCTGACGGCGGTCGACGCTGCAGTGATGGTGATCGATGCCGCCAAGGGCGTTGAGGCGCAGACCATCAAGCTTCTTGAAGTCTGCCGCATGCGCAACACCCCGATCATCACGTTCATCAATAAGTTTGACCGTGAAGTTCGGGATCCGCTTGATCTTCTCTCTGAAATCGAGCAGGTTCTGAAGCTGCAGTGCGTTCCCATCACCTGGCCGATCGGCATGGGAAAGACCTTCCGCGGCGTTTTTTCGCTGGTGAAGAATCATCTCGTGCGCTTTACGCCGGGCGAAGACCGGCTTACGAGTGATCGTGAGCTGATTGAAGGGCTCGACAACCCTGAGCTCGATGAGCTTTTTCCGATGGAAATGCCCTATGTGCGCGAGTCGATTGAGCTCGTCCAGGGGGCGACGGATCCCTTTGACCTCAAGCGATTCCTCGCTGCCGAGCAGAGCCCGGTCTTCTTCGGTTCCGGTGTCAACAACTTCGGCGTCGAAGATGTCCTCAATGCACTCGTCGACTGGGCGCCTCCGCCCCAGCCCCGGGATGCCGGCGTGCGCATGGTTGAACCCGATGAGACGCCGTTCACGGGCTTCGTCTTCAAGATCCAGGCCAATATGGATCCCCGTCACCGCGACAGAATTGCATTCTTCCGCGTGTGTTCCGGGCGCTATCAGCCCGGGATGAAGACCTACCATGTCCGTGAAGGACGCGAGATGAAGATCCCCAATGCGCTTACCTTCATGGCGCAGGATCGCGTCATCATGACGGACGCCGTGGCCGGAGACATCATCGGCATTTACAACCACGGGCAGCTTCATATCGGCGATACGCTCACTTCTGGTGAGAAGCTGCAGTTCACGGGCATCCCGAACTTTGCGCCGGAACTCTTCCGTGCCGCTCGAAGCAAGGACCCCTTCAAAGCCAAGCAGCTTCAGAAGGGCCTTCAGGAATTGGGCGAAGAAGGCGCCATCCAGGTCTTCACCGGCGAATTCGGCAACATCATGCTCGGCGCCGTCGGGCAGCTGCAGTTTGAAATTGTTGCCCAGCGTCTCGCGGATGAATACAAGGTCGATGCGATCTACGAATCGACGGATGTTTCGACCGCGCGCTGGCTCTCCTTCCCGGATGAGAAGACAAAGCGCGACTTCGAGGCGGAGCAGGCTGCAAGGCTCGCAACGGATGTGAACGGCAACGAGGTTTATCTTGCAACGTCGATCTACAACCTTGAGACGACGATGAAGCACTGGCCGCAGGTAACCTTCCACACCACGCGTGAAATGAACCAGATCTTCTAATTCATTCGCCCTCAATAAGAAACCCGGATGCTTTCAATGGCGATCCGGGTTTCTTTTTTCTGCTTCCGTTATGACCTGAGGCCTTTGCGGAAAGCTTCAAGCGCTTCCGGATGGCACGAGAGGACGCGTTCGAGATGTCCGCGCAGGTAGCAGATGGCCAGGCCGTAATTTGTCATGGGAACCCCCTGACTCATAGCGCGTCTCAGGCGCATGAGCATGTGGCGGCGCGTAACGACGCAGCCGCCGCACTGAATGAGGACGGCGTAAGAAGTGAGGGCGTCAGGGAAGTCCTTGCCGACGGCAACTTCGATTTTGAGGTCGAGTCCGGTTTCCTCCTTCAGCCAACGCGGAATCTTGAGCCGTCCGATATCGTCCTTCTGCGGATGGTGGCTGCAGGTTTCGCAGATGAGCACGCGGTCACCGTTCTTGAGCTTTGAAAGCGCGGCGGCACCTCGGGCGAGCTCAATGAGGTCGCTCTTTGCATAGGCCATCTGCAGAGAAAAAGTCGTGAGCGGGATGGAGTCAGGCGCTTGCCGGGCAACATCGTCAATTGCCTGAGAGTCCGTCATGATGAAGGCGGGCGGATTTTTCAGATCGGCGATGGCTTCGGCAACACGGTCCTGCTGAATGACATAGGCTTTGGCATGCGCATCCAGAAGCTCTCGGATAGCCTGCACCTGCGGCAGGATGAGGCGTCCTTTAGGGGCGCCGGAGTCAATCGGCGTGACAAGCAGAACGGTGTCGCCCGCGTGCGCAAGGTCGCCGCAGAGCGGCCGGTCGGGTTCGGTGTCTTCCTGAACAATGCGGATGATCGTTTGGCGCAGGTCATCAATTCCGAGCCTGGTTACGGCATCGGTGACGACGACGGGCAGCCCGTACTGCCGTGCATCCGCTAGAACTTCTTCAGAGGGAGCCTTAATGCCGGCCTTGTTGAGCACAAGAATTGCCGGCGTTCCGAGCCGCTTGGCATCCGCAACGAGCTCACGGTCGTCGGGTTCGAGTCCGGCGGCACTTGCCACAATCAGCGCGATGTCCGTCCATTCCAATACGGTTTTGGAGCGCTCTACGCGGGCGGCGCCGAGCTCTCCGACATCATCGACGCCGGCAGTATCAATAAAGACTACGGGGCCGATGGGTGCCAGTTCACAGGCTTTTTCCACCGGGTCGGTTGTGGTGCCTGGTACGTTCGAGACGATGGAAATGTGCTGATTGGTGAGCGCATTGGCAAGAGAGCTCTTGCCGGCGTTGCGGCGGCCGAAAAGGCCGATATGGATTCTGAGCCCCTTGGGCGTATTGAAGGTGTTCAACATGGCTCGCTTCCGATAGAGACTGTTGATTTTGGTTGTCTGCCGCAGCCTGTCGGGGAACAGCCTGCTTCGCGTGAGTTTAAGAAAAAAGGCCGGATCCTGGGATCCGGCCTTTTTCAGGTAAGAAGTATCAAATTACTTCTCGATGTCCGTGCGGATGACGTCACGCTTGAACCAGAGCGGAGCGTGATGCTCGGCGGCTTCCACCGAGATCGTGCCCGGGCCGAGGCGCCAGATGCCCTTGAAGTGAGACATCGAAAGGAGCGCGAGCGGGATGTGAGCGCAAACCACGAGGATCGAAATGATGATCGAACCCCAGACGTGGAAGTAGAACGTCAGGAAGTAGACGAGCTTGCCGGTAACCGGAGCACCGAGCCAGAGGAGCCAGCCCGTGACCGCGAGAGCAGCGATCATGCCCATGAAGAGCAGATAGGAGGCCTTCTGGCCGCCGTTGTAGCGGCCCTGCGGGGGAACCGTTTCCGGCCCGAGCGGGATGCCGAAGAAGCGGCGGGGATAGTTGCCGAAGTTCAGGAACCAGCGCAGCGTGTTGCTGTCCCACTCCATGCAGGCGCGCATGATGAGCGCGAAGCGATCCGGAGCAATGACAATGAAGCCGAGCAGGTTGAAGGTGAAGACGGCGCCGATGATCAGGTGGGCAATCATCGCCGTTTCCGCAGCCTCGTCGGAGGGATTGCAGAAGTAGACGTACATGCCCGTGAAGAGCAGCGCGAACCAGGTGATCGCGTTCACCGAGTGGAAGACCTTGTCCGGCGCATGGAAGCGCAGGATGCGGTCATTGGGGGCGGCAGAAATATCAGACATGAGCAGCCTCCGTCATGGCAAGCATGGAGCGGGAATAGTAGTGCGTGTGAAGCAGTTCGTGCATCGTATGGTCGACGGGCTTCGCCTTCATATCCTTGTAAACGGACATGACCACCGTGTTCTGGTGGGAAGCAGCGAGACCCATGGCCTGGCAGAGCTTGTCATCCTTGTAAAGGCCGGCTTGGCGGGCAAGAATGATCGAGTTGCGGCGGGCAACCATGTCGCCGATGGCCCAGCCGCAGACGACGGCTGCACCGACGCAGAGGCCGCTCACTTTCAGAAAGCCGCGGCGACCGAGAATCAGGGCTGCGGGGCGTTCTGCATAGGAATAGTTTTCAGACAGCATTTTCTTCTTGAACCTCAGTCAGGAATTAGACGCGCAGGGGGAGCGGCGTGGTGGGCTTGAGCCAGGCAGTGCCGGAGGACTGAACAGGCTGACCGCCGCCGTTGACGCAGCCGCCGGGGCAGTTCATCACTTCGATGAAGTGATAGCGGTTCTTGTCGACGCGCACGCGATGGAGGACTTCCTTCAGCCCCTGGTTGGCACCGTTCACGACGCAGACATGCACGTCGTAGGTCTTGCCGCCGAGCGCCTTGATGGGCACCGGGATCGTCGCTTCAACGATGGCGTTGTTGTGGCCGCGGACGACTTCAATGTCGGCCTTGTCGAGTTCCTTGCCGGCGAGCGCGAAGTAGGCGGTACGGAGCGCCGCTTCCATAACACCGCCGGAGCAGCCGAAAATCGTGCCGGCACCGGAATAGACTTCAAGCGGAGCACGTTCGCGGGTCTTCGGCATAAGGAGCGGATTAATGCCCTTGCGGCGGAGGAGCTCGGCGAGATCGCGAGCCGTAAGCGAGGCGTCGATATCCTGGAATTCAGGCGTATCGGCCGGAATTTCCTTGTTGGCGATGAGCCAGCGCCAGGCCGAATTCATTTCGGGGCGGGCAGCCTCAAAGATCTTGGCCGTGCAGGGCGTGACGGAAACGAAGAAGACCTTGCGGGGATCGCACTTGAGCACGTACTTGGCGGCCCAGGTCTTCGCCAGCGTGCCGCCCATCTGAAGCGGAGACTTCGCGGTGGAGAGGTGCGGGAGCATGTCGGCGGCGTACGTTTCAGCGTACTTGACCCAGCCCGGGCAGCAGGACGTGAAGTGCGGGAACGGGTGCTTGCCCTGTTCATCAACTTCCGGGCCGCGTTCGCCGAGGACCCAGTACTGGATCTTCTTGACGAATTCCGTGCCTTCTTCAATGATCGTCTGGTCGGCCGTCGAGTTGCAGTCGTAGGTGACGAAGCCAGCAGCTTCAAGCGCGTTGACGAGCTGTTCGGTCGAGAGTTCACCCGGTTCGCCGCCGAATTCTTCACAGATCGAGACGCGGACAGCCGGCGAGGGCTGAGCGACGACAATGCGGTCCTTCGCGTCAAGGACGCGTTCGACCTTGTCGACGAAGCTCATCTGTTCGATGGCGTTGAACGGGCAGGCGATGAGGCACTGGCCGCAGTAAATGCACGCGTCGTCAATGATCTCGTGCTTGGAGCCGAGACCGCCCTTAATGGCATCGGTCGGGCAGAATTTGCTGCAGGTGTCGCAGCCGACGCAGTGATTCTTGTTGATATGGATGATGCCGCGCAGTTCACCCTTGCGAAGGTTGCCCTGGAAGGCGGGACCGTTCTGGCCGTAGGCATTGTCGCCAGGCAGGAACGTACGAACCGTGGTCGTCATGGATACATTCTCCGTTGAGGAAGACGGCAGAATCCCGGAATCCTTTGGGTGATTTCGGGAAGCGCAATTCTTTCCTCAGTTTTGGCTCGTCGTAAAGAGCAACGGACGGCTCATCAGGCAGACTGTCTGAATTTCTGCCTGCACCGCCAGGGTCGTCATTCTCAATCGACGATGTTTTCTTTTGAGCAGAAGCAAATCCCATAGGCACTAGCCGTGGGAGACTCCTACGAACGGTTGCATTCTATCGTGTGCCATAGTCAAGCCGCAGGCTGAGTACTACCTCTTAAGGAGCAGTTTTGGATAAGCACTCCGTATTGTTTTTAAATGTTTCTAACAACGGTTTAATACAGATCAAAACCGAACGGGCAGCCTTTGCAAGTTAACCCTAATCGAATGAATTCCTGAGAAAAATGATCGGGAATTTGGAGACTGCGTACTCGTTTAAAAATAGAAAAGGAGAGAACCTTTCGGCGTCTCTCCTTTGCTTCAACCGGAATCTGTTTGATTGCGGATTACATGTCCTCTTCCTTCAGAGGCGCGCGCAGCTCCGCTCTCACCTGATCCATGGCGGCATAGAAGGCCTTCATCATTACGAGGCCGAGGAACTTTCCGGCATCGGTGACGATGATGCGGTCGGGGTCGTTGGGGTCATCCTTGATGGCGCCCGAAATGCGCAGGCCGAGCATTTCCTTCATGAGGTAGCGGTCGACGTTGATGCCGTGCACCTCCCGGAAATATTTTCTTGAGAGTCGATGCGCAAAGAGGCCGAGCATCAGGCGGTACTGCATGATCGCGTGCTTGTCGAACTCTCTTCTGCGCTCAACGCCGGTATTGCCTGCAGCAATGCGTTCGCCGTAGCGGCGAAGACTGAAAGTGTTTACATAGAGGCTGTTGTTGAGGAAGCTGAATGCGCCCGAGCCCACGCCGAGGTACTCGTCGTGGTCGACCACGTATTCATCGAAGCCTTCGTTGTTCGTCTGTCCGAAGGTCCAGGATGTGAGCTGGCGGTAGCGGTTGCCGAAAGTATCGAGGATGCAGCGGTACTGGTCCGCGAGCTCGATGCCTGTGGCTGCAATGGTGCCCTTCACGCTCTGGCGCGTCTGAGAGGTGACCATGAGCGGGTAGGTGGTAGTCTGTCGCGGGTTGAGCTTGACGATTTTCTCCATGTCGTCATGGAGAACGTCGAGCGACTGACCGCGGAATCCGAACATCATGTCGATGTTGCAGACCGGGAAAAGCTCTTGAGCGTACTGCAGACGTTCGAAAATCTGTTCGCCCGAGCCGAACTTCTCATAGCGGTCTGAGAGCTTGAGGATGTCGTCGTTGAAGCTCTGCACGCCGATCGACATGCGGTCGACAAGTCCCTGAAGATTCCGGAACTGCGGCGTGGTGATGACCTGCGGGTCGGTCTCGCAGGAAATTTCCTTGATTGAAGGAAAGAGCTTCTTGGCATGTTCGAGCGTCTTGATGAGCTCGTCCTCAAGAATCGTGGTGGTGCCACCGCCCACGTACATGGCCGTGAAGTCGTAGCCGAGCGCCTTTACGTAATCCATTTCGCGGCGAAGGTTCTTGAAATATTCGCGAGCCTTCCATTCCTTGAAGAGGAATCGATGGAACGTACAGTAGGTGCAGAGCGTGTGGCAGAAAGGAACATGCGCGTAGAGCATGTACTGGTGTCCTTCCTGCGGGGGCGGCGGATTCTTGAGAATAACCGGATCGCAGTGCAGATAGCGGCCGGTGTAGTAATCCATCACGCGGTCGGAAAGACCGATCATCCAATTGGGCAGGAGCTTGCGCGGCTGCGGGACGAAGTGGTTAGTGCTGGTCATGAAGACGCGGGATAAGGGTAGTTCTGAAGGAAGCGATTCTAAGCGGCTCGGGGACGCAATAGGCTTAAAAAAGCCGACTCTTCCCGCATGAGAAGAGCCGGCTGCGGAATAACTACAGTCCGTAAGCCTGCGGATCAGCCGTGCGTAGCATAGACGCGGGCAATCTCCGTTTCGAATTTTTTCGAGAGCGGACCGCGCTTAAGCTTGAGCGTCGGCGTAATGAGTCCGTTTTCGATGGTCCAGGGCTCGTTCGTCAGAAGAACGGCGCGGGGGAGCGCATAGTTCGGGAAGTCTGAAGCCGCAGCCTTGGCACGCTTCAGTGCTGAGGTGCGTGCTGCCGGGTTGTTGAGGCTCTGCGGATCATTCGGGTCGAGTCCGAGCGATTCGGCAAACCTTGCCCATTCGTCCTTATTCACGCAGGTGATGAGCGTGAGGTACGGGCGGTTTTCCCCGACGACGTAGCACTGCTCGAAGAGCGGATCCGTTTCAATGGCGGATTCAAGATCGGCAGGAGGAATCTTTTCGCCGGTCGAGGTGACGATGATCTCCTTGATGCGGCCCTTGATGCAGAGCATGCCGTCCGAATTGAATTCGCCGACATCGCCGGTATGGAGCCAGCCGTCCTTGGTAAAGGCGGCGGCTGTATCCGCAGGACGATGCCAGTAGCCCTTCATGATGGAAGGACCGCGGATCTGAATTTCGTTGCCTTCGGCAAGACGAACCTCAACATTGCAGAAAGGCTTGCCGACGGTGTTCGGCTGATTGAATTCAACGCAGTTGCCGGCAATGATCGGACTCGCTTCCGTCATGCCGTAGCCCTGAATGATCGGCAGCCCGAGGCCGCAGAAGGCGCGGGCAACCTTGTGGTTGAGCGCGGCGCCGCCGGAAATGGCAATGCGAAGCCGGCCGCCGAACTGCGAGAGCAGCATGTCTGCCATGCGGCGCACGAGCGTGAGGCGGATGATGCCGTCAAGCCAGGAGCGAGAGCTTTCTTCTATCGGCAGGCGGTTGCGGCGGCAGAAATCGCGCCAGCCGACCTCAACAGCCCAATCGAAAAGCTTGCGTGCAATAGGCTTGGATTTGCGGAGCTTGTCCTGAACACGGGCATAGATGCGCTCGTAGACGCGCGGAACCGAAATGATGACGGTCGGGCGAATGACCTTAAGGTCTTCAGCGAGGAGCAGCACCGAGCGGTTGTACGCGATGGTGCAGCCGGTGGCAAGCGCAAGATAGTAGCCGGCAGTACGCTCAAAGGTGTGCGAGAGCGGGAGGAAGGAGAGGAATATATCGCCTTCACGGGGAGACACGCATTCGAGCGTTGCCTTCACGTTGCTCACAATATTCCTGTGTGTGAGCATGACGCCCTTCGGACGGCCTGTCGTGCCGGAAGTGTAGACAATGCCGGCAAGATCATCTTCGAGCGGGCCGGAGGGAAGACTGTCCGCAGGGACGCTTTTCCCAAGTTCCAGAACGGAAGCCAGGCTCTTTATGTGGAAGCGTCCGTCTTCATGGTCTTCTGTTTCGCCCGGATCGGTGATGAGCACCGTGCTCAGGTCCGGCATCTGCACGCCGGTCGCGCGGATCTGCTTCCAGCGCGAAAGCTTGTTGGTTACAAGCGTGCATGCCTGGCTGTCGATCATGATGAAGGCGCTTGCCCCCGGCGTATCGATCGCATGCAGGGGAACCGGGATAAGACCGTTTGCGAGGGCGGCTTGGTCGGCGCATACATGATCGCGGCCGTTCGGCATCAGGATCGCGATGCGGTCGCCTGGACGAAGCCCCATGACTTCATAGGCGCGGCGCCACTCAAGAACGTGTTCGCCAAGCTCCTTGTAGCTCCAGCTTTCCCACGTGCTTGAGGAGCGGTCGAACTGCCTGAGTGCCTCGCGGTCTCCCCATTTGCGAATGCTGTGCGTGAGAAGCTCCGGGAGCGTAGTCAGTCCATCGAGTTCACTTGATCGGCCCATGGCGTACTGGATCCTATTTGTTTTTCTTTGGGCAGGCTCTTAGTAACGGTTCCTGCCTATGCAGAAACACTGAGCCCAGTATGGCAATCTGTAAAGCTATATCAGAAAAGAGCCGTTTGGAGGCGTCTAATTTAAGGGAATACCCTGACATTCTTCTTTAAAAGGCATATCATCCTAAGCGTCAATAGAAATTGAACGCCACGTTCGGCAGGCCTGAATGAGGCAATAAGGAGAATATTCCTATGAGCAAAGTATCCTCGGTGCTTGATCTTATCGGCAATACGCCGGCAGTTCGTCTTTCGCGGCTGTTCCCGGAAAACGAAGTCTGGATGAAGCTTGAAAGGGGAAATCCCGGCGGCTCCATTAAGGATCGCATTGCGCTTCAGATGGTTCGGGATGCGGAAGCAAGGGGCGAGCTCAAGGCCGGCGGAACCATCATTGAACCGACTTCCGGCAATACCGGCGTCGGCCTCGCTATGGTGAGCGCTGTTCTCGGATATCGCATGATTCTCGTCATGCCTGAGTCCATGAGCATTGAGCGCCGCCTTCTGGCGCAGGCTTACGGCGCAGAACTCGTGCTCACCCCGGGCAAGCTCGGCATGAAGGGTGCGGTCGATCGCGCAGCTGAACTCGCGAAGGAAATTCCCGGGGCCTGGGTTGCAGGTCAATTCAGCAATCCGAGCAATCCGCGCGCGCACGAGCTTCATACCGGCCCGGAAATTCTGAAGGATTTCCCGGAAGGTCTTGATGTATTCATTTCTGCGTTCGGCACCGGCGGCAATGTTTCCGGCATTTCCCGCGTGCTCAAGAAAGCCTGGCCGAAGCTTCGCACTTATGCCGTTGAGCCCAAGTCGAGTCCGCTCCTTACGGAAGGGAAGGCGGGTCCGCATCGCATTCAGGGCATCGGCGCCAATTTCATTCCGGAGAATCTGGACCGCACGGCGATTGATGAATTTCTCGATGTCGCTGACGACGATGCCTTCACGTACGCACAGCTTGCGGCAGCGAAGGAAGGTCTTCTCGTCGGCATTTCCACGGGCGCTGTACTTGCTGCGGTTGCCGGGCTTCTGCCGAAACTCGATAAAAATGCCCGGATTCTTCTCATGAACTTTGATACGGGCGAGCGCTATCTTTCCGTTAAGGGCTTCGTGAAGGGAGCGGAATAACGGATCTCCGCTTCGCGCAGCGATAGAAAAAGACCGGGCTGATCGTAAGGCATCAGAACCGGTCTTTTTTATATGGAACAAGGAATTAGAGAAAGTTTTCAGGCTTTGGCGGCCTCATCCGCTTTGGCGGAGAGCTCCTCCCAGCGCGCATAGCCCGCGCTGATTTCATTTTCCAGCGCATCCAGACGACTCTTGTCGGCCTTGATTTCATCAACGGGCTTTGTGTGATAGCTTCCTTCACTCATGCGGGCGATGAGGTCGGACTGTTCCTTTTCAAGGGCTTCAAGTTTTTCCGGCAGAGCTTCAAGTTCACGGCTTTCCCGCCAGGAGAGCTTGATTTTCTGCTGAACCTGAGCTTTAGGCTTTGCCTTCTTCTCCTCCTCCTTCGAGGGCGACGCTTTTTTCACCGGGAGTGCTTCAGCGGGACGCTGCGCAAACCATTCCGCATAGCCGCCGACGTATTCACGCCATTTCCCATTGCCTTCAGGTGCAAGCACTTCCGTTACGACGTTGTCGAGGAAGCGGCGGTCGTGGCTGACAAGAATGATTGTGCCGGGGTATGACGCCAGCGTTTGCTCAAGCAGTTCAAGAGAGTCGATGTCGAGATCGTTGGTCGGTTCATCGAGCACGAGCAGGTTTGCCGGAAGTGCAAAAAGGCGTGCAAGGAGAAGGCGGTTTCTTTCGCCGCCCGAGAGCGAACTGACGCGCACATTGGCGCGACGGGGCGGGAAGAGGAAGTCGCCGAGATAAGCAATGACGTGCTTGCGTTCGCCGCCGATTTCAACCCAGTCGGATCCCGGAGCAATGGTTTCAGCGACAGTCTTGTTGAGGTCGAGCTGTTCGCGAAGCTGGTCGAAGTACGCTATCTGCAGGTTTGTGCCGAGCTTGACCTTCCCCGCGTCGGGCTTGAGCTTTCCGAGGATCAGCTTGATAAGCGTGCTTTTGCCGGCGCCATTGGGACCGATAAGGCCAAGGCGGTCGCCGCGCATCAGCGTGAAGTCCAGATCCTTCACGACGACATGATTGCCAAACGATTTGGAGAGTCCCGTAACTTCGGCAACGATCTTTCCGCTTTTTTCGCCGGCATCAATTGCAAGGCGGATCGACCCCATCTGTTCGCGCCGTGCCGCGCGTTCGCGGCGCAGAGCTTCGAGCCGCCGCACGCGGCCTTCATTGCGGGTACGGCGGGCTTCTATGCCTTTGCGGATCCAGACCTCTTCCTGCGCCCAGAATTTGTCGAATCGCCGGCGTTCGAGCGCTTCTGCAGCAAGCTCCTCTTCTTTTCGCGCTTCATAAGCGGAAAAGTTTCCCGGGTACGAGCGCAGCGTGCCTCGGTCAAGCTCAACGATGCGCGTAGCGACATTGTCAAGGAAGGCTCGGTCATGCGTAATGACGACGAGCGAGCGCTGATTCTTGAGTTCATCCCGACAGATGTTTTCAAGGAGCGAAATCGCCCTCATGTCGAGGTGGTTCGTCGGTTCGTCGAGGAGCATCAGCTGCGGTGCAAGCGTGAAGGCGAGGGCAAGTGCTGCGCGCTTTCTTTCGCCGCCCGAAGCAAGCTTCGGATCGCCATCGGGATTGAGTTCAAAGCGGGAAAGATTTTCGTCAAGCTTTGCGTAAAGCCGCCACTTCTCTTTTTCATCCGCAATGCTTTCGATATTGCCGCGGGCAATAAGGCTTTCTCGGAATGTCGGCGCTTCCGGGAGGATGGGTTCCTGTTCGACATAGTGAACAATGAGTCCGTCCTGTCGCTGAATTTGTCCGTCATCGAGCAGCTGCTTGCCGGCGAGCACCGAAAGAAGAGAGCTTTTTCCGGTTCCGTTGCGGCCGATCAGACCGACGCGTTCGCCCGGTTCGATAGAGAGTGCTGCCTCGTCAAGAAGCGGCAGATCGCCGTAGGCGAGGTGAGCGTCAGAAAGCGTGATGAGTGCCATGAGGAAAGGATGAAGTGGGTTGAAGACGAAAGGGCCGGCAGTTTAACTTGCCGGCCTTCAGATGCCGGCTGCATTGAAGCGTGTCCGGCATTCTGCCCGAAAGAAAGCGCGTCAGAGCTGCGGCGTTCCAGGCATTTCGCTCGGGGTGATTGTTTCGCCTGAGAGCGGCACGCCGCCGAGCGACGGCGCTGCAGGTGCTTCGGACGACGGCGTGCGTGCGGGCATTGTCTTCTGAAGCATGGGCGTCGGAGCAGGTCCGGGGCCCGGGTCGGAGATAACAATGCCTTTCACGGATTCGCGCCGAACGTCGTGCTCGACCTCCTTCACCGGAACGAACGTCATTGAAGCCGGATCCGGAGGCGGTTCAATGTTCGGCAGTTCTGTTTTGGCGACGACATCCTGCGGCACCTCTACGAGTCTGCCGCTGCGCACAATAACGCTCTGCGGCTCCCGGGCAATGACAGGGCTCTTAAGTCTGTTGAGTTCAAGGCTGCCGGTTTCCCCGTGATACTGGATCTGCGTGCGCAGCTGCGACCATTGAGCCGCAATTTCTCGGGCATCAACGCCGAGCGCAAAGAGCCTCTTGGCGGAGAGGGAATAGGGCATTGCCGTTTCAAAGCGGGCTTCGAAGCTTTGCGCGTCGTAACGAGCGACGAGAGGGCATTCGCTGAAAACGAGCTTTTCGAGATCGTAGGCAAGGGTGGTTGCTGTCGAGCTCGTGGCAGGATCGCCCGGGTTTGTGGCAGAGGTTGACCAGACCCGCATGCGCAGAGGCAATCTGTTTCTTACGAGACTCGCTTCCTGTGCGCTCAGCGCAAAAAGCGCGGCCTGGAACGGCGGCTCTGCAGTGGCTATCTTCGTGCGGCGCATATTGGCAATCGAGCGGGAAATGCGCTTGCGATCGTTCTCCGACTCTGCCTTGGCAAGCTGCTCGTGGGCGAGCGCATTGAGCTTTTGCTCGTCTTCCTCATTGAGGACGGGTTCAAAATGGGCCTGCAGCTCGGAAAGCTTTTCCGGGTCAAGTCTCTGGATTTCGTATTGAATGCCTGCATGAGCAAGCGTACGGGCATAGGCTTCGGCAATCCTCGTTTCCCAGGGAGCGCTTCCGGCAATGACTGCCACTTTCGGGAGCGTGCCCTTCTCCGTTTGCGCGGGGAGCGCTCTGATCGCCAGTCTGGCAATCCATTCGGCTTCGGCTTCCGTGGAAATAGACAGAATGACGAGCTTCGGAGGATATTGGCTCCTCGAGCCTTCGGCAGAATTGAGAGCAACGACAGGGAGCGGCAGCGAGGGCAATTCAGCAAGGCGTGTTACGGCTTCGCGTTCAATCGGTCCGATGACGGCATCCGCTCCTGCAAGCGCTGCGGCCTGAAGCTGCTCTTCAATGGAAGAGCCTTTCTGAGCCTCAATTACGAGAATGTTGGCCGGGCGAGCGCTCGTCTGGTTGGCCGCCAGCAGACCGTTGCCGACAATACGCGCTGCCGCATGAACAGGCGAGTCTTCAGGCGGCATGAGAAGAGCGAAGGTAAGCTGTCGCGATGGGGCGGCGACTTCTGCAGCAGTGAGCGGCGCGGAAGCATCCGAGGCCATACACGAGCCGGCAGCCGCCAGAAAACTCAGGCAAGCAACAAAAGAACGACGAGAAAACGGCATGAATTCCCTAAATAATCTTTGGTCCGATGATGTGCTGATGAAGGCGGCAGGCCTGCCTCAGCAGGAACTGCCAGCCGCGTGCCTCTACATCGTGGGCGTACCAATCGGCAATATGGGCGACATTACGCTGCGCGCTCTCTGGGTTCTTTCCCGTGCGGATGTCATCGCAGCGGAAGATACCCGGGAAACAAGAAAGCTTCTCGAGCGCTTTGGAATAGATGCAAGGCTGATTTCTGTTCGTGAGCATAACGAACGGCACGGAGCGGAGCAAATTGAAGCCCTTCTTGCTGAAGGCAAGCGCGTTGCAATGGTGACGGATGCGGGCACCCCTGCCGTGTCGGACCCCGGAGCACGCGTGGTGGAGTATCTGCATGGCGTAGGCCGGCGCGTTATTCCTGTGCCGGGGCCTTCGGCTGCCGTTACGGCACTCTCTGCATCAGGTCTTCTGGGGGCGGGCTTCACGTTTATCGGTTTTTTGCCTCCGCAGCCCAAGGCGCGCCGGCAGGCCGTCGAGGCGCTCCGTTCACGTCGGGAGCCTTTTGTTTTGTATGAAGCTCCCCACAGAATTCTGGCTCTGCTTGAAGATTTAGCTGAGGTGCTCTCATCCGGGCGGCGCGTGGTTGTGGCGCGGGAACTCACCAAGAAATTCGAAACCATATCCGCCATGAATGCGGGAGACCTCGGGAAATTCGCATCGACGCATGACCCCCGCGGGGAGTATGTTGTTCTTGTGGATGAAGAACCTCCTAAAGAGGAGGGACTTACAGCGGAAGCTGAGGCATGGCTGCGCGATCTCGCACCGGAAATGCCGGCATCAAAACTTGCCGCCATCGCAGCTCGTCGAACGGGGATCCCCCGTCAGGAGATTTATGCCTGGCTCATCCATGAGCGGGATGCCGCCGGCTCTTCTTCAGATTGATTTTGATCTGTGCCGGCAGAAAGTCCGCTTCAACCCCTCATATGGATTTGAAAAATGACTGAAGAAAATAAAAATAATCCCACTCAGCCCCTTTCTCCCGCGGAATCGGAATCTCTTCAGAAAGATGAGGCGGCGCCTAAAAAGAAGCGCGAAGAACCGCCTTATGTCAATGAGAAGCTCGATCGTCCGCCGCGCTTTCGAAATGTGCGTGATGTGGTGAATCACATCAAGCTGAAGCGTACGGCTAGCGCCTATACCCGCAAGGAGGAGCTCATTCATGAGATTCTCAACGGGCAGTCTGAAAAAGACCGCTTCGCCATCCTGACGGATCTGATTGATCGAATTTCCTCCCGGCAGAGCAAAAAGGAAAAAGATCGGGAGGCTGAGGAAAATCAGCTCAACCCCAACTGGCTCAACGGTGCGTATCCGTACATTAATCGGCTGCGCCGCAGTGTTTACGAAGAGGAAAAGTTCAAGCTTCAGGTCGAACTTTTGAAGCTCCAGGCCTGGGTGAAGGAGACCGGTCAAAAGGTTGTCATTATTTTTGAAGGCCGCGATGCCGCAGGCAAGGGCGGAACCATCAAGCGCTTCATGGAGCACCTCAACCCCCGTGGCGCCCGCGTGGTGGCTCTGGAAAAGCCGACCGAACGCGAGCAGGGGCAGTGGTATTTCCAGCGTTATGTTGAGCATCTTCCCACGCGCGGGGAAATGGTTTTCTTTGACCGCTCCTGGTACAACCGTGCCGGCGTCGAGCGCGTGATGGGATTCTGCACCGATGATGAATACTATGAATTCATGCGCGAAGTCCCTGGATTTGAACGCAATCTGGTGCGCTCCGGAACCTATGTGATCAAGTTCTGGTTCTCGGTTTCGCGCGAGGAACAGGATCGGCGGTTCCGCGAGCGCAAGGTGTCGCCGCTCAAGCGCTGGAAGCTTTCGCCGATTGATGAAGCTTCGCGCAACAAGTGGGACGACTATACGCGCGCCAAGGAAGCAATGTTCTTTGCTACCGATACGCCTGAGGCGCCCTGGACGGTCATCAAGTCCGACGATAAGAAGCGGGCCCGCCTGAACGCCATGCGCTACGTGCTGAGGCAGATCCCTTACGCCAAGCGTGATCTGAAGGCTATCGGCGCAGTGGATCCGTTGATTGTCGGCCGGGCAAGCTCGATGTTTGAGACGGCTGAAAGCCGGGTTTCCGCGCTGCAGTCGGGAGATTTCGTTCCGCCTTCCATTCCGCGCCTCGGCTCCGAAAAAAAGAAAAAGAAGTAAGACGCGAACCTGAGAATGTTTCACGTGGAACATCGCCGGCATTCCCTGCAGGGAGATGTTTCACGTGGAACATGAAGAATAAAAAAAACGCCGGAATTCAAGGTCCGGCGTTTTTTTAATGCGAGGCGAGTCTATTTACGTACGGTTTATTCCGAACGCAGGGCGACCTCCCGGGTCTTTGACGAACTGATGTTTCGAACCAGGCCGTCGAGAAGTTCGGAGAGTTCCTTGATGAGGTTCGAGTTGGTGACGACGCCCACGAGACGACCGGAGTCGTCGACGATGGGGAGGCGCCGGATACCGTTTTCCCGCATGCGCGCAAGCGCCATGACCATGCCTTCATTTTCCGTGGAAGTAACGACCGGCGTTGTCATCAGATCGCCAACAGTCGCTTCGTTCAGATCGCGACCAAGGGCGACTCCTTCAATGGTGATGTCGCGGTCTGTAATCATGCCGATAGGCTTGGCGTCTTCATCCACAACGACAAGACTGCCGACATGTTCGCGACGCATCTGAAGCGCGCAGTCATGAATCGTTTGTTGCGGTGTGGTGGTGGCCACTTGATGAACGGCCATGTCAATTACTTTGAGCGAACGAGTTCTCATTTGATGACGTTGTCGTATTTCTTAAAGTTGATCCGCCCGGGTTCATGCAGGCGGGTGTCGGAAAGTTTGAAGCAGCAACGATTCTAGCGAAGTCGCCGGGACAAGAATGTTGCCGCGTTAGCCTTATTCGTCCTCAGTTGCCTGCAGCGACGGGTCGGGGAGCAGGAACCTGAAGTTCCGGAAGTCGTAGAGCCTCTGGTCCATCAGGTGCGAGGGCGAGACGCGCGTGAGGCTCATGAAGATGTTGTAGATGCGGCCGGGAAATTCACGGTCCCAGCTTTTCATGAGCGCCTTGATTTCCTGACGCTTGAGGTTTTCGCCGGCGCCGCAGATGCCCTTGGCGGCAAGCGGATAGCCTCGGATTTTCGCGAGCTTCTCCGTTTCGGCCTCACGAACGTAGGCGAGCGGCCGGATGACGACGCACTCCTTGCGGTCGTTCATGAGTACGGGAGGCATTGCCTTCAGACGGCCGCCGTAAAAAAGATTGAGGAGCAGCGTGCTGACGATGTCGTCCATATGATGGCCGAGGGCAATTTTGTTGCAGCCCTGTTCGCGTGCTACGCGGTAAAGAATGCCGCGGCGCAGGCGCGCGCAGAGCGAACAAACGTTCTTGCCTTCCGGAATCAGCTTCTGAATCAGGGAGTTCGTGTCCTGATCCTCAATGTGATAGGGGACGCCTGAAGCTTCAAGCTGGCGCTTAAGTTCGTCGAGCGGGAAGTGCGGAATGTGCTGGTGCACATTGACGGCGAGGAGGTCGAAATGAATGGGCGCGCGCGACTGAAGGGTCTTAAGCGTATCGAGCAGCACATAGCTGTCTTTGCCGCCGCTCATGGCCACCATGACCTTATCGCCTTCGTTGATCATGCCGAAATCGGTAATCGCCTGGGCGGTCAGACGCACGACGCGCTTTTCCAGTTTTTTCAGGGAAACGGATTTGCGGTTGCGCTCATTCGGCGGCGTTTCGCCGGTCGGGGTGCTGTAGATGGGAATGGTGTCGGACATGGATTGTGTTAGCTGCTATTTTTCCGGGACTCGCCAGGATTCAATGCCGACGGCGTCGGCATCTTCATAGGCTTCAGGTTTTGCCGTGGCAACGCGAACGAGCTCCACGCCGGGGAGTTCGGCAAGCGCTGTGGTCATCCGGTCAACGAGGGTTTCCTGAAGATCAATGTGCTCTCCTGATGCCGCCTTGCGGATGGCCTCAACGGCCAGATCGTAGTTGAGCACGTCGGCGAGATTGTCCCGCGCGCTTGTGGATGCGGACAGGCGAACCCAGAGATCGCAGTCTACGAGGACGGTCTGCGGTTTTGTGCGTTCATTCTCATATGCGCCGATGCGGCAGGAAAGCCTCAGGCCGCGGATGAAAATCCTTCGGCAGGTGAATCGCAGGCTTTCCGGTGAAGTGTGGAGCATGGGTAATCCGAAGCACGGAAGAGGAAAACTCGCATTCTAGGGCGCCTTCCGGCGTCCGTTAGAATGAGTCCAATCATGCGTTGGGCTCTTGTTATTTTCATCATTCTGCTTCTGCTCTTAGGCGCTATGCCTCAGCTGAGGCGTTTTGGTCTCGGAAGGCTTCCGGGCGACCTGAATTTTTCCATTCTCGGCCGCAAGATAGAGCTTCCCTTTATGAGCACGATTCTCCTTGCCGTGCTCGCGCTCGTTTTAGGGAAGCTTCTTTTCTAGTGCTGCCAGAGCGCTGCAATGGCTTCCTTGCGGGCGGCAAGCACGCGCGTCGGGATGTCTCTCGGCGTCGGTGCGCTGCGGGCGATGCTTCCGGCATCAATGCCGCACCATGCCGACAGAGCGGCGCGCAGCAATGCGTCCGGTGCTTCCCCATGCGCTGCTTCAGGAAGCGCCTTGGCGCGGAAGTCGAGCAGCAGGGTCATCCTTGCCGGTCTGCGCACCGCGTCGTAACGCTGAAAGAAGCTCGAGACATTTTCCGGCGTTGAGAGTTCTGCGAGCGCCGTCATTGAGTCGCCGAGGATTTTGGCAAGATCCTGTGCTTCAGCGCTTGCGCGCAGGCGGGATAGGAAGCCTTTTGCCTGACTGCCGTCCGGCAGGCCGGAAACAAGCGCGGCGAGCCGCAGAGAAGTCGGGAGGCCTTCGCGGCAGGTCCGGTAAAGGCGGGCCCGGACAGCGCCGGAGAGCTTGATTTCCGGGTAGAGCCTGTGCCAGAGGCCGCATTCAATCAGCACGTCGAGCATCCGGCAGGGGACGGGAGCAGAGAGTCCCTTTACGAATTCCTGAAGCACGCGTTCGGGGACAAGCGCATCTGCTTCGCCGGAATCGACCATTCCCCGCATGAGCGTCATGGTTTCCGGCGCAATGGAGAATCCCGGAAAGCGTGCGGCGAATCGCGCGACCCGAAGAATGCGGACAGGATCCTCCTTGAAGGCTTCGCTCACATGGCGGATGATGCCGCGGGCAATGTCTTCGGCGCCTCCATAGGGATCGTATAGCTCCCCATTTTTATCCATGGCGATCGCATTGATCGTCAGATCACGGCGCCGCAGGTCTTCCTCGAGCGTTACGTCGGACGAGGCATGAAACACGAAGCCGTGATAGCCGGGCGCTGTTTTTCTCTCTGTGCGCGCAAGGGCATATTCTTCGTGCGTTTTGGGATGTAGAAAAACAGGAAAGTCTTCGCCCACGGGAAGAAAGCCGCGCTCAATCATGGCTTCAGGCGTTTCGCCGACGACAACCCAGTCATGGTCGCCCGGGACTGCCGGGAATCCCCGACGCCTGAGCAGCGTATCGCGGACAAAGCCGCCGACGGAATAAATCTGCATATCGGATCCTGGAGAAGGTCAGGGAAGATCTTTGGCTTCTGCGAGGCTGGGGGTGACTTTGCCGAGAAAGCCGGTGAAATTTTTTATCGGTTCGCCCGTCAGCATGGAATAGGTCTGCATATTGGCAAGCACGTTCTTCACATACTCCCGGGTTTCAAAATAGGGGATGGTTTCGATGAAGACTGCGGCTTCCATTGCATCCGAGAGGGTGTTCCGCCAGATGCGGGCGCGGCGAGGGCCGGCATTGTATGCGGCCGTCGCCAGGATGAAGCTTTCCCCCGAGTCGGCATAAAGCATATGCAGATAGGCTGAGCCGAGAACAAGGTTCATCTCGAGTTCCGTGAGGTTGCGCCCTTCGTCATAGTGCTCGATGCCAAGCTGCCGGGCGGTCCAGGATGCCGTTCCCGGCATGAGCTGCATCAGGCCGCGCGCGCCTACGGATGAGCTTACCGCCGGGATAAAGCGGGATTCCTGGCGGATCAGCCCGTAGACCCAGGAGGCCGGCAGTTCCTGGGCACTGCTCACGCGTTCAATGAGTTCTGCGTGAGGTCTGGGGAAGCGCTGTTCGATGACGACAAGGTCGGTGCCGCTTTTCATGCTGGTATTAATCATGCGGTGCACCAGCCGCTCCTGGCGGGCGTAGGCTGCAAGCGCAATCGACTCATAGGGACTGATGCCCCGCATGGCCCAATTCCATTCCCGATGACCTTCCCGGTAAAGCTGCATGCGGTAGAGCACTTCGGCGCGGCGTATGGAAGGATTTTTCCCCCATTGAGCGATTTCTGACGCTTTCGGCATTTCCTTCGGAGGATGGGAGAACGCATAGGGACGACCGAGCGCATCAGCGGAGAGCTTCCCGTAAAAAGTGATGCGGTTTGCGATCTTTTCATATTCCGTGCGGGCGAGGTCATTGAGGCCGCGCGCCGCATAAGAACGCCCCTTCCAGTATGTCCAGACTTCCTCGCTGCGCGAGGCTTCATTCATGACGTCGATGGCTTTGCCGAGGGAATACCAGTTTCCTGCCCGCAGTTCCGCGCGTGCGCGCCAGGCCTTCAGCTGCTCGGGTGAGGAGACGGCATAAGGCATGCGGGAGAGATCGGATCCGGCTCTGGCAAACCAGCCGAGTGCGCGCGGATCGAGTCGGGACATGGCCGTGAAGCCGATGCGGGACCAGACGAGTGATTTCCAGAAGCTCCCTGCCTTCGGATCTACGGCAGCTTCGGCCAGCCGGGCTGCAGCTGCCGGATCCGTGCGTGAAAGGCGCAGCGAGGCAAAGACTGCGAGACGAGCGGGGACGCGTTCGAGTTTTTTTTGCCTCCGAAGCCACGCATTCGGTCGATCCAGGATTTCATGAAGTTCCCTGATGGATGCCGGCAGTTCCGGCCGGGGGAGTTCGGCAAGAACCCGCTTGATTTCTTTCCCGGTACCGCTTTTTTGCAGAAGCACTACAACGCGCGTCCAAAGCCATGAGCGGTCTTCTCCGGCTATGGCATCCCCGAGCCGCTGATAGGACTCCTTTGCAAGGGAACCCGAATCGCGATAAAGAAGCTTTGCTGCGCTGAGCTCTTCTTCCCGGGCATTTTTCCCGGCAGCGGACTGGAGGCGGTGGATTGCATTCCACGCCCGCAGATCCGGATCATCCTGATTCCAGACAAGCTGGCTGTAGAGCTTCAGAAAGCTTTCCGCGCTGAGTCTTTCCGCTTCAATCTTCAGGTATTCATGGAGTGCGTTTTCCGCAATATATTCATCCCGGTGAAGCGCAAAGAAGCGCTCAAATTCCAGATTGACTGCCGGATCATCGGGTTGAGCCTTAAGGAGAAGAATCAGACGCCAGAGTTCCGGGTAGGCGCTTAATTCATGCCCGGAAAGAAGCGGAAGAATTTCTTCAAGATCCGAGAGGCGTCCCTGCGAAAAAGCGTTTCTAGCTTCGAGAAACACATAATCCAGGGCTTCCGGATGAGGCAGGAGGAGTGCATCGTCGAGCGGGTCGGAAACGGGCTCTTCAATCAGGGATGCTGTTACCTGGGCCGCTAAGTCAGCAGCTTCGCCTGCAGCGGCTTCTCTAGTTGCGTTATCCCGAGAGAGCGCTTCAAAAGCTTTGTCGACGCGGGCAAAGATTTCCTTCGGATTCACGCTGACAGCAGACTCTTCGGGCCATACCGTCAGGTTGTCCTCGCGGTCGCGAAGCGATTGCAGCCGCTCCGCAATCGGAATGGAAATGAGCGAGGGCGAGATGATGACGCGGCGGTGCTGCGCTTCTCCCGAGGGGGCCGCCGGGAGGGATTCGGTTGTATTGAGCGTCGGCTTCTCTGCGCTTTCAGCTGCCGCGGATATCCCGTGCGCCGAAGAGATGCAGAAGAGAAGCAGGGCAAAAAGATGGGAGCAGCGCATCAGTGGGGAAAACCGCAAAACACATAAACCGGAAAGAGGATCCTAATATAGCGGGGAGCACTTCAGCCTATCCTACTTCCTTAGAAGGATCGGACAGGAAAAGCCGTCTCTCAGGAGAATTCTCAAAATGCCGGAAAAGCAGACAATTCGCAAACGCATGGGAGAACTTAGGCGAAAGGTTGGCATGGATGCGCGCGCAGGGCTTCTGAGGATGATTTCCCGCGTATTGGCCGAGGAGCGCCGGGTACTCACCCTCGGCACGTATCAGCCGATCGGGAGCGAGCCCGACATCAATCCGGTTCTTGCAGAATGGCGAGCGGCTGACGGCGCGAGAGCCCTGGCGCTTCCCTGGTGCACGGATCGGGAAGCATCGCGCATGGAATACCGGCTCTGGGATCCTCGCGAGAAGCTCGCTGCAGACGCCGCCGGCATTCCCGGGCCGGCAGGCGGCGCCAGCGTGATCCCCGACGTGCTTCTCATTCCCTGCCTCGGCTGGACGCGTTCGCGAAGGAGGCTAGGATACGGCGGCGGCTACTTTGATCGCTACATCTCGGGGCTCCTCGGGTCAGGCGTTTCTCCCAGGCTCCTCGGCGTTGCATACGGGGTCAATGAGGTGGATGAATCTCTTTTTGAACCGCATGATCTGCCGCTTGACCTCATCATTACGGATATCGGAATTTTCTAAAAAAATGCCCGGAAAGAGAACTGACTCTTCCGGGCATTTTCGGTCCGTGCGGCTTTGAATAAAGCCGCACGAGATCGGGCTCCGCTGGATTAGTAGCGGTAGTTTCCCGACTTGTAGGGACCTTCCTTCCTGACGCCGATGTAGGCAGCCTGTTCGTCCGTGAGCACGGAAAGCTCTGCATTGAGGTTGGTGAGCTGCAGACGAGCGACCTTTTCATCCAGGTGCTTCGGAAGGATGTAGACGCCGACGGGATATTTGTCGTGATGGCAGAAGAGTTCAATCTGCGCGAGCGTCTGATTGGCGAAGGAGGAGCTCATCACATAGGAGGGATGGCCCGTGGCGCAGCCGAGGTTCACGAGTCGGCCTTCCGCAAGAAGGATGATGCGGTTGCCGGACGGGAGCGTGATGTGGTCGACCTGCGGCTTGATGTTTTCCCACTTGTACTGACGCATGGAGGCGACATCAATTTCGCTGTCGAAGTGACCGATGTTGCAGACGATCGCTTCATTCTTCATCGCGATCATGTGATCGTGCGTGATGACGCGGACATTGCCCGTGGCGGTGACGAAGATGTCGGCCTTGTCCTTGGCGAAGTCCATCGTGACGACGCGGTAGCCTTCCATCGCCGCCTGAAGCGCGCAGATCGGATCGATTTCCACCACCCAGACCTGGGCGGAAAGGGCGCGAAGCGCCTGGGCGCAGCCCTTGCCCACATCGCCGTAGCCGACCACAACGGCGACCTTGCCGGCGACCATGACGTCGGTCGCACGCTTGATGCCGTCAACGAGCGATTCGCGGCAGCCGTAAAGGTTGTCGAACTTGGACTTCGTGACGGAGTCGTTCACATTGATGGCGGGGATGCGCAGCTCGCCGCGTTCATTCATCTGGTAGAGACGGTGCACGCCGGTGGTCGTTTCCTCGGAAACGCCGAGGATTTTTTCGAGGCGCTTCGAATACCAGTTGGGATCAATGGCGAGATGCTCGCGGATGGCGGCAAAGAGAGCGGTTTCCTCGTCGCTCGTCGGATGAGCAATGACTTCCGGATTCTTTTCAGCGCGGGAGCCGAGATGGAGGAGCAGCGTAGCGTCGCCGCCGTCATCAAGAATCATGTTGGAGTAGCCGCCGTCAGGCCACTCAAAGATGCGGTGCGTATAGGCCCAGTACTCCTCGATCGTCTCGCCCTTGCGCGCGAAAACCGGGACGCCATCCTTCACAATGGCGGCGGCGGCGTGATCCTGCGTGGAGAAGATGTTGCAGCTCGCCCAGCGGACTTCAGCACCAAGCGCCGTCAGCGTTTCAATGAGCACGGCGGTCTGAATGGTCATGTGGAGCGACCCGGAGATGCGGGCGCCCTTAAGCGGCTGACTCGCGGCATATTCGCGCCGGATAGCCATGAGGCCGGGCATTTCCACCTCGGCAATCTGAATTTCCTTGCGGCCCCAGTCGGCAAGACCAAGGTCGGCGATGACGTAGTTTTCAGTAGCGTCCATTTGTCGTCTTGAAAGAAGAAAGAAGGAGAGCGCCGTTGGAAATGCGGATGCGGACGCAAGCGGTTCGAGCCTCGCGAAGTTCCGTGTGAGTAAACTCCGTCGCAGCGCTCCTCGAACCCCTGGTCCTCATGCCGGAGAATGTTCCCCGGATGCGATGAAGGCGGCATTATAGCCGCCTTCATTTATTGATTCTTATGAAAAATTACTCTTCTTCGCTGAAGGAGAGCAGGGCTGCCTCCACCGCATCCCGCGTGATGCCTTCAAGGAAGCTTACCGGCGCGCCCTCAAGGGCCGCAGCGCCTTCCTTTTTCAGGCGGCCGACCCACTGGCCGGCATCCCGCCCGGACTCAAAGCCTTCGGAAAGGAGCAGTTCGTCGCCCGCAGCGGAAATGAGCTTGAAGTAGAAGCGCCCGTCCTTTTCCCTGTACTGCTTGAAGGTCGCGCGCTGCACTTTCTGCGCCTTCTTTTTAGCTGTCTGAGGTGCGGCGATTTCGGTGAAGCTTCTGAGGCCCACGGCATGACGCAGTTCGGCCATGAAGGGCGTTGCAATGAGACGCGCCTTGCGGGCGCCTTCCTGCAGAATTTCTTCAACCTGAGCAGGATGCGCCATCAGCTCTTCATAGCGGGCGCGCATCGGGCCAATCTCGCGGTCGATCTGGTCGGCAAGACGCTTTTTGGCTTCGCCCCAGCCGAGGCCGGAACGCAGTTCTGCACGGAAGTTCTCACGTTCTTCGGGCGTGGCGAATGCGTCGAAGATGACGGTGAGCGAGGTGCTGTCGGGGTCTTTCGGTTCGCCCGGCGCCCGGCTGTCGGTGACGATGCGCGCGATGGCGGCATCAAGCGCTGCGCGGCCGCCTTCAAAGAGCGGAATGACGTTGTTGTAGGACTTGCTCATCTTGCGCCCGTCGAGCCCCGGGAGCACTTCGATGCTGCTGCCGCCCGTTGCCTGCGGCAGCACGAAGAAGGGATGCTCGGGCGTGGCGTAGAGGTTGTTGAAGCGCTGAGCGGCGTCGCGGGCCATTTCGAGGTGCTGGAGCTGGTCGTGGCCGACGGGAACTTCTTCCGCATTGAACATCAGAATGTCCGCAGCCATCAGCACCGGATAGGAAAAGAGTCCCATGGAGACGTCGGCGTCCGGGTCCTTGCCGGCGGCAGTGGCGGCATCAACGGCGGCCTTATAGGCGTGCGCGCGATTGAGGAGCCCCTTGCTCATGACGCAGTCGAACATCCAGCAGAGAAGCGGGATTTCAGGAATGTCGCTCTGGCGGTAGAGCGTGACGCGTTCCGGATCAAGGCCTGCAGCAAGCCAGGTCGCGGCAATCTGCATGCGGCTTCTTTCAATGCGGGCAGGATCCTGGCACTTGATGAGTGCGTGCAGATCCGCGAGGAAGAAGAAGCTCTCAACGTTGGGATCGCGGCTGTCCTGAATGGCCGGACGGATGGCGCCGACGTAGTTGCCGATATGCAGGGTTCCGGTGGTGTTGATGCCGGTGAGAACGCGTTTTTTGGTCATCGCTAGAAAAGAGTCGAATAAGAGGATTTCCGGCCGTCTGAAGGTCGGAACATTGCCGTAAAGAAGAAATCATACGGCGGAATAGAGAACGGGCGGCGTCCTTTCTGTTGAAGGATGCGCCGCCCGTTGGCGTATCAGACGAGTCGTCTTATGAAGACGCTCTGCTGAAAAAGCGTCTGCGAGGGCTGTTAGAGTCCGGCAGCGGCCTGGAGGGCTTCGGCCTTATCGGTCTTTTCCCAGGTGAATTCCGGCTCTTCGCGGCCGAAATGGCCGTAGGCGGCGGTCTTCGAGAAGATCGGACGGCGCAGATCGAGCATCTGAATGATGCCGCGGGGGCGCAGATCGAAGTGCTTGCGCACGAGCGCAGCGATTTCCTCGTCAGGGATGCGGCCCGTGCCGTTGGTGAAGACCGTAACGTTCATCGGTTCTGCAACGCCGATCGCATAGGCGACCTGCACCAGGCAGTAAGTGGCGAGGCCCGAGGCGACGATGTTCTTCGCAACATAGCGGCAGGCATAGGCGGCGGAACGGTCGACCTTGGTGGCGTCCTTGCCCGAGAAGGCGCCGCCGCCGTGCGGGCAGTAGCCGCCGTAGGTGTCGACAATGATCTTGCGTCCGGTGAGGCCGCAGTCGCCCTGCGGGCCGCCGACGACGAAGCGGCCGGTCGGATTGATGAGGAACTTCGTGTCCTTGAGCCAGTCGGCAGGAATGACCGGGCGGATGATGCTCTCAACAATGGCTTCCGTGAATTCGGGCTTCATCTTCGTGCCGTCGGACATTTCCGGCGCGTGCTGCGAGGAAATGACGATCGTGTCGATGCCGACAGGCTTGCCGTCGCGGTAGCGCATCGTGACCTGGCTCTTGGCGTCGGGACGCAGGAAGGGCAGCGTGCCGTTCTTGCGGACCTTGCTCTGCTGCTCCATGAGGCGGTGAGCGCAGTAGATCGGAGCCGGCATGAGCGTCGGCGTTTCATCGCAGGCGAAGCCGAACATCAGGCCCTGGTCGCCGGCGCCGAGGTTGAGTTCGTCGTCCATTGCGTGGTCGACGCCCTGCTTGATGTCGGCAGACTGCTTGTCATAGCCGACGAGCACGGAGCAGCCGCGATGATCAATGCCGTAGTCGGTATTGTCGTAGCCGATTTTCTTAAGAACGTTGCGCGTGAGGCCGATGTAGTCGACGTTGGCGTTGGTCGTGATTTCGCCGGCGAGCACCACGAGACCGGTGGTGCAGAGCGTTTCGGCGGCGACGCGGCTCATCGGGTCTTCGGTGAGGCAGGCGTCGAGAACGGCGTCAGAGATCTGGTCTGCGACTTTGTCGGGATGACCTTCACTGACGGATTCGGAAGTAAAGAGATATTCGTGGGCCATGGCCATAAAACTCCAGAATTGAGAAGGAGAAGCGCTCTGCGCATTGGTCTTGGCTCCATGCGGGAGACGCTTTAGCGGAATTTCTTGTTCGCCCCGCAAGTTGTCCTGTTAACTCGGCGAATCGGGCGCAATGATAACGCATGAAGAATTAAAGGAATCTGACGAAGGAGGTTCTTTTGAGTCAGGCAGAGCGGCGGGAGATGACGAATAACTTTGACTCAGACTACGAGTAAACAAGAAAAATATCGGAAGTAACTGCTCGCTTCAGATGCGGCTATCGTTTCCCTTAAGCGAGAAAACGATGAGTGCCGCGGATTCATGGTGCAAAAAGGTTCCGGGACCCAAGTAAAATTAATGATTCGCCGCAATAATGCTCAGCCCTGCGGGCTGCGCTTTCAGGATCGGAGACTGTCTTTCGCATGCACAGGCTACTCACGCTCGTTGCCAAACTTCCGCTGTCTTTCCTGCAGCTTTTCGGCGCCTTCATCGGTGAACTCGTGTTCTGGCTCGCGCCGGGGTATCGCCGGCGTACGCGCGCTAACTTGTGTGCGGCCGGATACACGCATAAAAGCATTTTTGCCCGCGTCGGCCGCAATGCCGGGCGCCAGGCGATGGAGAGCATCTGGGTTTGGTATCGTCCGGTGGAAACCGTGCTTAAGCATGTGCATGCGGACGAAAAAGCGGAGAAGCTGATCGGAGACGCCATGAGAAGCGGACGCCCGATCGTCTTCATGACGCCTCACGTCGGGTGCTTCGAAGTGCTTCCGGTCTGGCTCGCCGGGACGCTCTACAAGGAAACCGGCCGCCGCATCACGATTCTCTATCGTCCGCCGAGAAAGAAGATTCTGCGCGCCGTTGTGGGCGACGCCCGTCAGGCGCCTGGGATTGAAGCCGTTCCCACGACGCTTATCGGCGTCAAGCGCATCATCCGCAGCCTGCGCGAAGGCAATACCTTCGGCGCGCTCCCTGATCAGGTGCCGAGCAAGGGCGAAGGCGTCTGGGCTTCTTTCTTCGGCAGGCCCGCCTATACGATGACGCTTCCCGTCAAGGTCGCTCACCAGTTTGACGCCATCCGCATTTTTGCCTGGGGCGTGCGCGGGGATGACGGCTGGAAGGTGGAGGCCGAGGAGTGGACGGATCCGCTCACGGGGGACATTCATGAAGACGCGCTCGCCATGAACAGGATGATTGAGCGCATTATTCGCCGGATGCCTGAACAATATGCCTGGAGCTACAACCGCTACAAGCGTCCGAGAGGTGCTCCGCCGCCTGAAGAAGGAGCTCATCGCTGATGTCGTCCCTTAATGAAGCTTTTTCCCGTGCCTGGGTGCGCATTGTCCGCTCGTTCAGGCATTTGCCGATGCCCGCTCGCTGGGGGCTTGCGCGATGCGCAGCTGCGATTTTCTGGCAGGCAGTGCCCAAACGCCGTCACGTTATTCTGACCAACCTGCGGCTTTGCTTTCCGGAGCTTTCCGAAGATGAGCGGATCAGGCTTGCGCGCCGCGTCTACGTTCGTCTCGCGCGCGCGGCGATCGATCACGGCACGCTCTGGACGGGCACAAAGGAAGAGGTGCAGGCGCTGGTCAAATTCGAGGGACTTGAGCACCTTCTCAATCGAGAGAATCGCCCGATCATTGTGGTGTCGCCTCATTTCGCGGGGCTCGACGCTGCGGGCATTGCGCTCAATACCTATGTGCGCGGCGTGTCGCTCTATCAGAAGCAGAGCAATCCCGTCTGGGACAAAGCCTTGCTCGAAGGGCGGCTGCGCTTCAGCAACCCGGTGCTCATCGCCAAGACCGGCGACAATGATCTGAGAACGGTGATGAAGCACATCCGTGAAGGGCTTCCCTTTTACTATTTGCCCGATATGGATCACGGCGCGCGAAATTCGATCTTCGTGCCTTTTTTCGGCGTGAAGGCCGCTACGATCCCGATGGTTTCGAGGCTTGCGCGCGTGATGCGCGCAAAAGTCGTCTGGTGCATTGCAACCATGACGGAAGACGGCTACCGCGTTGAAATTTCTGCTCCTCTGGAGAATTTCCCAACCAAGGATCCCGAAGCCGATACGATGCGTCTCAATAAGGAACTTGAAGCCTACATTCGCCGTCATCCGGATCAGTATCTCTGGGTGCACCGGCGCTTTAAGACGCGGCCTGAGGGCGAGCCTTCTGTTTATTGATTTTCATCCAAAAATTTAATAATGACCGAGCTACATTTCACCAAGATGCAGGGGGCCGGGAACGACTTCGTCGTCCTCGACCGCGTGGCGGAGCCTGTAGAGGTAACTCCTCAGCTTGTGCGCCGTCTGGCGGACCGGCGATTCGGCATCGGCGCGGATCAGCTGCTTCTGCTCGACCCGCCTCAAAAGGAAGGCGAACCGCTTCGCTACCGGATCTTCAACAGCGACGGCGATGAAGTCGAACAGTGCGGCAACGGTGCGCGCTGCATCGGGCGCTTTGCGCTTGAGCGGGGCTACGCTTCGGGCGACTCGATTCCGTTTCAGACGATGAAGGGAAAAATCTGCGTGAAGCGGGAGCCTGACGGCCGCATGGTGGCCGATATGGGCGAGCCGCGCTTTCTGCCGGAAGACATACCCTTCCGTCCTGAAGGACTTGAATGCCGGATTGAAAATCAGATTCCGGTCTGGAAGGTTTACTGCACGCCGCTCAAGCGCGACATTGAATTCACTGTGACGAGCATGGGGAATCCCCATGCAACGATCCTCACGGATGATGCGGACCGCGAACGCATTGATCTTATCGGCCCCTTCCTGCAGCAGCATCCGGCTTTTCCGGAAAGCGTCAACGTCGGATTCGTTGAAGTTGAAAGCGCGCAGAAAGCAAAAATCCGCGTCTGGGAGCGCGGTCCCGGAGAGACGCTTGCCTGCGGTACCGGAACGAGCGCAGCGATGGCGGCGGGCCTCATGCGCGGCATTTTCGGCAGGCGGGTTGAATTTTCGGCCCGGGGCGGGGCGCTCGCCTGCGCCTGGGAAGGCCCGGGCGCCACGCTCAGCCTGATTGGTCCGGCTGAGGTGGTTTTTACGGGCAGCATTGAAATTTAATTTGGCGATTGAATCTGGAAATTTAGAAATGTCAGACCTTATTCTGAAAAAGGGCAAGGAAAAGTCCCTTCTTCGCCGGCACCCCTGGGTATACGACACCGCGGTTGAGCGCGTGGTCGGCAAGCCCATAGCGGGCGATACGGTGCGTGTGCTTTCGCGCGACGGGCGTTTTCTCGCCTGGGCTGCGTATTCGCCGGCCTCCACGCTGAGGGCGCGCTGCTGGTCCTATCGCGAGGACGAAGTCATTGATGACGCGTGGTTTGAGCGCAAGGTCCGGGAAGCCATTCTCTTTCGCGAACCGCTCAGGAGCCGCACGAACGCCATTCGTCTGATTTTCGGTGAAGCTGACGGACTCCCCGGCCTCATCGTCGACCAGTACGGCGACTGGCTGGTGACGCAGTTCCAGTCCGCCGGCGTTGAAGCCTATCGTCCGCTTCTGGGGCGCCTTCTGATGGAGGCCACGGGGGCCCGCGGCATCTATGACCGTTCTGATGCGGCAACGCGCCGGCGCGAAGGCCTTGAAGTCCGTTCCGAGCTCCTCGCGGGCGAAAATCCGCCCGAAGCGATTGAAGTGGTCGAAGACGGCGTGCGCTACGGCGTTGACTGCCGCATCGGGCATAAGACGGGGTTCTACATCGACCAGCGCGAGAGCCGTCTGGCGGCTCAGGCTGCCGCCGAGGAATTCCGCCGGGTTCACGGGCGCGGCATGCGCGCGCTCAATTGCTTCTGCTACACGGGCGGCTTCTCGCTCGCGCTCCTCAAGGGCGGCGCCGAAGAGGTGGTTTCCGTCGACTCTTCCGAAGAGGCGCTGGAGATGGCAAAGGCCAACGCAGCGCGCAACGGCTTTGCCGGCAAGGCCGAATGGGTGTGCGAGGATGTCTTTTCCTGCCTCAGGAGGCTTCGTGATGCGGGCGAGCACTTCGATCTCGTGATTCTTGATCCGCCCAAGTTCGCATCCAGCCACTATCATGTGGAACGCGCGGCCAGGGCTTACAAGGACATCAACCTCAACGGGCTGAGGCTCCTGCAGCCGGGCGGCGAACTCTTTACGTTCTCCTGTTCCGGTGCAATCGATGTGGATCTTTTCCAGAAGATTGTTGCCGGCGCAGTGATTGACTCCGGACTCAATGCCTGGGCGACCGGGCGTTTCGGTGCGGGAGCGGATCATCCGCTTTTGATGACTTGTCCGGAAGGCGAATATCTGAAGGGCATGCGCCTCGCGGTGCGGCCCTGACAAGTCCCTAAGCTGAAGGAGGAGCGTGCGAGGAAAGGAAGCACGCTCCTTTTTCCTTTAAGGGCATTGGAGGATAAGGAAAATGGTTGTTGAAGAACCACAGGAACCGGAAATTCCGGTAACCATTCTGACGGGTTTCCTCGGCGCCGGGAAAACGACGCTGCTCAACAGGATTCTCAAGGAAAATCATCAGTTCAAGATCGCGATCATTGAAAATGAGTTCGGTACGGAAAATATCGACAACGATCTCATCGTGACCGAACAGAAGGAGCAGATCGTCAGCATGAACAACGGCTGCGTCTGCTGCACGATCAGAGGCGATCTCTCGCGCGTGCTCACCAACCTGCGTCTGAAGCGCGAGCGCGGCGAGATCGATTTCGACTACGTCGTGCTCGAAACCTCGGGCGTGGCGAATCCCGGCCCCGTTGCACAGACCTTCTTCATGGATGACGCTGTGGCGCCGTTCTTCCGCCTGGACGGCATCGTCACGGTGGTGGATGCCAAATACGGCGCAAAGACGCTCGACGAGGAAGCCAACGCCCGCGACCAGGTGGGCTTCGCCGACCGCATTCTCGTTTCAAAGTGCGATCTCGTGACCCCTGAGGAACTCGAGGCCTTTGAAGCCCGTCTTCGCGGCATGAATGCCCGCGCACCCATCCGCCGCGTCGACATGGGCAACTGCCCGGTCGATGTTGTTCTCAACATCGCGGGCTTCAACATGAATGATGTGCTTGATGTGGATCCCAACTTCTTTGTGGACGATCATCATCACCATCATCACAACGACGACATTCATACCTTTGTCTACGACTCCGAAAAGCCCTTCGACCCGATGAAGCTCGAGCGCTACATCATGTCGCTTACGAGCGTTTACGGGCCGGACATGCTGCGCTACAAGGGCATTCTTTACTTCAAGGGCGTCGACCGCAGGGTCGTCTTTCAGGGCGTGCACATGCTCGCTGTTTCAGACGTTCTCGGGCCCTGGGGCGACCGCAAGCCTTTCTCGAAGCTTGTCTTCATCGGGCGCAACCTTCCGGAAGAGGCAATCCGCAAGGGTCTTGACACCTGTCTGGCGTGAGATTCAGCAATAAAAAAGATTTACTGAATTTCCTCAAAAAAATCCCGCTTCTCTTGAGTGGCAGAAGCGGGATTTTTTCGGTATAACGCTTCCCTACCCTAAGGAACCGATTCCGAAGGCAGGGAGATTTGAATTCAAGTTTCCCGACGTTCGCTATTATTAACGAAGCTATCATTTAGTTGACGCAACTCAGATAACATCATTGATTAACTTGAATTTTCATTGATCCATACGTAACTAATGGATGATTGCCTTAATAATGCGGCGAGGCGGCTCAACGACAAAGCCTGAAGGATCGGGGCTGAATTCACAGGAAATAAGAACATGGGCACCAAAAAGGGACTTACCGCGGAAGAAATCCTCAAGATGTCGGATGACGACTACATGAACGACGAGCAGCTTGAGTTTTTCCGTCGCCGTCTTTCGGATATGGAGCGCGAGCTTCGCGCGAATGCCGATCAGACGACGGTCAATCTGCGCGAGACGACTGTTGTTCCGGATCCGGCGGACCGTGCGACGATCGAAGAAGAGCATGCGCTTGAGCTGCGCACCCGCGACCGTGAACGCAAGCTGCTCAAGAAGGTGCAGGCTGCCATCAAGCGAATTGATGACGGTGATTACGGCTACTGCGAGGAAACGGGCGATCCGATCGGCGTGGCCCGTCTGATGGCGCGCCCGACGGCAACGCTTTCGCTTGAAGCTCAGCAGCGCCGCGAGCTCAAGCAGAAGATGTACGGAGACTAATCGTGCGCGCGCGACGTTTCCCTGAAGAACGCCGCAGAGATTACGCACCATGCATGACGGCACGGACTGAGCCCGGCTTTCCGGGAACCGTGCCGTTTTTGCATTCTCATCCGAGCGTCTGGATCTTCGACATGGACGATACGCTTCTTGCATCGTCCGCCGGGATCCTCGATGAGGTGCATGATCTCATGAACGACTTTCTCATCCGCCGCATGGGGTTCAGCGCGCAGAAGGCCAACTTTCTTCGCGAATATTACTGGCGCACCTATGGATCGACCTTCATCGGCCTCTGGCGTTGTCACGGCGTGGATCCGAGAGTGTTTCTGCCTGCAGTGCATGATTTTGACTATGCCCCTTATCTCGCGGGCCTGAAGTCCATGCGCTCCGTTTTGTCGAAGTTTCCCGGCAGACGCGTGCTGATGACGAACGGCCCGAGAAACTATGCCGACGCGATTCTGCCCGCGATCGGACTCAGGAGCTTCTTCGATCTTGAAGTAACGAGTTCGGACATGCGGGTCTTCGGAGACTGGCGGCCGAAGCCTTCCGTTTCCATGATGAAGGCGCTTGCGGCACGGCTCGGCGTCAGGCCCCGGGATGCTGTTCTGATCGACGACAGCCTGCTCAACCTCAGGGCGGCGAAGCTCGCCGGCATGCGGACCGTCTGGTGCATCGGCATGAGGCGCCGCCATGCCGGTCTGCGCATGCCCTGGAATGCGCCGATGGCCCATCCTGCCGTCGATCTTGTCGTTCATGATGTTGAAGAGCTTTTGCGCCGCATTGGGCGCATTTGAGAGTAACGATGCAACTTTTACGCTGGATCGGACGATGCCTCGATTTTCTTCGCAGGCTTGTCCTGAATGTGGTCTTTTACGGAATCCTCATACTCGCTGCCGCGCTCTGGTACTGGTCGGAGCCGGAGGCGCCGGCTATTGGTCCCCGTACCGTAATGGTGCTCGATCTGCGCGGGCCCGTCGTTGAGTCGGACCCCATGAGGCTCATCTCTGCAGACATGAGAATGTTCACGGGCAAAGGCGCGGAGTCGACCCGGCTGATTGATGTTGTGGAGGCGCTTGACCGCGCTGCAATGGATCCGGATATCGCCGGTGTGGAAATCGTGACGGGCGACCTTACCCGGATCGGTCTCGCTTCCGCAAGAACGATCGGCAATGCCGTTGAGCGCTTCAAGAGCGCGACGGGGAGACCGGTTTATGCCTGGTCCGAAAGCTTCAGTCAGGGACAGTATGCAGCAGCGGTCCATGCCGATGAGATATCTCTCCATCCGATGGGACTCGTCATGCTGCGGGGACTTTCAGGAGCAAATCTCTATTGGGGCAAACTCCTTGAGCACGTCGGCATCGGCGTCTCCGTCTATAAGGCCGGCGCCTTCAAGAGCGCGCCGGAAATCTTTACGAGCGATGCGCCTTCCAGGGAAAATCTTGAAGCTCAGAAGAGCTGGATGGACGCATCCTGGCAGGGGCTGACGGGGGATATTGAAAAGGCCCGGGGCCTGATGCCGGGAGCAGTGGATAAATATCTCAGGGAGCTTCCCGCCAGGCTTAACGACGGCGAAGATCCGGCAGAGATCCTGAAAACCTCCGGATTCGTCACGGATCTTCTGACTGAGGACGAGTTTGAAGAGAAGCTCGCGAAGCGCTTTGCTGAGGGCGGGGACAAGACGAAGCTGAAGCGCATTGATTATCTTGACTACCTCAATGCGACGGATCTTCCTGATGCCCCCGGCAGCGGCGTGGCCGTCGTTTTTGCAGAAGGCACGATCAGCTCGGGCGCTGCTTCGGGAATTTCCCCCGAAGAGCTTTGCGAGCGTCTTGAGCGGGCGGCAAAGACTCCGGGCACGCGTGCTCTGGTTCTGCGCATCTCAAGTCCGGGAGGAGACGCCATTGCGGCGGAGGCGATTCGCGAGAAGCTCGCGGCCATCAGAGCGAGGGGCATCCATGTTGTAGCGAGCATGGGCGATACGGCGGCTTCCGGGGGCTATTGGATCAGTCTCGGCGCAGAGCGCATCATCGCGGATCCCCTGACGCTTACCGGTTCGATCGGCGTCTTCTCGGTGATCCCTGATGCGGAAGGACTGCTCGCTGAATTTGATGTCGGCCGGGACGGCTACCGTACCGGAGAACTGGCGGAATTCGGCTCCCCTCTGCATCGTCCCAATGCCGCTGAAAGCGCAATTCTGCGCTCGGGCGTTGAACGTGTTTACGACCGCTTCAAGGCCCTTGCCGCGAATAATCGCGGAAGGACGGAAGCCGAAATCGAAAAGGTGGCTCAGGGCCGGGTCTGGACGGGCGCTCAGGCGCTTGAGCACGGGCTTGTCGACAGTCTGGGAGACTTGTCTGATGCGGTCAAGGTGGCTCGTCAGCTGGCCGACCTTCCTGACGACGCGCCGGTTCGCTACTTTGATGCGGAGCCTGACGGCATGTCGGCGCTTGTGGCGAAGCTTTCGGGAGAGGTTCTGGCCATGGTTCCGAAGAGCGCTTCCATGAGACTGTTTTTGCTGCCGATGGCTTCAGAGCCTGAGTGGCAGCGGCTCGAGGCGCTCCTGAAGTCCCGCCGCGTGCTCGCATGGGCTGAAGTGCCCGAAGGCATCTGATCATTTGCCTGACAAAAAAGGCCGCCTTTCTCCTGAGCGGGCTTAATGAGCCTTCCCGCAGCAGGGGCAGGTTGTTCTGCGCTTATAGGTCAATTCCGTCATTTCCATTCCGAAAAGATCGACCATGAGGAGCCGCCGCACAAGGGGTTTGCCGAAGCCCGCGGCAAGCTTGAGCGCTTCCGTCGCCTGCAGGAGTCCTATCGTGCCGGTGAGGCCGGAGAAGACGCCTAAGGTTGAGGCTTTTTCGTCATTGGCGGCATCGTCTTCGTCAAAGAGGCACCGATAGCAGGGGGAGTCGGGATCCCGGAAGTCGAAGACGGTCACCTGTCCGCTCATCTTGACGGCGGCCGCGAAGACGAGAGGCTTCTTTTCTGCAAGGCAGACGCGGTTGACGAGCTGCCTCGTGGCGAGATTGTCCGAGCAGTCGAGGACGATGTCGGCTTCCTTAACGAGGGGAGAGAGGTCTTCCGCGCTCTTCATGCGCTTCGTGATCGCCCTGGGCTCAATCTGAGGATTCCAGCGCCGGAGCTCCCGTGCGGCGTTCTGCGCCTTATTCAAGCCGATGGCGGCGCTTTCATGGAGGATCTGGCGCGAGAGATTGCTTTCCGACACCTCGTCGGGGTCGACGATGGTGATGTGGCAGGCGCCGGCCGAAGCGAGATAAAGGAGCGCGGGAGAGCCGAGTCCGCCCGCGCCGATGACGAGAAAGCGGGCGGCGATGATCTTTTTCTGACCTTCCTCGCCGAAGCCGGAAATCAGCATCTGGCGCGAAAGGCGCTCCCGAAGCGCGTCAAAGCGTTCGTTGTCAGTAGTGGGCATAAGAGCCGATCCTCTTTGTTCCGAAAGGAAGAGCCGCATCGCGCGATAGGGGCGGTGCGGCTCTTTCTGATGAAAGGCGAAAGGTTAGTGGGCAGGCTTTTCTTCTGCCTTCTTGCCTGCTTCAGCGGCGTCGGCCTTCTTCTCGAGGGCTTCCTTCGCTTTTTCCTTCTGGCGCTCAGCTTCGCGGAGCTTCTTCACGACCGAGACGGGCTGGCCGCGGTATTTGGAGAGCTCGACCTTGGCGCCCTTGAGCTGATTAAGGGCCTGGGTAAGCTGCCAGTCCTTGTCGTCGCCGAAGGTATACGTCCAGTCGGGGGACTTCACGGCGTCGTTGTCGTCATAGGGAAGGCTGTCCTCTTCCTTGGCGTTCTTCTGCTGGTTGGCAAGGTGATGCGCAAGATCCGCTTCGCGAACCTGGAAGGTCGGATAGTTGCCTTTGGGCGTGTCGTCGACATAGAGGTCCGGCTCAATGCCGCGCGCCTGAATGGAGCGTCCGGAGGGCGTGTAGTAGCGTGCGGTCGTGAGCTTCACGGCAACCGTCTTATCGCCGAAGGTCATCGGCAGAATCGTCTGCACCGATCCCTTGCCGAAGGAGCGGTCGCCGAGAATCGTCGCGCGCTTGTGATCCTGGAGGGCGCCCGCAACGATTTCTGATGCGGAGGCGGAGGACGAATTGATGAGCACGACGATCGGAACGGTCTTCGCCTTCGGCGTGAGCGCGGCGAGCGCCTTCACGGCATTGCCGGAACGGTAGTCGGATTCAACGGCTTTGAAGACGTAGTCGGACTGCGGCGTGCGGCCCTTCGTCGAAACGATGTCGGCGTTTGCCGGGAGGAAGGCCGCGCAGACGCCGATGGCAGCCTGAAGAAGTCCGCCCGGGTCGTTGCGCAGGTCGAGTACGAGGCCCTTAAGGTGTCCGGACTTCTCGAGCTTATTGAGGTTCTCGGCAAGATCCTCCGCAGTGCGTTCCTGGAACTGCGAAATGCGGATGTAGCCGATGCCGTCGGCAAGTTCCTTCATGCGCACGGACTGCGTTTTGATCATTGCGCGCTCGAGCGTGAACTGCAGGGGCTTCATTTCGCCCTTGCGCGCGACTTCAAGGCGAATCTTGGTCTTGGGTTCGCCGCGCATGAGCTTGACGGCGTCATCGAGCGGAAGGTCCGCAGTCGCCTCGCCGTCGATTTTGGTAATGATGTCGCCCGCGCGAATGCCCGCCCGGGCCGCCGGGGTGTCGTCAATGGGAGAGATCACGCGCACGCCGGCAGAATCCTTCGTCACCTCAATGCCGAGGCCGCCGAAAGCGCCGTGCGTGGCTTCATTCATATCCTCGAACCCCTTGGGGTCGAGGAAGTTCGAATGCGGATCGAGACCGCTCACCATGCCTTCGACCGCAAATTCAAGGAGCTCCTTATCGCTTACTTCGTCGACGTAGTAGTCCTTGACGGCATTGAAGACGCTTGTAAACTGGCGGATTTCCTGCAGCGGCAGTCCTTCGGCCGTGCTTTTCTCTGCATAGGCCTGAAAGCCGACGCTGGCGAGAACGCCGGCACAGGCGCCGGCAACGAAAAGGGAAAGAAGACGAAGTTTCATGCTTGATTTTTCTGTTTTCTTCTGAGCGGCAGCTTCCGAAGGGCGGGATGCTCGCTTCAGGGGGACCATCAGCCGGGTAATTCTCGCTTATTTGGCAAGCCACGGCTGAGGGTTGATGGGTTTGCCCTTGTAACGGATTTCAAAGTAGAGCCCGGGTTCATCGCTTGCGCCCGAAGTGCCGACGGTGGCAACGGTTTCACCCGCCTTCACTCGGTCGCCGACATTTTTGAGAATGGACTCATTATTGGCATAAACCGACATGTAGGTGTTGCCGTGATCGATGATGATGAGGTTGCCGTAGCCGCGCAGCCAGTCGGAGAAGACGACGCGGCCGGAAGCGCAGGCGGAAACTTCCGCACCTTCCGGCGCCCGGAAAAGCAGTCCCTGCCAGAGGGCCGTCCCGGTGCGGCGGCTGCCGAAGGTGGCGGCGATGCGTCCGGAGACCGGCTTTGTGAGACGGCCCTTGAGCTTTGCGAAGTTGCCTGAGGCAAGAGGTTCAACGGGCTTCGCACTGGCTTTTGCCTGCCGCGCTGCCTCGCGCTGCCTTGCGGCTTCCTCGGCCGCACGCTCGCGCTCGAGGCGCTTGTCAATATCGGCGACGAGGTTTTCAAGGCGCGTCTGGTCTTTCTTCAGCTTGTCGATCGCCGCCTGCTGGGTTTCGATGTCGCGCTTGAGCTTCTTGACGGCTTCCTGACGATCGCGCTTTTCGGAGAGGAGCTCGCGCCGGTTGGATTCTTCTTCACGCGCGATGCGCTGCAGTTCAGTGCGGCGCGCGCGCGTTTCCTCGGAAACCGTTTCAATGCGGGACTGTTCTTTTTCAAGGGCATCCGCAGCACGCACCTGGGCAATCGAAAGGTAGCGCAGCTCCGCTGCCGTACGGGAGAGCTCGTTGGGGTTGCCGCCTTCGATCAGGGACTGCCAGGAATGGCGTTGAGAATGAATGTACTGGGCGCGGACGATGTCCTCAAGAAGCTTCTCCGCGCCCGAGAGGTCACGTCCGACTGTCCGGCTGTCGCTGCGAAGCTCTGCGAGCCGGGCTTCCACTTTTTCGCGTTCGCCTTTGAGGCTCCTCAGGCGCCGGTTGGCGTCCGAAATAGCCTGATCAGCTTTCCTCAGCTCATCGTTGGCGGCTTCGCTCGCCGCCTCGCGCTCCGAGAGGCGCTTCTGCATGTCGGAGAGCTGCTTTTCGACGTTCGCCTTCTGATTTTCTGCACGCGCCTTCTGCTTGGCCGTGGCGGCCGAGCCGGAGGCGGCAGGCGCAGCCTCGGCGCAGAGTACAAGCCCTGCAGAGGCGGCAAGAAGGAGTGACAGCGAAAGGGCGCGGAGCATGGGAGTCAGGCTTCAATGGAACTGCGGAAATCGCAGAGAAGGCAAGAGCGGCCATGCGGCCGCCCCTTCTATAATTGTACTTTTGCGGCAATAACGCCACACTGACAATCTCTTTTGAAATGTCTCAGTTTCTTCTTCAGAACACGCTTCTTATTCTGATTGCGGTCATTGCGGGCGGTGCCCTTGCCATGCCGTATTTCAATCGCCGCCGTTATGGTCCGATGGTGACGCCTGAAGTGGCGGTTCAGCTCATCAACAAGCAGAACGCGCTCGTCATCGACGTCCGTTCCGACAAGGACTTCCGCAAGGTGCGCATCGCCCGTTCCGTCAATATTCCTGCCAATGTCATTCAGGGCCGTCTGAATGAGATCCCGAAGGAGCGCACGATTCTCCTCGTGGATAATTCCGGCAGCATGGCGGCCGGTGCGGCGAAGCTTCTGCGCGGCGTGGGCTATCCCAACGTCTATCTCCTTCAGGACGGCCTTGTCGGCTGGATGCGCGACAAGCTTCCGCTTGAATATTGATACTTTGTCCCCATATAAGGAACAGGCGGCGCACGCGTGATTCCGGGCGCTGTCCTCCGAAAACTCCGGAGACCTTCTGAAGGTCTTCGTTATTCTCAATCAAGGTAAAGAAAATGGCCGAAAACGAAAACGAGCAGCCCCAGGGCGCCGCAGCTGCCCAGCAGCCGCAGGATCAGCAGCCTGCCCAGGATGACCAGCCGGTCTTCCAGCTTCAGCGCTGCTACCTGAAGGATGCCTCTCTCGAGATGCCGCACGCGCCTGAGATCCTCATGGAGCAGCAGGATGCGGCCCCGCAGGTCGACATCCAGTTCGAAGTGAGCCAGCGCCTCATCCAGACGGATCTTTACGATGTGACCGTGCGCGGCACGATCACGGTCAAGACCGCCGGCGACAAGGCGATCATCCTCGTTGAAGGCCGCCAGTCGGGCATCTTCGCGATTCACGGCATTCCGGCCGAGCCGCTCCAGCACGTCACGAACGTTCTCTGCCCGTCGATGGTCTACCCCTATCTGCGCGCCAACCTCGCTGATCTGATGACCCGCGCCAATGTGCCGCCGGTGCATCTGCCTGAAGTGAACTTTGAAGTGCTCTATCAGCAGCGTCTTGCTCAGGCGCAGGCTGAAGCCCAGCGCAATCAGACGCCCGCGAACTGATAGACGCGCAGTAGTCTGACGGATGCTGTAAGGCATCCGGGCATGAGGGAGAGACCGGCGGATCGGTTGTCGAAGCCATTCGACAGAAGATCGGCCGGTCTTTTTTTCAATTCTTCTGCAAACCTCGACTTTTGGTTAATTCCCAATGCCGACTGCTCCTCTAGAATGGACTGACTGCATAAAAAAGGATTTCCCGCAGTCTGCGGTGAATGCTTCCGAGAGGGGAAAGAAAAAATGATTCGAATTCTGCTCATTGACGATCACACGCTTTTCAGAAGCGGCGTAAAGGCGCTCCTGCAGCGTCAGCCCGACTTTGAGGTTGTCGGCGAGGCGAGCGACGGTCTTGAAGGCGTCAAGCTCGTTGAGCAGGTTGAGGCCGATGTGGTGCTGCTTGACGTGGATATGCCGAGCATGAACGGGCGCGAAGCGCTCGAGCAGATTCGTGAAACGCATCCCGATCTGGCTGTTCTCATGCTGACGGTGAGCGAGGACTGCGAAACGCTCGGCGAGTGCCTGAAGCTCGGCGCCCGCGGCTACCTCCTGAAGAAGATTGATCAGGACTTCCTGCTCCGCTCCATTCGTGCGGCTTATAACGGCGACAGCGTGATTTCTCCGCAGATGATGACGAAGTTCGTCAACCGGCTTGCGGACCCGGAAGCAGGAAGAACCCGTCCGGCGCAGGGCCAGGATCCGGCGGTGCTTACGCGCCGCGAGCGCCAGACGCTTGCCTGGCTCGCCCGGGGCGTGTCCAATAAGGAAATTGCCCGTGCGCTCAACCTCGCCGAATCCACCGTCAAGGTGCACGTGCAGAGCATTCTCAGAAAGCTCAACCTTTCTTCACGCGTGCAGGCGGCGATCTACGCTATCGAGCATAAGATCGACAAGGAACTCTAAGTTCTGCTCCGGCAGGAGGCTTCAGACGCCTCCTGCATAGCCCTGCTGCCGCCAGGCTTCAAAAACCGTAACGGCGACGGCATTGGAGAGGTTGAGCGAGCGGTTGTCGGGCCTCATCGGGAGACGGATTCGCTGCTCGGAGGGAAATTGCGCCCGTATTTCGTCGGGCAGTCCAGATCCTTCCGAGCCGAAAACGAACCAGTCGCCGGGTCTGAAGGAAAGAGAGGAAAAGATGCTCGAGCCCTTCGTCGTCATCGCGAACATCCGCTTGGGGTTCGGCTTTTCCGCCGCAAGGAATGCGTCGAAGGAATCGTGAATTCTGAGGGTCGCGTATTCCCAGTAGTCGAGCCCCGCGCGCTTCATGTGCTTGTCCTCGAGCGAAAAGCCGAGCGGACGCACGAGGTGAAGGGCGCACCCGGTATTGGCGCAGAGACGGATGACATTGCCGGTGTTGGGCGGGATCTCGGGGTGAACGAGCACAACGTTGAACATGGGATTTCTGGAAGAGTCAGGAAATATCAAAAGGGATCTTCGCCGGCAAGTTCGCCGTGCATCTTCTTGATGGCAAGCTTTTCGATCTGCCGCACGCGTTCAGCGGAAATATTGAATTCCTTGGCAAGCGCCTGGAGCGTGACGGGCTTGGCGTTCCCTTCCGCATCCACATTGAGGTAGCGCGCTTCAATCACTCTGCGGCTTCTCGGGTCGAGCGAAGCGAGCGCCTTCTGAAGGCCTTCGCCTTCGAGGCGCTGCTTGTCCTCTTCTTCGAGCATGGCCTCTGGTTCGTCGCTCTTGCGGGTGAGCCAGTCCGAAGGGGAATAATTTTCATCGCTGTCGGAATCCGAAGGCGCATCGAGCGAGGCTTCCTGGCCGTACATGCGCTCCTCCATATCGAGGACTTCCTTGGGCTTCACGTCGAGCGTGAGCGCGATGCGTTCGGCTTCATTGTGGGTGAGCGCCGCCTGACTGTCTTCCTTGAGCTGGCGGAGATTGAAGAAAAGCTTTCGCTGATTCTTCGTCGTCGCGAGCTTCACGATGCGCCAGTTCCGGATGATGTATTCCTGAATTTCGGAACGAATCCAATGCTGCGCAAAAGTCATGAGCCGCGCGCCGCGGTCCGGGTCATAGCGGCGAATGGCCTTCATGAGGCCGATGTTGCCTTCCTGGATGAGGTCCGCATAGGGGAGCCCGTAGCCGAGATAGCCGCGGGCGATGGACACGACGAGGCGCAGGTGAGAAAGCACCAGCTTCTGCGCGGCGGCGAGGTCGTCATGATCACGCAGATCAATCGCGAGCGAGCGCTCTTCCTCAGCCGAAAGCATGGGAGCTTTTTCCGCAGCGCGCAGGAAGGCGTCGAGCGTTCCCAGACCACCGGCAGGAACCGGCAGTCCTGCGGGCTCATACGGGACGAGACTGCCTGAAGGCTTGAGCGCCGGCAGCAGGCTTTTCGGTTCGCGCCCGGGCGCGGCGTCATCGGCGATGGCAAAGTCATCGTCGCTGGCGATGTCGTAAATGTCGTCTGAATGAGTGGCCGCTGAGGCTTTTTTACTGGACATGAGGCGAGGGAAAGCCGGGAAGGAGATCTGTGATGCGCCTCAAGATAACACTTTCAGGCAGGCGCACATGCGGCAAAGGTGCAACACAGCGTGTCAGCGTCCGGATTCGCGGATGATGCCTCTCCAGGCCGAAAGGGCGGCGAGAGCGGCAACGAGGCTTCCGATAAAGGCGCTTATGCCGGCAAAGCCCCAGCACCAGACGGCCGGCGGAAGGGAAATCCGCAGCTCGCCGCCATAGAGCGCTGCGGCATCGTTAAGCGCCGGGCTGAGGACGATGAGGCCGGCTTGGGCGAGCAGCAGCGCCAGACCGGCGGCGGCTCCCATCAGAACAAAGCCTCGCCAGGCATACGGGCGAACGGCAAAAATGGGCGTCGCGCCGAGCAGGTAGAGCGTGCGCATTTCGGATCCGGCCGCGAGCGTCGTGAGCCGGATGGCCGTCTCGAGCACCAGAACGACAAGGAGCGCCGTAACGGCGCCGAGGCAGCCGAGGCCGGTCCAGACGGCGCGGGATACGCTCTGGAGCTTCTCGTGCCAGGAGGCCTCATAGGGGACGAAGTCGACGGAAGAGAGCGCTTCAATGCGTTTGGCGACATCCTCGATTTCTGCGGAGGTTGCGTCAGACGAGAGCGTCACGATGAGAATGTCCGGGAGCGGATTGCTGCCGGTTCGCTGCGGGAGTCCGAGCTTCTCATTCAAGCCTTTGAGCGCCTCATCCCGGGGAATGATCTGCGTGGAGGCTACCCAGGGCATGGCCTTTACGTCCGACTCGAGTTTGTCCATCGGCGCTTTGTCTTTGGCAAAGACCGTGAGCTCAACGGACATGGGCAGGCTTCTCAGGGGTTCGGAGAGGCCGTAAAAAACGAGGGCGATGAAAAGCGGTATCGAGAGCGCGAGCGCAGCAAGCAGAAGCGACAGAAGCGAACGCGAACCGTCGCGCTTCAGGCCGCGCAGCATTTCGGAAAAAGCCCATCGGCGGGGAGTCATGAAGCTCATGGAAGAACCTCAACGGCGCCAGGCGTGGCGAGCGTGATTTCGCGCACCGGAGTGCCGGCAACGGGGAGAGCCTCGTGGCTTGCCGCTACAACCGTAACGCCGGCGCGTACGAAGGCCGCGAGGAGCGCGAGAAGCGCCTGAGCATTTGCTTCATCAAGGTGCGCTACGGGTTCGTCGGCAAGAATGACCACCGGGCGATTGACGACGGCCCGGGCGAGAAGCGCCAGCTGCTTTTCGCCGGCGGAAAGTCGTCCGGGCAGGGCGGGAGCAAGTTCGCCGATGCCGCATTTTTCAAGCGCGAGAAAGGCTCTGCGGCGCGCCTCCGCGTAGGATTCCTCAGCGGCAAGCGCCGGCAGCATGACGTTCTCGTGGACGGTGCGGTCTTCGAGAAGTCTGCCGTCCTGCATCATGAGTCCCATGGAGCGTCTGAGCCAGCGGCGCTCCATTTCGCTGAAGCTGTCGACGCGGTCGCCGGCAACGACGACTTCTCCCGAGGTCGGCTTCACCAGACCGGCAAGAAGCTTGAGAACTGTGCTTTTGCCGCTCCCTGTCGCGCCGCGCAGGACAACGAATTCGCCTCTGCGGACAGAGAGCGAAACGCGATCAACGGCAGCCGCGCCATTGAAGATGACGCTTGCCTGGCGAAGTTCAAGAAGAGCAGCATCCGCCATGGGAGGACCTTCAGAATTTCTGGATGGAGAGATGGCGGCCGATCTTGCTCCAGAATTCCGTTTCCTCCCGCAGGAGATAGTCCGTGAGCGGATGGGCATTGAGCCAGACTTCTTCCATCCGCATTTCGATGCCCTCGGCCGTACGCTTTGCATCCATCACGGGGAGCGCGACATCCTTGCGGGCGTGCGCAAAAATGACGGCAAGGCGGAGCGCCAGCACGGTTTCCGTTGAAATGAGGGTGTCGAGCTTGTCTTCAACCTTCTTGAGCGTGCCTCTTTGCGCGAGCACGAGCGCGGCGAGGCGATCCTGTTCAAGGCGGCTGAACCCCGGCATGTCGGCATTGCTCACGATGTAGTGGCCGTGCCTGTGGTAGCGCGAGGAGGAAATGATCATCCCGCATTCATGAAGGAGCGCAGCCCAGCGCAGGTAGCGTACTTTCTCCGGATCTGGTTCGGAACTGAGCGTGCTGTATATCGCCTGAGCGATGTTGGCGACCCGGTTCGCCTGCTCGCGGTCAAGACGCGAGGCTTCCATGAGCGTTTCAATGGAGACGTCGCGCGTGTCGCGGTTCGATACGCGTCCGAGAAGATCGTAGAGGAGACCGACGCGGAGAGCGCCCGATGCGGGCCGCATCTCCTCGATGCCGAGCACGCGGTAGACGGCCGTGAGAACGGCAATGCCGCCGGCAATGACTTCCCTGCGGTCTTCCTTGAGTCCGGGGAAGGAAATTTCGCTGATGTCGCGCATGTCGAGAAGCATCCGGCGCAGCTTCTCAAGGTGCTCGGGACGAACGACGCCGTCGGTCCATCCGAGAGCGCGGCAGATGTCGCTCACAGCGCCGAAGGTGCCTGCGGAACCGTAGGCCTCGTCGTAATTGCCGGCGCCGAACGTGGTCATGCTTTCCTCGAGTTCGGCGGCGCATGCCGTGGTGGCGCGTTCAAGCGACTTTGCCGTGATGCGTCCGTCTGCGAAGAAGCGGATGGAAGTATTGACGCACCCGATGCGGTAGCTTTCATAGCGCTTGGCGTCAAGTCCCTGACCGATGATCATCTCCGTGCTCGCGCCGCCGATGTCGACCACGAGACGGCGCTTGTCGGAAGGAGGAAGCGTTTGCGCGCAGCCCTTGAAGACGAGGCGCGCTTCCTCGTGACCCGAGAGGATGTCGATCGGATAGCCGAGGACGTTCTGCGCTTTCCTCAGGAAGTCCTGCGCATTCGTAGCAACGCGCATCGCCTGCGTGCCGACGGCGCGCACGCGTTCCGGGGGAAGCCCTGCGAGGCGCTCATTGAAGCGGGCAAGCGCAGCGAGCGCGCGGGCCTGAATTTCCGGCGTAAGCGCTCCGGACTTGTCAAAGCCTCCGGCAAGCCGGACGGTTTCCTTCCAGTAGCTCTGCGTGACGATGCGTTCGCCCTCTACGCGGCCGATTTCAACGCGGAAGCTGTTGCTGCCGAGATCTACTGCACCTAATAGCATTTTCTGTCCTTTGAAAGCTTTTGCGTAACGTGGCTGTCTTCAGCTGCCGCTTTCGTCGTCCTGAGGATCGAGCCCGACCAGTGCGCTCGAAAATTCGTGCGCGTTGAAGGGCTGCAGATCCTCCAGTTTTTCTCCCACGCCGATGTAGTAGATCGGCAGGGGTTTCTCGCCGCGCATCGCGGTGATGGCGGCAAGAACGCCGCCCTTGGCTGTGCCGTCAAGCTTGGTGACGATGAGGCCTGTGAGATGCGCGTAGAGATCAAATGCACGAACCTGAGCGAGCGCGTTCTGACCGTTGGTGCCGTCGACGACAAGGATCACCTCGTGAGGAGCACCTTCCATGGCTTTCTCCTGGGAGCGGCGGATGCGGCCGAGCTCTTCCATCAGGTTGGTTTGCGTGGGCAGCCGCCCTGCGGTGTCGGCAATCACGACATCCATGCCGCGGGCGCGGCCTGCGGAAACAGCATCAAAGACGACGGCGGCGGGGTCGCCGCCGGTCTGCGAGATGACTTCCACGCGGTTGCGTTCGCCCCAGACGGCAAGCTGCTCCCGGGCGGCTGCGCGGAAGGTGTCGCCTGCTGCGAGCAGAACGCTTTTGCCGTCATCGGCAAAGCGCTTGGCAAGCTTGCCGATGGATGTGGTTTTGCCGGCGCCGTTGACGCCGCACATCATGATGACGCAGGGCTTGGCCTGGTCCGTATTGAGCGTGCCTTCTGCCGGAGCGAGTATTTTTTCGAGTTCGTCGCGCAGCGCACGGCGGACTTCATCCTGGGTCTTGAGGCCCTTGAGCTTAATGTCATCGCGGAGGCGCTCTAAGATACGCGTGGAGGTCTCTACGCCGACATCGGCGGAGATCAGAGCGTATTCGAGTTCCTCGAGAAAGTCGTCGTCAACGACGCCTCCGGAAAAAAGTCCGACGATGTTGACGCGCGTGCGCGAAAGGCCGCGTTTCAGGCGGGAAAGCCAGCCTTCAGAAGAACCAAAACCCATACTGATAGATAGCGATGAAAAATCCGAAAAAGGAGCGCGGGCGCTCGAATCTCGTAAGTTTAACAACCTCTTCGCGTGCCCGAGCAGGGGAAGTGCGCCTTGTGGGCGGCATGTGGCGACGCACGCCGCTTGCGGTGGCGGATCTCGGAGGCCTGAGGCCGACGCCGGAGCGCGTGAGGGAAACCGTTTTTGACTGGCTGCGGCACCTTTTCGGGACTTTCGAAGGCCGAAGCGCGCTCGATCTTTTCGCGGGCTCCGGGGCTTTGGGGCTCGAGGCCGTCTCCCGCGGCATGTCTGCCCTTGATGCGGTGGAGCTCGACAAAGTCCAGGCTAAGAACATTCTTCAGACGGTCGTGAGGCTTAATGCCGGAGAAATCGTGCGCATCCATAGGGAAGATGCCTTCGGGTTCCTGGGCCGCACGACGGAAAGCTACGACGTCATCTTCATCGATCCGCCCTTTGCGCTCGATCTCCAGAACGAGGCGATCCGCAGGGCGCTCCCCCGGCTGAAGAACGAGGGAATTCTCTACGTGGAGCGCACGGGCCGGAGGACAGATGAGGCGCTCCTCGACGAACTCGGGCTCGTGCGGCTCAGAAGCACTTCGGCAGGACAGGTAGACTGCGAACTCCTGGCGCGAAAAGAGAGCCTGATGGCCGGGCTCGCGCGCGAGGAGAAGCCTTCAAAAAAGAACAAAGAACATGCGCCGGGAGCGCAATGAGGAGCATTAAGGAATGACGATTGCGGTTTATCCCGGAACCTTCGACCCGATGACGAGCGGACACCAGGATCTCGTGCGCCGGGCGTCGAACATTTTTGCAAAAGTTTATGTGGCCGTAGCGCAGAGCGTGGGAAAGCACCCGCTGCTCACGCTTGAGGAGCGCTTTTACTGCGCGAAGCTTGTTTGCGCTGACTATGCCAATGTGGAGGTGCTCCCTTTCACCGGGCTCCTCAAGGATTTCGTTCGGACGCACGGCGTGAATGTCATTGTGCGCGGCGCCCGCGCCGTGAGCGATTTCGAATACGAATTCCAGATGGCGGGCATGAACCGGCAGCTCATGCCCGAAGTGGAGACGGTGTTCCTCACGCCTTCGGACCAGTTCCAGTTCGTGAGCGGCACCTTCGTGAGGGAAATCGCCCGCCTCGGGGGCGAGGATGCCTCACGCTTCGTTGACCCGCGCATCTGGCCGCTTCTCAAGGCGGCCGCAGAGCGATAGAGGGATCAGATTGCGGGAGAAGCGGGTTTCTGAGGCGCCGGTTCGTCCTTTTCCCAGGGCATCTTCGGGAGCTTCCAGTCAGGGAGCTCTATTTCCGGCATTTTGATGTCAGGAAGCTCAAGCCCCTGCCAGAAGTCCTTGATGGCGCGTTCAACCCTGCGGCCGAGCCGGTCGAGCGTCATGGGTTCTCCCGATCGGGCCTGATTGACGGCCTGAGCCGCTTTGTCCCATTCTGCGGTCCAGACGGGAGCCAGGTCTGATCCTGTCTGAGCGCTCGCCGCCAGGCTGAGTTCGGGGAGCTTTCCGGCAGCAGGTGCATGGAAGACGGCATGAATGAGGAGGTTGCCGCTCAAGGCTTCTCCCGTAAAGCTGGCTGACCAGCCCTCGGCGCTTGCCTTCCCTTCGGAGAGGATGAGCCGTCCGTCCTTCACTGCCGTCGTGAAGCTGAGCTCATTAAAGGCGGAAACGGAGTGCGGCTGACGTACTTCGGGCGGCGTGGCGTCAGGCGTTTCGTCGGCAAGAATCCGGAAAGCGAGCGGGACGTTGAAGCCTGAGAAAGCGCCCGACGCAATGCGGACGGTTCCGTCCGCCTGCAGAAGCTTTGCCGGACTTTCAGGGGTTTGAACGCTGCCCGCGAGTGCGAGCGTTGCATCCGTGCGCCCTGAGATGGCGGCAGGACGATTCTGGCTGGAGAACCAGCTTTCCGCGCGGCCGTCGCGGGCCCTGATGTTCGCATGCCAGGCGCCGTCCGGCGTCAGGATGGCGGCAAAGTCTGTTTTGCCGCCCAGCCAGTCGCCTTTCCCTTCAGAAAGAATGAGGCCGCCCTTGAAGAGCTCCGCATGTGCGGAAAGGTCGGAAAGCCCCCAGACGGGGCCAAGCCCGGCGATTGAAATATTGCCTCTGAAGTTGATGAGCGAGAGCCATTCGAGATCCCAGGGAAGCTGCGCGAGCCGTTCGGACGACAGTTCGCCCAGCGTGAGGTCGCCATTGAGGCTGAGCCGGCGGTCTTCGGTTTCTGCCGGTGAGGAGGAAGCGTTGAAGGAGAGCGCAGCGCCGAGGAGCGTGCCGGTGAGGCGGATCTCTGCAGAGCCGTCTTCCGACCATGAGGCATTGCCGGTAAGGCGGCTTTCAGTAGCTTCGCCCGAAGCGTCTTTCGGGGCAAAGCGCGTCGTGAGGTCGATCTGGCTCAGTTCCGTGTTCTGCGGCTGGAAGCGATGCATCGCCTTCAGCGTTCCCGAGGCGGAGAGCTGACCGTCGCGCGTATTGAGAGCGGCGGAAAGCGAAAGCCGGTCGCTCGCAAACGTTTCCGGAGAGAGAAGCGCTGACGGGGCGGCGGCGGTAATTTCAGGCCCGTTTGCAAAAACGGTTCTGGCGTCCGGCGACTCGATCTGCCAGCCCGAACCTGTGGGCGCAACGGACTTCGCGCGCACTTCCGCGTGCACGCTTCTGCGGTTCCAGAGGCCGTCGAGCGTGACGGCAGGGGAATCGAGCGCGAAGCGCGTCAGGAGGTCGCCTGCACCATCCTTAAAGCGCACGATGCCGGCAAAGGATGCTGAACCTGAGACGGAGGCGCTTTCGAGCATGCCGGCGAGCCGTATTGCGCCGCCTTTTTCACTGATGTTTTCAAGGCGCGCCTGAATTGCGGAAAGCCGGGCCTCAGCCGGGCCGAAGACGCCCGCATCAAAAGCGATCGTGCTGTTGCGAAGCTCCATGAGCTCGACGTCCCAGAGCGTCGTGGAAAGTCGATTGGCGGCTTCTGAAGCCGCAGGCGTGCCGGGTTTCGGGTTATAGGAGAGCCCGTCGACAAGAATGTGGTCGATGCGCGGGGATTCAGCAAAGAATGACCAGGGCTTGAGTTCGATGACGGCAGCGTCGAAGCGCCCGGCCGCAGAGCCGTCCGTTGAGTGCGTGAGCGCAGCCGCGGGAAGCGTGATGCGCAGCTTCGGCAACCGCTTGATCTCGATGGGGCCCTGGAACTCCGCGTTGAGCGCGAGATGCGCATTGAGCGCTTCAGCAATCCGGTGACCGACGCGATCCGGCGTGATCCACCAGGCAAGCGCGGTCACGAGTATGAGGACGATGACGGCGGCAAAAAGGAAGACTGCAAGCAGAACGCGGATGTAGCGCATAAATTTCGAGGGCGGAAGCCGGAAAGAAAGCATGGAGTTTCGGCGACAGTCTGCCACATCGGGAAGCAGTCTGTTTCCTGCTGCCGTGAATAGAAAAAGCCGGGAACACTTGCGTGCTCTCCGGCTTTTTCCTGCGTCGGACGCTTTCTGCAGGGAAAATTCCATGCGGGAAGCGCTCAGGAGGCGTTACTTGGTTTCCTGACGAATCAGCCAGTCAAAGGCGCCGAGCGCAGCGGTGGCGCCGCCGCCAAGCGCAATGACGACCTGCTTATAGGGAACGGCCGTGCAGTCGCCGCCGGCGAAGATGCCTTCAGCAGAAGCAGCGCCGTGCGCGTCGACCACGATTTCGCCCCACTTGGTGAGCTCAACCGTGCCCTTCAGGAAGTCCGTATTGGGGACGAGACCAATCTGCACGAAGCAGCCGGCGGCCGAAACCGTGCGCAGTTCGCCCGTGGCGCGCTCGCGGTAGGTGACGCCGGTAAGCACCGTGCCGTCGCCTTCGAGCTTCTCAATGTCGAGGTTGTAGATGATCTTCGCGTTCGAGGTCGATTCGAGGCGCTTCACGAGGACTTCGTCCGCGGTGAGTTTGCCGCCGCGCTGCAGCAGCGTGACGGAGCGGCAGAGCGCAGCGAGGTCGATCGCCGCTTCAACGCCGGAGTTGCCGCCGCCCACAACGACGACGTCCTTGCCCTTGAAGAGCGGACCATCGCAGTGCGGGCAGTAGGCGACGCCGTGACCCTGGTATTCCTTTTCACCCGGAACGCCGAGCTGACGCCAGCGAGCGCCCGAGCAGACGATGACGGCCTTGGTCTGGAGCTTGGCGCCGCTCGAAAGCTCGACTTCCCAGTATTCGCCGGCTTTTTCAAGCTTCACAACGCGTTCGAGCGCCATAACGTCGACGCCGTAATGGTTGACGTGCTCCATGAAGCGGTTGCCGAGCGCGACGCCGTCCGTCATCAGGATGGACGTGAAGTTCTCGATGGAAGAGGTTTCATTCACCTGTCCGCCCGGGCGTTCGCAGACGACGCCGGTGCGAAGACCCTTGCGGGCGGCGTAGATCGCCGCAGTGGCGCCCGCGGGGCCGGCGCCGACAACGAGGATGTCGAAGGGCGCCTTGGCGGAGAGCTTCTCAGCCTGAGCCTTGACGAAGCCTTCGTCAAGCTTGGCGACGATTTCACCGAGCTCGTGACGGCCGGAAATGAAGGGAGCGCCATTCAGATAAACGGTCGGCACAGCCATGATGTGGCGGGCCTTCACTTCGTCCTGGAAGAGCGCGCCGTCAATCACGGTGACGGAAACGTTCGGATTGAGGATCGCCATCAGGTTGAGCGCCTGCACAACGTCGGGGCAGTTATGGCACGAGAGAGACATGTAGATCTCGAAGTCGTACTTGCCCTTGAGGCTGCGGACGCGCTCGAGGAGGTCCGGATCTTCCTTGCTCGGATAGCCGCTCGCCTGAAGCATGGCGAGAATAAAGGACGAGAATTCATGACCCATCGGAAGCGCGGCAAAGCGCACGCCCATCTTTTCACCGGTGCGGCTGACCGTGAAGCTCGGGCGGCGAACCTGGGCGCTCACGTCTTCGGTGGCAAGAGTGATCTTGCCCGAAACCGAGGCGACGTCCTTCAGGAGGGACTGAATCTGGCCGGATTCGGAAGAACCATCCGGAGCAAGGGTGAGCGTAATCGGATCGGAGAGACGGTCAAGATAGCCCTTGACCTGTTGAAGAGCGGAGGCATCAAGCATTTTTTGGACTCTGACAAATCAGAAAATGAGGGGGTATTAAAAAAAGGCCGCGGCATTGCCGCGGCCTTTCTTCAGCGGCCGGAGGCGAACTAGGCCTGCATAACGGACTGCTGAATTTGTCTATTCGCTTCAGTCAGCGATTAGATCTTGCCCACGAGATCGAAGGACGGGGTGAGCGTTTCCTTGCCGGGACGCCACTTGGCCGGGCAGACCTGGCCGGGGTTCTTTTCAACGTACTGGGCAGCTTCAACCTTGCGCAGGAGCTCGGCAGCGTCGCGGCCGATGCCGCCGTCATGGTGTTCCATGACAACGATCTTGCCGGCGGGGTTGATGACGAACGTGCCGCGTTCAGCGAGGCCGTCCTTCTCAATCATGACGTCGAAGTTGCGGGCGAGGACGCCGGCCTTGTCGCCGAGCATCGGGAACTTCACCTTGCCGACGGCTTCGGAGGATTCGTGCCAGGCCTTATGCGTGAAGTGCGTATCGGTGGAGACGGAGTAGATCTCAACGCCGAGCTTCTTGAACTCTTCGTAGTGTTCGGCGAGGTCTTCGAGTTCCGTCGGGCAGACGAACGTGAAGTCGGCCGGATAGAAGAAGACGACGGACCAGTGGCCCTTCAGGTCAGCATCGGTGACCTTCTTGAAGGCGCCGTTGTGATAAGCCTCGGTTTCAAACGGGAGGATTTCAGTCGTAAGAAGAGACATTTGAAATTCCTTAAGAAGTGGAATTGAACGTGATGATTGTTACTGTAGCGATAATTTATTGACTTGTCAAACTTAAAAAGTAAAAACTATTGTCAACATGTGTCAATCACTACTCTCAGCGCAAACGATCAAACTGTTTGCGGATATTGGGTGCGAGCCGTTCCAGTGCGTCGAGCGTCGTAAAGATGGAGGCGCGGCCGCGCTGGGAGAGTTCGCGAAAGCGCGAAAGGAGTTCGTTTTCCTCTGCAATGACGAGATGTCGTTCGGCCGTCAGGATGTAGAGCACATCGAAGCCGCAGGCCGCCAGTCGGGGCATGCGCCAGATGCCGGGGTCGGCATCGCCCGATTCGAAGCGTTCGTATGCTTCGAGCGGAACGCCGAGGAGCTGCGCAATCTGACGGGGCTGGTAGCCGAGGCGCACGCGTTCGGCGCGCAGCCTTGCACCGGTTTCCTGTCTTTTTTTCGTGGAGGTCGTTGCCATGAGTTTGAGTGCTGAGAAGCTCCGTTCATTTTGGAGCGGAGATGAAAAAACGGCCCCTTAAAGGAGCCGCTTTTTATCTTCAGATGTAACTGAAGGCTGAGGCTTCGTGCGCTTTAGACATTGAAGAGGAAGTTCATGACATCACCGTCCTGGACGATGTAGTCCTTGCCTTCCGCACGCATCTTGCCAGCTTCCTGGGCGCCTTTTTCGCCATTGTAGGCGATGTAGTCGTTGAAGCTGATCGTCTGGGCGCGGATGAAGCCGCGCTCAAAGTCCGTGTGAATGACGCCGGCGGCCTGAGGCGCCGTGTCGCCCTTGTGGATGGTCCAGGCGCGGACTTCCTTCACGCCGGCGGTGAAGTAGGTCTGAAGGCCGAGGAGGTCGTAGGCGGCGCGGATGACGCGGTCGAGGCCCGGCTCATGCATGCCCATGTCCTCGAGGAACATCTGCTTGTCGGCGTCGTCGAGGTCGGCAATGTCGGCTTCCGTCTTGGCGCAGACGGCAACCACCGGGGCATTTTCCTTGGCGGCATATTCCTTGACGGCGTCGAGCAGGGGATTCCCCTCAAAGCCGTGCTCCTCGACATTGGCGACGTACATCGTCGGCTTCATCGTGAGGAGGAAGAGCTGACGGATGACGACCTTCTCTTCGTCCGTGAGCGGCACGGAGCGGGCGGGAAGGCCCTCGTTGAGCACGGGCTGGAGCTTTTCGAGAACCTGCACGAGCTTGAGCGCTTCCTTGTCGCCGCCCGAACGGGCCTGCTTCGAGTAGCGGTTGAGCGCCTTTTCAACAGCGGCGAGGTCGGCGAGCGCGAGTTCGGTGTTGATGACGCTGATGTCGTTGAGCGGATTGACTTCGCCGGCAACGTGAACGATGTTGTCGTCGTTGAAGCAGCGCACGATGTGCGCAATGGCGTCGCATTCGCGGATGTTGGCGAGGAACTGGTTGCCGAGGCCTTCGCCCTTGCTCGCGCCTGCAACGAGGCCGGCGATATCGACGAATTCCACTGCAGCGGGAACAATGCGCTGCGGATGATCGATTTCAGCGAGCTTCTTCAAGCGCGGATCGGGAACCTCAACAATGCCGACGTTGGGTTCAATCGTGCAGAAAGGATAGTTTTCCGCCGCGATGCCGGCCTTCGTAAGCGCGTTGAAGATGGTGGACTTGCCGACGTTGGGCAGGCCGACGATGCCGCATTTCAGACCCATGGTGTTTACTCTTCTTTTCTGGTGGGAGTCATCCGAGCTCCGGAAGCTGTACCGGAGGGGGACTCATTCTAAAGGTTAATCGGATTCGGGGCGCGAACCTGAGAGTGTTCGGGAGAAAGACTCAAGCGCATCTTCCGAAAAGAGGGTTAAGCCCGCGCCGGCGAGGAGTTCAGCCGTAATGCCGCGTCCTGGTGTCAGCGTTCTCGAGAACGTTCCGTCATAGATTGAACGCGTGCCGCACGAAGGGCTCTTGGCTTTGAGAAGCGCGAATTCTGCTCCGGTCGCCTCTGCCCTGAGGAGTGCGAGACGTGCGCCGCGGCAGTATTCGCGGGTGCAGTCCCGGCCTTCCTTCGTAATGACGCGCCCGTTGCCGGCGAGGACATCGGCAGCGGTTGCGCCCGGTTCGATCTCGCAGGGAGGCCGCGGAATCGGAAGTCCGCCCTCTGCTTCCGGACAGATGGGAATCCAGCTGATTTCAGGAAGCTCCCCGAGCCGTGGAAGGATTGAGGGCTTCTCTATTCCGTCGTAGCGGCAGGCGAAGCCCAAAAGGCACCGGCTGATCAGAACCGGGATCGCGCTCATTGCGCCTCAGCTCGCTTTCGCAGGCTTCGCGGGCGCCCCGTATTTGGCGATGGCGCGGTGAGCCTTTTCCATTTCGCCTTCGGCCCAAAGTTCAGCGGTCGGCAGCGCTGCGTCGACGCAGGTGCGGATCGCTTCGGCGTGTTCGGCAGAAGGCGAGGAAAGAACAAAATCAAAGACCTGCTGCGCAAGTCCGAGCGTGCGCGGGTGTCCGATGCCGAGGCGGAGCCGCCAGAAGTTCGGCGTGCCGAGCTGCTGGGTGATCGACTTCAGTCCGTTGTGGCCGGCATTTCCGCCGCCCTGCTTGATGCGCATGCATCCCGGAAGGAGATCCATTTCGTCGTGAACGACGAGGATCTCCTCGGGCTTGATCTTGTAGTAGTTCGCGACCGCAGAAACGCTTTCCCCTGAGCTATTCATGAAAGTGAGAGGCTTCAGGAGCCAGACTTCTTCTCCTGCAATGCGCGCCCGCGCAATTTCGCCCTTGAATTTGGGTTCATTGCGGAAGGTCCCTCCGTTCTTGTCGGCGAGTGCATCGAGGAAGCGGAATCCGGCGTTGTGCCGCGTTCTCTCATACTCGGGCCCGGGATTGCCGAGCCCGACGATGAGACGAATGGGAGTGTTTGCCATATCAGCAAAAAATCTCAGAACAAGTGAATAAGGCCGTAGGCGGATGAGGCTCAGCGGCGGGGGCCGCGGTCATCGTCGTCAAAGCGGCTGTAGCGGTCGTCGCCGCGGGGCGCCCAGCGGCTGTCGTCATAGTGGGGCTGACGGGGACGATCGTCGAAACTGCGACCGCGCGGACGGCGTTCGTAATTCTGGCTGCCGTCATCGTTCCTCCTGCCGCCGTTGTCGAGACGCACCGTCACGGGAGCCCCCTTGAAGCGGACGCCCTGAAGCGCTTCGATCACGTCGTTTGCCACATCAGAATCCACATCGGCGAGGGTAAAGCGATCAAAGATGTCGATGGCGCCGATCACGCGCGAGCTCACATTGGCTTCGTTGGCAATGGCGCCGACGATGTCGCCCGGACGGATGCCGACCATGCGGCCCGCACCAATGAAGAGGCGCGTCTTGCCGGGTTCGGGCTCGGACGGTTCGCGGCGCGGACGATCCTGGCGCGGACCGCGGCGGCGGTCGCCCTCGTCGCGCGGTTCGCGGCGTTCACGGGCGGCGAAAGCCGGAATTTCCATTTCATCCTCGGCGGCGCCTTCGTTTTCAAAGGCGTAGCGCACGGCGGCGGCCGCAACGTCCATCGGGTCGTGTTCTTCGCAGAGCGACTCGACAATGACGCGGTAGCGGTCGAGGTTGCCTTCCGTGAGGAGTTCCTCAATGGCGCCGCGCGTCACTTCAAGGCGCTTTGCCTGCACATCGGTAGCGGAGGGCACCGTGCGGATCTCAATCTTCGAACGCGTGAAGCGCTCGAGCGCACGGAGCTGACGATGCTCGCGCGGCTCGATGATCGTGATCGCCGTACCGGTGCGTCCGGCGCGGCCGGTGCGTCCGATGCGGTGGACGTACGTTTCGAAGGAAGCTGGAATGCCGAAATTGATGACGTGCGTGAGATTCTCGAGGTCAATGCCGCGGGCGGCAACGTCGGTTGCCACGATGGCGTCGAGCTGTCCGGCGCGGGCACGGCGCATCACGCGGTCGCGGGTCGGCTGATCGAGGCCGCCGTGGAGCGCTTCGACGCTGTAGCCGCGCACGCGCAGCGCTTCGGTGAGTTCGTCCACTTCGTTGCGGGTGCGCGCGAAGATGATGGCGAGTTCCGGATCTTCAAGGTCGAGAATGCGGCCGAGCGCTGCGGTGCGGTAGTTGCGCGGAACGACATAGGCGATCTGCGGCACTCTGGGTGCTTCTCCCTCAGGCGTCTCCTCGCGGGCGATGGAAATGCGTTCGGGATTCTCAAGGTGTTCGTCGGCAATCTTGGCAATCCGCGGGGGAAGCGTGGCGGAGAAGAGCGCCGTCTGGACGTGGCCCGGGAGCGCTTCGAAGATGGCGTCAAGCTCATCGGCAAAGCCGAGATCGAGCATCTCGTCCGCTTCGTCAAGCACGATGGCCTGGATGCTTTCAAGGTGAAGCGTGCCGCGGTTGATGTGGTCGAGGGCGCGTCCCGGAGTGGCGACGACAACATGAGTGCCGCGCTTGAGCGCGCGGATCTGGCGGCCGTATTCCTGTCCGCCGTAGATGGGCGTCACCACGATACCGGCATCGCGGCCGTAGCTGTGGAAGGATTCGGAGACCTGGAGGCAGAGCTCGCGGGTCGGCGTGAGGACGAGGATGACGGGTTCGCCCGGTTCATGACCGAGCGCCCAGCGTTCGATCAGAGGGAGCGCAAAAGCTGCGGTTTTGCCCGTGCCGGTAGCGGCCTGGCCGAGAACGTCCGACCCCTTGAGGATTGCCGGAATGGCGGCTTCCTGAATGGGCGTGGGTTCTTCAAAGCCGAGGGCGGAAAGAGAAGAGACGAGCTGGGGCGAGAGGCCGAGTTCGGCAAATGTAGCCATGATTTTTGAGATTCGGTGTAGGAGATGGCGCTGAACGGCCTCGCACATCAGGTCTCGAAAGTCATGGAGAATGAGGCGGACAGCAGGAGAAAAGTCTTTGGCGAAGTGCGGCAGGAAGCGAAATGGGGAGAGATGAGTTCCCGGTCCTGCCCCGCATTCGGGAATTTTGAAAAATATAAAGGCCCGCCCCGGCAAATTTGTCGAGCGGGCCCTTAAGTGTAAATCAGGCTGTGAAAACCGGATTACTTGGCAGCGTCAGCGGCGGGAGCAGCAGCGGCGGCAGCGTCAGCAGCCGGAGCAGCGGCGTCGGCAGCCGGAGCGGTGACGACTTCTTCAACCGGCGTGATGACGGAGGCGACGACGGTGTCAGTGACAACGCGAACGCCGGCCGGGACCACGAGCTCGGTGGAGTGCAGCGTCATGCCGTCTTCCATCTTCGAGAGGTCGACCTCAATGAATTCCGGAAGATCGCGCGGCAGGCAGGCCACTTCGACGTAGGAGACGGTGTGCGAGATGATGCACTTCGAAACCTTGACGGCCGGGCTGATTTCGTCGCCCGAGAAGTGCAGCGGCACGCGCATCGTGACTTCCTGATCCGGCATGATGCGCTGGAAGTCGATGTGCATGACCTGCGGCTTGTAGGGATGCATCTGGAAGGCGCGCAGAACAACGAGCTGCTCGACGCCGTCAAGCTCCATCGTCAGGATCGAAGCGTGGAACTTTTCCTTGCGAAGGGCAAAGAAGATCGGATTGTGTTCGAGCTCGATCGGCGCAGCGGGCTGGTTGCCGCCGTAGACGATGCCCGGCAGCTTGTCCGCACGACGCAGACGGCGGCTCGCACCCGTACCTTGCGCCTTGCGCGTGGTGGCGATGACTTTCATTGGTAACTCCTCAGGAGTGATGATTGATTAAGAAAAAGAGCGCGGCGGGAATCGCGACCAACTCCGCGCCGCTTTGCTCATTACTCCGCGAACAGGCTGCTCACGGAGGCTTCGCGCGCGATGCGCGAGAGGGTTTCGCCGATGATGGCCGCGCAGGAGACCTGGCGGATCTTCGGGCAGGCCTGGGCGGCGGGCGAGAGCGGAATGGTATCCGTCACGACCAGCTCGTCCAGAGCGGAATTGGTAATGCGATCGATCGCGGCGCCCGAGAGCACCGGATGCGTGATGTAGGCCACAACGCCGAGCGCACCGCGTTCCTTGAGGGCGCCCGCGGCATTGCAGAGCGTGCCGGCGGTGTCGACGATGTCGTCGGTAATGATGCAGGTGCGGCCCTTCACGTCGCCGATGATGTTCATGATCTCAGCGACATTGGCGCGCGGACGGCGCTTGTCGATGATGGCGAGATCGGATTCGATGGCCTTCGCCATGGCGCGGGCGCGGACGACGCCGCCGACATCGGGAGAGACCACGATCGGGTTCTCGAGGTGACGGGCGTGCAGGTCGGCGAGAAGCACCGGCGTGGCGTAAATGTTGTCGACGGGGATGTCGAAGAAGCCCTGAATCTGGTCGGCATGCAGGTCCATCGTCAGGACGTGATCAACGCCGGCGGACTGGAGCATGTTGGCGACAACCTTCGCCGAGATGGCGACGCGGGCCGAACGCGGACGACGGTCCTGACGCGCATAGCCGTAGTAGGGAATCGCAGCCGTGATGCGGCGGGCAGAAGCGCGCTTGAGCGCATCCACCATGATCAGAAGCTCCATCAGATTGTCGTTCGTCGGAGCACAGGTGCTCTGCAGAACGAAGACGTCCTTGCCGCGGACCGTATCCAGCAGCTGAACGCTGACCTCGCCGTCGCTGAAGCGGGCAACCGACGCGCGGCCGAGGGGAATGTGGAGATATTCGGTGACGGCCTGGGCAAGCTTGGGATTGGCATTGCCTGCAAAGACCATCATGCTTTCCGGCACCATGGGGACCATGATTTCTGCTCTCACTTGGGGTTGGGTTGAGACTGGCGAGGGTGTCCGCCAGGGCGCTCCGCCGAGACATCAGTTTTCTGATGATCCCGGGGATCTGGCAGGGGTGGAAGGAATCGAACCTTCGGTAGCCGGAATCAAAATCCGGTGCCTTACCGCTTGGCTACACCCCTGTGCTTTCTTCTTCGGCACTGCGCGTCCACGCGCAGAGCGGATGTTCGGGGAGACTGCGAACGCTGAAGAAACGCCAGTCAACAGGGATGCGTTCCATCAGAGATGCAGGTTCGGCCGAACCGGTCCTGTTCAGTGCGAAGACAGCGCTTCCGGAGCCGGTCATGCGGGCTTCGCCGAAGGGCGCAAGGGCGTCCAGGGCTTGAAGGATCGCAGGCTCAAGACCGACTGCAGTTTTCTGCAGGTCATTATGTCCGGGGAGCTCAGGCCAGCGGTTCCGGAGTAAGTCGGAAAAGATGGCTATTTTCAAGGATTCACTATCCCTTGTCAAGGAAGGTGAAGAGAAAATTTTCGCAGTGGAAACACCGCGTCCGGGCCAGAGGACAGCGTATTCGGCGGGAGGAACATCCATCGGAGTGATGATTTCTCCGATGCCCTCAACGAACGCATTTTTCCCTCTGATGAAGAAGGGAATGTCGGCGCCGAGCGTCTCGCCTATAAGGGCAAGCTCCTCCCGGGGAAGGTCCAGTCCCCAGAGCTGATTGAGCGCAATGAGAGTTGTTGCAGCGTCGGAACTTCCGCCTCCCATGCCGGCTCCGGCCGGGATGCGCTTCTTCACGTGAATTTCCGCGCCCGCCAGAGGCTTCCCTGCGGCGTCCCGGAGGGCGGCAGCGGCGCGGACGCAGAGGTCCTTTTCAGCCTCGCACTCGAGATCTCCCGTACGAACGATGGCGCCGTCATCGCGGAGCGTGAAGTCGAGCGCGTCGGCGAGATCAATCAGTATGAAAATGGATTCGAGAAGGTGCTTCCCGTCTGTGCGGCGGCCGATGACATGGAGAAAAAGATTGAGCTTTGCCGGGGCCGGAAGGCCGATGAATCTGCGCGGCACCTGAGTAGCAGTGGTCATCAGTGAGCCTCATCAATGAAAAGCGTGACCTGGAGGGCGTTCGGGGCGGCGCGCTCGATGCGAAGACGCTGCGGAGCGCCGTCGGGGAGCCTCGAGAGAATGCGGCACTGCCAGTTTCGGGATGAAAGATCCCGGGCCGCCGCACCCGCTCTCAAGAGGTCGAGAAGATCGTGAACCGGCAGCGTGAATCCCAAGAGCGACTCCATGAGCGCTTCAAGGTTTTTGCCCTTGATTCCCGGATCCGAGAGGCTCTTCATGAAGACTGCACCGTCAGACGTTTCCTCAATGCGCGCGAGGATGCCCGAAAGCGGCGTAAGGAGATCAAGCCGCAGAAGATCCGGAGCCTCTGTGAGCTCAAAGCGTCCGGAAAGGTTTTCCTTTTCGCTTCGGAGCGCGAAGCGCCCCTTCCACGTATGCGCATTCGCGAGCGGTGCGGCGCAGCCGCCAACGAGAAGCGCTGCGGCCAGCGCGGAAAGGACGAGTCGTCGCTGCATCATTTCTTTGTCTCAGGAAGGGACGGCAGCTTGAGGGACAGCCGGTCGGCCAGGGCCTTGGCTTCCTCCGTACTGGTGCGGGCGGCATAGTCCGCCAGCATTCTTTCCGCTTCGGCAGTGCGCCCGTCCCGTGCGAGGATCTCGACCAGATGGGCGGCTACTTCAGCATCCCAGAGGCGCTTGAGCGAGGCGCTCGTAAATTCCGCGGCGGCCCTGAGGCGGCCTTCCCGATAGCAGAGCCAGCCCATGGAATCCAGAATGAAGGGATTGAGCGGCTCGGCCTTGTAGGCGCGCTCGAGAAGTTCTCTGGCCTCCTTGAGATTGCGGTTGCCGTCCGCCCAGAGGTAGCCGAGAGCGTTGAGCGCTTCGGCATGATTGGGACTGAGCTTGACAAGCGCTTCAAGGTGCTTTTCTGCGGCGGCAGTATTCCCGGATTCCTCCTCAACCATGGCGGCGTCGTAGAGGATGCCGGGTTCCGACGGGAGCTTTTCGACGGCCTCCGTGATGAGCTTTACCGCATCATCCCGGCGATTGAGTTCGAGAAGAAGCTTCGTCTCTGCCGAATAGAGGGCGGCGGCATCCAGAGGAAGCGTTTCCCGGGCCTTTTTGAGAACAAGGAGCGCCTCATCGGGCCTGCCCATGTCCGTGAGAGCAAGCGCCTCGCGGATGCGCGCCTGAAGCGCGAAGGGACCGCCCTGAAGTTCATGGAAATACTCCGCGGCGCGTGCGGGCGATTTCTGCATGAGCGCGGCGTTGCCCATCTGAAGCCACACTTCCAGGCGTGAAAGATCAATCTCTTCGCTTTCCTCCCGCAGAAGCTCCACATAGCGCAGAAGGAATTTTTCCGTTCGGGCGGCGTCATTGAGATCGGCGGCAAGCTGCCCTGCGTTGAGCGCAATGCGGGCGTCCTTCGTGCCCTTCTTCATGGCGCGGTCGAGCGTGGCGAGCGCCTGAGCGCGTTCGCCGAGCCGCTGCTCGACGCGGCCGGAAATCAGGAGCACAAGACTGTCGTCCGGGTGGCGCTTGAGGTACTGACTCAGAAGCGCGCGCGTCTTTGCCGTATCGGCAGGCCAGCAGATGTCGGCTGCGCGCCCCAAAAGTTCAGGGTCGTCGGGCGCCTGACGGATGGCAGTTTCGGCACGCGTGCAGGCGAGCGCCAGTTTCCCTGAGCGCGAAAGAAGCTGCGCATAGCCGATGCCGATGTCGGCGCGCTTCGGATAGCGGGCGGCATAGGGAGCAAGCGCATCGCTGAGTTTCTGAAGCCCTGCGCCCGGCTTGGCCGTATGGCCGAGCACGTCAAGGAGACGTTCAATCCAGTCTCCCTTCTTCTCGTCGCCGGGGGAAAGCGCTTTTTCCATTTGGGCGAGCGTGTCCAGGATCCCCTGCTGATCGTTCCGCTCAACGGCGTCAGCCAGAATCGTCTGAAGGGCTTTTTCGGATTTGGGGTCAAGGCGCAGCCAGAGTCTGGCAGCTTCGAGCGCCTTTTCAGGCTGCCGCGAGGCTACAGCCGCCTGCCAGGCGAGTTCGGCGATTTCAGGGTTGCGCTCTTTTTGCGCCGCATCCATCCAGGCGGCATACGCAAAGTCCGGATCATTGCGATGAATGGCGACGCCGGCGGCAATGAGTTCAAAAAGCGTGCGGTCGGGCATGGAGACGGCAGGATGTCCTGCCGGCATGCCGGGCATGGCGTGCGCTGCAGTCATGGCGGCAGCGGCAAGAACTGCGGCGGAGAGTGAACTGAATCTGCCCGTGGGCATAATGCGTCCTTTTGTAATTCTTTCGGAGTGGCCGGCAGGATCCGGGAGTGCCGGCATAAGTCGGATCATTGTATCTGCCGATGCGTCATCGGTACCTTATGCCGTTCGGGTCGCGAAAGTCTCAAGGTGTTTCATCGGATTGCATGAGAGAATGTGCGGCCCAATATTTCCCTCGGATCCCTTCATGACTCAGACGACCTTTTCCCGCACGCTTGTTGAATGGCAGCGCTCATGCGGCAGACGCACGCTGCCGTGGCAGGCTTTTGATACACCCTATGAGCGGCTTGTATCCGAAGTCATGCTGCAGCAGACGCAGGTAGCCACGGTGATCCCCTATTACGAGAGGTTTCTGGAAAGATTCCCGACGGCAGAATCGCTCGCAGAGGCTCCTGAAGAGGAGCTCATGCGGCTTTGGGCCGGACTCGGGTATTACGCCCGGGCAAGAAATCTGCAGCGCGCTGCCGCGCATGTCGTATCCAATCTTGCAGGAAAGTTTCCGACACGCGTACAGGATCTGCTGACGCTTCCGGGCGTTGGCCCCTCAACAGCAGCGGCCGTGGCGGCCTTTACGAGTCATGAAGCCAAATACCCGATGGTCGACGGCAACGTCAAGCGCGTCTTTGCAAGGCTTAGGATGATCCCCGGTCGGATAGGCCAAAAGACCTTTGAAAAAAAGGTCCGGCAATGCGCGAAGGCGCTTCTGCCCGGAAGCGACCTGATTGCGGACTATACGCAGGGGCTCATGGATCTCGGAAGCCAGATTTGCTGCAAACGAAATCCAAAATGCACGTTGTGCCCGGTTAGGACTTTCTGCCGGGGCGCGGATGCTAATCCGGAGGATTTCCCAAAGCCCAAGAAATCTCTCGAGAAAAAAGAGCGGCATCTGCTTCTTGGGTTTGCTGTTTCTACTGAAGGACTTTGGCTGCGCCCGAACAGCGACTCAATCTGGCGTGGGCTTTGGGTACCCTGCGTGCGGGAAATTCCTGCTGAGGAGTCGAAGGGGCTGTTATTCCCTTCGGATTTTGGTCTTGATGCCGAGTGGAAGACGGTTTGCCTGGGAAATTCCCAGCGAGAGCTCACGCATCAGCGGCTGTTCATTCAGGCCGCAGCGTTTATTTCCCATGAGGGAGCGTTGAAGGCCGAAGGCTACAGCGCATTTCTCCCCGGGCGGGATGAGTTGCCCGGGATGCCGGCACCCGTACGGACGCTTGCAAAGGCCGCGCTCCAGGTTGCCGGCTACTCCGTCTGAAGCTTTGCTTCCTGAGGTGTATTGGCTTCGATTGCCCGGTGACGGACAATCGTTCCCGCACGATCGGCAAAATGCCGGCCGAGCGCTTCTGCAACATAAACCGATCGGTGCTGACCGCCCGTGCAGCCGATGCATACCGTGAGGTAGTGCCTGTTCTGCGCGGTGTAATGCGGCAGCCACTTTTCGATGAAGTGCGCGATGTCGGCAATCATTTCTCCGACAAGAGGCTGTCCTGCGAGATAGTCGGCAACGGGCTTGTCCATGCCTGTGAGGGGCCTCAGTTCCGGCAGGTAGTAGGGGTTCGGCAGGCACCGCACGTCAAAGACAAGGTCTGATGCGAAGGGAAGGCCGCGCTTATAGCCGAAAGATTCAAAGGTGAGCGTCAGCTTGGCGGACGGCGCTCCGATGAACTGCTGCACCCAGCGGCGCAGCTGCGAAGGCAGCAGACGGCTCGTGTCCATGACGTGAGCGATCTGCGCAACGGGCGCGAGGAGCGCCCGCTCGAGCCGGATGGCTTCCTGAAGCGTCAGCTCCTGGTCGAGATGCTCTGCATGCGTGCTTAAAGGATGCCGGCGGCGGGTTTCCGAAAAGCGCCGGATGAGTTCCTCATTCGAAGCGGTGAGAAAAAGCACGCGCATGTCAAACCCTTCGCGCTTCAATTCCTCGAACGCCTCGAGCGCTTTGTCAAAGGTCGCGTGCGAGCGTGCATCGATCGCCACGGCCGCAGCGCGCGTGCCGCTTGCGGCGAGGCTCTTCGCAACGGGGAGAAGGAATTCGCCCGGAAGGTTGTCGATGCAGTAAAAGCCGCTGTCTTCAAGCTGCCGAACGGCAATCGATTTGCCGCCGCCGGAGAGTCCCGTGACGATGATGAGCTGCATGATGGTGCCTCACGCTTCTGGAGTTGAGAGAACGCCTTCGTTTTATCAGGAATGGCCGGCCCAGAGGAGGTTTTGCTCAGGATAATTTTTCGGATTCTGATCCGGGCGACCACTGCGAGAGTATTTCAAGGAAGCTCATCGCGTCGGGCGCCCTGAGGAGCGCTTCTCGTGTTTTTTCGTCGCCGAAAATGCCGGCGGTTTCCCTGAGGAGCGCCAGATGATCTCCGGGATTTTCTGCGGGCACAAGAATGGCGAAAAAGAGCTGCACGCCCAGATTGTCGGGGGCGGACACCTTGAGGGGCGTCAGGGTGCGCAGGAACACAATCGCCGGGCTGTCGAGGTCGGAGAGTCTGCCGTGCGGAACGGCGCAGCCGTGACCTACGGCGGTCGAGCCGATTCGCTCGCGGTCCATGAGAGCTGCAAACGCTTCGTCGTGCGGTACGCCGTAGGCGCGCTCGAAGGCGAGCGAAGCTTCCTCAAAGAGTCGTTTTTGGCTGGCGATATCGAGGTCAAGCCTGACGGACTCAAGCTTGAGATAGGGTGTGAGAAGAGTCATTCAGAAAGAACAGAGGTCTTGTCCCTGCGCAGACGTGCCGTAGGGATGCCTTCAAGATCACGGTACTTCGCTACTGTGCGGCGAGTGATGTCAAAGCCTTCGGCGCGAAGCAGATCGGTGAGCGCCTGATCGGAAAGCCGCTTTTCAGGGTTTTCCTGGGCAATGAGTTCAGAAATGCGTGCGCGGATGCGCAGAGGCGTGACGGAGGCGCTGAGGCCTTCCGCATCAACTGCCTGCACTGCGGGAAGAAGAAAGAGGCTGCGAAGTTCAAATGTGCCGAGCGGGCACTGAAAATATTTTCCGGAGATTGCGCGCGAAACGGTTGAATCCGAGAGCCCGAGCGCGGCTGCGGCTTCTCCGATGGTAAGCGGCAGCAAGGCGGCGCGGCCTTTTTCAAAAAAGGCCTGCTGACGCTCGGTCGCAAATTCTGCGGCGCGAAGAAGCGTGGTCTGCCGGGCTTCTATGCCGGAAATGAGACGTCGCGCTTCCGAGAGGTATCGCCCGAACGGCGTGGACTCATCCACTGCAATGGTCTGCGCGACGGCGGAAAGCCGAAGCCCGGGCTGTGCTCCGGGATTGAGGAAGGCCTGCCAGCGGCCGGCTTCGCGACGGATGGAGATGTCGGCGATGATGTACTGCGTGGCTTCGCTTGCATAGTTGGCGGCCGGGTGCGGGTTGAGGGTCTTGAGAAGCGCGAGCGCGCTCCCCAGCCTCTCGCTGTCGCCGTCCGCAACCGCAAGGAGCGCCTTGCTGTCATCGGCCGCAATCTCCCTGAGGTGCTTCAGGATGAGTTCGATGAGAAGTTCGCCGGTCTCTTTGTCGACGGATCCCGATTCCATGCGGCGGCGAACCTGTAGCGCGAGGCTTTCTGCCGGCGAAGAGGCGCCGACTCCCGGAGGATCGAAGGTCTGGAGCAGCGCGAGGGCTTTCTTCCAGGCCTCGAGCGGCGCGGAAACAATTTTTTTGAGGCTTTCGGCGGTTTCAGCGAGGGATTGCGGCAGAAAGCCGGAGTCGTCAAGTTCCTCAATGAGCGAGATGACGAGCTCATGCGTCAGTTCATCGGTATTGAGGGAATTGAGTTCGGCAATGAGGTCGTCGCGCAGAGACGATTCCGCCGCAACGCGCTCCACTGCCGGAGTTTCGTCGGCATGTTCGGCGCCGGAACCGGACCAGCCGGAATAAATGTTTTCGAGCGGGCCCCGATCCTCAGGAAAAGGCGTCTCATCCTCGCTGCGCACCGCATCGCTTTCCTCGTGCAGCGACGGGGCGGATTCGGCTGGGGCATCTGCTTCCGGCGCCTCACGCTCAAGAAGCGGGTTCTCCTCGGCAGCAAGATCGGCCTCGGCAAGGAGTTCGAGCGCATTCATGCGCAGGAGCCGGAGCGCATACTGCTGCTGCGGAGCGAGCGTCTGCTGCTGCGCGAGCTGAGCGGCGAGAGAAGCGGAAATGCTCGGCGACATGGCGCTCCCTACATGCTGAAGTTGTCGCCCAGATAGAAGGCGCGCACGTCGGGGTTGTTGATGATGGATTTCGGTTCGCCCGAAGCAAGAACGCGGCCTTCATTGATGATGTACGCGTGGTCGCAGATGGCGAGCGTTTCGCGCACGTTGTGATCCGTGATGAGAACGCCGATATTGCGGTCCCGAAGGAAGCGCACAATGCGCTGAATTTCAATCACGGCGATCGGGTCGACGCCGGCAAAGGGTTCGTCGAGCAGAATGAAGCGCGGATTCGCGGCAAGAGCACGGGCGATTTCCGTGCGGCGGCGCTCGCCGCCGGAAAGCGAGAGCGCAGGATTTGTGCGGATGTGCTTGATCTGAAGCTCGTCAAGGAGCTTTTCAAGCCGCTCCTCAACCTCATAGGACGAAAGCGGGCGGCCCTCGTCGTTGAGCTGCATCTCAAGAATGGCTCGAATGTTGTCTTCAACCGTCAGCTTTCTGAAGACGCTCGCTTCCTGAGGCAGATAGGAAAGCCCCATGCGGGCGCGGCGGTAGATCGGCTGGTGAATGATCGATTTGCCGTCGAGTTCAATAGTGCCGTCGTCGGCAACAACCAGGCCCACCACCATGTAGAAGGTGGTGGTTTTGCCCGCGCCGTTGGGGCCGAGAAGCCCAACGACTTCGCCCGACTTCACGGAAAGATCCACGCCCTTGACGACCTGGCGGGAGCCGTAGTGCTTCTTGAGGCCTTTGGCAACCAGCGTGTGCTTGACGGCGTCGGCGCTCTGAAGATTTTCAGTTGCTTCCATTGGAATTCAAGACGGAGAAGAGTATGGGATCAGGGCTTGGCGGGGGTGGAAAGCGAGGGAGCGCTCTGAAGCTGGGCGCCTTCGCGCTGGGCGGGCTGAGCGTTCTTCGTGCGGGGCGCAATGATGGTCGTCACGCGCTCGCGCTGACCGGTCCCCGACTTGACGCCGCCCTCCACGACCGAGCGGGCATTCCGCATGTCGTAGACGATGCGTTCGCCCTGGGTCATGTCTTTTTCAACGCCGTTTTCCGAGCGTGAGAGTCTGGCGCCGCCCGTGAGCGTCACCTTATCAGTCTCTTCGTCGTAAACAATGCGCTTCGCTTCCGCATGCATCCATTCATCCACCGGGTTCTGAGCATCCGGATCGCGCTGCTGGCGAAAGCGTGCGGGAGCTCCGGTGATCGTCGCCTGACGATAGCCCTTGGGCGTAATTCTGAGTTCAAGCACGTCGCCCGTGAGGCGCATGGAGCCCTGATCGACCACTACGGCGCCGCTGTAGACGGCAGTCTGCTTCACTTCGTCGCCGTTGAACTGGTCGGCGTGAACCTCGATCTGCTGCTCTCGGTCGGATTGCAGCGCCCAGGCGCCGGAGGCAATGCTGGCGGCGATGGCGGCGATGAGAAGCTTCTTCATGAAGAAAGACTCCGTAGATGGCCTCTGGATGAGGGAGGCGGGAAAATGGGTGTCAGGGTTAAATCAGGATTGTCCGGACTTCAGGGGGCATCGGCCGAAAGACTTTTCGGCTGGAGAATCGTAGTGACGCGGTCCCGGAGTTCAATGGTGCGGGCCACATTATCGTATATTGCACCGCCCTCAGATTCGGTCGTATTCTCGCCGCGGCGCATGAAGACGGGTTCGTTCGTCTCAAAGCGCAGCGTATCGAGCCAGGCCCGCAGGAAGTTTGTTCGGAAGTAAAGCTCGGGCTCTGTTCCCCAGGGTTCGCGGGTTACCTCGACATTCCCGGAAAATTCCACCGTCTCCATGCCGTCGTTGCTCCAGAGCTCATCGGCACGCGCGCTTGCAACGGCTTCACCCGGAGCAAGCGACAGCACAAGCGCTTTTTCCGCATGCATGCGTTCATCGGAGAAATGCTGCAGATTTTCTGAGAAAGCCTTGTATTTGGGCTGGCCCGTCTCATCGAAATCCGTGAGTGAAACATTGCGGGCGAGAAAATCCGGGCTCTTGTCGCTCGGGATGTATTTGAGTCCGGCAATTTCGGACTGCACGGAATACCAGTAGCTCAACAGCACCAGGCCGAAGAGAATGACGGAACCGACGATGGCGGTGATGCGCTCGCGGAAAATGAGACGGCGGTGAGCCATGCGCTTACTCCTGAGAGAGGAACTGCTTTTCGATGAGTTCCTCCCTGCGTCCCTGGGCCTGCAGAATCTTTTCAGCGAGGTCGCGCACCGCCCCACGGCCGCCCTCATGCGGAGCACGCCAGTGAATGTAGGGATCAAGCTCGCTGCTGCCGTCCCTGGGCGTAGCCGCAAAGCCGACGGTTCTGAGGCAGGGAAGGTCAGGGAGATCGTCGCCCATGTAGGCGCAGTTTTCCGGCTTGAGTCCGGCCGACTCAAGCATCTTCCTGAGGGTAGGGAGCTTTTTGAGCTTTCCCTGCTCAACTTTCGTCATTCCGAGTTCGTCGGCGCGGTAGGCGACGATCCCTGACGTGCGGCCCGTAAGGATTGCAACTTCAATGCCGGCGGCCTGCAGAAGCTTGATGCCGAGGCCGTCGCGGACATGGAACTTTTTGGCGAGCTCGCCCTTGTCGGTAAAGACAAGAGAGCCGTCGGTGAGGACGCCGTCCACGTCGAGGACGACAATGCGGATTTCTTTAAGGCGGTCAAGCGTCGTCGTCATCAGATCACCTTCGCATCCATGAGGTCGTGCATGTGCAGGGCGCCGAGAAGCTTGCCGTCGGCGTCCACCACGAGAAGCTGATTGCACTGATGCGCTTCAAGCGCCTTGACGGCGGATGCCGCAAGTTCGTCGGGGCCGATGGTGTGCGGATTGGGCGTCATGACGTCCCGCATGATCAGATTGCGGACGTCGCCCACTTTTTCAATGAGGCGGCGCAGGTCGCCTTCCGTGAAGATCCCGATCACGTGGTCGTCAGCGTCGACGACAGCCGTCATGCCGATGTGCTTCGCGGTGATTTCGCGAATGGCGTCAAGAAGTCGAATGTCCGCCGTGACGCGCGGAACCGCATCGCCCTGACGCATGATGTCGCGGACATGAATGAGGAGTCTGCGGCCGAGCGCTCCGCCCGGATGACTCCGCGCGAAATCTTCCTTGCTGAAGCCCTTCGCTGAGAGGCAGGCAACCGCGAGGGCGTCGCCGAGCGCAAGCGTCACGGTAGTGGATGAAGTCGGCGCAAGATTGAGCGGGCAGGCTTCACGTTCAACATGGCAGTTGATGTGCAGGTCGGCGTGCTTGGCGAGCGTTGAATTCGGGTTCCCGGTCATCGCGATGAGAGTCGCTCCCTCGCGCTTCAGGATCGGGACGATCATGAGGAGCTCCTGCGTCTCGCCGGAGTAGGAGATGCCGAGCACGATGTCGTCGCTCGTGATCATGCCGAGGTCGCCGTGGGCGGCTTCGCCCGCATGAACGAAAAAGGCCGGCGTGCCGGTCGACGCAAAGGTGGCGGCAAGCTTGCGGCCGATGTGGCCGGATTTGCCGACGCCTGAAACGACGAGGCGGCCGCGGCAGCCGAGAACAGCCTTCACGGCCAGGGCAAAGTCCGGCGTGTCGCCAAGACGCTTGGCTGCAGCAAGAATGGCGTCGGCTTCGTGCGCAAGGACATCGCGGCCGAGGCGGACGGCAGCATCAGCGTCGTAATGCGTTTCGATCATGGCGGTTAAGCTCCAGAATTTAGGGCAACTCTCTATTTTAAAAGAAAAACGCTCCGCCGGTTCCGGCCCGTTTTGCCGGAACCGGACGGAGCGTCCGGAAATCCCTAAAATTTCTTTCGTCAGGGAGTTTTCTGTAAAGATCAGTGATTAAGGATCTTCGAGAGGAACTTCTGCGCGCGTTCGGTATGGGGCTGGCTGAAGAACTGCTCAGCCGGCAGGTTCTCGATGATTTCGCCGGCGTCCATGAAGATCACGTGATCGGCAACCTTCTTGGCAAAGCCCATTTCGTGTGTGACGACCATCATGGTCATGCCTTCCTTGGCAAGGCTCACCATCACGTCGAGCACTTCGTTGATCATTTCCGGGTCAAGCGCGGACGTCGGTTCGTCAAAGAGCATGCAGATCGGATCCATGGCGAGCGCGCGGGCGATGGCGACGCGCTGCTGCTGGCCGCCCGAGAGCTGGCCGGGATACTTGTCGGCATGGGCGAGAAGACCAACGCGGTCAAGAAGCTTGAGGCCGCGGGCAAGCGATTCCTCGCGGGAGCGGCCGAGAACCTTCATCTGCGCAAGGATCAGATTCTCGCGGATGGAAAGGTGCGGGAAAAGCTCAAAGTGCTGGAAGACCATGCCCACGCGGCTTCTGAGCTTCGGCAGGTCCGTCTTCGGGTCGCCCACGGAGACGCCGTCGACGATGATTTCGCCCTTCTGGAAGGGTTCGAGCGCGTTCACGGTCTTGATGAGCGTCGATTTGCCAGAACCCGACGGGCCGCAGACGACGACGACCTCGCCTTTTTCAACGTTGACGTTGCAGTTCTTGAGAACCTGGAAGTTGCCGTACCACTTGCTGAGGTTCTTAATTTCAATCATTGCCATGAGAGGGATCCTTAAGGGTGAGCTCTTCTTCTAGTGTGTCAGCGTGCAGCGACAGCCATCTTCGCCTGCAGGCGGCGAATGAGCATTGAGAGCGAAAGCGAGACTGCAAGGTAGCAGGCAGCTGCAAAAGAGTACATCAAAACGAGCTGTCCGTCGCGCTGGGCGATCTTAACGACTGCGCCCATGAAGTCGCTGCCGCTGATGACGTAGACGAGACTGGTGTCCTGGAAAAGAATGATCGTCTGCGTGAGAAGCACCGGGAGCATGTTGCGCACAGCCTGCGGAAGAATGACGTAGCGCATCGTCTGGGCATAGGACAGACCGAGACCCGTGGCGGCAAAGTACTGCCCGCGGCCGATCGACTGGATGCCCGCACGCATGATTTCCGCAAAGTATGCCGCCTCAAAGAGCACGAACGTGATGATTGCGGTCAGGTTGGCGCCGATCATCACCGGATGGTCGAGGTCGAAGATAAGGCGGAGTACTTCCGGCATCAGGAGGAAGAACCAGAAGAGCACGAGGACGAGAGGCACGGCGCGCATCAGATTGATGTAGAGGCGCGCAATGAGCGAAAGCCAGCCGATGGAGGAAAGGCGGGCGAGCGCCAGAAGCGTTCCAAGCGCAAGGCCGAGGACGGCGGTGATGGCTGTGAGCTGAATGGTGTAGCCGGCGCCGGCAAGGAGGAAGTCCACCGAGCCGGAGATTGAGGAAAAATCAACGGACATGATCGGTGCTCCTTACTTGGCGGCGATGAAGCCGGGAATGACGCTCTTCTTCTCGACCCAGGCCATGAGCTGATTCACGACGAGAGCGATGATGATGTAGAGAATCGTGGCCCACAGATAGGCGGCGAAGAAGGTGAAGGTGTTTTCACCCATTTCGTTGGCGCGCATCGTGAGTTCCGGGAGACCGATCGTCATGGCGACGGCGGTGTTCTTGACGAGGTTCATCGATTCGCTCGTGAGAGGCGGCACGATGAGGCGCATGGCCATCGGGAGCACGACCTGGACATAGGCCTGAACGGTCGTGAAGCCGAGCGCTTTTGCTGCGTTGGGGAGCCCCCGCGGGAGCGATGAGATGCCGGCGCGGACCTGCTCGGCAATACGCGAGGACGTAAAGAGCCCCATGCAGATGAAGGCGGTGACGAACTGTCCGACGGCAGGATCGACTTCAATGAGCCAGTCCTTGTACCAGGGAACGAGTTCGGGGACGACGAAGTACCAGATGAAGATCTGGACGATCAGAGGGATGTTGCGAAAGAGTTCAATCCAGGCTTCGCAGAGGCCGCGGACGAATTTATTCGGCGCTGTTCGCAGGGTGCCGACGATGATGCCGATCAGAAGCGCAAGCGCAAAAGCGGCGATGGTGAGGCCGATCGTCCACCAGGCGCCGTTGAGGATGTAGACCCACCAGGGGTCCTCTGTAAGGAGGGACTGCTCAAGGAGCGAGTCCAGACTGAAATTGAGCGCCATGACGCAATCCTCTTTTTATCTCTCAGACGGTGCTTCTCAAGGGGGTCTTCCCGTGAAGCCCTCAGTCAGGTGCCTGAGGGGGAGCTCCGTCCGGGGCGGGAGTCTGTGACGTTTGAAGAAGATCCCGGATGCAGCCAAAGTGCTAGCAGACCGCATCCGGGATTGAAAAAGATCAATCAGAGACGGCAGGGCCGGATCAGATGCCCTTGTCGCTCGGGTTCTTGAAGAGCTCCTTCGTGTAGGAGTTCATCTTGAAGTTGAGGTTGGTGTTCTTCGGGGGGATCGGCGACTCGAACCACTGCGTGTAGAGCTTTTCAAGCTCGCCTGACTTGATCATGTCGGTGACGGTCTTGTCGACGAGAGCCTTGAACTGAGGATCGTCCTTGCGGAACATGGCGCCGTAAGGTTCAACGGAGAGCGCAGCATCAAGAATCGTGAAGTCCTGCGGATTGGACAGGTTGGCGATCTGGCCGGCGAGCAGCACGTCGTCGATGATGAAGGCGTCGGCACGCTTGTTGGCGACGAGCTGCATCGATTCCGCGAAATCCTTCGTCATGAGGTAGCGGAACTTGAGCTTGTGATCGCGTTCATAGGCCTTCGTGAGCGCAACGGAGGTGGTGCCGGACGTGAGCGCGATGGTCTTGCCGTTGAGGTCGTCGATCGTCTTGATGCCGCTCGACTTCCAGACAGCTGCGGAGACCTGAATGCCGAAATAGCTCACCGAGAAGGCAGCTTCCTGCTGACGCTTCAGCGAATTCGTGGTCGAGCCGCATTCGATGTCGACGGTGCCGTTCTGGATGAGCGGAATGCGGTTGGCGGAGGTGACTGCCTGATACTTGATGTCAAGCTTCGAAAGACCAAGCTCCTTCTTGACGGAGTCCGCAACGCGCTGGCAGACCGTGAAGGCGTAGCCGGTGGGCTTGCCGTCGGCATTGAGGTAGGAGAAGGGAACCGAGCTTTCGCGGTAGCCGAGCGTAATGGAGCCGGTTTCCTGAACTTTCTTGAGCGTGCCCGTCAGTTCTGCCGCGCTCACGGCGGTGCTGGCGGCAAGAAGGCATGTGGCAGCGGCGATGGCTGTGCGGCGGGAAATCTTGAACATATCTGGCTCCTGATCTCTGAATGGTCTCTTGGAATGCTGCAGGTGCCGTATACGTATCGGGGCGAACCTGTAATAACTATTGAAGCAATAGCCGTGCCAAACACGGGGAGCAGAGGAAATGGGGTCCGCACAAGAAAAAATGCCCTGCATTGAGTCTGCAGGGCATTTTGTTATGCATCATTACGGTGCCTAAGCACCAATTTGGTGCAAATTAATCTTCCGTCTGGAAGACCGGGCGCCGCCCTTCAAGGAAGGCTTTGAGCGCTTCTGCCGCCTCAGGCGTTGCGCTCTGGCGGGCATAGATTTCTTCCTCAAGACGGATGCTTTTTTCAATTTCCTCGCTGCGGGCGGCCTTGAGAACGGCTTTGGTGCCGGCCACGGCAAGGGGCGGCAGCACGGCAAGGCGCGCCGTCTTGGCGGCGACGACATTGTCGAGGTGCTCGTCCTCAACGACGCGCGTGATGAGGCGCATCGCTTCCGCTTCATCCGCGCTGATGGGCTCGGAAAGCAGGAGCTTTTCGGCGGCTTTGGGGAACCCTGCGGCGGCCGTGATGATGGCGCCGGCGCCCCAGCGCGGCGTGCGTGCGAGCGCTACCGAGGGGAGAGAGAAAAGTGCATGAGGACCTGCATAAACCAGATCGCAGTAAAGGAGCGCCGTGAAGGCTTCGCCCACGCAGGGACCGTTCACCTGAGCGATGACGGGCTTCGTGAAGGCCCGGATGGCAGCAAAAAATTCGCCGGCGGCAGCTTCCGCATCTTCCGGTGCCGCAAGCATTTCCTCAAGGTCCGCGCCGGCGGAAAAGACGGAACCTGCGCCCTTAAGCAGCACGACGCGGACTTTCGGGTCGCTTTCGGCATCCGTGAGTGCCTTTGCGAGGGTGCGGAACATGTCGCACGTCAGTGCATTGCGCCGCTCCTTGCGGTCGATGGTGAGATGAAGAATCCCGTATTGAAGGGTGGTCTGAATGCTCATGATTTCACTTGTTTCAGGAGTTGCGGAGCGTTTTGCTCCAGGCAACCGTCGGGGAAACCGCCGGAGCGGGAGCGGCTTCGTAGCCGCTTGACCGCATGAAGCTTTCCATCGGTTCGTTGCCGCGCAGAACGTAGCCCGTCATTTTATGGAAACCCTCGAGGAATGCTTCAGATTCGAGCCAGAGAAGAAGTCTGCGGGCGATGCCGAGGCGATGCATGTCGTCGCGCACGCAGATGCCGAATTCCGCTTCATCTTCGGCAAGCGCCGACCATCGCCCGCAGGCGGCGATGCGCGCGGACTTGTCCGGCGATTCGGCCAGCACCCAGGCGCCGCCTGCCGACCAGTCCGGACGGCTGAGTTCTGCGATGCGCTCGTCGGAAAGCGCGGCATTCGTGTGGAAGCGATAGTAGCGGGAGGTTTCCGAAAGCTCGTGAATGAAGTCTTTCAGAAGCGGGAAGTCGTCTTCAATGAGCGCGCGCAGATAGAGCGTCCTCCCGGAACGAAGCTCGATGGGGCGCAGAAGCTCCCATTGGGCAGGCTGGAGCGCAAGATGACTGAAGCTGCGGTCGGCGGCGAGCGGCGCATCATAAAGCGCTGCTTCAGCGTCAAGCACGAGAAGGCCTTCAGGCACCGGTACCACCGGTTCAAGGCGGAGTTCCCGGAGCGCCGGGACTGCGGCGGCGAGATCCGAAAGCCGGCAGATCGCACCGAAAAGGGTCTCCCAGTTGATTTCCGGAAGACCTCGGTAGTCGCCGAGCGCCAGGGCCGCTTTCGGGGCTCTGGCGATTCGTTCGGCTGCGAGGCGGGAAATGGGAGGGAGCCCTACGGCGCGGTCGCCGTAGAGGGAAGAAGCGAGGCCGGCGCCGCCGAACTCCACGACGGGGCCGAGCACGGCATCGAGCCGGATTGAAAGCCTCAGCTCACGCTCAAGGGAGTGGGACGCCATTTTTTCGACCAGCACGCCTTCGGGACGGGCAAGAGGAGAAAAATCCTCAAGATTTGCGGTGAGCTTTTCCCAGGCCTGAGCCAGTTCGTCCGGTCCCGAGATGGAAAGAAAAACGAGACCTGAGGCGCTTCGGCTTCCGAGGCCTTCGCTTACGGCCTTGATGGCGACGGGCCAGCCGATTCCCTTTGCAGCATCAATTGCCTGCGCAAGCGACGTGGTGAGCTTCGCCGGGACCGGCAGAAGTCCGAGCGCGCTGATGAGTTCCCGCACTTCCCTGGGGCCGAGTACATGCCGGCCTGAATGAAGAACGTGCTCAAAAAGCGTGCGGATGCCGTCAAGCTTCTCTTTTTTGAGCGAGCTCCTGCCGTGCTGAGGCGGCGAGCGGCGCTCGCGGATGAGGTCCTCGCGTTCCGCAAGAAGACCGAAGGCGCGCATTGCGAGCTCGGGCGTCCGTACGGGGATGATGCGCGAATCGGGAAATGCCGCGAGCTGCCGGCGCACGACCGGCGTGCTGCGGCTGGAGATCCAGGAAACAAAGACCGGCTTATAGGTCTTCATGGCTGCGCGGGCGATTTCAGAGAGCGTCGGATCGAGCGTTGAAACCGGGCTCGGTCCGACAACCACGGCGGCGCCGTGGATTCCGGGGTCGTCAAGCACCATGCTGAGGGTCCCGGCAAAACGTTCTCCGGGAGCGCTGGCGCCGAGAACCACGGGGTTGACGGGAATGTGCTCTTCCGGATGCGCCTTGTGGAGCGCCTGAATGGTTCGATTGGAAAGCCCCCGGATGAGGATCCCCGCGGAGTCGGCGGCATCGGCCGCAAGCGCGGCTACGCCGCTGTCGTTGGCGATGATGGCGGCAGAGCGGCCGGCAGGAAGCGTGCCCGAGGAAAAGGCAGCGGCTGCGGCGCAGAATTCCTCATAGGAGCGCACGCGCAGGGCGCCGGAGGCGGCAAGAAGCGCATCGAATGCTCTGTCGTCGCCCGCATCCGTGCCGAAGCGGCCGGCGGCGAGTCTGTCGGCCGCATAGCCTGAGCCCGGACCGGCGCGAAGCACGATGACGGGCTTTGTTTGAGATGCCTTTCTCACGGCGCACGCAAAGGCCCTCGGGTTCCGCAGCGCCTCAACTTCAATCGCAATCACGCGGGCAGCGGCATTCGCAGAGAACCATTCAATGCATTCGGCCATGCTGATGTCGGCTTCGAGTCCGGTGTTGATGATGCCGGCAAAGCCGAGGCGCGATTCCTCTGCATGATCCATGAGCCCGGTCGCAACCATGGCCGACTGGGTGATGAGCGCGATTCCGCCCGGCTGAGGCATGCGAGGCCAGAAGCTCGCATTGATGCCTTTGGCGGGATTCAGAATGCCGATGGAGTTGGGGCCGATGAGTCTTGCCCCCATCGCGCTGGCAGATTCGAGGAGTTCTTCAATTTCAAAGCGGTCGGAGAGCGGACCTTCCTCCTGGGGTGCAAAGAGCACGGCTTCGGGCGGCTTCTCGGCGAGCTGCCTGAGTGCGGCTGGAAGGTGCTTTCTTCCTACGCAGAGGATGGCAAGGTCGATTTTGTCCGCCGGAATTCTGGATGCATCCGCAAAGCAGGGACGCTCGCCGATGAAGCGGTACTTGGGATTTACCGCCCACAGGCGTTCGAGTCCCGTTGAAAGAAGAACGGAGCGCCAGACGTAATAGCCGCGGCTGCCCGGGTTGCTGCTCGCGCCGATGACGGCGACCGAGCGCGGGGAAAGTGCGGCGGATAGCTTTGAGCTCAACATGAATCGGCCATGCGGAAAGTGCGTGCACTCGAGAGTGTAGCCGGAGAGACCTTCCGGCAAGTGCTTGCTAAACTGCAATATAGGGGCCGGAGGATCGGTTTTTGCGAATATTTCCGGCTCTTCTCTGCTTCAAAGCGCGCAAACTCTCAACTCTCTGCAGGTCTCTTTTCAGAGAGCGGTCCTGCACGCGGAATGACGCTTTCCGCAGCGGAGCAGATTCCCCGGAGGTAAATGTATGAAGGTCAATGGCATCCCCACCCGCACCATTCGCGCACTCGACGACGGAACGGCCGTCGAGATCATCGATCAGACGCTTCTGCCCTATCGATTTGAAAAGCGCGTGCTGTCAGACTGGCGCGACTGCGTGGAGGCGATTGATGTGATGCGCGTTCGCGGCGCGCCGCTGATCGGCATTACCGGCGCCTGGGCTGTTGTGCTTGCGACCAAGGAAAATCCTGAAAATGCCGCGCTCCTCAAGGCGGCCGAGCAGATTCAGAATGTCCGCCCGACAGCGGTGAATCTTTCCTGGGCTGTGCAGCGGATGCTCGCGGCGCTTCTGCCCCGGGAGCCGTCCCTGAGGTTTGCGGCTGCCATGAAGCTCGCAGAAGCGATGACGCAGGAAGACGTCATGCTTTCGCGAGCGATCGGCGATGCGGGCTACGGTCTGATTGCCGAGCTCTACAGAAAGCTTCGCCGTCCGGTCAACATCCTCACGCACTGCAATGCCGGGTGGCTCGCTACCGTCGACTACGGCACGGCGCTTGCGCCGATTTACTTCGCCTTTGAAAGGGGCACGCCCGTACACGTCTGGGTAGACGAGACGCGGCCGCGCAATCAGGGGCTCCTCACGGCCTGGGAGCTCGGGCAGCAGGGCGTTCCCCATACCATCATTGCCGACAATGCCGGCGGCGAACTCATGCAGAAGGGTGCGGTCGACATGGTGATTGTTGGCGCCGACCGCATTACGCGGCGGGGAGACGTTGCCAATAAGATCGGCACCTATCTCAAGGCGCTCGCTGCCAAGGACAATGAAATTCCCTTCTATGTGGCGGCGCCCTCGTCGACGATCGATTGGAAGTTGAATGACGGCAAGCGGGAAATCCCGATTGAAAACCGCTCAGCGTCCGAAGTCCTTTCGCTTCGAGGCATTGACCGGTCGGGCGAGGTTGCCACCGTGCAGCTTGCCTCTCCCAATGAGTCTGCGGCGAATCCGGCTTTCGACGTGACGCACAACCGCTTCATCACCGGCATCATCACCGAGCGCGGCGTTTTTTCGCCCACCAACCTTGCTGCGGCCTTCCAGGATCAGATTGCAAATGCAGGACTCTGAGGAATTTGCGCTGAGGCGCGCCGTGATTGAAACGGCGCGCGAACTCAATCGCCGCGGCATCAACGTCAACAAATCCGGAAACATCTCCGCGCGCTTTCGGGAAGGTTTCCTGATTACGCCTACCGGGATCCCGTATGAAGCGCTGATCCCTGAAGACATCGTTTTTATTGATCTGAAAAGCGGCGGATGCAGAGGCAATCGGCTTCCGAGCTCCGAGTGGGAGATGCATGCCGAGGTGTACCGCATCCGTTCTGATGCAGGTGCTGTTGCGCACTGTCACTCGGCCTACGCTACGGCTCTGGCGTGCCAGAACATGCCGATTCCGGCCTTCCACTACATGGTGGCGGCGGCGGGCGGCGATTCGATCGACGTGGTTCCCTACGAGACCTTCGGCACGCATGCGCTCGCCCTGCGGGCGGCAGAGGCGCTTCAGAAGAAGAATGCCTGTCTGCTCGAGCACCACGGATCGCTCGCGCTCGGGAAAACGCTTGCGAAAGCCATTCAGCTTCTGGCCGAAGTAGAGAATCTCGCCCGGCAGTACTGTATTGTTCGTTCGCTGGGCGAACCGCGCCTCATTCCGGCTGATGAGATGGCGCGGGTCGTGCAGAAATTCAAAACGTACGGACGTCAGCCTGGAGACAAAGAGTGAAAAAGCCCATACCCGCCCCTCGCGAATGGCTGCGCTGCGACGGTACGACCGTTTCCTGCACGGAATCTGTGCGCGTGCTTGAGGAAAACTGGCACGAAATCGCTGAACTGCTTGCCGAAAGCTATGAGGATGCCGTTCTCCTCGGCGTCGGCAAAAAGGAATTCAAGGACGCGATGAAGCGTCTGATTGATGATCTCGAGTGCGACTGGGCCGAGAAGACTGCTCCGGTGGAGTCGCTCCCGAAAGGAAAGGCAAAATGAAGAAGCGTCTTTGCAGAGCGCTTTGCGCTGTGCTGGTTCTTCCCTTTTTTCTTGCTGCCTGCGCGCATCCGCAGCTCCTTGACATGGGAGAGAGCGACAGCCAGATTGTTGAATATCTCGGCAATCCCGATGCCCGCGTGACGCTGCCCGACGGCAGTACGCGGCTCGTTTACTCCGGCCAGGGCGCCGCGCAGGAAGTCTGGTGGCTTACGCTCGACAAGGCCGGGAAGCTTGTGAGCCGCATCAATGCGCTCGATAGCGAACACTTTGCACTCATCAAGCCGGGCGTCTCTACTGAAAAGGATGTCTGGAATCTCTTCGGCAAGTGTGCGCAGAAGTACGAGTTCGCCCTCTCGAACCAGCATGCCTGGATGTACCGCTTCAAGGATGAAGGCGCTTTCGACATGGCCTGCTGGGTGCAGTTCAACCCTGAGGGCATTGTGACGGAAGTGGGCTATACGCTTGATCCCTGGAAAGACCAGGATCACTGGCTGCTTTCATTCTGATTTTTTTTCATTTCACCCGGGAGCGCCCTGAATGGACTCTGCCCTCAACCGCATCAAACATACGGCTCAGGGGCGCTGGCCCGAAATTTTCGCCGCTGCCGGGATGGATCCCGGGCACTTTGTAAAGTCAAATCGTCCGTGCCCGCTTTGCGGCGGACGAGATCGCTTCAGTCTCCTCAAAGGAGAGCGCAACGAGCCCGACGGGCGCTGGTACTGCAGGGGCTGCGGGTATGGCGACGGCATCGAGCTTGTGAAGCGCTTCAGGGGGTCAACCTTTCCGCAAACGCTGCGCTGGCTGGAGGCATATCTCGGGATTGAGCATCAGCGTGAAAGCTTCTGCCATCGTCCGGAGGGGCTTTCGGAAGCAGAAAAAACCGTTCGCAGAAGGGAGCGCAATCTCGCTTTCTGGAATGCGGCTGTGCCGCTCAGGGACCTGAGCCGCGAATCGCCTCAGTGGAAGTACCTCGCTTCGCGCGGACTCGGGGCCTGCGACGCGAGCGCAATGCTCCGTGCGGAAGCGGAGACTGAGGCCTGGGAAACGAATGAGGACGGAGAACGCCGTTCTGCCGGAAGGTACCCTGTGCTTCTCGCGGCAGTGACGGACGGGAGCGGCGGGATCATTACCCTTCACAGAACCTTTCTGACGCCTGACGGCGGCAAGGCGCCTCTTTCATCTCCCAAGAAGCTCGCCCCGGGCGCAATTGAGGACGGCCTCATCCGGCTCTTTCCGCCTACGGCGATTCTCTGCCTCGCCGAAGGCATCGAAACAGCGCTTTCCGTTCATGAAATGACGGGGCTTCCTGTCTGGAGCGCCATTTCGCTCACAGGCCTCAGAAAGTTCGGCGAGGTGCCCGAAGGCGTGAAGAAGATTCACATCTGCGGCGACAACGACCGTTCTTATGCCGGAGCGGCAGGGGCTTATGAATTGGCCGCCCGCATCCGCAGAAGCCGCCCGGATATCGAGGTAGCGGTCCATATTCCGCCTGAACCCGGAACGGACTGGAATGACGTCCTTCGTTCAGGCGGCAGACTGGAAATCCGCTGAAGCCTTATTTCTGCGGCGTGCGCTTCGTGAGCACTGTGGCCGAAACGCCTGCCACGATGATGATCGCGATGCCGATCGCTGTGGCGGGAGCAATGGGTTCGGCAAAGAAGATGAGGCCGAGTACTGCAGCAAAGACGATGGCGGAGAACTGGAGAGCGCTCGTGAGAAGCATGTTGCCGGCGCCCCATGCGCGGGTGAGGCAAAGCTGCGCGAGGGTTGCCGTTACGCCGATCCCGAGAAGCGCCGGGAGGTCCTCTGTCCGGATTGGATTGAGACCGCCCGCAGTGACAAGCTGCCCGAGGAGCCCGCAGACGGTTCCGAATAGCGTGAAGTAAAACACAATGCGCCAGTCGGGTTCGCCGATTTTGGTGAGCCCCTTTACCTGCATGTAGGCGAGCGCAGAGAAGAATCCGGAGGAAAGCCCGATTGCTGCGGCGAGCTCCTCGCCCGCATGCACTTCCGGGCGAAGCGCGAGGACAACGCCGATGAAGCCTGCCGCAATAGCCGCGAGGAGCCCGAGGCTCGGACGGCGGCCGGCTCGAAGCGCGATCACGGAAACGAAGAGCGCCATATAGAGCGGGCTTGTGTAGTTGAGGGTCATGGACGTGCCGAGGGGCAGAACGCCGAGGGTCCAGAACCAGATCGTGAGGCCGAGCGTGCCGAAGAAGCTTCTCTTCATATGTGAAAAGAAGAATTGCGTTCGGAGCGTCTGCCGCTTAAGAAGCACCCAGAGCGCGATCACAATCATGCCGAAAAGCGAACGGTAAAAGACAAGCTCAAAGGTGGAGAAGTGCTCTGCGCCGAGCTTCGTGCAGACGGCCATCAGCGAAAAGAGAAAGGCTGCGGCGAGCATCCAGAGGCTTTGCATGTGAGGGTGTCCGGGCGGAGAAATGGAAGGGAATAAAGAAAAGAAAGCCCCGCAGTTTGGGCGGGGCTTCCGGCGGAGCCTCAGAAATGAGGCTCCCTGAACGAAGTCGTCAGAGAGTGATTACTGCTCTTCCTTCTTCGGTTCGCGGCGAAGCTTGATGTGAAGCTCGCGCAGCTGCTTCTCGTCAACCGTCGACGGAGCCTGCGTGAGGAGGCACTGAGCGCGCTGCGTCTTCGGGAAGGCGATGACGTCGCGGATCGAATCGGCTTCGACCATCATGGCAACGATGCGGTCGAGACCGAAAGCGAGGCCGCCATGGGGAGGCGCACCGAACTTGAGGGCATCGAGGAGGAAGCCGAACTTCTGACGAGCCTCTTCGGGGCCGATCTTGAGCGCGGCAAAGACCTTCTCCTGAATGTCCTCGCGGTGGATACGAATCGAGCCGCCGCCGATTTCCCAGCCGTTCAGAACGCAGTCATAGGCCTTGGCGTAGCAGTGTTCCGGATCCGTGAGGAGCTTGTCCTCGTCGCCGTCGAGCGGGCAGGTGAACGGATGGTGGCAGGCAACCCAGCGGTCTTCCTCTTCCGAGTACTCGAACATCGGGAAGTTGACGACCCAGAGGGGCTTCCAGCCCGGCGTAAAGAGCTTGTGCTCCTTGCCGAATTCGGAGTGGCCGATCTTGAGACGCAGGGCGCCGAGGCTGTCCCAGACGATCTTCGCCTTGTCCGCACCGAAGAAGACCACGTCGCCGTCCTTGGCGCCGACGCGTTCAAGGATCGCCTTGAGCTCTTCGTCGGAGAGGTTCTTCACGATCGGCGACTGGAGGCCTTCGCGGCCGCGGGCGAGTTCATTCACCTTGATGTAGGCGAGGCCCTTGGCGCCGTAGATCTTGACGAACTCGGTGTAGGTGTCGATTTCGGAGCGCGGCATGGAAGCAGCACCCGGGACGCACATGGCTACAACCTTGCCGTTGTGGAGCGACTTGACGCCGGAGAAGACCTTGAAGGCCGAGTTGGCGACGATGTCGGTCACTTCGTGCAGACGCAGGCTGATGCGGCGATCGGGCTTGTCCGAGCCGTACATCGCCATCGCGTCGTCGTAGAGCATGACGGGGAACGGATCAACGAGATCAACGTCGATCGCTTCCTTGAAGACCGTGCGGACGAGCTTTTCCATCAGGCCGCGGATCTCGTCCATGTTGAGGAACGAGGTTTCGATATCGACCTGGGTGAATTCAGGCTGGCGGTCGGCGCGAAGGTCTTCGTCGCGGAAGCACTTGACGATCTGGTAGTAGCGGTCGAAGCCGGCGATCATCAGGAGCTGCTTGAAGAGCTGCGGGGACTGCGGCAGAGCGTAGAAGCAGCCTTCCTGAACGCGGGACGGCACGAGGTAGTCGCGGGCACCTTCAGGGGTGGAGCGCGTGAGGGCCGGCGTTTCGATGTCGATGAAGCCGTTGGCGTCGAGGAACTTGCGGAAGGCCATCGCCGTGCGGTAGCGGGTGCGCAGGTTCTTCTGCATGACCGGACGGCGCAGGTCGAGCACGCGGTACGTGAGGCGGGTCGTCTCGGAGAGGTTCTCGTCGTCGAGGTGGAACGGAGGCGTGGCCGAGGCGTTGAGAATCTCAAGCTCGTGGCAGAGAACTTCGACGCCGCCCGAGATCAGGGAGTCGTTCTTCGTGCCTTCAGGACGCGCGCGGACGACGCCGACGACCTTGAGGCAGTATTCGTTGCGGCAGCGGTCGGCGGTGGCAAACACTTCCGGACGATCCGGATCGCAGACAACCTGCACGAGACCCTCGCGGTCGCGAAGATCGATGAAGATCACGCCGCCATGGTCGCGGCGACGATGGGCCCAACCGTAGAGGGTCACAGTCTGGCCGATGAAGGACTCATCAACCAAGCCAGAGTACACGGTTCGCATAAAAGCTCCCAGAGTTGCTGGCCGCAGGGCCAGCAGGGTATGAAAAAATAGCGCGCCCCAAACCCTTTCGAGGCTGGGGAGCTGCCTTGAAATCTGTCGCGCTTGGGGGTTGTCCGGCGTTCCGTCGTTTGTAGCGGCAGCGCTCCGGGACCAAGCCGTAGCATGAGTTTAGCTCGAAAGACCGCCTCGCGAGCGCGTTTTCCCCTAACCGGCGGGCTTTTTTGCCTGATTTTCTGCTGAAGCGTCGCGCTTTTCGGACGCTCCCCTGAGGGCGCCTTCAGGGGTCATGACGCCGAGGGAGACATGGAATTTAAAGGCCTGCTCGATGGTGGCAGAGGTCTTATGGAGCTTGTCGCGCTCGACCATGATGACGTAGCCCGATGTGGGATTGGGCGCCGTCGGCACGAAAACCGTCACCATCTCCGTGGCGGAGAGCGTTTCGAGCGTCTCCTTCCCGGGAGTCGCCACGATGAAGCCGTAGGTCCAGCAGCCTGAGATCGGGAACTCAATGAGCACGACCTCCCTGAAGCTCTGCGTCCGGTCGGAGAGGACCGTTGCAAGGATCTGCTTTACGCCCGAATAGATCGGCCGCACCACGGGGATCTTGTCGAGGAACCACTCCCAGCGCGAAACGACCCATTGTCCGAGCATGTTGGCGACGAGCACGCCGGTGATGAGGATGACGGCAGCTGCGAGAAGAAGGCCGAGCCCCGGGATCTCGAAGCCGATGAGTTTTTCGGGATTGAGTTCGGGCGGCAGAAGATTCAGGACGACGTCGGACCAGCGAATGAGGCTTTCGAGAACCCAGAGCGTGATCGCGAGAGGCACCCAGAGCAGAAGGCCTGCGGAAAAGTATTTCTTGAGCATGATGCGTTGCGCGAAAAAAGCCGCGCTGCGAAGGTGGTCGCGGCACGGCTTTCTGGAGCTGCGCCGCATATTGGGAAGCTACGGCGCAGCAAAAGGATTTCCGGGGATTATTTATCCGAATGCACGTGAGCAGCCGGAACAGCCTTGGGGCCGCTGTTGAAGTCGGTGGCAGCCCAGCCGGAGCCCTTCAGCTCAAAGCCAGGGGCTGAAAGCTCCTTTCTCAGGGTGTCCTTGCCGCACTTCGGGCATTTTGACAGGGGCTTGTCGCTCATCTTCTGCAGGAAATCCTTTTCAAATCCGCAGGAAGTGCACTTGTATGCGTAAATGGGCATGATCGCATGGTCCTCGCTAGAGGACCGAAAAAAGTTCAGTCAATCGCCACGCATTATAGGAAAGAGGACGGCAGTTGTTTTTCCTGTCGTCCTCTTCTTTGAAGCGGAAGGTGACCGGGCTCCGGGAAGAAAGCATGAAGGCTCCGTCCCGAAGCGTCAGGTCACTCAGTCTTCATCGGTGCGCTTGAAGTGGGCCGCAAGCTCTGCCTGACGGGCCGCCGGCACCGGCTGGTAGCTCGAAAGCTCCATGCTCCATGCGCCGGTGCCCTGCGTGAGGGCGTGCAGGCGCGTCGCATAGTTTTCGAGTTCAGCAAGCGGCACGAGCGCCGTCACCTCGATGTCGCCGCCCGGAAGCGCTTCGGTGTTGGTTACCTGACCGCGGCGGCTGGCAAGGTCGCCCGCGATGTCGCCCATGTAGGCTTCGGGAGCCGTCACCTCAACGGAGACGATGGGTTCGAGCACCTGGGGCGCAGCCTTGGCGAGCGCGTCAAGGAAGGCTTTCCGGCCGGCGGCCACGAAGGCCACTTCCTTGGAGTCGACCGGGTGGCTCTTGCCGTCGTAAACGGTAACGCGCACGTCTTCAATCGGGTAGCCTGCGACGAAGCCGGTGGCGAGAACCTCGCGCACGCCTTTTTCAACCGCCGGGATGAGGTTGTAGGGAATGACGCCGCCCTTCACCTGATCGACGAATTCGAAGCCCTTGCCGCGTTCGAGCGGTTCGACGCGCAGGTAGACCTCGCCGAACTGCCCGGCGCCGCCCGTCTGCTTCTTGTGGCGGGCATGGCCTTCCGCCGGAGCGGAAATGGTTTCGCGATAGGGGATCGAGGGAGCGGCCGTTTCAACCTCAAGCTTGAAGTTGGCACGCATGCGGTTGAGGATCGAGCGCACGTGCATGTCGGTGAGGCCGCGGATGACGGTTTCATTGAGGACCGGATCGTGCTCGACCGACATCGTCGGGTCTTCGCTCTGCATCTTCGCGAGCACTTCGTTCATGCGGCTTTCGTCGCCCCGGCGTGCCGGACGAATGGCAAGACCGTACATCGGACGCGGGAAGTTGATGGGACGCATGCGGACGCCGCCGTCCATCGGATCGCCGTGAATGACGGAGCCGTACTGAAGTTCGTCGATCTTGGCGAGAGCGCCGATGTCGCCCGGCGAAAGGAGATCCGTTTCCTGGGTGTTCTTGCCCTGCAGAATGAGCGGACGCGTCGCCTTGATCGGCTTCTTGCTGTCGTCGACATAGAGGACGGAGTCTCTTCTGATCGTGCCCTGATGCACGCGGAAGACGCCGATCTTGCCGATGAAGGGATCGTTCACGATCTTGAAGACCTGAGCAATGACCGGAAGGTTCTTGTCCGGATAGGTGCGGAAGGGCGATCCGTCCTTCTTCTGGAAGAGCGCTTCATTGGCTTCGCCGGGATGCGGCAGGTGGCGGATGATCACCTTCATGAAGTCGCGGATGCCGATGAGGTTCTTCGCCGAGGTGAAGCAGACCGGGATGACGTGACCCTCGCGGAGCGCCTTGGTGACGAGCGGGTGCAGAAGCCTCGGGTCGACATGGCCTTCCTCGAGGTAGCGCTCGAGCATTTCGTCGTCCTCTTCAACCACGCGCTCGATGAAGGCGCGGTGAACGTCCTCGACGGTCATGATGTCGCTGTCGCCGTCCTCGCGGTCGAAGCAGTCGATGACGTGCGTGCGGTTGCGCGTCGGGAGATTGATGGGCAGCACGCCCGGTCCCCACGTTTCGCGCAGCTCCTCGAGGCACTTTTCAAGATCGGCATCCGGGAGATCGAACTTATTGATGACGATCATGCGGCAGAGCCCGCGCTCCTTGGCCGCTTCCATCATCCGGCGCGTGAGAAGCTCCGGGCCGCGCGTCGGGTCGATCACTGCGCAGACCGATTTCACGGCGTCGAGTGCAGAAAGGTCCTGACCGAGATAGTCAGGGTAGCCCGGGGTGTCGAGGATGTGAATGCGGACAGGCGTAAGGTCCGCCATGGCCGTATCCACGTGCGCAACCGCGAGGCGGATTGAGTGACCGACCTCTTTTTCGAGTGCGTCGTTGTCGCACATCGTGTTGCCGCGTTCAACGCTGCCGAGCTCCGGAATCATGCCGGAGCGGTAGAGCATGGCCTCGATCAGAGAGGTTTTGCCGCAGGAACCGTGGCCGACCAAAGCGAGGGTGCGCAGATTCTCGGTGGAATAGTTGCTCATGGCTGATCCTTTATTTTCAGGAAAGATTCAAACCATTCTGCACTTTCATGCCGGGAAATCGGAGAAAAGCTGAAGGGAGCTTGATCAAAAGCGCAAGACAGAATCAAGCTGTGGCCGCGAGTCCGCGATTGTGTGATACTTAAGAGTTCCCGGTCCGTCGTCAGAGGCTCTGAAGTTCCTCAGGAGAACGGACAATCAGCTGGTATCCCACGCCGCGCACGCTTTCAATGGCGAGCGCCTTGCCTACAACGGCGCTCAGCTTGTGGCGGATTGAGGAAACATGCACGTCGATGGCGCGGTCGTACGGACCCATCAACCGTCCGAGCACCTTCGGATAAATTTCCTCCTTGGAAACCGGGCCGCCTGCATTGCGGGCAAGAAGCTCAAAAAGCGAAAACTCAGTGGTGGTGAGCTCCACCGGCCTGTTGCCGGCCTTGGCCACCCGCTCCGCGGGGTTGACGACAATCGGTCCGACGACAATGGGCGTTGCCGTCGCTCTGGCGCTCGAGGTGCGGCGCAGGATGCCGCCGATATGCGAATAAAGGTCCCGGGGCGGACAGGGCTTGACGACCGCATCGTCGGCTCCGGCTTTTTTAAGCGCTTCGGCGCCTTCCTCCGTACCGGCCAGCATGAGGACCGGCGCATCGGAGCGGAGTCTGAGCGCCGCGAGCATGGCCTCGCAGGTCATGCCGGGCAGGACTTCGTCGCAGATGATCAGATCGAGCGCTTCATTTTCAACAGCGTTAAGCCCTGCGTCAACGGCATGCGCAGGAAGCGCATGAAAGCCCTCAAGACGAAGGTAGTCGACGAGCAGCGTGCACCGTTCGGCGTCGATGTCGATGATCAGAATGCGGCGAGGATTTTTAAACATGTGCCAACTGATGCTAAACAAAGGTTCCGCCTATCTTAAGGGGACTTCCATAAAATAAATGCCTGTAAATTCTGAAAATTTCAGAGTT